>Ga0114931_10008727_pt1 | contig 12228 bp, 8 predicted proteins | sample 2SBtaG_FD_89579 | JGI IMG/M metagenome (GOLD analysis project Ga0114931, IMG submission 89579) | Deep subsurface microbial communities from Kolumbo volcano to uncover new lineages of life (NeLLi) - 2SBTROV14_V59a metaG | ecosystem: Environmental > Aquatic > Marine > Volcanic | place: Kolumbo...
CAGATCGCGGCGGCGGCGCAACGCAATGACTGCACCAGCGTGGCGTTCACCTACAACGACCCGGTGATCTTCGCGGAGTACGCCATCGACACCGCCAGGGAGTGTCACGACCGGGGGATCAAGACCGTCGCGGTTACCGCCGGGTACATACACGACAAGGCGAGGGCAGAATTCTTCTCGGCCATCGACGCCGCCAACGTGGACCTAAAGGCGTTCGACGAGGCGTTCTATCACAAGCTTACCTACTCCCACATTGAGCCGGTCAAGCGGACGTTGCGCTACCTGCGCCACGAAAGCGACGTATGGTTCGAGGTAACCACGCTGTTGATTCCGACCAAGAACGATTCTGTCGAGGAGATCGATCGCCTGTGCGACTGGTTCGTGCGCGAGCTGGGCGACGAAGTTCCGTTGCACTTCACGGCGTTCCACCCGGACTTCAAGATGACCGACTTGCCGCGCACCCCGCCGCAGACACTGCAACGGGCGCGCCAGCAGGCGCTGCGCCACGGAATCAAGCATGTCTACACGGGTAACGTGCACGACCTCGGGTCGCAGAGCACGTACTGCGCCGGTTGCGGGTCCCTGCTCATCGAGCGCGACTGGTACAGGTTGGGCCGGTACCGGGTGCGGGATGGCGGGTGCCCGGACTGTGGTCACTCGCTGGCGGGACGATTTGCCGCCGACAAAGGCAGCTGGGGCGCCCGCCGACTGCGCGTGGTGGTCTAGCAACGAGACGTCCCAACGGGGTACACTCCTCGTTGAGGGGAGACCGATGCCGACGCGCGATAGTCGCAGAACGGGGGGCGTGCGAACCACCCGGGAGGAGACGACGAATGTCGAAGCCACCCCCGTGCCTCCTCCGCCACCAACCACCGCCGCGTCGGCGCGGCCGCCCGCGAGCCTCGTCTATCTCAACGGCGAGGAGATGGGGCGCTCTTACAAGCTGAACGGCATCGCGACCGTTGGCCGCATGGCGGAGTGTGACATTCGGCTGTCGGGTGTCGGTGTGTCCCGTCGCCATGCGCAGATTCGTCCCCTGGGTAACAACCGCTACGTCCTCAAGGATCTGGGGAGCCGCAACGGGACGCTGGTCAACGTCGTGCCCATCGTCGATCACGAGCTGGAGTTCGGCGATCGCATCTCGGTCGGCGGTGAAGCGATCCTTTTGTTCACCTACTTCGACGAGCTCAACGAAGAGCTGATCAAGCAGCAGCGGCTCGAGGCGATCGGCCGTTTGGCCGGCGGTGTAGCCCACGACTTCAACAACCTGTTGGCATCGATTCTCGCCAACGCCGAGCTCTTGCTGGCGCAGGGGTTGGACCAGCCGTTGGGTGACACCGGGGCGGAATTTCTCGAGGACATTCAGACGGCCGTGCAGCGTGCGGCGGAGCTCAACCGCCAGCTCATCAGCGTCGCCCGACAGGGACGGCTGCGCGAGAAGGTGTTGAACCTGGCGGAGCTCGCAGCCGAGGTCGTGCGCTTGTGCCAGCGTGGCTTTGGTCCGCAACATCAGATCGACATCACCATCGACGAGGCCATCGGTGTCGCGGGTGACGAGTCCCAGCTGCATCAGGTGCTGATGAATCTGTTCGTCAACGCCCGCGACGCCATGCCCAGCGGTGGCACCCTGAGCGTGACCGCCCAGGTCGTCGACGGCAGCGAGGTGATGTCGCTGGACGACGGCGCTGCCTACGCCTGTGTTCGCGTGTCCGATACGGGGGTGGGCATGAGCGAAGAGCATTGTGCTCGGATCTTCGAGCCATTCTTCACCACCAAAGAGCTCGGTCGCGGCACCGGCCTCGGCCTGGCCACCGCCTACGGCATCGTGCGTGCCCACGGCGGTGAGGTCACGGTAGACAGCGAGCTGGGCGTCGGTACGACCTTCTCGGTGTATCTGCCGTACATGGAGCGAGAGCGGGCCAAGTCGCGGATGGACACGTTCAGCAAGCCGAAATTCAAGCGCGGGCAAAAGCTGGGCATCCTTCTGGCCGATGACGACGATCTGTGCCGCAAGAGCACCTCGCAACTGTTGCGCGACAGCGGCTACACCGTATTCACAGCGGCCAACGGCGCTGACGCCATCACGGAGTACCGGCACAACCGCACCGACATCCAGCTCGTGCTGCTGGACGTGTTGATGCCCGAGCTCGACGGCGAGCAAGTGTGCAAGAAGCTCCTCGCCGCCAACCCCGGGCTCAAGATCGTGGCCGTGACCGGCTGTGGCGACAGCGCACGGCTCCAGGCAATGGTCGAGGCCGGCGTGCACAGCATTTTGCGCAAGCCGTTCAATCGCAAGCGGCTCGAGCTCGTGATCTGGGACTCGGTCTAGCGCCTAGCGGCCGAGGTGATTGTTCACGACGGTGCACAGCTCGCTTTTGGTAAACGGCTTTTCCAGCACCACGTTGTCGAGGCTCTCCAGCTGCTCACGGGCGTCGTCGCGGAACGTGCCGCCAGTGATGAAGATGACCTTCTCTTGTAGCTCGGGATGGCTTTGGATCACGCGGCGGACGAACTCGGGGCCGCTGATTTCGGGCATCATCACGTCGCACAGGATCAAGTCGTACTGGCCGCCGTCGATGACCTTTGCCAGAGCCTCGCGACCGTTGTTGACCACTTCGCAGTCGAAGGGGCGCAGCATCCGGGAGATCAGCCGGCACATCATCGCCTCGTCGTCGATGATGAGAATGCGCACTTCGGCTGCGGGCTTGGTCGCTGTTTGTGGTGAGCTGGCGATAGACCGATCATATCCAAACCGGCCGCGTCACGCTAATAAGAGGTGTTGGTCAGTGGTCTCAACGGTGTCCTGGGCCGGCTCAGCCGGGGGTGGTTTGGGGTGCGCAGGTGTCGGTAGACGCCGAACCAGGCCAAAAGGCGCCGTGGTGGTGCTTCGGGCCGCCACGACAGCGCTGGCTCTCTCCACCGCGGCCAACATCTGCTCGGCGCTGGTGAACCTGTGTTCGGGGGGCTTGGCCAGGGCGCGGTCGATGACAGCCACGAGCGCATGCGGCAGGTCCGGGCGGTATCTCGACACTGGCGCCGGCTGCCGGGTGATGTGCATTTTGGCGATATCGATGACAGAACCGGACACAAAGGGCCGAATGCCGGCCAGCATCTCGTACAGCAGTACGCCGACCGAGTACAGATCGGCCCGGCCGTCGTAGTCGTCTTTGAGCAGGCGCTCCGGGGCCAGGTATGACGGCGAGCCGACACACGACCCGGTGGCGGTCAGCGGTGCGTCGTCGCGAAGCTGGGACAGGCCGAAGTCGATCAAGATCAGCCTGCGATCGGTCTCGGCCGAGGTGAACATGATGTTTTCGGGTTTGACGTCGCGATGCAAAATACCGTGGCGGTGGGCGTGGCCCAGTGCGCGCAACAACTCGACGGTCACCGCCAATGCGCGCGACGGCTCGAACCGTGGTGTGTCAGCTAGCTCGTCGCGCAACGTCGGTCCGGATACGAGATCCATGGCGAGAAAACGACTGCCGTCGCCGCAGCACCCGTAGTCCAGGACACGCACGCAGTTGGGGTGGTTGAGCCGAGCCGCGTTGCGCGCTTCCCGTTCGAAGCGCCGGGCGTTTTCGTGTTGCCCGTTCCAGCCGTCTTGTTGGGGCGCCAGTATTTTGAGCGCGACGTCGCAGTTGAGGCTGCGATGGCGGGCGCGGTACACGCGCGCCATACCGCCGACGCCGAGCAGCTCGACGATTTCGTAGCGCATGCCGACGATGATTCCCGGCTGCAGATCCCAGGGGTGAGAGGGGGTTTTGGGGCTGAACGACACGACAACGGGTCTCCTTGCGGAACCTTCGCTCCCACATAGATATGGTGCAAACGGCGTTCCATCCCCAAATTCGCACACTTACCTGCGGCGTGAAGCCACGCGTTCACACTGCGCTGTGGCGCAAAGGGGCGCTGGTGCCGTGACTCAAATGCCGTGCAGTCGGCCGCCGTCGCACGCGATCGCCTGACCGGTGATGTAGCGCGCGGGATCCGACGCGAGAAAGGCGCACATGGCGGCGAACTCCTCGGGCCTGCCCAAACGGCCGGCGGGAATTGCCGCGGTGGTCGTTTTCATATCGAGGCCGAGCTCGGCGAGTCGCGCGGTCTCGATGATGCCCGGCATGACTACGTTGACCGTCACGCCGTCGGCCGCCACCTCCCGCGACAGACCGTTGGCCAGGGCCATGAGCCCGGGACGGAGCGCGTTGGAGATGGTGAGATCGTCGACGGGTTCTTTGCACGTGGACGAAGTGATCAACAGAATGCGGCCCCAGCCGCGCTCGCGCATGCCGGGCAGGGCGGTGCGGATGGCGTCGACCGCGCCCAGCCACAGGGATTGAAACGACGCTTGCCAGCCGTCGTTGGTGATGTCCATGAAGCCGCCGCGCGGCGGACCGCCGGCGTTGGTGACCAGGACGTCGACGCTGCCGAGGGCTTTGGTCGCTGTCTCGACGGCGCGGGCGCCGGCCCTGGGCTCGGTCAGATCAGCGGCGACAGCGTGCGCGCCGAGCTCTGCGGCGGTCGCTTCCAGCCGCGGCGTCGGTCGCGCGCACACGGCAGTGCTCGCCCCTTCGGCAATCAGCGCCGCCGCCACGGCTTTGCCCAGACCGGATGACGAGGCCAACACGAGGGCGTTCTTGTCGTTCAGTCCAAAGTCCATGGCTGTGTTGGTAGCACAGGCGGCATCGTGTAGGTGACTGTCGTCCCACCTCCTCAAACCCCACTGTGGGGACCGGACGCACCAGGCTGGGACCGTTGTCCGCGGTGCCAACTCATCGGAATTTTGCAGGACATGTCCCGGATCAAGTCGGATCCGCTCTTGCAACAGCCGCGGGTACGCCGAAGTAACAACCAAGGTTCCACCGGGAGGGAGCCACATGTTCCATTCACTCAAACACACACTCATTGCCGCGTTAGCCATCGGGCTGGTCATCAGCTTTAGCGACTCGGATGCGGCCGCCGAAAAACGCCTGGTCATGCTCAAGATCAAAGGCGATCGCAACTCGCGTATCGGCAAAAGCCTGCGCCGCATGCTCGACAATGAGCACAAGATCCTCGACGGCAGCACCTACGAGCTGGCCGCCGAGAAGATGGACGCGACACGGCTGATCCCGCGGAACATCCGCAAGGTCGCCTCCAAGATCGAGGCCGACGGCGTGCTCGCCGGCCGGTTGCGTCGCCGCCGGGGTCGCTACGAGCTCAAGCTGTTGGTGCTCGAAGGTCGCAGTGGCAAGGCGATCAAGGTGCTCACGGTGCGCTTGCGCCGGCGGCGGTTGAGTCGCCGTATGCGTCGCGCCATCGTCAAGCGATTGCTCGGCGCGATCGATGAGCTGGCCATCGTGGAAAACGCCGACTCGGCAATCAAAGAAGAAGACGGTGTCGGCAAGTCGATGCGCAAGTCCGACGCGATGAAGGACGACGAGATCGGTGAAGACACAGTCAGCGACGACAAGGCCGACAAGGCCGACAAGGACGATTCGCCGTCGGTCGAGAAGTCGGCGACGGCGCCGGCCAAAAAACCGAGCGACGCTTTGTGGGTCGCCGCGGGCATGAGCGTGGTCAACCGCAAGCTGAGCTTCACCGTCAATCCCGACCTGGCCGAGCCGCCGGCGGGCTACTCGGGTCCCATGGCCCCGGGCGTGTACATCGAGGCCGAAGCGTTCCCGCTTGCCATGGACGGCAAGCGCAAGGATGCCCTGGCCAATCTCGGCTTCGGGTTCACCCTGGACAAGGTCATGAGTATCAAGACCATCCTGGCCGACCCCAACGGCGGTATGAACGTAAACCTGCCGACCGTGCAGACCCAGTGGGGCGCCAGCGTCAAGTATCGCTACAAGGTCAACGCCAAAGCCACCGTGCTGTTTCGCGTTGGCTACAACCGTTCGCGCTTCACCGTGGACCGTTCCGGCCTCGAGATGGGCCAGGTGCTGGATTTGCCCAACACCAACTACACCTACTACGACCCGGGCCTGACCGTGCGCTACAAGACCTCTCCGAAGCTCACCCTGGAGGCCGACGCCCGCGGACTGTTGATCACCAACGCCGGTGAGATTCAGACGCCCGAGCAGTACGGCAGCGCCAAGGTCACCGGGTTCGAAGGCGGCGCGGTCATTCGCTACAAGGTCAAGCCGCGCATCGTGCTCAACATCGGCGCGCGCTACACGGCGATCGGTTACGACTTCAACGGCGACGGCACCCAGACCAACGCCCGCGACAACGATCCGAACACCAAGGACGTGGGCGGCGCGCTGGACACGTACCTGCGCGGGCAGGTCTCCCTCGGCTATCTGTTCTAGCTCTAGCGTCCCTCTCTATCTCCAGTCACCACGCCCGGGCCAGTGCCTCGGGCGTGAGCTTTTTCGGACGAAACCTCAGATGTGTTAGCCAGCGTAAGTTTTTTGTCTCGGAGAAATAGTCGTTCACATTTCTGTCCGCATGATTTAGGGTTCGCCCTTCGCTGGGGCATTCGTAAGGGGAGTACAGAATGCGATTGACAATTCCAGAGCGCCGAACGCGGCGCGGTTTGGTGAGCGTACGCAACCTGTTCGGCGCTCTAGGTCTAGGACTGGTATCGGCACTGGCTGTTGCGTGTGGTCCGACCCCGCAAGGCGGTGTGGACTCGGGCAATGGCGGCGGTAGCGCCGACAGTGGACCCAACAACAACTGGCCGGACGCGCAGAACTACCCGGACTCGGGTCCGGCGCAGGCGTGCGACAAGATGGACATCCTGTTCGTCATCGACAACTCGGGCTCGATGGGCCAGGAGCAGGAGAACCTGGCGACGAACTTCCCGCTGTTCATCGACATGCTCAACAACTTCAACAATCTCGACTACCGCGTCGGCGTGACCACCACGGGCAAGGACTACAGCTACACGCTGTCCACGCCTATCGGCAACATTCCGAGCTCCCAGAGCGGGGGCGACAATGGCGAGCTTCTGCAGCGCTGCGACATGACCCGGCGCTGGGTCGAGCCAACCGATCCGACGCCGGCCGACACGTTTGCCTGCGCGGCCGAGGTGGGCACCAGCGGTCCCAGCGACGAGATGCCCCTGTCGGCGATCAAGCTGGCTCTGGACGACCGCATCTCCGACGGCACCAACGCGGGCTTCTTGCGTGACGACGCGCTGCTGGCCATCGTGATCTTGACCGACGAAGACGATTGCTCCTACGAGCAGAGCGTCACCCTTGGCTTCACCGAGAGCCTGTGCCACAGCCAGATGCAAGACGTGAGCTACTACTCGGACTTCCTCAACACGCTCACCGGCGCACCGGGCCGCTGGGCCGTCGCCACCATCGCGGGCCCGACCGATTGCAGCTCCGAATTCGGCAACGCACAAGAAGCGGTGCGGCTCGAGCAGTTCACCAACCAGGCCGGCGCCAACGGCGTGTTCAGCTCCATCTGTTCCGGCGACCTGGCCGGCGCCCTGCAGGACGCGCTCGACACCTTCGACACCGCCTGCGACAGCTTCCCGCCGATCGACTGAGCGGCCGAGCGGGAGACTGGGCATAGCCGATGCCGACTGAGATTGCATCGGCTATGCTGCGCTAGACATCGACAGCGCGCCAGAAGGTGGAGCCGCGCGGCTACTCGTCGAAGAAGATCGGGTTGGTCACGCCGAACGGGCGGCGGCCCGGGTGGACCGGGTTGAGGTCCGAGTCGCCGTAGGACGCCACGATGACGTAGCTGCCCGGGAAAACGTTGATGTCGACGTCCTTTTCGAACCGGATGGTCGGGTTGTTGGCGTCGGCGTCGCCGGGCATGATGGCGATGCTGTCGACCACCGCGCCGTCGACCACGATGTCCACCTTGTCCACGTCGACCCAGCTGGCGGCTTGCACGCGGATGTGCACGGTTGCGCTGGTGGTAATGCCCGACACGTCGCCGCCGGATTGCACGCCGCCCACGTTGGCGTCCACGTAGATGCCGCCGCTCACGCTCATCTTGCCGGCTTTGAGGGTGTCGCGCACCAGTGGACCGGTGACGTCGTGCGGATCGTCGGTGCCCAGCCGCAAGCACGTACGAGGATAGCCGACCGGGGAGCGGCTGATGCCGTGAGAGTCCGAGTCACCGACGGCGAACACGCGCCGGCCGATGCCGAGCAGCGACAGCCAGTCGCCGACGACGCCGCTCAGGTTGGTCGGCCACGACGCGTCGTTGAATACCTCGACCAGGGTGAAGCCGTCGTCCCAGCGGTCGGGCTTGGTGGCCAGGCCGGTCTCGGGGTTGTAGCCGGCGTAGTCGAAGTAGTTCTTGCCGCCGCGTGGGTGGAAGATGATCACTGCGGGCTGCTCGGGGCGCAGTCGCACTTTGTCGAACACCATTGGTGGCTCCAACGTCTTGAGCTTGACGCCGGGCTTCGCCATGGACGGGTAGTCCTGCCACAGCGGCGCACCGTTGTTGACCTTGGTCGGGTCGGGCTGGAGCGGAATGATACCCATGTGACCCCACACCTCCATGCTCGTCATCTCGACCGATGCGATGGCGGCGACCCAGTCGCCCAGATTGTTCTCGGCGATCTGTTTCGAGAAGTCGTTGACGAACTCGTGGTCGGTGCGCACGGGAATTTCGACACCGTCGGCGGCGGCCGAACGCACTTTCAGGCCGGCGTCGTCGCCCGAGTCGGCGGAGCGGTGAGTGTGGATGTGAAAGTCGCCGCACATCACGCCCGTGGTGTCGACCACATGCTCGATCTCGGCGGCGACGTTGGTCGTTTGGCCGGCGGTGACGGTCACGGTCTCGCGGTAGATCTCGTATTCGTAGCCGCGGGACACGATGACTTCCCACTGGCCGACCGGCGCGCGCAACGTCACCTTGCCGTCGGTGGGGAAGGCCACATGAAGGCGTCCACTTACGGTCCTGGGCTCGCCGAAGTTGCCCGGAATCGACGGTAGCACCGTATCGTTGGCGGGTAGCACCTGGACGCGCACGGGCATGGCCCGGCCGCTGCCAAACTCGGTGGCGGTGACGCTGATCAGCCCGGTGGGCTTCAGGTCGATGGCCGCGGTGGATTGGCTCGGGCTCACCTCGACGGGACCGACGACCTCGTCGCCGCGGCGGTACGCGGTGAGGCGCACGGTCTTGTTGGGCGGCACGTGAACGGTGTAGTTGCCGTTGTCGTCAGTGAGGGTGCGCGTGAGGTGGCCGCCGTCGGTATCCTGCACGTGGATGCGTACGCCGGCGGCGCCGTTGCCTTCGGCGTCGCGCACCGTACCGGTGATGGCGCGCAGGGTTTCACCTTTGCTGCGCGCCACCGCCTCGAGCAAGCCGTCGAGGCCCGGGCCGCCGATGGTGATGCGCGCGTGGTGATGGCTGGTTTCGGCGCAGGCATCGATGGTGAACTCGCCGGCGAAGTTCGACGCGAACCCCGACTGGTTGACGCCCGGGGTCAGCTCGCCGTCCGGGTATTCGTAGGCGTAGCTGGCGCCCTTGTCGTTGACGAACGCCAGATAGGGAAAGCGCTTGCCTTCGGTGTCGAAGCCGTAGCCGGGCGCCCACATCGGCGTGCGCGGTGTGGCCATGAAGCCGTGCAGCACCGTGAACACGTCGGTCGGCTGGGGCCGCGCCGACTTGAACCGCATGTACACATCGATGTAGTCGGCGCCGGGCTCGAGCACGTAGTCGATGGCGGTCGGCATGTCTTCGTGGGTCTCGCGAAAGAAACCGCCGACGATGTTTTCGAAAAATGGCGTCGGCTCCGGCGTGCCCGAGGCGCGGATCACCGCCGCTTTGCCATCGCTGCCGTCGTTGATGACGCTCACGCTCGTGGTCATGATGCTCTGGCGACCGATCAAAAGCAGGATCTCGCCCATGTTCGCCGGCTCGAACAGCTTGCCGTCGCGCACCAGCGCAATGCCTACGGGATGGCCGCCCCACGGGTCGTACATGTCAGAGGGACCGGCGTCTTCGATCACGATGGCGATCTTGTCGTTGGCGATGACGAAGTCGTTGTCACTCCAGCGGAGCAGATCGCCGTAGAACATCGGCAGATCTGCCGTGTGCACGCGGCCCGCGCGCGCTTCGTTGGGACCCGCGCCCAGCGGATTGGCGTGGCCGTCGGTGCCGGCGCTCCAGACCATGTCGAGCTGGCACTGATCCGGGTTGCTGGGGGCGTCTTTGCCGCATGCGGCGAGGAAGACAAAACACAAAAACAGATACTTGCCTCGATCCCTCATTCGTGCGGCACTGTAGCAGATTGGTCTTACCAATTAAAACGAAATCGACGCGGCCTCAGCAAGTTATAATTCTCCATAATTCCGATAAAGAATATCTTGACTGGTTCTGACTCACCTGTACCTATTGGGGGACAAGGAGCTGCAACATGACTGCGCTTACCTGGAAAGCCCGTTTGGGCGACGCGATTCCCGCTGACCTCGGCGCCGAGATCGACGCGTTCGAAACCCAGATCGCGCTCAAGCGCGACGGCAAGATCGACGACAAGCTGTTCGCCGAAACCCGCCTGCGCCGCGGTGTCTACGGCCAGCGCTACGACAACGGCCAGCGCCACGACGGCATTCGCACCCGCAAGCTCGCATATCCGTGCGGCGAGCTGACCAAAGGACCGAACACGGTCTGGGATGCCCCGGGGATGATGCGCATCAAAATTCCCATGGGCCGGGTCTCGGCCGACCAGCTCGACGTGCTCGCCGAGCTGGCCGAGGAGTACTCGGACAACATCCTGCACGTGACCACGCGCCAGGACATTCAGCTCCACTTCATTCACATCGAAGATACGCCGGCGCTGATGCGGCGGCTGGCCGCGGTGGGCATCACCACCCGCGAGGCGTGCGGCAACGTGGTGCGCAACGTGACCGCGTGTCCGCTGGCCGGCGTGTGCAACGGCGAGAGCTTCGACGTCACCGCCTATGCTCAGGCGACCCACGAGTTTTTGCTCGGCCACAAAGACACTCAGGACTTCGGTCGCAAGTTCAAGGTGTCGTTCTCCGGTTGCCGGGATCACGCCTGCGGTCTGGCGCACATTCACGACATCGGCGTGGTCGCGCTCAAAAAGCGCGACGGCGATCGGGTCGTCCGCGGCTTCGAGCTGTACGTTGGCGGTGGTCTGGGCGCGGTGCCCCATCAGGCCAAGCTGTTCGAGGAGTTTCTCGCGCCCGAGGAGCTGTTGCCGATGGTCCAGGCTATCTGCCGCGTGTTTGCGCGCCTGGGCGAAAAGAAGAACCGATCGCGCGCGCGGCTCAAGTTCGTGGTCGCCAAGCTCGGGCTCGAAGAGTTCCGCCGCGTGGTGATGGAAGAACGGGCGCAGATTCCCGAAGACGAACGCTGGGCGCTGTTGGCCGAGCGTTCCGATTGGGAAGAGACGCCGGCCAAACCCGGCAAGGCGTTGGCGCCGAGCATCTTTTCCAAGGGCTTTGCCCAGTGGCGCCAGCACAACGTGCGCGTCCAGGCGCAGCCCGGCTACGCGGTCGCGACCGTGCGCTTGCCGCTCGGCGATTTCACCGCACGCCAGGCCAGGGGACTGGCCGGCTTGTCGCGCAACTGCGGTGGCAACACGGTGCGCTTCACCGTGGAGCAAAACCTGGTGTTCCGGTGGCTGCCCGAAGCGGACCTGCCGCGGTTCTACGACCGGCTGGTCGATCTCGGCCTGGCCAGCCCGGGCGCCGGTACCATCACCGACATCACCGCGTGCCCGGGCACCGACACGTGCAAGCTGGGCATCTCGGCATCGCGCGGGTTGACCGCCGAGCTGTCCAAGCGCCTGACCGGCCAGCTCGACGACCTCGACGATGCGGTGCGCGGCTTGCGCATCAAGGCCAGCGGGTGTTTCAACTCGTGCGGCCAGCACCACGTGGCGGACATCGGTTATCTGGGCGTGAGTCGCAACGTCAACGGCCGCCGCGTCGCTCACTTTCAGCTGGTGGTGGGCGGCCAGTGGGCGCAAAACGGCGGCGCGTACGGTCTGGCCATCGGTGCGTTTCCGGCCAAGAGCATCCCCCGGGTCAACGATACACTCACGCGCTGGTACGTCGACGAGCGCGAGGCCGGCGAGGGCTTCCACGACTTCATCCGCCGGGTTGGCAAGTCGCGGGTGCGCGAGGCGCTCAACCATCTCAAAGAAGTGCCGAGCTACGAGCAGGATCCGTAGTACTGGACCGGCTGGGGCCATGCCCGCGAGTACACCGTCGGCGACATGGGCGTCGGCGAGCGAGCAGGCGAGGTCGGGAGCGTCACAGAGTTCGGCATCAGATATTGAGAACGTAGAATGTACGAACC
>Ga0114931_10008728_pt1 | contig 12228 bp, 14 predicted proteins | sample 2SBtaG_FD_89579 | JGI IMG/M metagenome (GOLD analysis project Ga0114931, IMG submission 89579) | Deep subsurface microbial communities from Kolumbo volcano to uncover new lineages of life (NeLLi) - 2SBTROV14_V59a metaG | ecosystem: Environmental > Aquatic > Marine > Volcanic | place: Kolumbo...
ATCCGGCATCGGTGCGTCAGCCGGATATTCCTGCACTTCGAACCCCAGTGCGCGGTAGCACTGGTACGCGGGCACATTGTCCTTGTAGACGAACAGACAGACTTCTGCGTGATCTTGTTGCTGTCCGGCCACATCGATCATCATTTCCAATAATTTTCTTCCAACGCCTTGCCCACGTAAGTCTGGCTTTACGATGAGGCGTGCGAGGTGCGAACGATTGTAGCGCGAGCCCAACTGCCCGAAGGCGGCGAATTCCCCGCCAGGATTCCGTAAACAAAAGGATGAGAAGTCACGCCAGCGACAATCAGCATAAAATGTCTCGCGATCAAATGGAAAACGAAACCTCGGTCCACCCCAAATATCGACAGCATGGGCATCCGGAAACCAGGTCATTAGTTCATCGATATCTGCCTCTTGGGCGGTGTTGAGCGACCACGGCATTACGGGAGCTTTGGCAAGGTCAGGCGCAAAATCACGTAGCCAGCGATGCCAGAGAGCAAGGAGCCCAGAATTATCCCGAGGCGCTCATCAAAAACTGCAGCGGGGTCAAGGGTGATATTTTGGAACGCGAGGGAACCAACAAACAGGCTCATCGTAAAGCCAACGCCGCACAATACCGCGACACCGTACAGGGACCCCCAATTCGCGCCCTCAGGCAAACGGGCAATACCCAACTTGATCGCCACAAAGCACAACACGAATATTCCGGCCTGCTTGCCAACGAATAATCCGGCCGCAATACCCAGCGGTACGGTGTGCAACAAGTCAGAAAAGTGGATGCCCTGCAAACTAATACCCGCGTTCACAAACGCAAAAAGTGGCAGCACGCCAAACGCGACCATTGAGTGCAGATCGTGTTCAAGCTCTCGCAGCGGCGAGTGTGTCTTGTCAGTCGAATCACGCATCGGGATGAACGCCGCAAGCGCAACGCCTGCGAGCGTCGCGTGTACGCCAGACTTCAATACGGCTACCCACATGATGGTGCCGACCAGCAGGTAGGGCGACACAGTATTGACACCGCGCCAGTTCATTAAGCCAAGAACAGCGAGACACAAGAGGCTTATGATCAGTGCGTTCGTCGAGAGATCCGTTGAATAAAAGAGCGCAATAATGACTATCGCGCCGAGATCGTCAAAAATGGCCAGTGACACCAGAAATACCTTCAGTGAAACGGGCACCCGGCTACCGAGCAACATGAGAATACCCAGTGCAAACGCGATATCCGTTGCAGCGGGAATTGCCCAACCGTGCATCGCTGCCGTGTCGCCGTAGTTGAACCCGGCAAAAATAGCCACCGGCACCGCCATGCCACCGACCGCGCCGAGTGCTGGCAACAAGATATTGGCTGGCCGCGACAGCTCTCCTTCCAGAAATTCCCGCTTGAGCTCCAAGCCAACCAGGAAAAAGAAGATCGCCATCAGGCCGTCATTGACCCATAAAAAAAGCGGCTTGGCGATTTGCAGCGCACCAATTCGTACCTCGACCGGTGTGTCCAGGAAATAAGCATACAGACCGGCCGCCGGGGAGTTGGCCACCACCATTGCAAGCACGGCAGCACCCATCAGGACGATGCCACCCGCAGATTCCATGCGCAGGAAGTTTCTGATCGTTGCCTGCATCTTATGTTCCCGGCATCGTCTCAGCGAAATAGCGGTCAAATGCCCTGTGGACAATTTCGGGCGCTATGCCGGCCGCTTCCATCGCCTGGTTGAAGTGCTCCATCTCCGCAACTTGTCGTTGCCCATCAGCAGCAATCACCTTCAAGGCCATTAGCGCAATATCTTCCTTCTCGGCATCTGAAAGTGTCGGCACCAGGTCTGTCAATAACAACCCGAGCTGCGGCTTGTCGACCAACTCGTTCATCGCACGCGTGAGCAACTCCAGTGATTCTGCGCCCTGCAGATGATAGTGTTCCTCGAGCAACTCGATCATCTGGCCCGACTCTTCAGGCGTAATTTGACCACCGCCGCGAACGATGTAGACAAACAAAGCAGCAACCAGAAACTGCGAATCATATTCCTGAATACCCTCGGCGGTCTCTACGATGAGCCTGGTGCCCACAAGCCGCGAGACAATGATGTCATCATTCATGTTTATCTCACTTGGTCTGGTAGTCCAGGATTTCAGGACCCGCTAGTGCGACGTGCCGAACAGTCGGTCTCCCGCATCACCGAGGCCTGGCACGATGTACTTGTTCTCATTGAGTTTTTCATCGATTGCGGCGGCGTAGATTCGCACATCCGGATGTTCTGCTTCGACCAGTGCTATGCCCTCCGGGCAAGTCACAATGCAGACTACAATAATATTTTCCGCGCCGTTTTCCTTAAGCTTGTCAATGGTCGCTGCCGTCGAACCGCCCGTCGCAATCATCGGGTCGATGATGATACAGGTGCCGCCCTTGATCTGTGGTGGGAACCGTTCGTAGTAAGTTACCGGTTGCTTCGTTTCTTCATCCCGATACAAACCCACAAAACCAACACGTGCTGTTGGCACAAGTTCAAGGATACCTTCCATCATTCCGACACCCGCCCGAAGAATCGGAATAACGACCAGGTCGGTATCGATCTTGTGACAGGTCGCCTCAGCGACAGGGGTTTGAATCACGACCTCCCTGGTTTTGATGTTTTTCAACGCTTCGTAGCAAACGAATTCCGTGATCTCGGTTGCCAGTTCACGAAAACGTTTGTGTCCGGTATCAACATCGCGAATGATCGCGAGCTTGTGTTGTACGCAAGGGTGATCAATCAGTTCGGCCATTGTTTATTCTCCGTTTGCCACTCAGGGTCCCTTCAGCCGCAACAACGGCCGCTCTGCCGACACGAACACCGTGCCAAACTCACCGTTTATTTCGTATCGGCCATCATCGTGTCGCCGCAGGCCTGTGATCGCACCATGTCCGAGCATCTCAGTGACTTCCTGAACAGTACCTGCCGCACCGCCACTGACTGCTATACCCTCACAGAACGGAAATTCGATGATTGCCGGCCGGATGCAGAACTTTTCAGCGGGCCTTGGTTTCTCATAGAAAGGATGCTCGTCAGTCAGGAATACGTCAATGTCAATCATCAGCGTTTCAGACTCAAGGTGCCACGAAAGAATGAATGACTGTGTCAGGTCGACTGCAGCAAACTCATGCAGTTTGCGCCAGTCTGTGGGTGAAGTGGTATCGACCATAGCCTAAGCAAACGTTTTGGCGACCGAGATGCCAATGAAGTGCGAAAGAACGACGACAAGAATCGCGATTCCAAGATGTTCACCAATGATGGACCATGGAGATTCATTTTGCGAATTAGCCAGAAGGCCCGTACGCGCACCGTCGCTTTTGAAGAAATCCATCGTTTTTGTACTCTAATCCGTGAAGGCCTTGCTGTAGAGGCAAATGGGGTCTTCATCGCCCGGCATTGTAATCATGCGGTCGAACTTCAGGCCCAATTTCTCAATCAGCCCGATTGACGGGGCGTTCGTTGGCGAAACGATTGCCGTTAGAACGCTGATGCCGAGTTCGTTCTTCGCATAGTCGACAACGGCCGCAGCGGCCTCACCGGCATAACCTTTGCCGCAGTAGTCCGGCAGCACACCGAAACCAATATCCGGTTCCTCGAGGTTCTCTCGTTTGAACAATCCACAAATACCGATCATTGAGCCGTCCGACTTTAGCGACATGCAATACGGACCGTAACCATGATCCTCAAATAACTTCAGCGCACCACCGGCGATCGCTTCGCGAGCCTGTTCTGCAGTGCGGATACCCCGATCGGCCACGTTGCGAATGAATGCGGGGTCATTCCAGACCGCCAGCATCAGCTCCGTGTCCTCTATGTTTACCGGCCGCAGGCGCAAGCGATCGGTTTCCAATAGCCAGTCAGTCATGATGCTTCCTTATCCATGAATTCCCAGGTATCAGCACCGTCGAATTTCCTGACTCGGATTTTTGCTACCTCATCGGGGTCGCACATTCGAAAATTTACAGCCATTTTGGATGATGCATCTCCACCCAGTGCGATCCAATGTGTCGTACATCCGCAGGTCTTACAGGAGTACATCGCCAGGGTCTTGTCACCATGAACATAAGCTATCGTCGCACCCTTCGCTGCCCGCAGCGCAATCTCACTAACTTTCGCGTAGGCCCACAACGTGCTGTAGCGCCGGCAAACTGAGCAATTACAAGCCGTTAGCCAATCCGGTTGCCTGGGATAGGTAAAGCTGACCGCGCCGCAATGACAGGAACCTTCAATCACTATTTTAGCCAAGCTTGCGAATTCCGACCGCATCGCGAATTTGCTCCAGGTAGGGTGCAGCAACTTCCCGGGCTCTTTTAGCACCTTTTTGCAATTCCGTTTCCACGATCGACGGGTCGGCAATCAGTCGCTCATATTCCTCGCGAGCGGGGCCGATCTGGTCGTTGATGTACTCGAACAACTGCTGCTTCAGCGCGCCCCATGCAATACCGTCTGCATACTGCTTTTCGACAGCTGCGGTTTCCTCAGGCGTCGCGAATGCTTTGTAAATATCGTACAAGGTGCTGCCTTCGGTATCTTTCGGCTCGCCCGGTTCCAGGCTGTTCGTCTTGATCTTCATAATGAGCTTGCGGAATTGTTTCTCGGGTGCGAACAACGGAATAGTGTTGTTGTAGCTCTTCGACATCTTGCGACCATCGAGTCCTGCCAGTACTGCTGTATGTTCATCGATCACTGGCTCCGGCAACACCAGCACGTCACCGTAGTGATGGTTGAATCGTTGCGCGATATCCCGTGCCATCTCTACATGTTGTTTCTGATCGCGCCCAACGGGGACCCTGGTTGCCTGGAACAACAGGATATCGGCTGCCATCAGGATCGGGTAACTGTACAGAGCCATGGTAATACCCTTGTCCGGGTCTTTGTTACCACTATCAACATTCGCCTGCACCGCTGCTTTGTAAGAATGTGCCCGGTTCATGAGGCCTTTCGCCGTCATGCTGGTCAGTATCCAGGTCAGCTCCGTTATCTCTGAAACGTCCGATTGGCGATAGAAAACGGAGTTCTGGGTGTCCATGCCGAGCGCCAGCCATGCTGCCGCAATCTCCAGTGTCGACTGACTGATTTTGTCGGGGTCTTCGTTTTTTGCCAGTGCGTGAAAATCGGCCAGAAAATAGTAATTCTTTTTCTGCGCGTCCCGGCTCGCGGCAATACTCGGACGAATAGCGCCGACGTAGTTGCCGATATGCGGCGTGCCGGTCGTGGTGATTCCGGTCAGATAGATTTCTTGCGTCATGCCTTAGTAACCTGCTGCCTGTCCGTCTTTCCTCGCTTCCGAGGCGCCGTAGTACACACCCTGTCGCTTATCCCACATGATCGCCTGGTAACCACCGAAACTGCCATCGCTGTCACCGAGCGTGTGGCCCATCGATTCCAGCGCTTCACGCGTCTGGCGGCTAAACGTGGACTCAAGATGCACCACACCACCGTCCGTCATTTTCGACCCTGTCGGTTGCGAGGAGCCCGTGTGATTGATGCGGGCCGCGTCGCCTGCTTCCTGAAGATTCATGCCGAAGTCCACCAGGTTAACAACAATCTGTGCATGTCCCTGTGGCTGCATTGCACCACCCATTAACCCAAAACTGATCAGCGGCTCACCGTCTTTCATGACGAATGCCGGGATGATCGTATGAAACGGCCGCTTGCCACCTGCGACGACGTTCGCGTGACTGGCATCAAGCGCGAACAACTCTGCGCGATCCTGCAAAATGAAGCCGAGGTCTCCCGGCGTCATGCCGGATCCCATGCCGCGGTAGTTACTCTGAATCAATGACACCATATTGCCATCGGCATCCGCGACGGTGAGATATATCGTGTCGCCATTTTCGAGTTTCACATCACCGGCGGGCAATGCGTCCGATGCCTTGTTCGCGTTAATGAGTGTGCGTCGGTCGGCCGCATAGCTTTTTGAAATAAGCGTATCGACGGGGACATCGACGAAGTCCATATCGGCGTAATATTTCGCGCGATCTTCGAACGCCAGTTTTTTTGCTTCAACGAATGTGTGTATGTACTCGCCACTGCCAAATCCCATTGCGGCGATATCATAGCCTTCGAGAATATTCAGAATCTGCAACGCAGCGATACCCTGCCCATTGGGAGGCAGTTCGTAAATATCCCAGCCACGGTAGTTGGTCGACACTGGCGTCACCCACTCTGATTCATGTGCCGCCAGGTCTTCATAGGTCAACAGGCCACCCTGCTCCGCCATGTAGGCATCAATACGCCTCGCAATATCCCCTTTATAAAACTCATCACGACCTTTCTCCGCGATAGCCTCCAGGGTATCGGCCAATCGTGGGTTCCTGAACATTTCACCCTTTTTCGGAACATCGCCGTTCGGCATATACGTTTCCGCAAAACCGGGGTATTGGCTGAGGTGTGTCTTACTCCGCTGCAGGTAATACGCGATGACCTCGGAAACCGGGAATCCCTCGCGGGCGTAGGCTATCGCCGGCGCCAGAATCTCAGTCATGTCCAGACGTCCAAATCGACCGTGCAACTGGAACCAGCCATCGACAGCGCCCGGCACGCTGACCGGCAGCGGCCCGTATGGGGGGATTTTGTCGATACCGTGAGCCTGGAAATACTCCAGGGTCATCGCTTTTGGCGCACGTCCGGACGCATTCAATCCGACGAGCTCTTTTTTCTTTGCGTCCCAAACGATAGCGAACAGGTCGCCGCCGATGCCATTGCCGGTAGGCTCCATCAGACCCAGCGTGGCATTCGCGGCAATGGCAGCGTCCACAGCACTGCCACCGGCCTGTATAATATCGAGAGCAACCTGAGTCGCCAATGGCTGACTGGTCGCCGCCATCGCGTGCGGCGCGATGACTTCCGAGCGCGATGCCTGCGCGCGTCCGGTGACACGGTCATATCGCGGATCAGCGGTGGCCACAGCAGCGACTCCCGTGGCCAGTATTGCAATACTTGCTATCCATTTTACCGGTTTCATCCTTTGCTCCACTAACGGGCGGGACTCATCCCGAATGACGGGAGGCGCTAATGATGGCACTCGCCACCGACCGCAGCAACAGGGTATGATTTGCGCATGAGGAGCGACTATACAGATAAAAACCCGGCACTTGGCGCACTCTATGCTGAGCACGCTGAAATCCTTGCCGCACGCCACGACCACGCATTGGAGCAAGCCGGTGCCAGTCATGCCGTCATCTATTCCGGAAACCCGAAGATCGCATTCCTCGACGACTATCAAATGCCGTTCAAGCCGAACCCGCACTTTGTCGCCTGGGCACCACTCACACAGCTGCCTTTTTCGTACATTGTCTATACCCCTGGCAAAAAACCTGTCTTGGTTTACTACCAGCCGCGTGACTACTGGCATGTCGTTCCCGGAGCACCGGATGGATACTGGACCCGTTATTTTGATATCCGCATCGTGCATACCGTCGACGAAGTGGCCGCACTGCTACCCGCTGACCGGGAGAAATGCATAGCCATCGGTGAATTTGATGACGAGGCTTTGGCATTTAGTATCGAACGCGTGAATCCGACAACGGCCCTGAATATCCTGCATTACGCTCGCGGTGCCAAGACTCAGTACGAACTCGCAATAATGCGGCTGGCTTCAAGCCGTGGTGTGGCGGGTCACGCTGCGGCAGCGGCCGCGTTTCGTGATGGCCAGTCAGAATTCGATATTCATCGCACCTATTGCAAAGCGGTGAGTCACACCGATCCGGAGCTGCCCTACGGAAACATCATCGGTCTGAACGAGCACGGCGCCGTCCTGCATTACACCGATCTCGACCGCCAGCCACCGGCGGAATCACGATCATTTCTTATTGATGCCGGTGCACAAGTCCACGGATATGCATCCGATATCACCCGCACCTACTCAAAGAGCGACGAACGATTCCAGGCCCTTATCGATCGCATGGATGCAATGCAGCAGGATATTGTCAGCCGGGTTCGTGTTGGAATCGATTATCGCGACCTGCATATCGATACGCACAGAATGTTGGCAGGCGTTCTTGTCGACGCTGAGCTCGCCACCGGTGATCCGGACACCTTGCTTGGGACAGGCGTGACCTCTGCTTTCTTCCCGCACGGCCTCGGCCATTTACTCGGCATCCAGGTCCACGATGTCGGTGGTTTCATGGAGAGCGAGTCCGGCACCACCATCGATCCGCCCAGCGGTCATCCGTTTCTACGTCTGACCCGGGTACTCGAAGAAAACATGGTGTTAACGATTGAACCAGGCTTGTACGCCATCGACATGTTGCTGGAAAATCTTCGCGGCACACCGGCCGAATCTCATGTGAACTGGACAACGGTCGACTGGCTACGCCCGTTCGGCGGTATTCGAATCGAAGATAACGTCCGCGTGATGGTCAATGACCGGGAGAATCTGACTCGCGACGCTTTCGCGGCGTAGCGATACTGATATCTAAACTCTGCAACTTTTCGAGTTGACTGTCGGTTCGCACAATAACGAGGTTTTTCGGCAGTTGTTTGCGGCCAGGAGTTACCACTTATGATGTCTGCTTTGCGCCCGATACTTGCCACTCGGATGGGTTTTTTCAGCGTATCATGTATTTCTGGTTTTGACCCAATGCGATCATTCGGCAAAACGCTCCGGGCGGCGGCTACTCGAAAAAGAACACGGAGAAAAATTCAGTACGATGACTGAGACCAAGAAGTCAGATTCTTGCTGTGGCGAACCGGATGCCGTCAAGCAGGCCACATCCGCGTCCGAAGCCGCGTGCTGCTCACCTTCGCACGAGGCCATGGAAACCAAGGATGTTTTAGTCTGTTGCGGCCCTCAGCTCAAATCAACGCTGGCAAGTGGTACGCGAACGGAAAAGAGATGCCTGGAAATCGATTTTTTGTATCTCGATCTGAGCGCATGTGAGCGGTGCCAAGTTACGGAATCCACCCTCGAAGAAGCCATTGAGGAAGTCGCTCGGGTTCTTGAAACGACGGGTGTTGAAGTGGCCCTGAACAAAGTTCACGTGACGAGCGAAAAACAAGCTGTGGCTCTCGGATTTCTCGTTTCGCCAACGATCCGGGTGAACGGTCGGGACATTCAGATGAATTTCCGGGAAAGCCTCTGCGAGACTTGCGGTACCCTCTGCGAATGCGAGGGCGGAGTATCATGCCGCGAATGGGAATCTGAGGGGCAGTGGTACACGGCTCCACCGAAGGGCCTGATCATGGAAGCCATCCTCAAAGAAGTGTACGGCGGCGCCGGAGAGGGCCGAGATGAGCCGGGGAAACCGGGAGAGGCGCCGGAAAACTTGAAACGTTTCTTTGCCGGCAACCTGTAATCAGCGCAGCTTGGCCGAATACAGCTCATCACCACTAACGGTCAGTCGATTGAATCCGCAATCGCATAGCAGCCGCTCGATAAATCTGCGGTAATATGCCGGCTTGTGACGAAGCAGCCGGTGCAGATTAGCTGATTCGCGAGATTGTTTGTTCTTATTATGCATGTTTTCTGAGCCCGACAAGTTCAATCCAAGACTAGGCAAAACAGGATTTAACATGAGCAAATATCGAAACGAATTACCTCAATTGTCTGGCGACTTGTTCTTGACGGATGCTGGGCTTGAAACTGATCTGATATTCAATCATGGAATCGAAATTCGAGAATTTGCAGCGCACACCCTCTTACCGGACCCACATGGCCGGGAAGCAGTTGCCAAATACTTACGAGGATTCCTTGCCCTCGCGAATGAACACGACGCCGGATTTGTGCTTGACAGCCAGACATGGAAAGCCCATCCACATTGGGCCGAAGATCTGGCAGAGACCCAGCAGGAATTGCATCAGGCGAACAAGCAGGCCATAGCGTTTATTTCCAAACTACGAGACGAATTCTCTGGGAATAGTAAGCCAATAGTCCTGAACGGAAATATCGGTCCTAGAGGTGACGCGTATGCCCCCGAAGCCAGACTAGCAACAAGAGAGGCGGAGGAGTACCACGCCAATCAAATTGGGTGGCTTGCCGAAACTGAAGTCGATATGGTAACTGCATTGACTTTCACGCAATCGGACGAGGCTATCGGGGTTGTTCGGGCGGCACAGTCGGCAGGTCTGCCAGTTGTGGTTTCATTCACCGTTGAGACAAACGGCAGTTTACCGACAGGTCAGCCACTCAATGAAGCTATTGAAGCAGTCGACGATGCGACGGATGCCGTTGCCGCCTATTACATGGTGAATTGCGCCCACCCGGATCACTTCTTCGATGTGCTCAATGACTCAGCTTGGAGCCGTCGCATTCGCGGGCTGCGCTGCAATGCATCCCGGCTAGGCCATGCGGAGCTGGACGAATGCGAGGTTCTCGATGATGGCGATCCTGAGGAACTCGCTAGCCAATACAAAGCAATAACGTCGACCATGCCTTGGCTGAACGTATTCGGAGGGTGCTGTGGCTCCGATCTGCGTCATGTTGCCGAGATCGCAAGAGCAGTTAGCGACTGACCGACCGGTTGGCCGACTGCCGAAGTTTCCGCGGTAACGCGTTCGATGTCCGGAATAGTTTGCTTAGCCACCTGTCGTTAGAATTGCGTTATAGTTTCCACCACTGACCCAATCAAGCCTTTATGTTTTGAACGAATTATCGTCGATCTGAGGTGGACACTCTTGCACATCCCCAAACATTTCGAAGAAACGAATATAGAAAATATTCATGGCTTGTTGCGTTCCTATCCGATTGCAACATTAGTTACGTCCACACCTGATGGACTAAATGCGAACCATATACCATTGATGTTTGCAGAGACGAAAGCTCCATACGGTAGTCTTCAAGGTCATATACCAAAAGCGAACTCGCTCAGTTCAGATTCACGGGATGGCGTGGACGCGCAACGCAGTAAGCAAGTCGTCAATCAAATCATCGGAGTTTTCGAGGCCGATTGACAGCCGAAGAAGATTCACTGGTGCAGTTGACTCCGGCCCTTCGACGGAAGAACGATGTTCAATCAAGCTTTCTACTCCGCCGAGGCTCGTGGCGTTCACAAATAGCTTTACATTCGATGCAACTCTTATGGCAGCGTCTTTGCCCCCAGATACTTCGAAGGACATCATACCGCCACCCATGGACATCTGGCGTCGCGCCGTATCGTACGATGGGTGACTAGGAAGATATGGGTAGCGAACTCGTTCTATATCGTCCTGTGATTCTAGTGCCTTAGCCACGGCAAAAGCGTTTGCGCAGTGTTTCTCCACGCGGCAGTGGAGAGTTTGTAGTCCCCTCGAAATTAGCCAAGCATTAAAGGGAGACAAGACGCCACCGGTCAGGCGGCGGGTTTCCATAAGCCCGTCCGCGATAGATGACTCTCCACGAAACGCGACAGCGCCGCCCTGAACGTCGCTGTGTCCACCCATGTATTTCGTGAGCGAATGTAGAACATACCTTGCACCGAGCTCCAAAGGCTTTTGTACGACTGGGGTCGCAAATGTGCCATCAACAAGCACGTCGGCTCCCTTTACATTAGCCTCCTTGCAGATTGCTTCAATATCAAGAATATCGATCAATGGATTGGACGGCGTTTCAAACCAGACCAGGTCAACGCCGTTCTCAAATACCTGTTCCCGTACCGTGGCATTCGAAAGATCGACGCTCTCGCATTTCAAGCCCCAGTTCGGGAGTACTTTCTGAGCAAGTGCACGAACGTCAAAATACAGATCTTTGTGGAAGACGATTCTTGCACCGGGAGACAGCCTAGAAAGTATCGCTGCGCCAGCAGCCATTCCCGATCCAAAAGCGATCGCACCATCCGCACCTTCGATAGCTGCAAGTCGTGTCTGAAGATCGTCCACATTGGGGTTGCCATCCCGGACATACTCGAAGCCATGAAGGTGTTCGCCCGCAGGGCCATGTTCGAATGTCGTGGTAAGCTCGATAGGCGGCGCTACCGACCCGTTTGCGCGACGCGTCGGTACATGAATTGCTTTTGTTTCGTCGTGCATTGTTGCCTCCGTGATTGTTGAGGCACGATAGCATTATCCTATCGCCTCAACGACCGCTTGTTTCCGCGTGCTGAAGTTTCCGCGGTAACGCGTTCGATGTCCGGAATAGTTTGCTTAGCCGCCGGTCACGGGTATTGCGCTATAATTTCCGCCAGTGACCCGTTGCGGTCATTCGCAATACCGCAGTATTTGATTCATTTTCGTATCCAAAGACAATAATAAGGGGAGAATGGCGAAATGATACGCACAGCAAAAGTTGGACTGATAATTGTCGCCG
>Ga0114931_10008729_pt1 | contig 12228 bp, 12 predicted proteins | sample 2SBtaG_FD_89579 | JGI IMG/M metagenome (GOLD analysis project Ga0114931, IMG submission 89579) | Deep subsurface microbial communities from Kolumbo volcano to uncover new lineages of life (NeLLi) - 2SBTROV14_V59a metaG | ecosystem: Environmental > Aquatic > Marine > Volcanic | place: Kolumbo...
TAAGTAATCGTTTTCTTCTGAGTTCAAGTTTGTTGACAAAATGAAATTTGAGAAGGATATCCTCGCCTAATTTTCGGGAGAGTTCCTCACCGCTGATTGCTTTATCCTCGTAGAGGTACTTGATGATCTCTTGCTTCTCGGTATCGATACTTTTTTTGAAGCGTTCGAAGAAGAGGTCACCTTCAGTCTCCACCAGCCATGAGGATACTCTCATGTCTGCAGCTGCTGCTACTCTAAGAAGTCCATGACCGAGTACCTCCCTATCTGCTCTCTTCAAGTACTCCTCCTCAGTCTCAAAAACCTCCTGTTTGAGGATTCTCTGGGGGAGTTTTCCGGAGAGTAGAAGCACTCTTCCCTTGGTCAGTTTTTTCTGGAAGTCCTCATCGACTACTGAATTCCTGACTTTTCTAAATGGAAACCATGCGGGAAGCATCACTACAGTCTTCAATGCAAATTTGAATATTTAAGGATGTGGACAACACAGAGACTAATCCATGAAATTGCTTGTTTCATATTTTTAGCATTGATTTGGAAAATTGAATAGATGGGTCTTCGAGTACTGCTATCGTAAGAACTTGAGATACACCAACACCATAAAGAAATTTATCAATGAGGATTAGAAAATTGGGTTGACGATGGTAGATAAGAAGGCATTAAAGAAAATCTTCACACCAGACAGCTACAAAGTTGAGCTTTTCGAGGAGAAGGGATTCATACGAAAGAAGTGCACCAACTGTGATCTCAGCTACTGGACACTTGATCCAGACAGGATGACGTGTGGAGAGACGGAATGTGAAGGAGGTTACAAATTCATTGGCAGGAAAGGACCGAACTGGGATTTTCACCAGACCATTGCGAATCTCACGAAGTTCTTCGAGAAGAATGGGCACACGCCAATTGAACCCTATCCTGTTGTCGCTCGCTGGAGAGATGACATTGAATTTACCATCGCAAGTATAGCGACCTTTCAACCCTATGTCACAAGTGGTGCGATCAAGCCCCCAGCAAATCCACTGACTATCCCTCAACCTTGCCTCAGGTTTGGAGGGGAGTTCAATGATCTGGACAACATCGGAAGAACAGGTAGGCATCTTTCGAACTTCGTGATGTTCGGGCAACATGCATTCAACGGAAACAATCTCGAAGGGGGGTATTGGATGGATAGGTGCATCGATTTGAATTTTGATTTTCTCACAAATGTGCTGAAGATTGAGCCAGATCAGGTGACTTATACTGAGAATATTTGGGCAGGAGGAGGAAACTTTGGACCCAATTTGGAGTCCATGGCCTATGGTACTGAGATTGTGAACTCTGTCTTCATGCAGTACCAGAATCTCCCCGGAGGAGGTTACAAAGAGATGGATCTAAAGGTCATAGATGTCGGTTGGGGAGCAGAGCGAGTAGGCTGGTTTTCCCAAGGTACTCCGACAATCTATGAGTCAACTTTCGGACCTGTGTGGGACTACCTTCTGAAAGAGAGTAATCTGACCTATGACACAGATCTTGTCGAGCGGTACGCAGTACTTGCGGGTCTTCTTGACGTCAATGAGATCACTGATATCAAATCTGCAAGATCGGGAATTGCAGGAAAGCTGGGGATGACACTTACCGAGCTCAACGACAAGTTAGCAGGAGTAGAAGCACTCTATGCAATTGGAGATCATTCTCGAACGGTCGCCTTTGCGCTTGCTGATGGTGCCATCCCGAGTAATGTTGGAGGTGGGTACAATGTCAGAACTGTTCTTCGAAGGATGTTCACCTTAAATGAAATGAATGACTTTCAACTGGACATCTCTGAGCTTATCTCAAGGCAGATCACATATGTGTCCCAGACCTATCCTCGTTTGAAAGAGGTATCCTCATTTATTGATACTATTGTGGATGTGGAGAGTGCACGGTACAAGAAGACCATCAAAGCTGGAACAAGATATGTTGAACAGCTCCTCAAGAGTAAGGGAAAGATCACAATAGACAAGCTCATTGAGTTGTATGAGAGTAGAGGAATAAGTCCGGAACTGGTGCAGTCAATTGCTTCTGAGAAAGGGAAGCAGATTGAGATCCCAGGGGACTTTTACAATAGACTTGGCGGGTCTGAGTCTGTAACTGAGAAAACTATCGAGGAGAAGGAGTTTCAACTGGATCAGCTCAAGCAGTTTAAAACCAAGAAGCGCTATTATGACATTCCTTACAAACGGGAAATCAAAGCAAAAGTATTAGCCATCTTAGACACGGGGCACTTAATTTTCGATCAAACAATATTCTATCCTATTGGAGGAGGACAAGCAGAGGACCATGGCGTTCTAAGATTCAGAAAATCATCTCGCAAGGTAGTAGATGTGAAGATATTTGGAGATGCAATTGTCCACAAACTTGATCGACCGCTGGATTCTCTGAAGGAGGGATCTACTGTCAGATTAGAAGTTGATTGGGAGCGGAGGAAGGCTATTATGCGACACCATACTGCAGTACATATCGTTGGAGGCGCAGCAAGACAGGTACTTGGTCCTCACATTTGGCAGGCAGGAGCTGACAAGACGACCGAGCGAGGTCGCTTGGATATCACCCACTGGGAGAATCTGTCCAGAGAAGTTCTTGATGAGATTGAGATGGTTGCGAATGAGGTGGTTATGGACAATCGGGAGATCCACAAGTACGTACTTCCCCGTCAAGAGGCAGAGCAGAAGTATGGTTTCACCATTTACCAAGGTGGAGTCGTCCCTGGTGAGGAGCTTCGTATTATAGAGATTCCAGGAATTGACACAGAAGCATGTGGAGGCACACATGCCCATAGTACAGGGGATCTTGGGTACATTAAGATACTTGGTGCGGAGAGGATTCAGGATGGTATAGTTCGACTAGTGCTGACAGCTGGAAAGAAGGCAGTAGCATCGAGCCAGCATCAGCAGCACCTGCTTAGTCAATCATCTGAGACCTTCAGTGTCCAACCCGAAGATCTTCCTCAGACTGCAGAAAGGTTCTTCACAGAGTGGAAGGAGAGAGGGAAGACTATTCTCAAACTGAGTAAGGAACTTGCCGAAGCCCGTCTTCCTCAGATCATTGATCAGGCTAACGAGATGAATGTGAATGGCAAGTCCTTCAAGATAATTGTCATCAGGCAGGATGCTTCACTGGCAGATCTCATTCAATTAGGAGAGAAGATATCACGTAAGACAGCAGATGAGGGAAACTACATCGGAATTATTCTTGGAAAGGATGAGAATCGAGCTGGAATTGTCGTCTCACGATCAGCAGGTTTAGATGTGCAACTCACACCAATAATCAGGGGTCTTGGGAAGATTGTAGGCGGCGGGGGAGGTGGAAATAAGGACGTTCTCTCCGGAGGAGGAAGTAAACCAGAAAACATCCCAGAAGCCTTGGAGAAGAGTTGGAAGATCGTAAAAGATACATTATCTAAGTGAATGTAATATACGGACAAATTAAAAAGAAACTCTGGCAAAAGTCAACTATGATTGAACCTCTTTCAAAGGATGAACTTCATTCAAAATTATCAGCTACTAGTGGACAACTTCATTCTGCATTTTGGGGTAAAAGCAGAGCAGCGGTGAATCACCGAAGCTCAAATCCAGAGTATGGTAAATACACTCCCCTTGAAACCTTAGTCATTCTCCAGCACGCAGCAGAGATATTTGCAGACAGGGTACAGAGGATGGTAAATGATGAGAAAGTCCCTGTGACACGAGATTTTGATCCAGACATGTTTCTTTCCAAAGTTGACATCGAGGACGAATCTGTAAAAGCAAATCTTAGAGAATTTATGGATGCAAGAGCAAAGTTGTTCAGATCACTTTTCCCCCTCAAGGATGAGGAAGAGTGGGATAAGTTTAAAATTATACATGAGGTTCATGGTGAGATCACACTCAGGCAATTGCTTACAGCCCATCTGCAGATGGAGCAAGAGCTAACCAAAAACGCAATTGCAATACTCAAAGATTACGAATTGGAACATCATTAAGTGTAGAAATTATCTATTACCTGTTTCATAAGAAGGAGATCTTTATAGAGCCAATTAGTAAGAGTGAGCCAGAGTCGATTATTGAGTATATCTGCAAGAACCTCTGTGGCGTTGCTTGCCTTTGTCATGACCGAAGGAGAATCAGAGCTTGAATAGCGATCGAGAGCCCCAAAAACATGGCTAATTTCGTGTTGCAGGAGATTGTCTCCCCATGATGCGCTCGACCTTTGACCCCCGGCAAAGATACTTCCACCTGCATTAACTGCTATATTGAAGGGACCTCCTCCATCTCCCAAAACAATGCCATAGTGGTCCATTGTCTTGTTTGTCATGATCAACATCATATTCAATCCATAATTCGATTGGTGGTACACCCGATCTTCCTTCCAATTCAAGCCAAGTTGTTCGTTAAATTGCTCCTTAGCGTAGCTAACTAGTTCAAATAGGTCTGTACCTCCATCCCAGATAACAGGGATTGTCGCAGATATTGCAAATGTTATATTGAAGTAACGTTTGAATCTTGAATTGACTTGATTAAGAAAGTACTCTGGAGTGGGAAAGGTGGAGGACCACTGGTCATCAATGACCACCGTCATAATCGTAATTGATTTTGTTAGCATTGACAATTCGATAGAAACAGTGGAATTCGCCACGAGAAAGAAGCCAAGACTGATATTGTGGATACCAATATAACTTACTATTGGGAATTCTATGGAACCAAAGTAACTTCCATTTGGTGATCCGTCGATGAAGAGACTGATATTCAAGAATGAGCTTAGAACATCAAGCTCCAGGACTCCGGAGAGATCAAGCTGGGTTTCAATTGAAATTGACCGGTTGAAAGTACTTGCAGAGAAGTTGAGAAGAGCTCCGGAGAGTGAGGATACTTCTGGGGGTGAAGAGACATTATTTTCAACCTTGGATTGGAAGAGCGTCCATTCTGCACTTTCTGCCCTGTTCTCTACTTGGCTGTCTTGGACAACAAGACTCTTTTTGATAGGAATATTCATGGATGAAAAGTGCAGACAGCTAAGATAATATAAGTTGAAGCCCTTGATTAGATAATTCCCATTTTGTAGGGCAAGAAAACTGTGATTACCCTCTATCCCACTTCCAAAGTTCAACTCCGTCTGAAGAGAGGTACTATCATTGAGCTGGATTTCACCCAAATCCAAGACTTCAGTGTATTCAATAGATGAATTGATTACTGTAAGAGAAGCTGAGAGGAGCATGGTCTCCTCTGATGTATTGACAGTTAGATCCACGATAAGTTCCTGACCAACATCAATCACTTCGGGGGTACCAATCTGAAGAGTAGGTTGACTGCTACAGTAGAGTCCATCAGTAGCAGAAAAATTCTCTGAAGGGTTATTCAGTAGAAAATAGCTAGGGATACTTATCAGAAGAATTGCTACTATGACAAGACCACTAATTTGCACCTTACTGAGCTTCACAGTCACCCATCTGTAGAGAAATATTTAGCTTATTGCTTGGTCAAGTAGCATAATCCAAAACATTTTTCTTAATTCTATAGGATTTGCAACTATTGCCTAAATTCGAGAAGATTGTCCTTGAAGCCCCTCAAAAATATAATAAGATGCTTCTGAAGCAATATGAAACCCTTGAGGAGGTGCGGAATGGTAGAAATCCAGTACTTTATTTATTGGAACACAGCCAGTTGTGACTTTGGGGAGAAGAACAGAACAAAAACACCTTCTGCTTACACCCGAAGAATTTAGTGAAAAATGGATCGATGTAGTTCAGGTGCAACGAGGAGGATCTGCTACTTACCATGGTCCTGGCCAGTTGGTAGGGTATGTTATCTGCAAGGTGTCAACACTCGGAGGAACCTACAAACTCGTCAAGAAGATTTTGAATTTGGTTCAAAGTGCAATAGAGGCGTTTAGAGTAGATTGCAAGGTAGATGATAATAATCCGGGTGTTTGGACAAGTGACGAGATTCCGAGGAAAATTGCAGCAGTGGGGATGCAGATAAAGGAAGGATATTCTCTGCATGGTTTTGCGATAAACGTAGATCTTCCGCTTGCTCCTTTCACATACATCGTGCCATGTGGATTGACCCTGCCTGTAAGTACTATTAGTATTGAAAGGGGAAAGAAGATCCCAATATCAGATGTAAGAGATTGGGTTCTTGAAAATTTCGAGAAGATTATTGCCTGACACATAAGATTTTTCATCTCATGTTGTATGTTATATTGTGAATGATGAAATCAAGGGAATTATAGATCGTTGGTTAGAGGCGAATCCGGGGGTAGCCCATGGACTTGGAATTCACCGATATGACGGTAGACTTCCCAATTTTAGTCTTGAAGCAATAAATCTAAGATTACAGCAAATCCAGGAGGATCTAGATAAGGTAGATACCTTTCTTCAAAAGACAGGAGATAAATTTCAGCAATTTGAGATGACTCTTATTCGCTATAGTTTACTTACTGAGAAGTTTCGATTAGCGGAAGAGAAGGCATTTAAGGACAATCCTCTGGAGTACATATTCCCGCTGACTACTATAGAAACTTCATACGCTTCAAGATCATTTGGCACTGTTGAGAAGCGGATCGAGAGCATCATCAGTATTGAAAACACCATTCCTCAATTTCTGAATACAGCAGTGGAGAATCTGGATGAAAATCTTTCAAATGTTAAGGTAACAATGTCTGTACAATTTCTAAAGGGCATACTCTCATACCTCAAGGACAGATTAATCGCGTTTGTTGTCCAGACTGATGATGAGCATTTGATAGAAAATTGGTCACAGGCTAATATCATTGCATGCGATGCACTATCCAACTTTCTAAGGAAATTGGAGAATAAGTACCTACCCAAGAGCACATCTGAGTTCAAGCTTGGGGAGGAAAAATTCCTAAAGATTCTTAATATGACTGAGAACGTAGATCTCGATGTAGATACTTTGCTGAAGATTGGTGAGGAAGATTTAGAAAGAAATTACAATAAGATGATGAATCTACTTGAGCGAAGAGGTGCGGATTTCTTTCAGAAGGTGCGAAGTGATCACTCAAGTGTTGAGAGTCTGTTGAACGATGCAAGGAAGGGGTTGGACAGGACGAGAAACTGGTTAATCGAAGCCGACATTGTAGATTTACCAACAGATAGGCAGTGTGAGGTGATTGACACACCAGAATTCGCGAGATCTTTTGGATTTGCTGCGATGAATACCCCCGGGCCCTTTGAGAGTCCAGAGGCATCAGAAGCATACTATTGGGTGACACCACCAGACAGCAAATGGTCAAAGGAAAAACAGGAAGAATTCCTCCAATTCTTCTCAAGGGCATTCATGGAAACAGTGACCATCCATGAGGTCTGGCCGGGTCATTATCTACAGCTCCTCTACAATAGAGAGTCAAAATCAGAGATTTCGAAGATATTCGCACGTTCTATCACCATGATAGAGGGATGGGCTCATTACTGTGAAGAAATGATATTTGAATCGGGTTATGCACCATTCGACAGAGATATTTTACATGCAGGACAACTGATGGGTGCACTTATCCGAAATTGTCGGTACATCGTAGCAATAAAAATGCACTGCAGGGACATGAGCATTGAAGAAGCTAAAGAGTTGTTCATGAGAAAAGGATTCATGAACGAGCCTACCACGACAATTGAGGCTCGAAGAGGAACTGTCAATCCTATGTATCTGAACTACTCACTTGGAAAATTCCTTATCAAGAAGCTTCGTGAGGATTACAAAAATGAGCAGGGCTCTAATTTTTCACTGAAAAAGTTCCACAACCTTCTTCTCTCTTATGGGAGTCCTCCAATCGTTGCACTCAGGAAATTGATACTTGAGAACCAAAATGCAACTCTACTATAATTAAGGGATTGCAGGAAATTATCTGTACCATTATCGTGTGAGCGATCTTCAGTTTTATTCAAGGAATGTCAGGGTATTGAGAGAGTAAGGATGATTGCTCCAATTATCATAGTGACTATCCCGACCATCCTCTGTTCAATATTCTCACCAAGATAGTATTTTGCTAATATTGCAGTGACAAAGACCGAGAGCAATGAGGCAGGTTCAGCTACGGTTACTTCCAGAATTCCTATTGCTAGAAGGAGGAGAAGGTAACTCCATCCATTTACAATACCTGCTGCAAGAAGAGGTTTTTTCCTTAGTGAGGCAAGTGCCCATCTGTCACCTTTGACGAGGAGAGCGAGGAGGAGGAGAATACCGATAAAAAGATTGATGAGAAATGAATAGAGAATAGGATCAATAAATTCAGAAATCACATACGAGTCTATCGTTCTTCCAAGTGCAATGAAAACAGAACCAAAAATCATAAGCAGAGAAGCTCGGGAATTTTTCAATTACATAAGCTTGGTTTCCAATGATCTGGGGTAAAGAAGGATCACTCCTAAAAACATTATCCCGCCACCAAGTATTCTCACAAGGGTCACATGATCACCGAGGAAGAGTAATCCAAGGATCATCAGCCAGAATATTGAAGAATTATAGAGTGAAGCGATGAGAGATATCTCTCCGATTGATATCGCTCTCACATAGGCAAAGAATCCAACTGCGTAGAGGGATGAACTAAGGACTGCAAAGAGAAGGTACTTAGGAGAAAATGACCATGTATCAACCCAAAACAATCCAGGAGAGAGAGCTAAAGCAGCGACTAGGAAAAAGAGAGAACTTACAGCAGTGGAATTATCTTCCTCATTCTTCTTCAGGAAGATTCTCTCAAGACCTAACAGCAGAATTCGAAGGAGAAGATAGATAAAACCGATAATTTGTAGTATCAATAATTTGAGAGAAAGTAGTATGAAATTTATCACTATTGTGACTTCAATGAAAAATTTCAACAAGAAGATGGTGAACAACACAGAAAGTTTATTCCTTACTTTTGAAAATCAGACATGATGAGTCCAGAAGAGAATGCAGCTAAAGAAGCAGAAGATATTCTCAAGAAATTTGCACCAGCTGCAAAAGAGATCATCTCTGAGCTGAAGGCAGATAATCTTGATAAGAATCTAGTGGCAACTGAGGAAGAGATTATAGCATTGGAGAAGTATGTGCGATCAAAGACACCACCCGTAGAGATTACCTTCAAAGAGTTGAAAGAGCACACAGGAGTGGAATTCAGCCATATAACTAATGGTCTTTTGACTCTAATTACCTCTGGAAAAATTATTGGTTTCATAAATGATCGATTAACTCCAGATCCAAGTGATGATATCCTGATCCTCAGAGAAAATCGAATAGTAATTGAGGACGATGAGATCTAAACTGATTTCTGAGACCTAAAACTCAAGTTTACTCACGGCCATCCACTGAAGTTCTCTTTCTTTTTTCACAAGTATGCGTTTAAGCCCTCTACGATACTTCTTATGTAATTCCGGATTTATTAGTCTTAATTCAAGTGTGAGAAGCGTAACTGAATCCATGGTCAAGTGGTCGGTTATGAGATTGAAAAATGGACCTAGTTCATTTTCTGATGCAAGTTGAATAAATATTTCTCTCAAATGAGATTGATCCAAGCTATTGAGAAAAGAGTTAATTTCTACCCTTAGCTCTTTCAATTCAAGTCCTGATACATTCAGATCATTGATCATCTTTTTGAATCTGATGAATTGGTCCACGTATTCCTCCACAAATAAGATTGGATGTAAATGTATATTAGTTGGTAGAGGGTGAATTTCAAGTGAATTGTGAATTGATCTTCCAATTGTACTTCATGAATTTGATATTCCTGATTGGGGAAAGGTCATCTTGGTGGTATTTCATTATGAATTCACGTATCGACGGGGAAAAATCCTTCTTATACATAGAGAAGATTTTACTGACATATAGTGTCTCACCATCTACACGAACATTCTCGGAATTGATGAATTGGACAGTCAGTTCATACAAAGTATCATCAAGGTCATCAGCCATAAAGAGCTTTCCGGGGAGAACGGGGCAACTTACACTGGCGCAGTTGATAGCAAAATGAATTCTAGGATCTTTGAATCGCTTCCTCAGAATTTTATTTTCAAGATTGTAGAGTGTGATCTTCTGACCTGCAACTAAGTGTTTTTCCAGTACAAAGAACTTGACTTTTGACCAGAGACTGAGATTTCCCTTCCACGAATTATTCTGTTCAAGACGGTTCAGTACTGATTTTAGGGTGATGATATTGTACGCATTCAACCAAAAGGCAAACTGCTCTTTTAAGCTGAATTTACTTATATCTGCAGTCTCAATGTAATTCACTAATGTAGGGATGGATGGATCTGTTTTGAGCTTCCTGTAGTCAACACTTCCGTTCTTCAGATAAGGGGAGAGGATTGACCTGTCAGTGATACCGTTCATCTATTGAATATTATAGGATTCACTATTAAATTAGCTTCGATTGAAATTTCCTACCAACCAAAATTCCAAATATGATAGGCCAAACATTAATATTGTACTAAAACATGTGCATTATGAAAGCTCCTCTCAAAGCACTAATATCTTTAAGGGGAGAAGAGCTGTTGGGTAAAACAGTCAAGGTACTAGAGCAATTTCGGAACTTAAAAGGTATGAACATGATCATTCAACATGCGGAGACTTTAACGAGAATTGACGACTGGTTTGCAACAGAGAATCCAAACCTTCTTGTTCTATGCTCAGATATTGCACATGAGTATAACTTTTACTCCTTAGGTCCTTACTTGAAATCAAGTTATCCAAGGTTGAGAATTCTGATGATCATCAAGGATAATTTTAGACATGCATTTAGAATGGTATCCAGTGGAGTAGATGAGATTGTTTTTGGACGCAGTGAGGATTTTGGGGCAGACATGATTTATGCTCTTTCACGTCTGTATGTCGCAATAGAGGAGTCGAAGAAGCATATGGACTATTTCAGTCAAGTATTCAATCCAGATAACTATCCTGCGGTAATGTATGGTCTCAAAGGTTCTGGGATCAAGCTCCTTGCCAAGGATTTTGATGTCTTCCCTGATTCTTCGAATAAGTATGAGAAGCTCACAAATGAGTTTCTCACTAACCTTGGACTACATCTTGGACTTCTGGTTGGTCAGGGTCATACCTACCATGAGAGTTGCTACTTTATGCCAGCAGGAGATTCCACAGAGTACTCAATTCTGGTCTTCAGTTTCAGATTAAATGATCCAGATGCTGAGGAAGAGCGGTTGAGTTATGGATATTATCTCTTCGGGCTGTTCATCAAGAATGAGTACTTCCGTGTATTTCCTTCTATATCAGAGCTTGAGCCCCTTGTGGAGTATATCAAGAAACTAATACCTGATTCACGTACACTGAATGAGAGTATTGTAGGGCTGAAATTTTCATTGATTAACAGGATCAAGACATTGAGTTGACATCAGTCCAAAACATTTGAAAACAGAAGAGTTTATTGAACACTATGGTAGAAGTAAATACAATTTTAGTTCTAGTACTTGGAACTATGGGAAACGGAATAGCCCACGTAGCTGCACAAGCTGGTTTCACAGTCAAATGTTATGATGTCAAGCAAGAATTTCTCGACAGAGGTATCTCAACAATCCGCAAGAATCTCGAAAGAGGACTGAAGAAAGGTAGAATTACCGAGGAGGAAATTGAGAAGATAATGGGGAGATTAAGTACATATACTAATCTCAAAGAAGCTGCCCAAGGAGCAGAATTTGTTATTGAAGCAGTCTTCGAGAATCTGGAAGTAAAAGTAAATCTCTACAAAGAACTAGATAGCATCCTACCTCCAGAAGTAATTATTGCTTCAAATACCTCAAGCATTAGTGTGTCCCTCCTTGGAGGATCATCTGGAAGACAGGAGAATTTCATTGGAATGCACTTCTTCAATCCAGTTCCAGTCATGAAGCTCATTGAAATTATAAGGGGGCTTGAAACCACAGATCAGACATATGAAACCACCCGTTTATTATGTGAGAAAATGGGGAAGGAGACGATTGTTGCTAAGGACTCCCCAGGGTTTGTCGTCAATCGTATTCTCGTTCCTATGCTAAATGAGGCTGTCTTTGCTCTTCAAGAGGGATTAGCTTCAGCAGAAGACATCGACAAAGGGATGGTACTAGGTACTAATATGCCCATTGGACCACTAGCACTTCTTGATCTAATAGGCATCGACACGGCACTCCATGTTTCTGAAGCTTTCTATCAGCAATATGAGGACTCAAAATATAGAGTTCCAAATCTAATGAGGCAGATGGTAGCAGCAAAGAGACTTGGAAGAAAGACAGGATATGGGTTCTATAAGTACTGAAATAGTAGA
>Ga0114931_10008730_pt1 | contig 12227 bp, 7 predicted proteins | sample 2SBtaG_FD_89579 | JGI IMG/M metagenome (GOLD analysis project Ga0114931, IMG submission 89579) | Deep subsurface microbial communities from Kolumbo volcano to uncover new lineages of life (NeLLi) - 2SBTROV14_V59a metaG | ecosystem: Environmental > Aquatic > Marine > Volcanic | place: Kolumbo...
CATAAGACATAAGACATAAGACTGGAAGCTTGGGTTGCTACGGAAAAAGCACGAACCGAAGTGCTTTCCGGCGCTAGCATAGCATATTTAGCCAAAAATATAAAAAACTCCGTCGATACAGCGACACTATAAACAGGATAAATCCTTGAGAAAATTCATAAAAAGTATAAGAATAGGCGCAACCCATCACACGGTTATTATCCTCTGACATGAAACTTTACTACTATAAAGATCAACACGGAAACTTCGGCGATGATCTTAACCCTTGGTTATGGAACAAATTAATCCCCGAATTACTGGATGACAATGAATCCGAGCTGTTTGTCGGCATTGGAACCTTACTCAATCATCGAATTCCCGCAGCAGCAAAAAAAATCGTGTTTGGCTCCGGTGCCGGCTATGGCGAAGCTCCCGTCATTGACCAGAAGTGGCGCTTTTATTGCGTACGCGGCCCCTTAACGGCTCGCAAATTGGGCTTGGACAGCAGCCTCGCCCTAACCGATCCGGCCATACTTATGACCGATTATCTTTCAGAATTCGACGCATCAGACAATCACCGGAAAGTTTCCTATATGCCCCACCATGAAAGCATGGATTACGCCGACTGGAAACAGATTAGCGAATCGGCCGGATTACGCTTTATTGATCCTGGAGCAAGTCTAGAGCAGGTTGTGGGGTTGATACGGCATGCCAAACTGCTGGTCACCGAAGCCATGCACGGCGCCATCATGGCTGATGCGATGCGAGTGCCGTGGATACCGGTGAGCTGTTATGAGCATATTTTTGAGTTCAAGTGGCAGGACTGGTGCCAGTCACTTGGCGTCGATTATCAACCGGTAAAGCTGGCCCCGGTTTGGGATGCGGAACGGCATGTGGCCACGGTCCAACGGGTCAAAAACACGATTAAACGGGGTTTGTCGGGGATCGGCATTCACTCCTCCCAATGGACACCACCACCACCTGTCAAAAGCACGGCAAAGCACGTGGCTTCGGTGACTTCGCAACTCAGCCGGTTAGCGCATGATACGCAAGCCATGCTCAGTGACGACCGTGTGCTGGCGGAAGTCATTGAAAAACTGAAAATCAAGCTGGACCAACTACGCCGCGACTTCAGTTAACAAATATATTCATCTCAAACCATTGTTTAAAGCGGTTGAATAAGTGTCGATTAAGCAATTTTCTGGGATAAGAGGCCGGCTCGCTGATGGCCTCAAGCATGCGGGTAAGGCGAAACCTGATTTGAACAAGTCTGGATAAGGGGGAAGAACAATCGATACCTCCACCATAACCATCAAGAAACGCCTGTTGAAGCCGGGAAACGGTATGATGCCAATACAATGGGCTTGATTTCAGGCACTCGAGCTTTACCCAAAAATTACACAGATCATAAAACGGGCTTTCGTAGTCAAACATCGTGAAATCCAGAACGCAAATACCGTTCCGGCTGATAATGATATTATGGGGAGCAAAATCATTATGCCTCCCGGTCACCACCTGCTTTTCACCCCGCAGTTGTTGAACCAGGATTTCCATGGATTTAAACAGCAAATCGCCGAACCCCGCGTCCAGGTGTGCCTCGGTACAGGCATGCAAACCGGCCATACGTTCCTCACAGTAGTCGCGCAGGGATTGAAAATCAAATTCCGCATCGTCCTGCCGTGTGATCGTGTGAAACCTTGCCAGCCAGTAGCCGGCCTGTCGGCAATGGTCACGTAATGCACTACCATCACGGGAAAAACTGTACCATTTGCCACGTTCACCGATCAGCGCCTGCATGGTCGGGCCCGGACATTCTTCAGTCACCAGGATTTGCTCATCCGGCAGACAAATAATCGGCCGCACCACCGCCAATGCGTCGTCCTTGGAAAACGCATTCCAAAGTGTGTTAAGAATAGCAAATTCCGTGCGAATCCGACGGCTCACCACCGCCGTCCGATGCGGCGGGCTAAGCGTCTTTTTTATATAGAGTACCGTACGGGAAGGCTCAGCCAAGGATAATTTGACGACAATGGAATAAGGGTTGCTAAACACCCGAGAATGGGAGACGGCAACCCCGGCATGGGGCGATTGCTCGCGTACCAATGCTTCGGCGACCGAATCGAGAATAGCATCGGCTTGGCCGGATACACTCACGAACTGGCGCCAAATCCAGCGGGCCGCTGAAAAATACCGTTTCTCATAGCGCTCGCGTAAGGGCCCGCGGCGTTGCGCGGACATACGCCTTGACGCCGCGCGCTGTAACAGCCAGGGATGGTTGTTTTGCGCATACTACTGACGCCGCGGTGGGATTTTATAGACATTAATCGCGCCATCGATACTGGTATAGTAGACGAAGCGGGAATACTTATCACTCATGGACTTTTCGTCTCCGCTCTGATAAAAAAACTTATCCGATTTAGCCAACAACCAGGTCGTCGTCTTACGCGAATCGATGAAATGATATAAATCATTGGGACCGATAATTCCCGCGTTGGACCACATTTCTTTTTTACCGCCACAAGCAAATAAATGAGCGGCAGCTTTATCGGCATTCAGAAACACAAAATCCAGGTGATCAAGGTAGTAACTTAACACGTGGTCCGTTACGATTACCGCATCATTTTCACCGCGCGATACATTGACCTGAACCGCCGGCGTTCGATAATCAAACCGGTAGTGATAGTGATAGGCCCGGTTTAAATCGTAACGTTGGCGATACACCACCGACTTTTTATCGATATGAGTGAGATGATACCAATCGGTATCTTCAAACATCAGTAATGACACGACCAGCATGGCGGCAAACACCCAAAGCGGTGCGCTACCATTCCATTGCGTGATGTTCTTGACCACAAACCATAAATATCCCACGAACAAAATCAACAGCAGTGGATACATGAAAAAAGTATACTTGGTCGATAAATACGGCTGCCGCAGCATTGCGGTGACAAGGCACAGCAGCACAACCACCGCCAGCATGTAGCGTAATGACAGCGAGCGTGCACTTAGCTTGAATACCGAAAATACCGTGCCCACAAACAAGGTCAGCGCGATGCCCACGGAGGTGACCGGTAGTGCCGACGTCCATTGATAGATGATTTTGGTGTAAAAGTCCGGATACTTCAGAAACATCACCAGCAATTTCTTTAATCCCACGGAATCGGAAGGTTCAAAGAATCCATGCCAGGCGTTGGTGCTTAAGGCAAACAGCAACCAGAAAACGCTTTGCAGGCCAACCAGAGCGGCAATCCCGTAAAGCCCTTTTATCCTCAGGTGTTTATGGGTTAAATATCCCATCAGGTAAACAATACATGCTATCGCCGCCGCCAGCGCCAAGGCATTAAAAAACCCACACCAGATAACGGCGATCAGCGCCACGCTTAACTTTAAACCAAACGGATTAGGTTTTAATAAACGGTATGAGGCCAATACGTTCAACAGCACCAGAGCGGCCGCCAAATAAAACCATATCGAATGGGTTTGCACGGTGGCAACAAACAAATGGGGTGCATCAATCGGCAGTTTGATGATACTTTTCGACACCGCATGAGCGGCGACGGCCTGAGCCCCGGGATCACCACTGATAAGGGTTTTTTCGATTTTGACAATGCCGAACACCGCTATAAATACCAGGCTGGCGATCACAAGATCCTTAAACCGGTTTTTCAGGGATGCATTCAGTAAAGCCACAAAATTTAAAACCACAAGAAACACCGCACCTTCATAAATCAATACGCTTATCACGGTAAGCGTATACATCCATCCTCGGTATTTTTCACGATGTTCACAAACGACCATGTAAAACAAAAGCATATACCACAGGAACAGGGTTTGAAAAGGCACGTACATACGCACATATCGCGCCGTTTCTATTTCCGTCAACGACAGACTAAACAACATAACGGCGGCAATGCCCACCGTCCGACCACCGATTTTACCGGCCAGAATATAAACTGCAGGCAACGCCATGATATTTAGCACAACGGTGACAAAACGATAGCCGGATTCACCATCAAACCCAAGCAAGGCGGAAAAAGCGAGCAGATACTGATATAACAATCCCCGCAGATAAAACCGATCGCAACCGAGCGAGGGAATACCATGCTCAAGCACGGCCTGGGTTGCCTGGGCGATCAGGTATTCATCATTGGCGAACGGGGCGACACCTAACCCTTTAAGACGCGAATACAGCCCTATACCGATGGTTAAAACGGCAAGTCCATAGCCTAAATAAACATGGCTTCGCTGTCTGGAAATATTTGAATTCAACAATGACATCCCGCGTGCAACGCGAATGATCCATCATCATAATCGCGTGACGCGGGACTTGTCTATGCCGCCCTGGTTAGGAATGTCTAAAAGAGCGGTATCTTTTCATGCCTGCTAACAGAAGCACAGCAATACCCCAAAACACGTTGAGAGCGCCACCACCGCCACCACCGCTGTTTTGCGCCACCGTGCCGCCCGTCGCGGGGTTGCCGGCTCCACCCTCGTTAGCCGGCTCACGAGGGGTGACTTTTCCGGCAATAAACACGGTATACATACCAACCTGGTTATCACCGTTGGCGCCTAGGTTTACCGTGTCGCCGGCGTTGAATTCACGCTTATACAGGCTGAATACTTTCGGTTCGCTGTTGGAAAAGTCGGTGCCGGTATCCGTCCAGGCGGCAAGCCAAGCCGGTACCGGGGCGTCATCGCGATATGCTACATACACGGCGACATCGGTCAGCACTTTAAAACTTACCAACGTACCGCCGGTGAATGACTTCGAATCATTGGCTGTTTGGATCCAGGCAAGGCCGTCAACCTCGCCGGGCATTGTCCCCAAACGGTAATCCCGATCGCCATACATGGTATCACCGGATTGCGCGTTGTCCTGAAGCGACCAGCTATCGCCGTTGGTGGTGTCCACCACCACCAGATCCGCGACCAAATCACTGGCCGGCAAGGATACCAAGCCACCGCCCACGGGCAAACCATCGCTCACGGTCAACCGTGCCGTGCTGGAAAAATCTCCACAAGTTAATGTAAAGTCATAGGTTCCGGCCTCAGTGTATGGCCCCACATCCATGTTTCCGCTGGTCGCTTGACTACCACTCCAGGCACCGCTGGCCGTACATGCGCCACTGTTCACGGAGGTGAACCAGCTTAAACTGGCCTGTGTATTGACTTGAATAAGTGACGGTGACAATTGCACGGTAACGTTTGACGGCGACCCACCGGATGTCGGCATGCCCCCGCCAGCGCGGCCGCTACCCCTCGGTACGATGGCATACTGGGGTGCGCTGGAGTAATCCGGTTTTACACTACGACTTTCAAAAAGGTTCCAGGCTTGCCATGCCAAGGGGTCACCTGTTTCGGTCGCGGCTGCGAGGGCGATCTGCAAAACGGAGGGATAACCGTCAGGATCCTGGCTGTTACCCACCATTTCCCCGACGTCAAGACCCAGGGCGGAAGCCATATCCGCGCTGCCGCACTGCCGGGTATCACCGATGGTTTGATCGTAAACTTCCTTGAAACTGGCATAGTAACTATTTGGATTGACACCGAGCTTCAAACCGTAATTCGACGCGTAAATCCAGCAATAACCGGGGTCGGTCATCCTACCCAGCGGGAACTTGGATTTCCATGCCAGCAACGGCTTGGCTTCGTCAAATCCCAGCGCCACCAAATAGCCAATGGACCACGTGAAAAAATCATCCATCCACGGCCGGGCATCTTCCAGCGCCTTACTGGCGGAAGGATAAATATAGCCAAGGGCATTGGGATTGAGATTGGTGTAATTATCATTAAACCATTTCAGGTTATAGTGCACCCGGTCCACAAAATAGGATTTCATGGGGTGGGCGTCGGGGGTGATATATGCCGTTTGCCCCAACTTGCGCATGGCCCATGCTTGGCCCCTCACTTCATGGGCCTGGGTTCCAACCACCAAACCCTGCTCATATCCCCGATACTGGGCACCCGGGCGCATCATGGTCCAGTTAACCCAGAACATCATTTCTTCCAAATGGAACTGATCACCGGTTACCAGGTAAGGGTAGTAAGCAAATGACGGTTGGTGGGCGGAGTCGGGTTTGTACGGCGACGGACAGCCGGAGGATTTACACAAGGCGGTAGAAAACGCTTCATGTTGTCCGGTATTTGGGTTTAACGTCCCGCTGTAGGATCCCGTGATCGTGGCATAGGGAAACTGTTCCAAGGACACCGGCAGGTCGGTAGCTTTATGCCGGTAGTGAATGGGCCAACTGCCGCCGGATTCACTGGTACCGATGTCGACCTTCTCGGCCCGGCGGTCCTGGCTCAACAAATGGATGGCGGCCCAGCGCGGCAGCGGACCCAATTCCGGCCGGCCACCGGTGGATGCCATTTCAGTGGCGCGAATTTCACCGATACCCATCGGTTCTGTTTTCGCACCGTTCCATTTGGCCTCCAAATCGACCAATTTTGATTCCGGCACGGTGATACTCAAATCGTAATTGGGAATTGCGCCGGTACTCAGCAAATACGCCGGGTCAAATTTGACATGGACCTTACTATACCGCTCACTGACGGACACAGAGCCGTTGTTGTCCTCGCGCCACAAGACCTTGCGCCACCTGGCGTGGTTGAAATGCGTCAGGTTTGTTTTGACATAATCACCCGCGCCGTTACCACCGTTGACCCGTATAGTGACATTGTATTTAAAGTAGTTGGGATCCGGTACATAGGCCCAGTTGTTTTCAACCACCACGCTTGTGCGTACGTGTTTAAATCCACTGTAAGCCCGAATATTGATTCGCGCCGCAAGATGTGGGTGCTGCGAACTGTCGCTGGAATTGATAAACGGTGCTTTAACCACCCATTCCGTCACCAAATCCCCCGACAACCACAACGCGCTTTCCGGCACAATATGGGAGGTGGCGATGTATTTTGTGCCGCCTATGTCAAGATCCACGGAAACCAATCCGTCGCGAATCGTGGCATTCGGACTAAGCGGTGCCGCCGCAGCGCTTTCAGGCTTGCGATACAGGGTGACAGACTTTTGCTGCAGGGGCGCCAGTGCAGGCAGGACCGCGGTAAGTACGGCATGGCGCAGGGATCCATCGCCGTGAAATGCCTTTTTATCAACCTGTAGGGCGACTTCCGTACCATCGCTTAAACGCGCCCCCACGGTGGTACCGGATTGCACATCGCCCGATGCAAACACATGGCCAAAGCTGACCGGCACATTCTGCATATCGTCGGTGGTTAGATTTTCCAGGGAAATTGTTGTGATATCGTCGGACAACCGATAGAAAAAAACATCCCTGTCCATACCGTTAACCAGGATAAATGCCTTTTTCGAAGGTACATAGCGAAATCGACCGAATGTCCCGTGTTTCGCCGGCGTACCGGGGACTTCACTACCGGCTGCAGGCGCATGGCGAGTCCATCGCCAACTGTCCAGATCCAGCGTATAAACGTCCCCGCCACCGTTCCAGGCCACAACCTTGTCCATAACCGGATCGTAGGCCAGTCCAGGAGCGTGTGCACTTTCTATCCCGGTATCACCGGATCGCGATGGGATAGTGAACTCATGGGTTTCGAGGTTAAACACACCGAACTCCGTGCTGCCCTCATAAAGCCCCATATAAACTATCAATCGTCGTCCGGGCGCAATCGCCGCCGACATGGAATCGGACCACCAACTGTCTTTACTATTATATAGCGTTCTCCATTGCTCGGTGACCGGGTCGTACTCGTTTATCGAGGTATTGCCACGCTGAATAACTTTTCCTGATACCGGGTCATACACCGACTCCAGGCCGAGGCGGCTGTCAGGGGCATTATTCTTCTGCACCCAGCCTTTTGTGTCATTAAAGAGCCACAAGGCACCCGTGCCAAAGCCCTTATACCAGCGGGATCCTCCTTGTGCCCACAACGCATCAATGGGTGGTGGAATATACGCCAAACCGTGATACGTGTGGCGTGACGAAGGATTGTTATCGGGATAGACCTCGTAGGCTTCATTGGCGGTGGGAATGTCGCTTACCGGTGTTCCGGGAAAGGGTAAGGTCCAATTCTGTTTGGTATCATCGAATGCGGCATCCACATTAAACGCGTACACCTCATTACCGGCGTAATTGGCGTGCCCGCCTCCCCAAACCAACAAGCGATTGTGATAGGTATCGAATGCGCCACCCCCCCATGAATCCATCACCGCCCGGGGAGCCGTGGAACCTGGCGCCAAGGGATTCGGCGTAACCTGCATGGCCTGCGAGTTTGGAACTCTTAACCAATGCCCCGGTTGCAGATTATCGATGGGATCAGCGTTTGCTTGTGAAACGGATAAACACAACGCTCCAAATACGGTAAAACATGCCAACATAGGCTTCATAACTTTTGATTCAACATAAACAGATAATTTCCCCATTGAGATTTCACTCGATAACCATCAATGCAATAGGTTTCGACAACAAGGCCCGCCGCCTTAATGCAAAGTATGCAGACTGATTCACAATTTTCTAAGAAGGAAATCACAATAACCACAATCAGCAAAAACGGGTTGCGCATGCCCGTCTGCATTACTGATTTACATCAAAACCACAAATAACCCTAAATCTCAGGAGAGATTTAACGTGGAGTAACGGAGATAGTGAAATGTTGCCGACCGGGATATTAACCCACAATTTGATAAAAGTGAATTGATCATGATAGTATTTGCGTTTGCATTAACAAAAAATTTATAATTTATCAATGATTCTGTAATCGAAGGCGGCCTACACTTTGATAGTTAGAGCTTTTACCCTTATTGACTGGTTGTAATGCGATATATCCTTTTTATACTATTGATGGTGACGGTACAGCTTGCGCGGGCTGAAAGTGCATGTGGCACCCTACGTAATCACTACGGCCCCTATGACTACACCAATATTGAAGACCGCCAAGTCAGGCTTCCTATTGTTGAAAAACACCATTTTAACGCCGATGTTGAATCGTTAAAACGCGGTATCAATGGTCCGGTTTGGACGGATCTGAATTACACACTGCGGACATTTCCGAATCATCATCGCGCCCTGTATGCCATGGCAATGTATCAGTTGAAAAACCCCCGCCCAATCAAAGCGCCGCCACGCTACCTGCATATTGATTGTTATTTTGAGCGGGCCATGCGTTTTAAACCCGATGACGGCAATGTGCGACTGATTCACGGTATTTACCTGCATAGAAAAGGCGAACTGCAGAAATCCTTAAAACGCTACAAAGAAGCCGAAAGCCTGCTTAAGGAAAGGCAATCCAAGACACTTTTCTATAATATGAGTCTCCTGCTGTTGGACATGAAAAAATACGACCAAGCTGTCATATATGCGAAAAAAGCCTATGCTTTGGGCAATAAACTACCCGGGCTGCGAAAACGGTTGATGAAATTGGGTATTTGGGAAGGCAAGTAATAGCGTCCACCCTTAGCGTCGAATAAACGCCAATAACTCGACAAAATACTCCCTGAATAGTACAAATAACATTCCGATATAGATTAGCGCACCCATAAAAACCATGGCCATAAATGATAGCCAGTTCAATGTATCAAGGAAAGCCGCCATCAACAGCAAACACCCAAACATACTTGCCCCCAATATCGTGGCCGGCAACAAGGTTTGTAAAAATAGTAGCAAGGATAGATTAACGACAGCTAATGAACGGTTGGCGCAGAAAAGAAACGCAATCGGAAATGCAACAATCCATGCATAACACAGGCCAATGACGCCATACCTCACGCCAACGAAAAAGCCCACCGCCATCACCGCCAAAGTAAACAATCCGTTGACAAACTGAACCTCAGGCCGGCCCAGTGCATTGACCATGGGTGCAAACAAGGTATTCATCGCCCGCAGCGGCATCAACAAACACAATAAAACCAGCGGCAATACCGACGCGCGCCACTCTTCGCCAAGCACCAGAACAACAAACGGTTCGGCTACGCCCGCCATACCAAAAAAAAACGGAAAAATAATTAAACTGCAGTACCGGGTGGCCTTTAAAAAATAGCGTGCAACATGGTTGGGTTGATCTTTCATTCTCGCATACGCGGGAAATGCGACTTGATGTAACAAAGGCATCAATTTCACCCTGGGCAAGGATGCAAGATCACTGGCCACGGCGTAATACCCCAACAACTTGGCCCCGAGCAACGGTCCGGCGATCAGCATATCCGCCCTGGAATAAAGAAAATAAACCAAATCCCCACCGGTAAGAATGGTACCAAATCTGATAAGCTGCCCGGCACCACGGACTGAGAAAACAGGCCAATGCAACCATGGCGCGACCATATGAAATCCAATCGTCGGTATCAACAAGCCCGCCAACTGGCCCCAAATCAGTGACCATACCCCAAAGCCCATCAATGCCAATGCCAAAGTCAGCAATCCTGCTGAAACTGCACCAAAAAGCTCGACCAGGGAGCGGCGCTTGAACTCCATGCGGCGTGCCAGCAGCGCAAACGGCATGGTTCTAAACGGCACGATCAGGAAACCCAGTGCAAGCACCCGTAGCAACAATGTTACGCGGGGATCATTATAGTAGGCCGCCACAAAACTCGCCGTAACGAATTGCAGTACGCAAAGCACCCCGTTGACCACCAGTAATACCGCGAATATTTGTTGCAATTGGCGTTTGCTCAATTCAGATGCCTGGATGACCGCGGAACCGATCCCTGCTGAACTGAGCAGCAATAAAAACGAAAACATAACCTCGGCCATGGCCTTGAGCCCATAGTCATCCGGCGTTAAAAACCGGATGACGACTATCGTCATGGCCCAGCTTATAATTTGCGCGCTAAAGCGGACGAACGCCGTCCACTTTAGTCCATGCAGAACCTTTGACCGAATATCCGATCTTCTTTCGGCTGCACTGTCATCTGTCATTTATAGCAGCCTTTTATAGACGCAATGGATGTTAGGGGGAATAGTGTGATCGTGACGTTGCGCCCAAGGTCCGTCAAATACTCTCTTTCTGGGTAAGTGGTGCCGTGGCCGGCTTGCTTGGAAAGAAATCGGATTGTCGCATGCTATCGGTAAACATTGTTTTTCCATATATTCCCAGTTCCTTTTCCACAAGCATACGCGTAATAATCAGCAACGAAATCAAATGATAGTAAAGATCAAAATAGGCCAGCCCCAGGAAAGCACCACCGATCGCGTAGCCGACAAGACTGACTTGAATCATGGCAGCCAAATCGTAAGCCCATATTAAGTTGGCATGGCCTTTTGTTAATCGCTGGATACGAAACCCGGTAAATACGGCCAAGGCGCCCAGCAATAAAAACAAACCCAAGCCAATAAACCCATGCTCACCCAAAACCTCAAAATAAATACTGTGCGCATCATGGAAATCATTGGGATTTTCAGCATAAATTTTAAACAATTCACGGTCAAATACATTAAAACCACCACCCGTGAATGGCTTGTCTTTCGCCACGTTAAAGGCAAAGCCCCATGCGTTGAGCCTGCCGACAGCGGAGGCGTCCTTATCGTACGATTGAATGGTATCCATGCGGTCGTACCACTTTTGCGGAATGACGTAATACGACGCCGGAACCACGGTCGCAACCAGAAGAATCAACATAAACTTTTTTCGTGATTTCCAAATCAAAAACGCACCCATGGCGACAATCGCCAAAAACGCGCCGCGCGAATAGCTGCTGATGATGGAAGCCGCTGTCAAAAGCATGGCGCCATACATACCGTAGCGCACCCAAGCCCGAGTCATTAGTAACTGCAAGTAACGCATCAGCGGTATGATCATCACCAGAACCAACGCCAGCGCATTGTTATCGCGGAAGAAACTATCCTCCGGGCCAAACACGGTATAGTTACCGCCCGTGGCAATGGAAAACATTCCGCCTTTAATACCGTAAAAACCCAGTGACAGCACAATCACCCAGATCAGACTGTATAAACGAGACTTGTCGGTGATAACAACCAACGTAATTAAAACCATCAACTGGATTTTGATCATGCGTTCCCACTCGACGCCCGCATCCGCCGGCACCAGGGCAAACAACGTGGTAAAGCTCATCCAGCAGACAAAAAGGATACATACCACCGTTAGCGGATAAATCGGAACGCGCTTAGGCTCACGGTTGAACAATAAGCTTGCCATGGTCGCCAGAGCAACCAGCATGGAAAAAGGAAAATTATAGGCAAAGCCATATGCCAGACGATGGGGATTCATATAACCCAACCATGACCAGGTGAGCACCCCGATATAAGGGCGAGCCAGTATAAACG
>Ga0114931_10008731_pt1 | contig 12226 bp, 3 predicted proteins | sample 2SBtaG_FD_89579 | JGI IMG/M metagenome (GOLD analysis project Ga0114931, IMG submission 89579) | Deep subsurface microbial communities from Kolumbo volcano to uncover new lineages of life (NeLLi) - 2SBTROV14_V59a metaG | ecosystem: Environmental > Aquatic > Marine > Volcanic | place: Kolumbo...
CTGGAGCATCACCCGGGCCTACAACTTCCAGTACTCCACCGATGCCAACGGCAAGAAAGTGCTGGTCAGTGAAGATGTTGATTACTTCCTCGCTGACGGCAACGGCAATCCCACCGAACCGGGAGGCCCGGCACGGGACGATACCCTGAATGACACCGCCGCCAATGATCACATTATGAGCGGCGCAGGCAAGGACACTATTTATCTGAGCAAAGGTGGCGACGACATCGTCGATACCGGCATCGGCGACGATACCGTGTACATCACCAAGGGCGGCAACGACGTCATCAATACGGGTGCCGGTGACGACCACGTCTATACTACCGTTACGGCGTCGTCCGGTAATCTAACGATCAATGGCGGCGATGGCCGCGACTATCTCGGTGCCTGGTCGGGCAAGGATATCATCGAGGGCGGTGCCGGAGCCGATGGCATCTACGGTTCCAGCGAGAACGACCGCCTGTATGGCGATACGCAGGGGAATACCGCCGATTTCATCGCTCAGGGCGCTACCCAGCAGGGAACCGGCCAGCAGGGCGAGTGGGTGGATGCCGAGGATGGCAACGACCTGGTGGTCACCGGTGCCGGCAATGACTTGATCGCTGGCGGCGACGGTGACGATCTTATCGTTAGCGGTGGCGGTGACGACACCATATGGGGTGACTGGAATAGCGTAAGTCAGGGCGATCAATGGAAGAACTGGACGGTGACCGAGAACGCTACCACCGATGCGGCGACCAACGCCACCACGTACACCTAAGATGTCGCCAACATCTATACCGAGAGTAACGCCGGCATCGGCAACGACACCATCCATGCCGGTGCAGGCAACGATGTGGCATTCGGCGAGCGCGGCGACGACACCATCTATCTCGGAGCAGGCAACGACAAGGGCTGGGGTGGAGAAGGCGCCGACATCATTCTGGGTGGGACCGGAAACGATATCATTAACGGAGACAACGGGCTGAATTTTCTTGCGGAAAACCTGCACGGCGATGACTTCCTCGACGGCGGTGCCGGCAATGATAAAATCTTTGGGATGGGAGGTTCCGACACGCTCTATGGCGGCGCCGGGGACGACATGCTTGACGGTGATGATGATACGCAGCAGGTGGCCGGCAACGATTACCTGGACGGCGAGGCCGGCAACGACATGCTCTACGGCGGCGGCGGGTCGGACATCCTGTTGGGAGGGAGTGGCAACGACGAGCTCTACGGTGAAAACGCCGGTACGTCCGAGGCGCAACAGGCCGACGATTATCTCGATGGCGGAGTGGGCGACGACCTGCTCAATGGCGGCGGCGGTGCAGATACGCTGATCGGTGGCGATGGTGCTGACCAGCTTTTTGGCGATGCCAGCGACACGCCGGATGCTATTCAGGGAGACGATTATCTCGACGGCGGTGCCGGTGATGACACTCTGGTCGGCTATGGCGGTGCGGACACGTTGTTGGGAGGAGCAGGTAATGACACCATCGATGGCGATGCCGGAGGTCTGGCCGCCGCTTTGCATGGCGATGATTACATCGACGGAGGAGCAGGCAACGATCAACTGAATGGCAACGGTGGCGCGGATACGCTGCTGGGCGGTGCGGGCGATGACCAGCTTTTCGGCGATGCCAATGATACACCGGATGCCGTGCAGGGTGACGATTACCTTGATGGTGGTACAGGGAATGACATATTGACGGGCTGGGGTGGCGCGGATGTACTGATCGGCGGCGCGGGCAATGATGTCCTCTTCGGGGATGGCGCTACCGTTACCGCGAATCTTCAGGGCGACGATTATCTCGACGGCGGGATTGGCAACGACGTGCTGTACGGTCACGGCGGGGCGGATACGCTCTACGGCGGTGACGGCACGGATACGCTGCTGGGCGGCGATGGTAATGATGAGATCGACGGCGGTCTCGGCAATGATGCCCTGTATGGCGATGCCGGAGATGATTCCATGGCCGGCGGTGCCGGTGATGACAGGCTTTATGGCGGTGCGGGCAACGACTATGTTGATGGCGGTGCGGGCAACGACACGCTGGTCGGCGGCGCCGGTGCCGACATCCTGGCCGGAGGCGACGGTCAGGATACGTATGTACTGAACGCCGGTTTCGGCGTAGACCGGATCGTCGATACCAACACCAACGGTGTACGGTTCAACTTCGCCTTCGCCGGGGCTGGCCTGATCCTGGGGCTCGGCTCGCTGAAGATCAGCTTTGCCAATCATCCCGGCGACGTGCTGCATATCGACGGCTTTGATCCGAATGACCCGTTGAACACGAGCTCGATCACCACCTTCCAGTTCACCGATCGCACGATGTCGTTGCAGCAGCTGCTCGACGTTGGCATGGATTTGACCGGCACGCCGTTGGAAGACTTCATCCAGGGCACAGCGATGACGGAGCATATCCATGCGCTGGAAAGCAACGACGTTGTCTATGCCGCCGGCGGCAACGATGTTGTGGATGCCGGCCCCGGCGACGACACCGTCTATGGCGGCGACGGCAACGATACGCTCGATGGCGGAACAGGTGGCGACGCACTCCACGGCGATGCCGGTAATGATTCGCTCTACGGCAGCGCCGGCAATGATTTACTTGATGGCGGGGCAGGCGCCGACGCCATGGCCGGCGGGACAGGCAACGACACCTATATCGTTGACAATGTTTTTGACACCGTGACGGAAAACGCAAACGAAGGCGTTGACCTGGTACAGAGTTCGGTCAATCGTACGCTGAGCGCTAATGTGGAGAACCTGACCCTGACTGGCGGCAATGATATCAGCGGCTGGGGGAACAGCCTGGATAACACCCTGATCGGCAATGATGGCCATAACCAGCTGGTGGGCGGTGGCGGCAACGACGTGCTGGACGGCGGTGCAGGCAATGACGCGCTTTTTGGCGGAAGCGGCGACGATGTGCTCGACGGAGGCGCCGGTGCTGACGCCATGTTCGGGGGAACGGGTGACGACACCTATGTGGTTGATACGGCCGCGGATACAATCGGCGAGAATGCCGGTGAAGGCACGGACACGGTGCAGAGCAGTATCGATTACTCGTTGGCCGGAACCAACCTGGAAAACATTACCCTGACCGGTGCGGCCGATATCAACGCTACGGGCAACGCCGCCGACAATGTGCTGACCGGCAACAGCGGCAACAACATCCTGGACGGCAAGGGCGGCAACGGCATCGACAGCATGGCCGGAGGCGCGGGTGATGACACCTACATCGTGAGGGCCGGTGACGTGGTGATCGAGCAGGCGAACGAAGGCATCGATACGGTGCGGAGTTTCGGCGATTACACGCTGGGCGACCATGTCGAAAATCTGGAGCTGAAAGGCTTTGCCACGGCCGGCACCGGCAATGCACTGGACAACGTCATCCACGGAACGGTTCATGCCGACACCCTTGCCGGTGGGGCGGGCAACGACACCCTGTACGGCGACTTTGAGGACTTTGGCCAGGCATACAACCAATTCCTTGTCGGAAACCTAATAACGGATCCGGATTTCAAGAGCGCCGTGGATTTTGTTGCCGGCGGAGATGTGCTCGACGGCGGGGCGGGCGCGGACGTGATGGTCGGCGGCATCGGCGATGACACCTATATCGTGGACGATGCCAGCGATCAGGTGATTGAGAAATATGCCGGATACACCTATGTGTCGGTAATCAACGGTATCTATACGCCGGGTTGGAACAGGCAGATTGTCGATATCGATACAGTCAACGCTTCGGTTTCTCACGCCCTGTCCACCAATGTGGAGAACCTCAACCTGACCGGTACCGCCGACATCAACGGCACCGGCAATGCGCTGGACAACGTGATTACCGGCAATAGCGGGGTAAACACCCTTGCGGGCGGCGGCGGCAATGACCGCCTGGATGGCGGCGCCGGCGCGGATGTTATGGACGGCGGTGCGGGTGACGATACCTATTATGTGGACAATGCCGGGGATGTAGCAGTTGAAAACGCTCCGGCCGGAGGGCATGACAAGGTTAATGCTTCGGTTGATTTCACACTTGGCGCCAATATCGAGGACCTGCAACTGACCGGCAATGCGATCAGAGGCGCGGGTAACACAATGGATAACGTCATCACCGGTGACGATATGGATAACACCCTTGTGGGTGACGCCGGGAATGACCGCATGGATGGCGGCGCGGGCAACGATTCCCTCAACGGCGGCGTGGGCAACGATACGCTGAACGGTGGTGCTGGCGCGGATGTGATGAACGGCGGCATCGGCACGGATGTGATGGATGGCGGCGTGGGTAACGATGTGCTGAACGGTGACGCGGGTAACGATTTCCTCAACGGCGGCGCGGGCAACGATGCGCTGAACGGTGGTGCGGGTAACGATTTCCTCAACGGCGGCGCGGGTAACGATGCGCTGAACGGCGAGGCGGGCAATGACACCCTCAACGGCGGATTGGGTAACGATTTCCTCAACGGCGGAGCGGGTAACGATTCCCTCAATGGCGGAGTGGGCGCCGACGCGATGGCTGGCGGCATCGGTAATGACACCTATATTGTGGATAACGCCGGTGATACAGTGATTGAAACCTCGCCTGCCGGCGGGCTGGATTCGGTGAATGCCTCGGTTGGTTTCACGCTGGGCGCGAATATTGAAAACCTGCAATTAACCGGCAATGCAGTCAGCGGCACTGGTAATGCGCTGGATAACGTGATCACCGGCAATGACATAGACAATACCCTGTCCGGGCTGGGCGGCAACGATACGCTGTCCGGGGCCGGAGGCAATGACACAGTCGATGGCGGTGCGGGTGATGATACGATTTACGGTGGCACTAACGGCATTTTCGGAGGAGGCCCATTCCCCGGGCCGCTCGTCCCGCCCCCCGGACCGGGGCCACTCCCGAGGCTACTTTCCGTAGTCAGGAGTGCAGTCATAATCGGCGGTGGATTTTCGACCGACAGCGACACGCTCTACGGCGGTGCGGGAAACGACACCATCGACGGCGGCGCGGACAATGACATCATCGACGGTGGAGCGGGCGACGACAGACTGCTTGGCGGTCAGGATGGCGGTGGTGGCGGCGAGATTGCCCAGCCCTTCTTAAGGAATAGAGATACGATTGATGGCGGCGCAGGCAACGACTATATCGATGGCCAGTCGGACGCTGATACGCTGAACGGCGGCACCGGTGATGATACGATTTTTGGCGGCGATAGTGATGGCGCTGCCATCTTTAATCAGGCTACCGGCACGTATACCGCCCTTTCCAATGTGGACACGATTGATGGCGGTGCGGGTAACGACACCATTGACGGCGGTGCGGGCAATGATCAAATACTCGGCGGCGCCGGTGATGATGTAATTCACGGCGGAGCGGACGGGTACATTGCGGATGTTTCCGGCGGCTGGCCTGCCACGGTACTTGATACCAATGATGATTTCATCGATGGCGGCGACGGTAACGACACCATCGACGGCGGTTCCGGTGCGGACATGCTTTTCGGCGGCGCCGGCAACGATGTGATCCACGGCGGAGACAGCGCTCCGATCTTGGACCCTGCGACAGGCAACATGGTCACGCTTTCCAATGATGACTATCTCGACGGCGGCAGCGGCATCGACACGATGACCGGCGGTTTGGGCAACGATACCTATATCGTGGACGGCACCTACACCAAGATGGCCGGCGCGCCGGCGCTGGATGATTGCGATCATCCGATCCCTACCGAACGATTGCAGTGGACGACTGATACGTTGGTTGAAAATACCGGGGAAGGCTTCGATACCGTGCGCAGCAGCGCCAGCTTTGTCATGAGCGACAACATCGAGCGGCTGGAATTGACCCTTGATCCAACGCTTGCCGCGACCGATCCGCAACGTTACGCCGATCTTCAGGCCTTTGGCCAGGACGGCGCCGGCAATGCACTTGATAACGAGATCATCGGCAATGCATTGAAGAACCGCATTGACGGTGGCGCGGGCGCCGATCTGATGGATGGCGGCACCGGTAACGATACCTACGTGGTGGACAATGCCGGAGATACAATCATCGAAACAACCTCTGGCGGCAATGATACGGTGGAATCCTCCATCAACTATGCGCTGGGCGATCCGAACCTGGAGAATCTGACGCTGCTCAATGGCGCGGCAAGCGGCCGGGGTAATGCGGGTGACAATATCATTCGCGGCAATGCGGCTGATAATGTGCTTGAAGGAATGGCCGGTAACGACAAGATTTATGGCGGTGCAGGCAACGACACACTGCGCGGCGGCGCCGGTGATGACGTGTACATGTTCCGTTTGGGTGACGGCGCGGACCGGATCGAGGATGCGCAGGGCAACAATACGCTGCATATCGGTAGTGATTTAACACTGGCCGATCTGAAGGGCACGCGGACCGGCAACGACGCGGTGGTCAGTATCGCTGGCACCGGCGACTCCATCACGCTTGTCAACTGGTTCAATCAGCCTGAAGGGGTCAACCGCATCGTGTTTTGCGACGGTACTTCCCTCGACCATCCGGGGATGGAAAAACTGTTCAACCGCCCGCCCGTAGCCAACCCTGATTTGATCACCGCGCATGAGGATGGCGGACTGGTGATTACGCCGGCAGCCACTCTGCTCGCCAATGATACCGATCCCGATCCCGGCGATGTGCTGACGGTTAAATCCGTCGGGACATCCACCGTTGGCGCTGCGGTATCGCTGGTGGGCGGCAAGATTCTCTATGACATCGGCAACGGCTTCCAGCAACTGCGTGAAGGCGAGATTCTGAAGGATAGCTTCGCGTATACGATCAGCGACAAATATGGCGCTACGGCTACCAGTGTTGTAAATGTCAACATTATCGGCACCAATGATGCTCCAATCGTTGCTGCCGACGTTGCTGCGGTTCAGGAGGATGTAATTCTGACCGCCACCGGCAATGTACTAACCAACGATCACGATATTGATCAGGGTGATGTGCTGAGTGTGGCCAATGCAGGGATATTCACAGGAAACTACGGTACGCTCACTCTGAATGCCGACGGCAGCTATGCCTATGAGCTGGATAATGCCTCGAAGGGTGTGCAGTCACTGGCTGAAGGCCAGGTTGTGACCGAGAGCTTCGATTATCAGGCAACCGATGGTCTGGCTCAGACGCCGTCTACATTGACGGTCTCGATCACCGGCACCAACGATGCGCCTGTGGTGAACATCCCACTGTCCGATCAGGCAGCCTTTGAAGAAGTTCCTTTCAGTTATCAGTTGCCCGCCAATGCATTTACTGACATTGATCAGGGTGATGTGTTGAGCTACAGCGCTACGATGGCCAGTGGTGATCCGCTATCGGGGTGGCTTGCATTTGATCCGGCCTCGCAAACCTTTAACAGCGATTTACCGGATGGCTCAGCTGCGGGCATATGGAATCTCCGTGTTACGGCAACCGATCAGCACGGTGCATCAGCCTTCTCGGATTTCCAACTTGATGTGGCTGACCTGATTCGTGGAACCCGTGAAGAGGATGTAATCTCCGGTAGTGCCTTGCGAGACGTGATCTATGGTTTCGGCGATGATGATGTGCTCTCCGGCCTTGATGGTCGCGATGTGCTGATTGGTGGTTCGGGCAGCGACATCCTCAAGGGAGGTGCTGGTGACGACATTCTGATTGCCGGGGAACCAATGAATCTTCCACAGCTGGGAGGCGCGCCCCTGCTGGCTGAACCACCGGACTATGACGAAGAGAACGATAAGCACCACGAGCATGAACACGGTGATGAGGGTAAAGATCATAGTCACGAAGACTCCTCCCTCCATGAAGTGGAACATGGGAAGGGCGATAACGGCGAGAAGTCACATCACGGTAGTGAGTATGAAGATGGGCACAACAACCATAACCATGAAGGTTCTTCCCACCATGATGGAGAACATGGGAAGGATGGCGATTATCATCGCCCATCCGGCAATCTACTGAATGGCGGCGCCGGAAATGACAGAATTTACGGTGGTCATGGTAACGATATGCTGATTGGTGGCACTGGCAATGATCTGATCCATACCGGATCGGGTAACAATGTGATCGCATTCAATCTGGGTGATGGTAATGACACTGTCGTCTCTGCTGCTGAATCGGAGAACACCATCTCCCTTGGTGGTGGCATCAACTTCGATGATCTGGCGCTGCGTCAACAGGGTAATGATCTTATTTTGGATATTGGCGCGGCCGACAGCATCACTTTCCGTGACTGGTACGCTTCAGCCGATAACCAGAGTGTCGAGAAGCTCCAGATTATCTCTAAGAGCATTGAGCACGCTCATGACGATGATCACCATGATGATGGCCACAAATCGAAACGTTCAAAACTTCGTGCCAATGTGCATGTGGCCGATTTCGGTGGGATGGTTGAACAGTTCGATGAGGGTGGCGCAATGGATCGCTGGTCCATCGTGAATGCAGAACTGGACAAGCATCTTGGGCATTCTAATGCTGATGCTGATGCGGTGGGAGGTGCAATAGCCGGGCAGTATGCGTTGACAGGTACGCTGGATTTGCTTTCTACCGGAGGTATTCAGGATGTTCTGGATAGCTCCAAGTTCGGTAGCAAAGCACAGCATCTGAAAATGAAACCATAAGCCGTTCTCGAGATGGACTGGGGAGGGTGGAAGAAGAAGATTCAGGTTTCGGATGAGTATGATTTTGATCCGGATATTCTGAGACTCCAGCAGCAGCATCCATCGCCATTGCCACGGGCAATGTTATGGAGCCTGTTTGCGCTTCTGGGAGGCCTTCTGTTGTGGGCTGTCTTTGGCCGGCTTGACATTATTGCCGTAGCCCATGGGCGTCTGGTTCCTCATAGTGCACTGAAAATTATACAGGCGCCCGATTCGGGTATCGTTAAGGAACTATTGGTCCATGAAGGCGATATAGTACGGACCGGACACATCGTGGCCCGGATGGATGAAATATTTTCGGAGGCAGACAGCCGGACATTAACCACCGAGCTTGCGCTTAAACAGCTTCAGTTACAGCGAATTGATGCGGAACTCCAACAGAAAAAATTAGTAGCTCTGCCGGGCTATCCTCCCGAATTATTCTCTAAGGTATTAAAACAGTATCAGGCACATCGTCAGGCCTTGCTGGATGCTCTGGCGAGCGCCCGGGCAGCAAGAGCGAAGGCTGAGCAGGATTTAAAGGGCGCTCTTGAAACCCGGCGAAAACTGGAAGAGACCCTGCCGATGTATCAGCAACAGAACAGGGCATTTCAGAAGCTGGTCAAAAAGGAATATGTTTCCCAACTGGCAGCCAGTGAGAAAAGTCGCGAACTCATTGAGAAAAAACAGGATTTAAGGGCGCAACGCCATCGCGTAAAGAGTCTCAGAGCGGCTATGCTTGAGGCTGATAAACAGGTTAAACAGATTACGTCATCCTATCACGAGAAACTTCACGACGAGCGAATTACCACGGAAGAAGAATACAGAAAATTGGAGCAGCAACTAAAAAAACAGACACATCGGCATGCGCTCCTCGAAGTCAGGGCGCCCCAGGATGGCATTGTAAAAGAACTGGCTATTCATACGCCGGGAGCGGTTGTTTCACCCGGGACAACCCTGATGACGCTAGTGCCCGAAAATGACCCGTTGGAAGCCGAGGTGTGGGTCAGTCAGGTTTATGTCGGTTTTGTACGGCCGGGTCAACAGGCGCAGGTCAAACTAACCGCCTACTCTTTTCAGAAATATGGCATGCTTGATGGGAGGGTTGAACAAATCAGCCCGGATGCAGTGGATCCTGAAGAAACCATGCGTACGGGAACAAAGGGTTATCGCACCACGATTGCACTGCGCGGTAATGAGCTGAAGAGTTATACCGGGAAGCGTTATAAACTGACACCGGGCATGCAGGTTTCCGCAGAGATTGACCTCGGTAACCGGAGCGTGATTGAATATCTGCTTTCGCCGATTCGGAAAACTGTCGAGGAAGCGGGACGGGAACGGTGAGTCGGCCTGTTTTTGTTAACCCGGAAGGCAAGAAGGTTCCTTTGCCCATTGCTCCGGAAGTATTACTATAGGTTTTACAGTCGGCATGTCAGGTGCACCGGGTTCCATTTTCAGCAGAACTTGTATTACGCCAGTTTCCACCGCCTTACAGCACAGCCTCGCTTCAACAGATTTTTCTTTCTCTCGGCATGAAAAGCCGGTGGAGAAAAGTAAAACATATCGAGAAATATCAGCTAAGGTTGCCGTCTTTTGCTTTATTGACAGCACCGGAAGAAGAGGAAGGCAATAAAGCCTCCCTGGTTCTTCTGGTTAAAATCGAAGACGGTCATGTTGTTTACTTTGAACAGGAGGATCAGCAGCCAAAAGTGCTACCGGTTCAACAGTTCGGGCAGTTGTTTGCGGGACATCTTCTGAGATTTTCTCCGCCCGCAAGTAAGGAGGTTGAAAACGGGCAAAAGCCATTCGGATTCGGCTGGTTTATACCTGAGTTGCTCAAGCATAAGAAAATATGGCGGGATGTTCTGCTTGCCTCGCTGGTGATTCAATTAATGGCGCTTGCGACGCCTCTGTTCACACAGGTCATCATCGATAAGGTCATTGTTCACCATACCCGAAGCACGCTGATCGTAATAGGTATCGGCATGGTGATGTTTATGATTTTTAATGCCGTGATGAGTTGGGTACGGCAGTATCTGGTGAATCACACCGGGAATCGCATTGATTCAGTTCTTGGCATGCATGTTTTCGCCCATCTTTTCCGGCTTCCTGTCCGTTATTTTGAGCATCGTTCAACAGGAACACTGGTCGCTCGCCTACAGGGCATTGAAAGTATCCGAGGATTTCTCAGTGGGGTGGCGGTTACGCTTATTCTGGATATTCCATTTCTGTTTATCTTTCTTGCAATCATGTTTTATTACAGTTCGATGTTAACCCTGGTGGCGATTACCATTCTTTTTATTATTGCCGTATTGAGCATGGCCGTTACGCCATTATTGCGCAAACGATTGAACCAACAGTTTCTTCTCGGTGCACGGAACCAGGCCTATGCCACCGAATATGTTTCCGGTATGGAGACGGTGAAGTCGCTACAGATGGAGCCGCAGGTGACATCAACTTATGGTGGTTATCTGGCCAGCTATCTGGAAGCCGGGTTCAATGCCCGTCAGCTATCAAATAGTTACAATGTCGCGGCCAATACACTGGAGCAACTGTTAACGCTAATCATTCTCTGCTTTGGGGCATGGCTGGTGATGACAACAGACAATTTTACCATCGGTATGCTGGTCGCATTCCAGATGTTCGCAAGCCGTTTGTCTCAACCTGTGTTGCGCATGGTAGGCCTGTGGCAGCAGTTCCAGCAGGCGGATATTGCTGTTAAGCGGCTGGGTGACGTGATGGATGCCCCTCAGGAGCCCTACTCGTTATTACCTTCCCGCGAAGGCGGAGGTAAAGGAAAAATTGAGTTTCACGATGTCAGTTTCCGCTACTCGGATCAACTGCCCTATCTATATCGCAACTTTAATATGAGCATTGAATCGGGACAATGCATCGCACTCATGGGACCATCCGGATCGGGCAAGAGTACACTCGCCAAATTGCTTCAGGGGTTTTATTTGCCGAGCGATGGGCACATTCATATCGATGGCCGTGACGTGCGTAACTTTTCCGCGAATGAATTACGGCAGTATTTCGGGGTGGTGCCCCAGGAAACGATACTTTTCTCCGGCACTATTTATGAAAATCTGATTCTGGCAAATCCCCATGCCAATTTTGCGCAGGTTGTGCAGGCTTGCAAACAGGCTGAAATCCATGAAGCAGTCGAGGCGCTTCCGGATGGTTACCGGACCCCGATAGGGGAGCGCGGTACCGGTTTGTCCGGTGGGCAAAAACAACGGCTTGCCATTGCCCGGGCGCTTTTGAAGCATCCCAAAATACTGCTTTTCGATGAAGCAACAAGCAGTCTTGATGCAGCAACTTCAGAAGCCTTTGCGGCAACCGTGAACCTGTTAAAGGGCAAGGTCACCATGTTATTCATTACCCATCAGTTACCTACCGCCTTGAAGGTGGATGTAATAATTAAAATTGGAGAAACAACCACTGGCGAAAAGAATGATGTTGCATCAAAGGTTGTGCAACAGGTTATCAAATAAACTTCGGTTTTTTGATTGTTTGTTGCTTGTGTCGAATATGGAATCTTAAACAGGGTTTCCTCAAAAACATTCCGTCATCGCCCCATGAATTTTGGGTCATGCCGTCGGATCGCCAATAGCCTGAGTA
>Ga0114931_10008732_pt1 | contig 12226 bp, 8 predicted proteins | sample 2SBtaG_FD_89579 | JGI IMG/M metagenome (GOLD analysis project Ga0114931, IMG submission 89579) | Deep subsurface microbial communities from Kolumbo volcano to uncover new lineages of life (NeLLi) - 2SBTROV14_V59a metaG | ecosystem: Environmental > Aquatic > Marine > Volcanic | place: Kolumbo...
CAGGTGGCAGTGCTGGTGCCGACAACCATCCTGGCTCTGCAACATTTCAAAACCTTTTCCGACCGGTTGAAGGATTTCCCCGTATCGGTGGATTATATCAGCCGTTTTAAAAGCCCCGGCCGGCAAAAGGAAACCCTGAAGAGGCTAAAAGAAGGCTCCCTGGACATCATCATCGGCACCCACCGGTTGCTCAGTAAAGACATTGAGTTCAAGGATCTGGGACTGTTCATCGTGGATGAAGAACAAAAGTTCGGGGTGGCGGCAAAAGAAAAGTTACGGCAGCTGCGCAGCCATGTGGATACGCTCACCCTCACGGCAACACCCATTCCACGCACCCTCCAGTTTTCGCTGATGGGCGCCCGCGACCTCTCCATCATCAATACGGCGCCACCCAACCGTTATCCGGTGCAGACCGAGCTCAGGTCGTTTGGCAAAGAAGTGATACATGATGCCATAAACTATGAAGTGTCACGTGGGGGTCAGGTGTTTTTTGTCCACAACCGGGTACAGAACATTATGGAGGTTTATGATTTGCTCAGCCGTTTTGTTCCGGGGATCCGCATCGCTGTAGGCCACGGCCAGATGGAAGGGGCCAAGCTGGAAAAGGTCATGATGGGTTTTATAGAAGGCGAATATGATGTTTTGCTCTCAACAACCATTGTGGAGTCGGGGCTGGATATACCCAATGCCAATACCATCATCATCAACAACGCCCAGAATTACGGGCTGAGCGACCTGCACCAGTTGCGGGGCAGGGTGGGGCGTTCCAACAAAAAAGCATTCTGTTACCTGCTTTCACCTCCACTTTCGTCGCTGACAAACGAAGCGCGGAAACGTCTGACATCGATTACCGAATATGCCGAACTGGGCAGTGGGTTCAGCATAGCCATGCGCGATCTGGATATCCGCGGAGCAGGCAATATCCTGGGTGCCGAGCAAAGCGGATTTATTTCTGAAATAGGTTATGAGATGTACCAGAAGATACTCAATGAAGCCATAGACGAATTGAAAGAAAATGAGTTTAGGAAGATGTTTGCCGGGGACCAGGAAAAAATGGATTTTGTTCGTGAATGCCAACTGGAAACCGACCTGGAACTGCTTGTGCCCGACTATTATGTGGCAGCTATTAATGAAAGGCTGAACCTATACAAAGAACTCGACAGCATCACTGCGGAGGAAGGACTGGAAGAATTTGCCCGGAAACTGAAAGACCGGTTTGGCCCTCTGCCCGAACAGACGAAAGACCTGATACAAACCGTCAGGCTGCGTTGGCTTGCCAAAAAGATCGGATTTGAAAAACTGACCCTTAAATTTGGCCGGTTGACCGCCACTTTCACCGGAAAACAGGACTCGGTTTATTTCCAGTCAAAAGCCTTTGGACGGGTCTTGCAGTTTATTCAGCAAAACCCCACCGCATCCGAAATGAAAGAGAAAAACGGGAAACTTACCCTGCGTTTCGACAATGTGAGGACTGTGAAAAAAGCCATTGGCTTGCTGGAGAAGTTGGTGTGAAGCAATTGATGTACCCGGCAGCTTCAGCCGCCGGTTTAATTTTTGCCTTGTCTATCCCGGCCCAGGTCTCGCCCTCCCACAGGCTCCACAGAATGCGCCAGTTGGGGGGGGCGTGTTCCATCTTTTTTTATACAGGTAAATAGCAAATATACCTGCTAACTCCTCCCCTTTTTTCAAGGGGAGCCCGCCCGGCTAGGCCATTCGGACGGAGTGGCCGCAGGCCGGAGGGGTTTTTAATTCCACCTGACCAGGCTTTCCCAAATTCCACCGGGCAGGCCTGCTTCTGCCGGAAAGAACACAGTCTGATGTCTTTTTCTGAATTTCTAAATGGCAAAGATTTTCAACAACCGGAGTACGATAAATGAAACGAACAACCGGTTAATAATAAATAATGCCCGGCTTATCAAGTTATGATAATTGTCATTATTTTTGCTGCAATTATAAAAGTATTATTAAGTAAAAAACAAAACCCATGAAGAAATCGTTACTTTTTATTTTCGCAATATTTTTTACCGTCGCGATGGTTGCGCAGGAATGTTCCGATCTGTTTATCTCCGAATATGTGGAAGGATCGGGAAACAACAAAGCCATTGAAATTTATAACCCCACCAATGAACCAATTGATATGGGAAATTACCAATTGGTACGTTACAGTAATGGTGGGACTGTACCTTACGCCGTTGGGCTTGCCGGCATTATTCAATCCAAAACCACCTATGTTGTCGTGCTTGATAAAAGGGATCCCAACGGTACCGGCTATGAGCAACCCGTTGATTCGGCACTGCAAATGAAAGCCGACACATTCCTCTGTCCGGTTTATGAAGTAAACAGGATGATGTATTTTAACGGAAACGATGCGGTTACGCTTGAAAAAACAGATGGCACGATTGTGGATATTTTTGGCAAGGTTGGCCCGCCAATGACAAAAGATGACAATGGCTGGGGAAACCTGAATGATACAACCATAACTTATAACAGCGGAGGTGTCCCAACGGAATATACCATACAAAATTATATCGTGGGCCCCTTGTTTTGGTTGTCCTGGACAAAAGACAATACGCTGATCAGAAAGCCAGGTGTTAGCGCAGGGGTGAAGTCAAACCCTGACCCCTATTTTGTTGTGGATATGCAATGGGACTCCCTGCCAAAAAACACGTTCGATTCCCTGGGTTTCCATCATTGCGACTGCACAACCTTTGGCATTAATGAAAATAATGTGTCCTCAAATATCCATGTTTACCCCAACCCGGTGATAAACGGGAAATTCTTTATCGAAACTGATGAAGTTGTAGAAAGTATTGAAATATTTGATATTACAGGAAGATTGGTCGAGACGAAAGAAATGGACGGACGGCTTGAAAACATTCAATTCAGAACAACGGGCAATTTGTCCGGTTTGTATTTGGTCAAAGTACAATTGAGTTCGGGAAAGGTAGGCACAAAGAAATTGCTTTTTAAATAGCTCCTGGCAAACTCACCGTAGTTTGTTTCATCAATGCTTCCCATAAAAAGTTAAATAAATTGAAGCGGGAAATGTATTTCACATGTTTTTCATTGCATCAATAAAATAGCAGAATGAGTCATAAAACATTATTTTTGCTGGTGCTGGTTTTGCTGGCAACCCGTTTATCCGCTCAGGAAAGAACGGTAAGCGGCGTGGTTTCAGATGAAACCGGCAATCCACTCCCTGGGGTAAATATCGTGTATGGGGCAGGCCTTGGTGCTGTTACCGACAACAGTGGACAGTACATTTTGAAGCTTGCCCCGGGGCAATATGACCTGAAAGTTTCTTATGTTGGTTTTGAACCTCAAAACAGGCCTGTTGTTGTTGCGGATAAAGACCTGTTCATCAATTTTTCACTTAAAACCGTCACCTTGTCTGAAGTTGAAGTTGTCGGCGATGTGGCCAAAACAAGGGTCACACCCATTGCCTTTTCAGATATTACACCGGCACAAATAGATGAGCAACTCGCTTCACAGGATATCCCGCTTATCCTCAATGCCACGCCCGGGGTTTATGCAACGGCTTCCGGCGGCGGGGATGGTGATGCCCGGATTAATATTCGTGGATTTAACCAACGCAATGTGGCTGTTATGCTGGATGGAATCCCTGTAAACGACATGGAAAATGGATGGGTTTACTGGTCAAACTGGTTTGGGCTGGACGCCGTTATGCGGTTTACGCAGGTGCAGCGTGGTTTGGGGGCTTCAAAACTGGCTATTCCCTCGGTGGGCGGTACAATTAATATTGCCACCAAAGGTATTGAAAATAAAAGAAAGATCAGCATTAAACAGGAAGTGGGCAACGATGGTTTTCTCCGCACCTCACTGGGACTGACCACTGGCCGTTTGCCAAAAGGATGGGGCGTTACCTTTGCCGGATCTTATAAGCAGGGCAACGGATGGGTTGACCAAACCTGGACAAAAGGCTGGTTTTATTTTCTGAGGGTTGATAAACAGTTTAAAAAACACACCCTCAGTTTTAGTGCTATGGGCGCCCCCCAAAAACACGGACAGCGTAGTTATAAAAAATTTATCGCCACTTATGATACTAAATATGCACTGAGTGCGGGCATGACCCAGGAAGTCATTGATAAAATGATTGCACAGGGACAACCAGTTAACCGCGGGCTTAGGTATAACCCAAACTGGGGTTATCTGAGCAGGGCTTATGTTACAGAAACCGATACTGTTTTCCCGGATGCCAAACCAACCAGTACGGCCAATAACTTTTACCATAAACCTTTATTCAGCCTCCGTGATTTCCTGACCGTGAATGACCGGTTGTATATTTCAAATATCCTGTATTTGTCAGTGGGAAGGGGGGGAGGCCGGTCATTTTCAACGACACCGGGAAATGACACGGTTACCTGGCAGCAAAACCTGCAAAAGGAATACAATGCCAACCTGAACATAACTCCGCCTTACTTCAATTCAACCCATCGTTCTACCAACATTATGCGAAATGCCATGAACAACCATTTCTGGCTGGGCCTGTTGTCCACTCTCGATTTTACGGTAAACAAAGCTTTGTCAATATCGGGGGGACTGGATTTAAGGACGTATAAAGGGGATCATTACCGCGAAGTTGACGATCTTTTTGGTGGTGATTATTACCTTGATAATGGAAATCAAAATGAAAACAACGATACCACAAAAAAATATGTTGGCGACATTATTGGTTACCACAATGATGCACTGATCAATTGGGGCGGAATATTTGCACAGGTAAAATACCGCAGGGGCAACCTGAGTGTATTTGGCAATTTATCGGCAGCAATTTCAGGCTACAAACGGGTTGATTATTTTTTGCCCCATGACCCGGGGAAATCTGCTAACGAAACACCATGGAAATATTTGCCCGGTTTTACGGTTAAGGCAGGTGCCAATTACAACATCAGCGAAACCATGAATGTTTTCATGAACGTGGGATTTATTTCAAAAGCACAGCGGTTTAATAATGTTTATGACAGGAGCAATACCTTGTTCCGCGATATAAAGAATGAACAGGTAAGGGCGGTTGAACTGGGCTATAGCTATGTTATCTCGAGGCTCACCTTAAATGTGAATGCCTATTTTACATCATGGCTTAATAAACCTGCCGACAGGGCCATGAGTATTCCGATAGATGGTGAATTTTTTAGTGTAAACATCAATAACATGAATGCCCGCCACATGGGCATCGAATTTGAATTTGCCTGGAAAATAACTGATAACCTGACCCTTGAAAGCCTGCTTTCGCTTGGGGACTGGAAATGGACATCGGCAGATACAGCCCGTATTTACGATGACAACGGGCAACAAATCGGAACGCGGCCCTTCGATGCCAGGGGCTTGTATGTTGGAGATGCAGCACAGTATCAGAACAGGGAAAGCCTGCGTTGGGAAATCATTAAAAGATTGTATGTTTCGGGTTCTTTTACCTGGTTTGGCAAAAATTATTCCGACTTTAACCCCCTGGACTATGATCCTGAAACCAACCCCGGATCGTTTGATAAAAACGGAAACCCCATACAGTCCTGGAGGATTCCCAATTATTATGTTGTTGAATTTAATGCAGGGTATGCATGGAGGATAAAAAAAGTGTGGTTCCAGGTTCGTGGTAGTGTGCTCAATGCACTCAATAGTGAATTTGTCACCGATGCACAAAACAATGACCCCTACCTAACGCATTCAAGTTCATTTGACGCCAACTCGGCAGGGGTTTTTATGGGTATGGGCCGAAGGTTTAACTTGTCATTAAGTATTAGTTATTAGAATAATAATCAAAATTTATAATACAATAATTTATCAGTTACATTTCCCAACGGTTATCACGATTAGCCGGTGGATTAAAAAAGAAAGAAGAATGAAAAAATTATCATTAATTATTATTGCCATCCTGGCATCGTCAATGCTTTTTAGCCAGCCAACCGGTTATTATAATGGTACCGATGGAAAAAGCGGTGACCAATTGAAAGCGGCATTGAACGACATCATCAGCGGACATACTGTTTATTCCTATTTCTTTACTAAGGAAATATTTAAACTTTCGGATGCCGATCCGGACAACCCAAACAATGTTATTCAGGTTTACACGGGGTTTTCGCACGACAACAGTGATTATGGAAACGGCACGCTGCAACTCAACCGCGAGCATGTGTGGTCAAAATCGCATGGTGATTTTAAAGATGTGCTACCGATGTACAGTGATGTGCACAACCTGAAACCCTCGGCAGCAGCCGTTAACAAGGATAAAAGCAACCTCGATTTTGACAACGGGGGCGTTCAGGATGACATTGCCACAGGATGTCATTATACTGATTCAACATGGGAAGCACGCGATGAGGTAAAAGGCGATGTTGCCCGCATGATTTTTTATATGGCAACACGGTATGAGGGGGAAAATGGCGAAATGGACCTTAAAGCCGTTGATCACAACAACACATACCCGCTTCCCGAATATGGTAAATTATCCACACTTCTGCAATGGAACAAGCAGGACCCCCCCGATGCTTTTGAAAGGCACCGGAACAATGTTATTTATTCGTTTCAGAAAAACAGGAACCCCTTTATTGACAATCCTGATTTTGCGGACCTGATTTGGGGTGGCGCAACACCAGGCCCCATACATATTGACAATCTTCAAATCAGTCCCCAGGTTGCTGTGGCAGGGGAACCGGTCAATATTCAAGCCACCATCACAAATACTGTAAACAAGGCATTATCGGCTACTCTTTACTGGGGACTAAGCTTTGACACTTTAACAAACCAGATTCTCTTATCCGGCAATGGTGATATTTTCAGCGTTGATATTCCGGGTCAGCCTGAGGGCGCAACAGTTTATTATAAAATTATCGCCACAGATAATGAAGACACTGATTCAACAGTAGTTTATAACTACTATGTGCCAAAGATTTTCACCGGTACGATTACCAGTATTTATGACATCCAGGGCCAGCAGGACGATTCACCTTATGATGGGCAGGTGGTTAGCACAACGGGTGTGGTTACGGCAAATTTTGGCTCCAATTATTTTATTCAGGATGGATATGGTGAGTGGAACGGCTTGTTTATTTATGAGTCCGGAAGGAACCCTTCAATTGGCGACAGCATCGTGCTCACCGGAACGATAACCGAATATTATGGCAAAACGGAGATGTCAGATATCACCGATTATTATTTTATTTCGTCCAATAATGAACTTCCTGCACCGCTACCGGTAAAAACAGGAAATGTGGTAGAAGGTGACGAAAGTGTGCTCGTAAAAGTAAATAACGCACTTTGTACAGATGATAATTATCCTGCCAATTTTTTTATGTGGACAGTTGATGATGGTACCGGAGAACTTAGGATACACAATACGGCTGTTTTCGAATATAAACCAGTAGAAGGTTCATACTATTCCATCACCGGACCCATGAATTATGATTTTGATGAATGGAAAATTGAACTCAGGTACGAAAATGATGTTACAAGTGGTGGCGATACTGACGGCCCGTCTGTAGTTGAAGTCACACCGGTTATGAGTACCAATATCAAAGTCATGTTCAACGAAAATGTGGATGCCACAACTTCTGAAGATACAAGCAATTATAGCTTAAACAACGGAGCGGTGGTTGAGTCTGCCACGCAACATGCCTTCAATAAGGCTCAGGTTAATTTGACGGTAACTCAACTGTCAGGAGATTACGAGCTTTTGGTACAGAATGTTAAGGATGTAAGTGGCAATGTGATGGAACCACAGACAATTCCTTTTTCGTATGTAGGCATTGAAGAACAACTATTAAATGGCAGGGTTGAGGTGTATCCTAATCCGGCTTTGGATAAACTGAATGTTAACTTTACCGCGTTAAAGGATATTGACCTTACCTTAATCCTGAATGATTTGAGTGGCAGAGTTGTTAAACAGGCGAATTATTCGGCAAGGCAGGGCCAAAACAATTTCATTTTCGATTTGAGCAACATCCCTAAAAATATTTATATCCTGAGTATTGGGGGCACCAACAGCAGCCTGAAATATAAGGTTGTGGTGAGGTAAGTTGTATAAGTTTTTATCGCTCTGTATAGCAAGTGCTGGCGGGCCGGGTTGTCGTGACCGTATTGCTCGTTTATCAACATTTGAATCAGGCAAATAGAATTAATCTGCTGGCTTTTTATCCAAATGCATTCTCATCACGGCTTTATTTATATTTTTGCGGGATAAAATTTCCGTCAAGTGAGTGATTGTTTAGTTATCATACCTACATACAACGAAAAAGAGAATATCGAAAAGATCATCCGGGTGGTTTTTGACCTGGAGAAAGATTTTGATGTTCTGATCGTTGAAGACAACAGCCCCGATGGCACTGCGGACATTGTAAAACGCCTGATGCCTGAATTTAAAAACCGCCTTTTCATCCTTGAACGTAAGGGAAAGCTTGGGCTTGGAACAGCTTACATTGCGGGATTCAAATGGGCATTGGAAAGGGAATATGAGTTTGTCAGCGAAATGGATGCCGACTTTTCCCATAGTCCCAAAGACCTGATCAGGCTTTACGAGGCTTGTTCCGGCCAGGGTGCTGACGTTGCAATAGGTTCCCGTTATATAACCGGTGTGAATGTCGTCAACTGGCCCATGAGCCGCGTGCTGATGTCGTATTATGCTTCAAAATATGTTCGACTCGTCACAGGAATGAAAACCATGGATACCACTGCCGGATTTGTATGCTGGAAAAGGAAAGTGCTTGAGACCATTGACCTCGACCATATCCGTTTTGTGGGATATGCTTTTCAGATTGAAATGAAATATACCGCCGTAAAACTTGGTTTTGAGGTTAAGGAAGTGCCCATCATTTTTACTGATCGTACCGAAGGCACTTCAAAAATGAATAAAGGCATTTTTACCGAAGCTGTTTTTGGGGTAATTCAGTTGAGGATGCGGTCTCTTTTCGGTAAGATCAAACCGGTTAAATCACTCTGATAATTATTGTTGACATGGATAAAACGCTGATCAGGAGTGCCCATATTGTTAACGAAGGAAAAATTTTTAAAGGAGATGTTTATGTTGAAGATAAACGCATCAAAGCCGTTGTCCGTGAGGGAGAAGACATTCCTTTAAATCAGGATGAATACAAGATAATCCAGGCCGAAGGACTTTATCTTTTACCCGGTGTTATTGACGACCATGTGCATTTCCGTGATCCCGGCCTGACCGACAAAGCAGATATCCATAGTGAAACACGAGCCGCTGCTGCGGGAGGCGTCACCAGTTTTATGGATATGCCCAACACTATCCCCAATGCATTGACACAGAAACTGCTGGAAGAAAAATATAATTTGGCATCCGGAAAATCGTTAATCAATTACTCGTTTTATATGGGGGCATCCAATGATAACCTGGATGAGATTTTAAAAACCGACCCCGAAAAGGTTTGTGGTATAAAGGTATTTATGGGCTTATCAACAGGCAATATGCAGGTGGGTGATGACGCAGCTCTGGAAAATATTTTTTCGGGGGCACCAACGCTTGTTGCCGTTCATTGTGAGGATGAAAAAACAATCAAAGCCAATTCGGCCAAAATAGCTGATCATTTCGGAGACGATGCCCCAACAAGGGTTCATCCCCTTATCCGTACGGAAGAAGCCTGCTACCTGTCCTCTTCCAAAGCAGTGAAACTCGCTAAAAAATACAATACCCGTCTGCATATCCTTCATCTGTCCACAGCCCGCGAAATGGAATTGTTTGATAATACTTTGCCGTTGAAAGATAAAAGAATTACTGCGGAAGTCTGTGTTCACCACCTCTGGTTTTCTGATGAAGACTACGATGAAAAGGGAAATTTCATCAAATGGAATCCGGCCATAAAAACAGCGGAAGACAGGGAAGGCCTTTTCAGGGCTGTACTTAACGGGAAAATTGATGTTGTGGCTACCGACCATGCACCGCACACATTGGAAGAAAAGCTAAAGCCTTATTTTAAAGCGCCTTCGGGCGGTCCGGCGGTTCAGCATGCTTTGGTTGCAATGCTCGAATTCTATCATCAGGAAAGAATAAGCCTTGAGCAGATCGTTGAAAAGATGTGTCACAATCCTGCCACGGTTTTCGGTATCCGCGACAGGGGATTTATCCGTGAAGGGTATTTTGCCGACCTTGTTTTGGTTGACCTTCAAACGGAATGGACGGTGGACAAGAAAAATATTTTTTATAAGTGCGGGTGGTCACCAATGGAAGGAGTCAGTTTTGGCTCAACAGTGAAAAAAACATTTGTAAACGGACACCTGGTTTATGATGACGGACATTTTGACGAAAGTCAAAAAGGTGAAAGATTGATGTTTAACAGATATTAAAATAAAAAGATGAAGAAATTTCTGATTGTATTAATGATTCCGTTTTTTATTCTGGCCTGCAACAGCGCTGAAAAGAAGGGGCCGAAGAAAGTAAAAATTGGGAATAACGAAGAGGTGGTCACCACTTTTACAAATGGAAACCCCCAGGTTGTAAGGCAGTTTGAAGGAACAGATACCAATCGTATGGCTGTTTACGAAAAGGAATATTACGAAGATGGCAGCCTGTTGAAGGAAGGCCCTGTTTCAAACAACAAAAAGAGCGGTACATGGAAAACCTATTATCGAAGCGGGCAGGTTCAGGATATCGCTGTTTATAGGGATGGCGTTATCAGTGACACCATAACCGGTTATTTTGAAAATGGGAACCTCAAATACAAAGGGTTGTTTAAAGACGGTCAAAAAACCGGTATCTGGCTGATTTTTGACGAAAACGGAAAGCTACTGGAAAACAGGGCTTACATGAAACCCGGCGAAAAGAGGAGCGATTCACTCTATATGCAGAAATAAAATAACCAACCACAGTTGAACTACGATTAAGACCGGCTGCCGGGTTTTGTTTTCTTAATATTAAGGGGTGCTGGTTAACCTCCCCGTAGCAGCGCTTAAAACAGCAAGCTGTATTGCACTTGATTTGCTCCCTCCTTTTGCCAAGGAGCAAACGCACCTTGGACCTGCTGCTTCAACATTGGGTAAAAAAAGGTTGCCATTTAGATTTTGGACTTTATTTTTTGTAGGCTGTCATGGGGATAAAAACCGGAAGATGGTCGCTGTATCCTCCGTAATATTTACTGCCTGCAGTCCGGTTGGGACGGGCCGGCCCTTTTTTGGGATGATACAACATCCAGTCGTGTTTGATGACAGTTTGATCCGGGGCATTTACTTTTAGGCCGTTGTTCCCTTTGAGCATGCTGGTTGAGACAATGATCTGGTCGAACATGTCCCAGCTTTTGTAATATAATGATCCTTCTCCGGTTTTAAATTTTTTGTAGGAAAGACTATATAACGATTCCTTTTTTAAGGGTTTGTCAACCGGTCTGGCCTTTAAATCATCCAGGACGCTTTCATTGTCCGGGTCGTCATTCAGATCGCCGGCAATTAAGATGTTGGCATCGGGTTGAACACTAAAAATGGAATCAGTTATTTTCTTTAACAACTTTCCCGTAAATTCTCTGAAGGGCTCTGTTTTTTCCTGCCCGCCCCAGCGCGACACCCAGTGGTTAACAAAAACGTGCAGTGTATCGTTTCCAAAAATTACACCTTTTGAATAAATAATGTCACGGGTGGCAAAGTCAGGTTCCCAAGGAAAAACAAGCCGGATAAAGCGTGTTTCAACCGGAGTGTAAACTGCTTTTTGATACAGCAAAGCCACATCAATGCCCCGCTCATCCGGGCTGTCCTTGTGAATGATTTGATAACCGGCCACTTGAAGTCCTTTATGATTGACCAGGTCGTTAAGGACACCGATATTTTCAACTTCACTCAGACCAAATAAAGTGGGAAACCCCGAAGTGTCAATGGAAGACATAACTTTAGCGAGATTGTCAAGTTTATGCTCGTATTTTTTGGTATTCCAGTGAAGCTTACTGTCCGGTAAGAATTCTTCATCACGAACATTTGGATCATCAATGGTATCAAAAAGGTTTTCCACATTGTAGAAGGCAAAACTGAAAGACCTGCCGGGTCTTTGTTTGCAAGAATTAAAGGTTATTGACAGTATGAATACTGACAGTGAAAGTAATATGATGTTTGAATTCTTTTTCATAATTAAGTGTTTGTTAAGAAATAATCTTATTATTTTGACTTGTTTTTTTACTTATTTTCATCGTTATAAAAGTCTTAAATTCACCCCGTGAAATTGCATTGCATATATTTCACAGGGTAAACTGTGTCTATTCGCAACTCCTCC
>Ga0114931_10008733_pt1 | contig 12226 bp, 12 predicted proteins | sample 2SBtaG_FD_89579 | JGI IMG/M metagenome (GOLD analysis project Ga0114931, IMG submission 89579) | Deep subsurface microbial communities from Kolumbo volcano to uncover new lineages of life (NeLLi) - 2SBTROV14_V59a metaG | ecosystem: Environmental > Aquatic > Marine > Volcanic | place: Kolumbo...
AAGCTGGTGCCGGCATGGCCGTTCGTTGCGCGGGCCATAAGCGAAAATCCGCTGACGTGGGTTCTGATTGCCGGTGGCTTGTGGGTTGCCGGCCGGCGCCTTTTCGCCGCCGATAGACGGGTGGAGGCCGTCATGGTTTTGTCTCTCGCCCTGCCGTTATTCTCTCTCTTGGTTTATCGGAACGCCTTTCCCTATTTTTTCGTTTTCGTGATGCCAACGGCCGTCATTCTGATTGCTATTGTTATCGATTTCTTGGCGGCATCGGCCACGGTCCCGCGCGGTGGAGCGGTCGTTGCCGCATTAGTGGCGGCGCTGGCTATTCCAACCGCCGCATATAGCATCAACTACACACAGAAATTGCGGGACCAAACGGTGGCTCAGGCGGAGATAGTGCGCCTAGTGCACGCGCTGTTTCCCAAGCCGGTGCCCTACATCGACCGCAACTCGATGATCTCATCGTTCCCCAAGGTGGGAATTTTTATGAGCACGTGGGGATTGGAGTCCTATCGCGCTGCGAAGCAGCCGATCATGGCCGATTTGATCGCGCGATACGCGCCGCCGCTGATGATCGCCAATACCCCGGCCCTCGATCTCTCGAAGGTAAAATCACTGGAGGAAAAAGGCAGTCCATATAGTCTCTTTCAGGTTGATTTTGAGATTCTGCATGAGAATTACGTACCGCACTGGGGCGCCGTATATGTGGCCGGAAAACGGTTGGATTTGCTGGCTGGCGCGGGACCGCAGACGTTCGGGATACTTATCGCCGGCACATATACCCTCGAAACCGATGGCCCCATCGTCATTGACGGTGCGCCTCTGATGCCGGGGGCCTACATTACGCTAACACGGGGGCCACATACTGTCGTGGCGGTGGACCACCTCGCGCGGAACGTGATTCTGCGCTGGGGGCGTGATCTTTTTGTGCCGGCGCAGGCGCCGTCGTCGCAGCCGATCTACACAGCATTTTGAGCGCGAGAACCTATGTGATAGGGCGCATTTGGCTAGTCACGTCTAGCTTTCCACGATGGCTCGGCGATCCGACGTCGCCCTTCGTGTTGCAATTGGCGCGGGATCTGAAAGCCCGCGGTTGGGGTGTGGAGGTGCTGGCTCTACATGCCGCGGGTCTACGTCGCCGCGAAACCCTGGAAGGTATACTGGTCACTCGATTTCGCTATGCGTGGCCGGCATCGCGGCAGACCGTCTGTTATCGCGGTGGGGCGCTGTTCAACCTCCGCCGGGAGCCGGCAAACTGGCTCAAACTGCCTACCTTGGCCGCCTGCCAATGGCTCGCGCTATGGCGGTTGGTGCGGGTGCGCCCGTGTGATGTGATTCACGCGCATTGGATTTTGCCGCAAGGTTTGATCGCGCTGCTTGTCGGTCGCCTGCGAGGTATTCCGGTAGTTATTACGGCCCACGGTAGCGATGTCTTTGCCTTGCGCGGCGGTTTATGGAGGTGGCTGAAGCGGTTCGCTTTGCGCCGTGCCGCCGCGGTCGTCGTGAATAGTTCGGCCACGGAATCGGCGGTGCGCGTTATCGCTCCTGACATTCGGGATGTGCGCCGTATTCACATGGGTGTTGCCAAACCCCGCGTTGCCGGTCCCCGAACGCAAAGAAACGGGCCGGTATTGGTTTTCGTTGGCCGTTTGGTTGCACAGAAGGGTGTGGTGGATTTGCTGCAAGCCCTAGCGATATTGAGAAACAAATGGCCGACGGCCAGTGCCGTGATCGTGGGCGGGGGACCGGAGCTGGGGAGTCTTAAATCGTGCGCGAAAGAGCTTGCGATTGAGGATCGCGTACGCTTCGTCGGCGCGGTCGACCCGGTTCGCGTGCCCGGCTATCTGGCCGCGGCGGATGTATTCGTCGCACCGTCGACAGGGCCGGAAGGCCAAGGTTTGGCCATCATAGAGGCGATGCTGGCTGGCACCCCCGTGGTCGCTAGCCGTGGCGGCGGCGTGGTGGATGCCGTGCGCGAGGGGGAGACGGGCCTATTGGTGGATGAAGGCGCGCCCGCGCAAATCGCCGCCGCGGTGGCTCGGTTGTTGCAAGATCGCGGCTTGGCTGAGCGGCTAGCTACTCGGGCGCGGGCGATGGCCGTTCAAACCTATTCCACCGACCGGACCGCCGATGCGTACGCGCGTCTTTTCGCCGATGTGTTAGCCTGCTGGCCGAAACGCGCTACGCCATAGCGCGGCGAGGGCGCGGCGCTCGGCCGCCACAAGGCACAGACTCACACCGGCTAGCAGCAGAACCAGCCACGCCAGGATCAGACACCACAATGCCCCGACGCCGATGCTCAGCGTCGTGAGGTAGGTAAACAAGGCCATCGCCGCGACGATGCCCGGCCGCACAACGGCAAGACCCAACGCGATCCCCTCGTGGCGCCCGATCACGCCCAGCAGGCTTAGCGCCCAGACGCCGAGGCCGACACCAGCCCCGGCAATGGCGCCGGCGGGCCCCATGTTCGGCGCCAGAACAAAGACCGCCACACTCATGACGCCGGCGCCGAGCAGGGCCGACACTCCGGCGGCGCCGTAACGTTCGCGGACCATAAGCAAGGGATTGAGAGCGGTCGCCGCGGTCAGCGGCAACAGCAACCACAACGCCGGTCCGAGCATCGTGCCGGCGAGGGCGTATCCGGTTCCGAACACGCTCGTCATCAGCCAGGGTCCGATTGCCATGCCCGCCAAGCCCAAGGCGGTGGCAAGAGCAAAGCCCAGGCGCAGCATGGCTTCCGCATAACGTGCACCGCTACCGTCTCGGCGTGCCCTGGCGTCGCTGAGCACCGGCAATGCCGAGCGGCCAATGGCCCAAGGTAGATTGCAAAGTAGAACAAGCGCTTGCAGGACCAGTGCCAGTTGTCCGACACCGACCCTGTCGGCGGTGCTTTGCGAATACAGCACCAGGGGGCCTTGCAGAAGCCAAGCCGCGATCAACCCGGCCGCACCCGCTGAAAGCGCTTTGGCCAGCAGGCTACACATCGCCTGCCATGCCATCGGCACGCGCGGCAGATCAAGATGACGGCGAACCAATACCAGCCCACGCATACCCTGCGCGATTTGAACAGCGGCGTGCAGGCCGGCGATTTCGAATATGCCACCGCCGGCCGCGAGAATTGCAAATCCAAGCCCGACCTCGACGGGGCGAAACAAGACTTCCTGCCGGAATGTCTGGGCTGAGATTTCGAAGGCCGCAAATGTATCCTCGGTCATGGAGACCATGGCGCGCCCGATTAAGGCTACCGAGAATATGTATAAAAGCAGCTGCACCGTTGGCTCGGCGTTGGCGGCCCAACCGATGCCGGCACACATGACCGCAGCGACAATGGTCAGAGGTCCGCGCAGCGCGAACATTCGAACCGCCACCGCCTGACCGCGTGTTCGGTCAAACCTGACCTCGCGCGCTAAAAGGACGCCGAATCCGAGGGTGGTCAGCGGAACAAAAACGCCGTACCAGGATTGGCCATAGGCCAACAAACCATATAATTCTGGCCCAAAGGCACGCGCTAGAACGATGAGATAGAATACGCGCAACACGGCGGTCACCGACCGCGCGGCAAAAAGATAGCTCGCATTCGTCGCGATCGATCGAAGCCCGGGTTCCGTCACAGCCGCAGAAGATATTGGTCGCCGGCAATTGTTACCGTGCGCGACGGCCGCTGGGCGACGAATTCCTGTACAGCCCGTCTGACCGGAAAGTTCTCTTGTTCGTCGCGCCAGGTGTAGTCATCGCCGGCCAATACCCCGCCAGGCTTGATCTTTGGGGCCCAAAGCTCCAAATCGTTTCGAACGGACTCATAAGAATGATCGCCGTCGATATAAACCCAATCGAAGGTGACCGTGGCGAGGTGCCTTGCGGTGCTTTCGGAATTAAGGCGGTGGATGATCACACGCGGATCGTCGGCAAAACGGCGAACGACATCCTGATAAATCCGATCCATGTCGTCCTGGTCCCGCGCCGCCGCGCCGCCATACCAGCGTTGCGGATATGATGGCTCAAAACGCCAGGGGTCTATGAGGTGTAAAGTGCGAGGCTGTGCGGTCGCGCGGATACATTCGGAAAAATCACCCTTCCATACGCCGATCTCGGCGCAAACCGCATCTTTTACGATGGCACGTAAGACGGTCGCCCGGCGGTCGCCGCGTAGTTTGCGAAATGCCGCGCTGGCAAATCTCGGTAACTTCATCGGTTAAATCTCCGATTTGCGGAGATCGTATCCGGCCAAATCGCAAAGCTCGGCATACAGAGACCGTGTCTCGGCATCCAATGGGATTTTGGGACGCGATCGGTGAAGTGCCGTATCGGGAAAATCCGAGTCAACCTTGGCGCCGGTGAAGTCCGCGAGCCGGGGCAGAAACGCTTCATCGAACATTTGCGTGTAATGGATAAACATCCACCGGCCGTGCTTTTTCTGTCGCTCGATGATGTGAGCATACATCAGCCGCCACAACACCAATAACCCCTCAGTGGGGATACATATCCCGCGCAGGTAGGGCTGGGTGCGACATTCCTTGGCGATGCTTGCCGCTGTTTCCGCCGGGTGGCGAAAAATACACAAGAACACGGTTCGTTTCAGATCCAGATGCGGCCGCCATACTGGCAACGTATAACTAAATCGAGGGTCCTTGAAACAGAACGGCGCCTGGGCGGTCAGCGCGCTGATCTGCTTTTCAATCGATGCGGTGCCGTGGATGGGGGCGGACATGGGGACCGGCATCAACCATGCCTGGCCACGACGGTGGAGCGCCCGTGCACTTTGCCAAGGTAGGCCAAGAGCGCGGGCAATCCGCAACACGGGTTGCTGAACCCGCTGCATAAATGGCAAGGATGATTCGAGGATGTGCTCATTGATGGTGTTGATCTCAAGCCCTTCGAAGAAGCCCTTGGGGTTGCTGTCATGTGCCGGCAGATAGTCAGTACCGATGAAATATCCGCTGCTCGCCAACGTGCCGGCTAGCATGCTGGTGCCGCTGCGTCCGGCGCCGGTAATAATCACACTATTCATTGCGCCACCTCGGAGGTGGCGGCGCGATCTCTGTTGATGGAAGGGATGGTGGTGCGCAAGCCGCAGATCAAACCGGCGTTCCAAATGGTAAGGCCCAGAAACACCGCTGGCGCCAGGGCGATAAACAACCAACGACGGCCGCGTCCCCATCGCATCGCCCGGTAGGTAGTATCGGCGAATTTCGATAGGAACAACACGGTGGCCAGCGGCCAGAAACGAACCGCAAATCCACCGCGCAATGGCACGGCGCGTCGTGCCAACGCCGAATGTCGGCCGAGCCGGAAAAGATGTGCGGCGAAATGGCGAAAGCCGGCGATGTTGACATGATCTACCCGAGCGGCCGGCTCGAACCATGGCAAGAGGCCGGCGTTGCGCAACTTGGCGCCAAGGATGGTATCTTCGGCGGCGGCAAAGCGCGATGGAAAGCCGCCGACCCGCGCCAAGACCGCCGCCGGCAAAAGCAGATTACATGATGCGATCGCCGCCGTTGCCCGGTTGGGAAGAAACGGGTGGACCCCGGCGAACTCGGTAGTCCAAAGGGCCAAGCCCCAATACCCGCCCGATACCGAGTAGCCGACCGACCCAACGACATAAGTGTCCGGACGGGATCGCGCGGCCGCCAGCAGTCTTTCCAGCCACGTACCAATGGGCAGCACGTCGGCGTCGATAAACGCCCGCCATTTGCCATGCCCGTGATCCGTGGCGATGTTGCGCGCGGCGCCGGCAAGCAACCGTTCGTCGCGGTGAATGACGCGCACGCACGAGTCCAGGGCGGTAAGTTCCGCCGTCGGATCGTGGGGGCCGGAATGGACCACGATAATTTCATTGGGGCGCACCGTTTGTTCCAGTAGAGCCTCGACGACGCGGCGCAAGTCCTGGCATGAGCCGTAAGCTGGAATGCCGACCGATACGGTATCGCTGTCAGCGGTCATCCCTGCCTCCGCGCCGTAAAGGGGCGCTTTGCGTCGGGAGCAGAGCGCTGTAGACGCCTCGATATTGGGCCTGGCGGCACGCCTGTAGAATCGGATCGCACCCAATGCCCAAGACTTGGCGCATGCGCCAATACGCATCGTCCGCCATCGCGTGCAAAACATACCGTACCCGTTGCGCCGGCCCCGCCGCCGATACCGCGAGAGAAATACCGCCTGCCCGCGACCGGGCCATCAACCACTCGATCCGCAACCGCTCCTTTCCAATGAAATGGTGCACGTGCATGCCAGGGGCGTAATAAATCTTGCGATCTTGGTCTCGAAGTTTTGCTAACAGCGCAAACTCCTCACCCGATGCCAGGCTCGCGCCGCTGCGGCCCAGTGCCTCGGAGAATCGTAAATCACCGAGTTCATTTCGGCGTAGCGCCATGTTAGCGCCGAACGGAAGGCGATTTCGCGGAAACTCCTGGGCATCGTGACCGAGGTCGAGGATTGCGTAATAGCCTTCCAAACCGGGGCTAAGCCACGCGGGGCGTGGGGTCTCGAATTCCGGCTCGATCGGTCCACCGGCTGCCGCCGCATCCGGATGGGTAGCAAAAATCTCGGCAATGGCGGCAAGCCAGCCAGGGCTTGGCACCGCGTCATCATCTAAAAAAGCGAGTATTTCACCGCGTGCCGCCGCAATGCCGGCATTGCGCGCCCGTGACAATCCTTGTGTTGGCTCAAAGACATAGGTGACCGGCAGTAAGGGCCGTAGATCCTCGGTGCGGCGGCGAACCGCCTGGGCGGTACCGTCGCTGGAGTTGTTGTCGACAACGATGATTTCGGTGGGTGGCGGATCTTTCTGGTCGCGGAAAGCCGTCAGGGCACGGGCAAGCGGAACCGCGCGATTGTACGTACATATGATGACACTAATCTGCGGCGTATGCATTGTCGGTAGTCTCCGCGAGACCGCGCAAGAATCCGAAATTCCAGACCAACAGACCCAGGGTAATGCCCGGCGCCAAGGTCAGGAACAGGAACCGCCGCCCGACGCCCCAGCGCAACACCCGGGCACCGATGAGCCCTAGCTTGGCGGCCCACAACCCTGGCGCAAGAGGCCAAAGGCGCGCCGCCGCCGAACCGCGCAGCCGCACCCGCTGGCGACATCGGGCGGACCAACGACCGAGCCAGGCGAGATGCGACAGGCAATGACGTACGCCGGAAATGTTGAAATGGGCGACGCGCGCCGTGGCGCAAAACCAGTTCTGTAAACCCGACTCGCGTAATCTGGCGGCAAGCAGGGAATCCTCGCCGGCCGCGAAAGCCTCGTCAAAGCCACCGGCGCGGCGGATATCCGCTGACCGGATGAGCATATTCGCCGATGCGCCGCCTTGCACTTCGCCGTCAGGCAAATAGGGGTGCACGCCGCTGAACTCGGTGGCCCACAAACATAAGCCCCAGTACCCGCCGCTGACCGCATAATCGATGGCCCCGACAACGAATCGATTCGGCGCGCCGCATGCGGCGCCATACAGAGCCGCCAACCAGCCTGGTTCAGGTACAACATCGCAATCTAGAAACGCGACCCATTCAGTGCGCACCTCCCGGAATCCCAGATTTCGCGCCGTACCGGCCAACATTCTTTGCGGCCGATGGAGGACATGGACATTTGCGTGCGTACACGACAACGAGACGGCCGGATCGGACGGTCCACTATGGACAACGATAATTGTCGTGGGCCGTGTGGTTTGAGTTTGAAGCGCCGCGATCACCCGCGGTAAATGCGGGCTTGGCCCATGTGCCGGGATCACCACCGTTACGTCCGTTATCGGCACCGGCATGAGATGTATCCTCGTTAGGTGTTCAATTTTGCCCACTTTTGTTGCCAACGCCAAGCATCGCCGATCTGAGTGTCGAGATCCGCTCGTTTCGGTGTCCAGCCGAGAACCTTCCGCGCGGCGGTTGCATCGGCGATAAGTTCGGCTGGGTCGCCGGCGCGTCGCGGGCCCATGCGAACCTCGAAATCCCGCTGCGTCACATGGCGCACCGTATCGACGACCTCGCGCACCGAAAAACCTTGTTGATTGCCGAGGTTGAAGACGCCGGTCTTACCCCCACCTTCGAGGTGACGTAGCGCGAGAACGTGCGCATCGACCAGATCGGATACATGGATATAGTCGCGAACACAGGTGCCATCGGGCGTTTCATAGTCGTTGCCAAAGATGACCATATGGTCCCGCAGTCCGACCGCCACTTGGTTCGCAATTTCGATCAGATGGGTGGGAACTTTGGTGGTTTGCCCGCTGCGTGCTTGCGGGTCGGCCCCGGCGACATTGAAGTAGCGCAGGGCGATGTAATTGAAGTCGTGTGCCTGGGCCGTATCGCGCAGGACCCACTCGGTCATGAGCTTGGATGTGCCGTAGGGATTGATCGGCGCCAGCGGTGTAGTCTCCGGGATCGGGACCGTCTCGGGCATGCCGTAAACCGCCGCCGTCGAGGAAAAGATAAACTGCTTGATGCCGCCGGCGACGCAGGCCTGGATGAGAGTGTGGCTGGCACAGGTGTTGTTGCGATAATACTTCAACGGATCGCTGACCGATTCCGGCACCACGATGCTGCCGGCGAAATGTACTACCGCCGAGATTTTGTGGTCGCCGATGACGCTGTCCACGACCTTACGATCAGCCACATCCCCCTGTACGAATGGAATGTCTTCGGCAATTGCCGAGCGCCTGCCGGTCGATAGGTCATCGAGGACCACGACGCCATAGCCGCTTTCGCGAAACGCGAGTACGGCATGACTGCCGATATACCCGGCGCCGCCGGTGATGAGTACGGTCTGCTTCTGCATCAAGGCCTCTTCGTTGCTATGGTTTTAGTTCCATGGCGGGCGCCAATTCGCCAGTCGAGAGCGTGGCCCACCAACCACCAGATGGCCCAGGTGCCCACGATCGCCGCATAGCCGTCAACCGCGTAGTGCCAAGCAAGGTATACGGAACCGATCAGCAGTACGATAAGATAAAGGCAAGATAGGACGCGTGCGATAGTCCCGAGGCGCCATGTGGCCAGCACCAAAAGTGTTCCCATCGAGAGATGCATGCTCGGCATGGCGGAAATTCCGGCGGCCAGAGTTACATCGCCGATTATAAAATTCCGCCATAGCTCTGCTTGGGCCAAAAGGGCAAGTATCGGCACCGACTCCGCCACGGTGTTGAGGTGTGCAAGTAATGGCGCGTACGGGTCCGGTCCGGCGACGACGGCGCCGTAATAGACCGGCCCAGCCGAGGAAAAAACGACAGCCATGACCGTGCCGAGCAGGGCCCAGGACAGTATGAATGTAAGCAGAAACCGCATCCGCTCGGCATGCAGGCTGAACGTCTGCCAGAACTGTAAAATCAGCAACAGCCAGAACCACAACGGGCCATACGCCCAATCGATCCAGCCGGTCACCGCTGGCGCACCCAGAAACGGTTGCAGCAAGGTCCATGGCGCCGTACCGCCATGCACGTAGGTATCGACCGCCGCCAACCGGACGTCCCAGTCGAACGGCGCGATGGTCGGTATCATCGTCTTCATCGATGTATAGGCGGACAATGTCAGGGGAAGTAGCACTAGCGCCGGCACGGCGGCGGCCAGCCGTTTGCCGATTGCAAACCGTCCGACCAAGTCCTCCCACACCGGGCGCAGCGGTCGCGCCGGCCACTCGCGGATCAGCGTCCAACCGACGCGGCAGACAATGCTAACAACAACAAGGTTGAGAAAGAACGCTAGTTGGACATTGCCATACATGCCAAAACGCAGCGTTTGTCCGAATACTTTTGATGAGATCAACGCACCGGCAAGGTAAATTAAGTTGACGCCGATGAACCATGCCTGTGTGTGCAGGATATATACAACCGTCTCGCCAAGACAGCGAGTTCGCGAACCCATATCGAACGGCCAACCGGGAGCTTCGGCACCGGAATGCCGAGGGTCCTCTTTGTTAGCCACGATTCCCCCCCTTGAAGCAACTCGATACCACAACGCCATTTGTTTTCGGTGCGGCGGCAAATATTTTTATGCGCTCCGCGAAGGGATGTCCAACCCGCTAGCGACATGCTCAGCCATGGCGCCGGTTGCATCTCTGTAGGCAATTATCACAGCAATGTTACGGTTTTATCGACTGAGCGGTGCATAGGACAAAATTGCTAACAACGGAGCTCGCGTAAAACGGATGTATGAGTAATGGTTGCACAATTAATAGATGGTGCCGGCAACCTTCTTGGATATGTTCGCGTCGTACTTGTTGTCGCCATTGGTCTCAAAAACGGGTGGAAAGATATTGAAATAGATCGATTTACCGATGATCCATTGAGTCATTTCAACCGCATTAACTCAGAACGCTTTTGTAGCCTCTACGTGAACTGTGTGCATACGGATGGCGTGTATGGATTTCAAGTGCCAAGCCAAAATTAACGCTGAGATCACACCTCTTTTGATATCCAATATGCTCGTTAGCGACATGGCCGCGCCAAAGACGGCCGCAACGCTAGACGTGCTAGCCACTCATACGGCCAGCACTGGGAAAGCGGTCCATACAGGGGGACGACATCATGAAGACAATGCGTCATTTTTTTTCGAGGTTCTGGCACGACGTTCGCGGGATTTCATCTGTCGAGTATGCGTTGCTGCTTGCATTCGTCGCGGTTGGTATTGTTACCGCGGCCGGTGCGCTCAGTGTTGCGGTGCAGGGCGAGATGAATGGCGCGGCGAATTGTCTTACCAGCGCCGCATTGTGCAACTGAATGATTGAGCTGGTTCGCTGGGCTGTTTGATTGACGATAGCCCGGCGGCGAGCTGAACGTCTATCCGCGGTTGTCGCGGTAGAGGTGGTGTTCGCTCTCCGGAGATGATCATGAGGTCACGCGCATTCATTGTGCTTGGAGTGGCGTTTGCCCTTGCGGTGGTGTCGGTTTACCTGGCACGCGCCTGGATTACCGAGCAAACCGGGCAGGGACACCCGATGGTGGTGGCACCGCCCATGCCGGTGCCGCTCACGCAGATCGTGGTTGCCGCCGGCCCGATGTCATACGGCAGCAAAGTTCTCCGGCAGAAATTGCGCTTGACCGATTGGCCGGTTGATTCGGTGCCACAAGGATCGTTCACCAGTCTGGATGAGATCGTCGGCTCTAAGGATATTGGCGCTGGAGAACGCGTGACCTTGCGCTCGCTGGCGCGGGGCGAGCCAGTAATCAAAAACAAGATCTCCGGCTTTGGAGCGCGGGCAAGCCTTTCCGCGCTTATCGCGCCGGGGCAGCGTGCGGCAACCATTCGCGTCAATGATATCAACGGCGTTGCCGGTTTTGTGCTGCCGGGTGACCGGGTCGATGTGCTGCTTACGCGCGATGTTGGCGGTGGGTCGGCCCGGCGCGATTTGGCCACCGATGTCTTGCTTCAGAACATGAAGGTCCTGGGCATCGACCAGGATGCGAATGCGGAACGAGAGCAGCCGGCCGTGGTGCGCGCCGTGACCTTGGAGGTGTCTCAACCGGAAGCGCAAAAACTCATATTGGCGCAAAAGCTCGGTACGCTTTCCCTCGCCCTGCGGCATGCCAATGCCGCCGACGCCATCAATCCGCGCACGATAACGGCGCGGGATTTACCGATTATCACATCGTCATTTACGAATGTAGCCCACAAGCCGGCGGTGGAGTCTGAAGCAGCACCGGCGCGGTCGCAGAACCGGTCGGTGCGGATTGTCCGCGGCCTCGATGTTTCGGTCTATGACGTAACGGTCGAAAATCCGGCCAGCGAGATGAGGGCTTCACGGGCCACCGAGACTCCTATGCCGTTCTCGACCGTGAAGCCGAGCGCGGTCGATGATAGTCCACCCCGGCGCGCCCGCCCACCCGTGCCAGGCGCCCAATTGGATGCCGCATCGCGTGGGTTGGGAGGAAGCGGATGATCGCACCAAGCCGCATTGGCGGGCGCCCGCCGCCCATGCTGCTAGGATTTGGGCTGTTGGAAATTGGTCTGGCCATACTCGGCCTCGCCGCCTTGTTGCATGCGCAACCCGCGTGGGCGCAGCTACGGGCAACCGTTCGCGGTGCCGATGCCGTGCATGCCGGTGAGTTCGTGGTTCCCATCGATAAATCACAGGTTTTGCAACTGGATATGCCATTTGCCGAGTTGCTGGTCGGCAACGCGAAAATCGCCGATGTCATGGCATTGAGCGACCGGACGATCTATGTGCTTGGTCGGGCGCAGGGGTCTACCAGCCTCACGATCTATGGCCCCGACAAGCAGTTGATCGCTGTCGTCGATCTTGTGATCA
>Ga0114931_10008734_pt1 | contig 12226 bp, 11 predicted proteins | sample 2SBtaG_FD_89579 | JGI IMG/M metagenome (GOLD analysis project Ga0114931, IMG submission 89579) | Deep subsurface microbial communities from Kolumbo volcano to uncover new lineages of life (NeLLi) - 2SBTROV14_V59a metaG | ecosystem: Environmental > Aquatic > Marine > Volcanic | place: Kolumbo...
GCTCTCCAGACTGGTCCCGGGAGCCGCCGCATCCGGCGATCAGAAACAGGAAGGCGGCGGCGAGGAGGGTGGTGTGAACGCGACGGTCGGTCATGAAAATCGTTCCTCGGGAATCGCAGGTGATTAAAGACTGCCGGAGTCTACCGGCAGGGGTGTGAGAAGCCCGTGTGAAGATAATGAAGCGGGCTTCATGATGAGCTGGAGCGCTCGCGAAATGGCAAACCGGAGGTGCGGAGGTGATGGCCGGGGCAGGATGTGGACGGGTGGAGCGCTGGAAAAACTGTCAGGTCGTGCCGTTGGCCTTGAGGCAGAACCCGACCCCGCGCACCGTCTGGATGATTGCATCGCAGCCGTGATCGCGAAGCTTCCGGCGCAGGTTCCCCACGTGCACGTCCACCACGTTGCTCTCGGGGTCGAAGTGCATGTCCCAGACCTTCTCAAGGAGGTCGGTGCGCCGGACGACCTCCTCGGGATGGAGCATGAAATGCTCGAGCAGCTGGAACTCGCGGGGCGTCAGTTCCACCACCGCACCGCTTACGCGGGCCTCGTGCTTCAGTCGATCCAGGTCGAGAGGGCCATACGCCAGTCGCTCGAGCCGGGCGGCGCCACCCCGGCGCAACAGGGCCCGGAGGCGGGCCAGGAGTTCGTCGAACTTGAACGGTTTGGTGAGGTAGTCATCGGCCCCGGCGTCGAGACCGCGAACCACGTCTTCGGTGGCGTCCCGGGCTGTGAGCATGAGGATCGGGACATTCCGGCCTTCCCGCCGCAACTCCATGGCCACCTGAATGCCGTTTTTCCTGGGAAGCATCAGGTCGAGCAGGATGGCGTCGTAGTCGTTGACGTGGCCCAGCATCACCGCCTCGTCCCCATCGGCTGCCACGTCCACCGCGTAGCCTTCCTCCCGGAGCCCAAGCTCGATGAAACCCGCGACCTTTCGATCGTCCTCGACGACAAGAATCTTCATGATATGCACTCTAGTTCCGGATCCATGACCGTCCCATGAACGCACTCTGAAGTGGCCTTCATGAAGGCATGAAACGCTGCACCGTCAGGGTAAACCGCGCACCGGCCCCAAGTTGGCTTTCCACCGACAGGTCACCGCCCAGCAGGCGGGCGAGTCGCCGCGACAGGGTCAGGCCCAATCCGGTGCCTCCTCCCGTGCGGGTCTCGGCCCGGGCGTAGGCGTCGAAGATGATCGCCAGTTCTTCGGGCCCGATCCCCTCTCCGTGATCGATTACCCGGTAGCTCAGCCGGTCATTCGTCCCCCCGACCTCGACGATCACCTCGGCATCGGCAGGGCTGTGTCGGATCGCGTTGGACAGGAGATTAACCAGGATCTGGCGTACCCGCCCCGGATCGGTGCGGCACGGCAGCGGTCCTCCGGCAGGTGCGACCGTCAGCGTCACGCGTTCCTCGGTGGCGGTCGGTTCCACCGTGGCCACCGCGTCGCGAGCCAGGGTCACGGCATCGGCGTCGGTGGCGCGGATGGGGAGCATCTCGGCGTCCATGCGGCTCAGGTCCAGCAGGTCGTGCAGCAGTTGCAGGGCGTACTCGGCGGACTCGACCGTCTCCAACACCGGCCGGGGGGGATCGTCGCCCGCCTTCCGAAGCAGCAGTTCCGCCCAGCCGTGCACGGCGGTCAGGGCGTTGCGAAGTTCGTGAGAGATCATGGCCAGAAACCGGTCCCGGGAACGCTGCATGCGCTGGAGTTCGTCGAGGAGTTGCGCCGCCTCCTCGTCGAGTCGAGCATTCTCCACCGCCACGGCCGCGTTCGCGGCAAACATGACAGCCACGGATTCATCCTCCTCGGAAAAGGCCGGGGCATCGACCTTGTCCGTGAAATACAGGTTACCGATCGCCCCGTCCGTCCCAATCACGGGAACTCCAAGAAAGGAATGCATGGCAGGGTGGTGCTCAGGCACTCCAACCGAGTCCGGGTGCTCCTCGATGCGAGCAATCCGGATGGGGTGTGCATCCCGGATCAGGGTACCGAGGACGCCGTGACCGACCGGCAACGCGCCGATCTGCCGCATGCGTTCCTCCGAGATGCCGCTGACCACGAAGTTCTCCAGCCCTTCGCCGCGCGCGTTGAGAATGCCGAGGGCCGCGTACCGGCACCCGATGACCTCACGGGCGGAATCGGCGATCTCCTGGAGTACGCCCTTGAGGGTGCGTTCTGCGTTGATCCGGATGGCGGCCTCGATCAGGCGTTCCAACACCGCGTCCCGCTGCGCCAGCTGACGCTCGGCGTCCCGTTGAGCCGAGACGTCACGAACCAGCGAGACCGCCTGATTCTCGTCAATGGCGATGACCCGAGCCTCGAAGCATCGTTCGCCGAGACCGTCGGGAAAGCGGAGTTCGACGGTCGCCACCTCACCGGTGGCGAAGGCGCGCTCGATGGCGTCGGTCAGGTCGCGGGCCATGGTCGGAGGAAGCACGTCCGCCGGTTGCCGCCCGGTGAGTTGCGTCTCCGGAACGATGGGCCGGAAGGTGCGGGCCGCCTTGACGCCGAGGAAGGTCCCGTCGCGGCCGTGCCGGCCGATCATGTCGGGCAGCGCGTCCAACAGGGCTTCCGCTTCCTGCAGCCTGGTCCGGAGCGCCCGGTTTTCCGCCCGGAGCGCATCGGGGGTGAGGTCGTCGGACGCCATCGACGCTCCCCCCGTGACCGGTGGCGGTGTGCCGTCGGGTGGGGCCCGCTGCAGTTGCACCGGAGGGCCCGGGAGGGGTCGCCGGATTGACATCACCCCGCTCTCTCCCGGCGGGTCTCCCAACCGGCTCGACGGGTGGGGCAGCTCCTCCGGGATGGAGAACCGAGCAGGTCCCGATCGTCAATTACGTGCACCAGGATCTCCGAAGGCAGAACGGTGACGGGGAAAAAGGTCTCGCCGTTTCGAGTGTAGTGAACCGAGGGCCGGCCGGCCCTGAAGTATACGTGAAGAAAAACCCAACTTCCGAACCGGACCGGAATCGCCAGTTCTGAATATTTCTTCATACTACTTTCCCCATCGTTTTACCCGGTTGGCGGTACTCTGGCAAGAGATGGCCGGACCCTTGGGGACCGGCGGCATCCAACGGGAGGGGTACCATGACGTGGAAGACCATTATAGCCGGGGTGGACACGACGGTGGAGGGTGGATGGGCTGGCGCGGTCGCGGCGGATCTCGCGGCCCGTGGGAACGGGACGGTGCATCTGATCCACGCAACGATCGATGCCACGGCGATGACGATGCTTCCTCCGACCGTGAGTCTGGATGACTACACCGGGGGATTGACGAAGGCGGCCCGGGCGGCGGTGACGGATCGCCTCGGCGAGGTGGTACCGGCCGAGGCCATCGACACGCTCGAGGTGCGGATCGGTCCCCCGCCCTTTGTCTTGAAGGAGGCGGTCCAGGAGTTTGGCGCCGATCTGGTGGTGCTGGGGGGGCGTCATCGGACTGCGGTGGAGCGCTGGCTCGAGGGGAGTACGGCGAAGCACCTGATTCGGAGCGTCGACGTCCCGGTTCTGGTGACGGTGACCCCGAAGCTGGAGGTGCAGCGCGTTCTCGTGGCGGTGGATCTGTCGGACCTGACGGAGACGACGTTCGGAGTGGCGCGGGACTGGGCCCGCGCCTTCGATGCCACGCTCAAGGTCGTCCACGTGGTGGAACCGCTTCCCTACGACTACGCAGGGATCGTCCAGGCGCCGGAATCGTACGTGCAGTGGGCGACGGAAGAGTTTGAACAACGGATGCAGATGGCCGGAGACGACGTGCCGGAGCACGCCGTGTTGAGCGGCTCGGTGGGTCCGCTGGTCGCGCGGGAGGCCAAGCAGTGGGACGCGGATCTCGTGGTCGTCGGTTCACACGGCAAGGGATGGGTGGACCGGACGTTGCTGGGGAGTACGACTTACGGGTTGTTGAATCGTCTGCCCACCTCGCTGTTGGTTGTCCCGGCCGGGATGGCCCGGACCGATTGACCATCACGGTCACGCCGGCCGGGAGGCAACTATGATCTGGGAAGAATCGAAGTTACAGGTGCGGGAACTGATGTCGACCGACGTTGCAGGACTGAAGGTCGACAACCGCCTGAGGGATGCCGTCCAGACGTTGGCGGATGTCCATGTACACGGAGCGCCGGTGCTCGACGGTCAGGGGCGGCTGGTCGGTGTGTTATCTTCTTCGGATGTCCTGGAGGCGGTGGCGGAGTGTGAGGACGCCGGGGCCTGCGACCGGATGCTGGAGGAGACCACGGTCGGCGACCTGATGACCCCAAAACCGGCCACCATCGCTCCTGCGCAGACGGTGCGGGAGGCGGCGCAGGTGATGTTCTACCGCGACGTTCACCGACTGTTCGTTGAAGAGGAGGGGAAACTGGTGGGAATCATTTCCCAGTCGGACATCGTGCGGGCAGTGGGTGGTGCCCGAATCTGAAACCACGCCGACGCGTGAGGAGACCATGAGCACACCTCGCATCGTTGTTCCGCTCGATGAATCGAGCTTCGCCGAATACGCTGTTCCCATGGCGCTGACCGTGGCCGAACGGATGGAAGGATCGCTGGAACTGCTGTCCGTCTACGATGATCAACCGGTGGTGGCGGGATGGCCCCTGTCGCCGGACCGGGTCCGGGACGCGCTGCGCGACTATCAGCAGGATGTGATCCGGCGGATCGGCGAAGCGTCGTCGGTGACCGTCGAGGGACGGGTTCGGGGAGGCTCCCCGGTGGCGCATACCGTGGCTGAGGCGATTGCCGATAGTGCTGGAACCCTGGTGGTGATGTCCACTCATGGTCGCGGGGCCCTCAGCCGTTCCTGGTTCGGCAGTGTGGCCGATCGCGTCGTGCGGGAATCCCCGGTCCCGGTGATTCTGGTTCGGCCCGAGGACGGTGAACCCCGGTTCGATCAGCGTCCCACCCTGAACCGGATCCTGATCGCGCTGGACGGCTCGTCGCGCTCGACGCGCGGGATACCCTGGGCGACCACCTTGGGCGGCCGGGAGGATGCGGCGTACACGCTGGTCCAGGCCGTGCCGGATCCCCAGATTACTTCGGTCTACCTGCCCGATGCGGTGGCAATCCGGGATCGCATCCTCCGGAAGGGCGAGGAAGACGCTCGCGCCTGGCTGGAACCACTGCGGGCCGGGATGGCGGATGAGGGGTACTCGGTGAACGTGGAAGTCGTCGTGGGGGGAACCGCCCCCACCGATCTGCTGCGGTTTGCCGAAAAGCAGCAGAGCGATCTCATTGTGGTGGCGACGCACGGCCATTCGCGACTGGCCAGGTTCATGTTGGGCAGCGTCGCGGACAAGCTCGTGCGGGGCGCGCACTGCCCGGTGCTGGTCGTGCGGACCGGAGACGTCCCCGGGGGCACCGACGACGCCTAGACGGTTCGCTCAGAGGCCCAGACCATCCAGGATACCCCGGGTCCGGCGCGTGAAGCGGGAGGCGAATGCCGGATCGCGGACGCGATCGACCGGCACGAGTTTCAACCCGAGGCTCTCATCCGGCCCGTGCCGGAGTTCGAGGTAGTCCTCGTAGGCCAGGGGTAGTGTGAAGATGTGGTGCCGGGTGTCCTCGACGTCGAAGACGGCGGGCACCGGGGCCAGGTCGGCCACCAGGCGCGCGAGATGTCCGGAGGACTCCTCTTCCTCGAGCTCCCGAATCAGTTCCAGGAGTGGGTCGGGTCCCTCCATGTTCCCTCCCAGCAGTTCGAGCCGCCCGTGCGTTTCGCGGGACGGTGCCCGTTTCCGGGACATCAGCAACGTCGGAACGGACCCGAGGGTCACGCTCACCAGGATCTTGGCTACCCCGTATGGATTCCCCATGAGCCCTTTCGACAAATCCGTCACCGCCGGACACTCGGAGTCCAGGATACCACAGCCCCGCGTGGGCGGCGAGTCGTCGGCGGGATGAGTTGTGGGTGGGGCCGCCCGGCGGTACCATTGCGCCGTGTTGACCGATCCGCTGGCCATCGTGGTGGTTCTGGCCGCCGTCGTCCTGTTGGCGGTTTTTCTTGAGGAACGCTACGCCCTGTTCCGATCCCTCGGGTCGGCCCTGGTGGGCATTCTGGCCGGCATGGCGCTGTCCAACGCCGGGCTTATTCCCGGGGAGTCTCCCGCCTACGAGTTCCTCATGGGGACGGGTGTCAGCGTCGGTATTGCGCTCATCCTTCTTGGCGTGGATCTCCGGACGGTGGTACAGGCAGGACCCCGCATGCTCGGGGCGTTCCTGATCGGTGCGGTCGGGACGGCGATCGGTGCAGGGGTAGGGGGGGGCCTCCTGGCCGGCCGGGTGGGACCGGAAACGTGGAAGCTGGCGGGTCAGTACACGGGAACCTATACCGGCGGCGGGATGAACTTTGCCGCCCTGGGGCAGGCGTTCGACACCAGCAGCAGCCTGTTCGCGGCCGCCACCGCCGCGGACGTCATCATCACCGCCGTATGGATGGTTGTGTGTCTCGGGGCACCCCTGGTCTTCTCCCGGTCGCGCACCGCGGCCGCGGCGCCCGACGCCCGTGAGGTGTCACCGACCACCGGTCCGCCGACCCTGGAACGACGGCTGCACACCACCACCCGCCGGGTGGTGCTCGGCGACGTGGCGGCCCTGGGAACGATTGCCATCGGGTCCGTGTGGCTGGCCGGAGCGATCGAGACCAGGATTCCCGCGGTTCCGGCGGTCCTGTGGCTGACGACCATCGTGCTGATCCTGGCTCAGGTACCGGCCATCAAACGGTTGTCGGGGGCGGCACTCCTCGGCAATTATCTCGTGTTGCTCTTCCTCGCCTCGAACGGAGCGCGGTCGGTGGTCAGCACCATGCTCGGTGTCGGGCCGGCGGTCCTGTACTTTGCGCTGATGACCGTGGCGATTCACGGGGCGATCATCTTTGGGGTGGGCAGGATCTTTCGGATCGACCTCCCCACACTGGCGGTGGCCTCGCAGGCCAACGTGGGGGGCGCCGCCTCGGCGATCGCGCTGGCCGGGGCTCGCGGATACGGTGACCGGCTCGTCCCGGGGGTCGCCGTGGGATTGCTCGGTTACGCGCTGGGCAACTACAGTGGATTCGCGGTGGCCGCCCTCCTCCGCGGCTGGCTGACCGGCTGAATGTCCCGTGTGGCCGGTGGCGTCCCGACCTGCGTACCCCAAGGTGGCGGGCCGGGCGAGCGGGAAGGACGAGCCATGAACCCTGGCAGGGAATGACGATAATGCAGAGAGGATTGAGAACGCTCGTACTGATCGCGGTGGCCGGATGGCTCGGCACCGCGTGTCGGTCGGAACCGGACGTGGCCGCCGACCTGGTTCTGCGGGGTGGAACGGTGGTGACGGTGGACGAAGCCCGGCCCGAGGCGGAGGCGATTGCTATCAAGGGCGATACGATCCTCGCGGTGGGGTCCAACCGCGAGATCTCCCGGTATGTCGGACGTGGGACCGACGTCATCGAGCTGCACGGACAACTCGCCATCCCGGGTTTCATCGAGAGTCACGCGCATTTCCTCGGGATTGGTGATGCGTCGCTCCAGCTCGATCTCATGACGGCCGATACGTGGCAGGAGATCGTGGGGATGGTCGCCGCCATGGTGAGTGATGTGCCGGCCGGAGAACTCATCCGGGGCCGCGGGTGGCATCAGGAGAAATGGTCGCGTCCACCGGCCCGAACAGTGGAGGGCCTCCCGACGCATGCATCGCTGAGTGCCGTGTCGCCCGATAACCCGGTCATTCTCCGCCACGCCAGCGGGCACGCGACCTTTGCCAACGCCCGGGCGATGGAGATGGCCGGCATCACTCGGGACACCCCCGATCCGCCGGGTGGGCAGATCGTGCGGGACGAGCGTGGCGAACCGATTGGCGTCTTCCGGGAGACGGCGTCCGGCCTTCTGGCGCCGGTGTACCGCCAGGCGAAACGGCCCGACCCTCGGCGGCAGGCGGAACTGGCCAACCGGGAGGTGCTCTCCAAGGGCATTACGAGCCTTCAGGATGCCGGTTCTTCGTTCGCCACCGTCGATCTGTTCAAGGCGATGGTGGATGACGGATCGCTCGGGGTGCGTCTGTGGGTCATGCTGCGCTCGGACAACGCGACCCTGGCGGAACGACTCGACGATTACCGCATGATCGGCTACGGCCACGACATGCTCACCGTGCGGGCCATCAAGCGCGGGATCGACGGGGCGCTCGGTCCTCACGGGGCGTGGCTTCTCGCCCCGTACGCAGACCTGCCGAACAGTTCGGGACTCAACACGAGCGCCATCGCCGATATCGAGGAGACGGCCCGCCTGGCCGTCGAGCACGGCTATCAGTTGTGTGTCCACGCCATCGGTGATCGGGCCAACCGGGAGGTGCTCGACCTCTACCAGCGCACCTTCGCCGCCCATCCCGAAGTGCACGATCTCCGGTGGCGGATCGAACACGCGCAGCACCTCGATCCCGCCGATATCCCCCGCTTCGGCGCCCTGGGGGTCATTGCGTCGATGCAGGCCATTCACGCCACTTCGGATGCCCCGTACGTTCTCGAGCGCCTCGGCGAAGAACGGGCCCGCAGCGGCGCCTACGTCTGGAAGAGCCTGATGGAGACCGGGGCGGTGGTCACCAATGGGACGGATGCGCCGGTGGAACGGGTCGACCCGATCCCGGGGTTCTACGCCAGTGTGTCCCGCCGTCTCAAGGATGGCACCGTGTTCTTTCCGGCCCAGCGGATGTCGCGACTGGAAGCGCTTCGGTCGTACACCCTGAACGGTGCCTACGCCGCGTTCGAGGAGGATCGCAAGGGTTCCCTGACCCCGGGGAAGCTGGCGGATATCACGGTCCTCTCCCGGAACATCATGACCGTACCGGAAGAGGAGATACTCGGCACGAAGGTGCAATACACGATCGTCGGGGGACGGATCCGGTACCGCGCCGACCGGGACGCCGCCGTGGGGTCCGGGCCGTCTGGGGGCCTTGAATAACCAGGGTGTCCCGGCGACAATCCGGGAGCGCGGGTCGCCAGCGTGCGGGGCCGGTGATCGGCCCGGGCGCCCGTTCAACCTGGACCATGGAGTTCCCTGAAAAGATGAAGATCCTGTCCCTCGGGCCGGGCGACTGCTTCCGCGGCGTCCTGGCCATCGGTTTGATTGCTTTGGGTGTGGGGGTGGTGGCGCCCACGTCGCCGGTGTCGGCGGCTCTGATGGTGGTCGGGGCGATTACCCTGGCGGCCTCCGGCCCGAACCAGCCGGTATTCCGGTCGGCCCACGGCCGGTAGGTTTTCCGCAGGACGCGGACGGGGCAGGGCGGTGTGTACCGCTCTGCCCCGTTCTGTTGGCCGGGGTTTCCGGTGGCCGCGTCCGGCGCCGGTCCCGGGGCCGGATCCCCCGGGCGGTCGGATTTCGCAGGGGGGGGCCCGGGATGTAGATTCGGACTCGCGAACTCCGGGGGCCGGTGGGGAAATCGACCGGCCGAGTCACCGACCATGGACAGGTGCCGCATGGTGTTTCGACAGATTGCCGACGAGCGTCTCGCGCAATACGCCTATCTCGTGGGGTGTCAGCGGACCGGTGAGGCCCTGCTCATCGATCCCGAACGCGATATCGACCGCTACCTGGATGCGGCCCGCGCCGAGGGCCTCGAGATCCGGGCGGTCACGGAAACGCACATTCACGCAGATTTCCTTTCAGGCGTCCGGGAGTGTGCCGAACAGGGTGTGGCGGTCTACCTGTCGGATGAGGGGGACGCCGACTGGAAGTACCGGTGGGTGGCCGACGGGGACTACGATGTCACCTGGCTGAAGGACGGGACGTCGTTTCGGGTCGGTCTGATCGAGTTCCGGGTCATGCACACACCCGGTCATACCCCCGAGCACGTGAGCTTCCTTATCACCGACCACGGCGGTGGCGCGGACGGCCCCATGGGGCTGGCCAGTGGCGATTTCGTCTTCGTCGGAGACCTGGGGCGTCCCGATCTCCTGGAGTCCGCGGCCGGTATTCAGGGGGCGATGGAACCGTCCGCCCGGGAGTTGTACCGCAGCGCGCACGCCTTTCTCGACTTGCCCGATTACCTCCAGGTATGGCCGGGTCACGGGGCTGGAAGTGCGTGCGGCAAAGCGCTGGGGGCGGTGCCGGAGAGTACGGTCGGCTACGAGCGCCGGTACAGCCCCGCCCTGCGCATGGTTCAGCAGGGAGAACCGGACTTCGTGCGATTCATCCTGGAAGGCCAGCCCGAGCCGCCCATGTATTTCGCGGACATGAAGGGTCTCAACCGAGACGGGGTCCCGGTTCTGGGTGCCTTGCCGGAGCCGGAGCCGTTGACGGTGGACGACCTGGCCGAGGTGGCGATGCGGGAGGACACGGTAGTCATCGACACGCGGATGGATCGGCAGGCGTTTTTCGCTGCGCATGTGCCGGGCGCCGTGTTTGCCCCGTTCGACCATTCCTTCCCCACGATCGTCGGCTCCTGCGTCCGGCTCGAACAACCGGTCGTGTTGCTGGTTGATCCCGCGAATCGCGAGGAGGCCGTCCGCAATCTCATCCGTATCGGCCGCGACCGGATCGTGGGGTGGGTGAGCGTCGAGACGTTTGAGGAATATCGAGCCGCCGGGGGGCCGGTGGAGACGACGGAGTCCGTGGATCTGGACGAGGTCCGCCGTCGGCGGGCGGCCGGCGGTGTCCACCTGCTCGACGTGCGACGGGCCACTGAATTCGCCGAGGGACACCTTCCCGGCGCGCAGAACATCGCCCACACCCGTTTGCTGGTCCGGCTCGATGAGGTCCCGACCGACCGGCCAATCCTCGTCCATTGCCTGACCGGGGCTCGTGCGTCATCCGCCGCCTCGCTTCTCCAGCGGTCGGGGCGAACGGTGGTGCACGTCGATGACGATCTGGGACGATGGTTCGCGAAGTCCCCGGCTTCGGCGGGTGCGGCGTAACCCTGGTCCGGACGGGGTGATGCGGACGTCAGGGACGGGGGACGGACAGCGGGATCTGGGGTGCTTCCATCCTGACGGTCGTGGCCGTGTCTTCCGGCGTGAGCCGCACCGGCCGGAGCGGAAGGTTGGCGTCCGCTCCCTGGCTGGATCCCCCAATGGCCAGGCCCAGACCGGCGGAACCCCCGATCAACCCGACGAAAATCGCGGCCCGGGCCAGTTGCCGGCGGACGTTGGGCATCAGCCGCGCCCGGAGTTTCACCACTTCCCGGGACAGGTGCACTTTCTCCGCCGCCCGCTCGACCGTCAGCACCATGTGGGTCATCTCGATCGGCTTCGTGAGGAAGTTCTCCGCCCCGATCTTCAGGGCCTCGACCGCGTCGGTGATCTCGCCCTGACCGGACAGCATCAGGACCATGGCCTTCTGGCGAACCAGTCGCCGCAGGACCTCCATGCCCGACAGGCCCGGCATGTACAGGTCGAGCACGGTGACATCGGGTGTGAAACGCCGGTAGAGGTTCAGGCCTTCTTCGCCCGACTGGGCGGTATGGACCTCGTGGCCGCGCCGTTCGAACATCTTCCGCATCGCGTTGAGAATGGAGACCTCATCGTCGATGAAGAGGAGACACCGTTTCTTGATATCTGGCTCGGCCACGGCGGTCTTCCGGATGTGGGTCGTTGCGCAGCGTCCCGGGGGGCGAGACGCCTCTGAGCTCAAGTATCGGTCGAGAGTGGCCCGCGCTTGAGTCCCGTTCCGGCGTTATCGGGGACCCGGTGTGACCATCGTCACCGGATTGATGGCCGGGGGCCAACCCGGCGTGTCGCCGGTCAGTTACCGGATCTCCCCTGGGCGCCGCCGGTCCAGCCGCCGGATCGATTCCGGCAGTTGCCCCCACTGATCCTCCGCCAGGATGTCGTGTACCAGCCGGAGCGCCTCAACCGTCGCTCGTCGAGCGTCCTGGAGTGCGGGACGGATCGCGCCCAGCATCGCCCGCGGATCCTGGTTGGTGCCCATCTCCTCGAGGTCTCGACGCAACCCGGCCGCCAGCGAATCGAACGTGGTCCGGAGGGAGTCGGCAATCGGCGTCAACCGGGTCACCTGGTCCGCGGTGAGGTGAAGGGAATCGCCCATCTCCAGAGCGATGGTCGCGGGGTTGGGGGCCAGCGAACTGAATCGCTCCAGGAAATCGGCGGGTGTGAACCCTCCCCGGCCCGCGCCCCCGCCGAACACTCTCCGCCCGCCCGCGGGCCGGACCCCTCCGCCTCCCCGTCTGCCGGCGCCGCGCCCACCCCGGAGACGATCGAGAAAGTTCCGGACCCGATCGGGTCCCAGGTTCAGTCGGACCTGGATACCGAGCTGGAAC
>Ga0114931_10008735_pt1 | contig 12225 bp, 17 predicted proteins | sample 2SBtaG_FD_89579 | JGI IMG/M metagenome (GOLD analysis project Ga0114931, IMG submission 89579) | Deep subsurface microbial communities from Kolumbo volcano to uncover new lineages of life (NeLLi) - 2SBTROV14_V59a metaG | ecosystem: Environmental > Aquatic > Marine > Volcanic | place: Kolumbo...
GTCCTGTTTTACAGGACTGTCCTGCAAGATGTTTAATTACTTTACATTTTTTTGTAAAAAATTCACAATGGTTTAATATGCCTGAACAAAAAATTGACACTTGGCCAATATATTTTAAAGATAGCTTAATAGTAGGAAACCAAAAGGCTAATATTGCAATTGCTACGTTGTGGACTCCTAAAAAACTGTTTTCAGACAAATTAGATAAGTCAAAGTATTGTGTTATAGGGCAATTATATACCAAAAGAGGAGTAAATTTTTTACTCAGAAATATCTTAGCTAATCCTGTGATTAATACTATTGTAATTTGTGGGCAAGACCTGATGGAGGCATCTCTTTCTTTAAAAGGTTTAATTGAAAATGGGGTTGAACAGCTTGGTGATGGCAAGCTAAAAGTAACAGGTGTTGAGTCAGGCTATATTGATGAACAAATTAGTAAAGAAGCAATAGAAGCTTTTCGTAAAAATGTAAAGTTAATTGATTTAACAGGAACAGTTAAATATGAGGAAATTGAAACCGCAGTAAATTCTAACTTTAATAAAATTTCACCTTGGGCTAATTCTGAAATTTTTCCTGATCCTGATCCAGCAAGTGCTGACAGCTTTCCATCAGAACTTGACCTTATGAAAATTTCAAGACCAACAATAGGTGAGGCGTGGGTGCAGGTATTAAAACATATGCTTAAATTTGGACGTGAGTCAGAGCCAGTGTTATTTAGAAGAAATGATGGATCAATAGTTAAAGAACTAAACAATTTATGTGTAGTGGTAGATGATGAATGCCCAGAAGATCCACAAATTTACGATTTTTTTAATTTTACCAAAACTGATCTAGATAATTATTATAAAGGATTTTTTAATCCAAAAAGAAATAGTGAAAGTTACACGTATGGTGAGCGAATTTTTAATTACTTTGATGATTTAATTGTACAAATTTACGAAAAAAAGTTATTTAGTTGGTTTGGGGAAAGAACAAAAAAATACTTAGAGTTTGGTGGATATAACCAGTTAGAACATGCTGTAATTAGAAAATTAAAAAGGTTTAAGTTTGATAAAGGGGCATTAGTAAGCCTTTGGAACCCCTTAATAGATAACTTTAATATAAAAGATAGAAGAGAGGTCCCTTGTTTGGTGCAATTACAGTTTGCAGTCTTTAGATATGGAGATAAATATAAGTTACATTTAACGGCGTATTTTAGAAATAACGACATGTTTGGAGCGTGGCCACTTAATGCTTTTGCTCTTCGTAAACTACAAAAACAGGTAGTTGATCAGTTGCCCGAGGTAGATAGTATGGGTCCTTTAATAACAATTAGTAGCATTGCACAGCTTTATGAAGATGCATTTGCACCAGCTAGTGAGATAGTTGAAAAAAATGATAAATACTTTTGTAAATTTGATGGAAGGGGAAATTACACAGTAGAGGTAGTGGAAGATGATATAAAGGTAATGCATATTACTCCTACTGGGTTGGTTTTAAAAGAGTACATAAAAGATGGAAAAGATAATAAAGTAGCAATGAAACTGTGTAATGAGATAATAAAAAATGAAGGAATAAGTGACCTTGGTGCTGCAGCTGACCTTGGTCGCCAGCTTGCAAAGGCAGAAACTGCAGTAAAGTTAGGGTTAACCTTTGAGCAAGATCAGCAATTAAAACTGAGATAATTAGTAGTCACCCTAAAAAGATTTTTTTATAACCTAATGGTACAAAAGTGTATAATAGTTTCAACCAATTTTAAATCTACATAAACAATAAACAAAGGAGAAACGAAAATGGCACATCAAAAAGCAAATGAGTAGCTTCGTGTTTTTCTTTATCCTTTGGCTAGGCAACAACGAAAAATTGCAAATGCGATAGGGTGTAACGTAGTAGTAATTACTGCTAATACCCCATTGCATGCAATTACCAAAATTAATGGCCATTCTCCAACAGATAAGTATATTGTTGTTCTTTCTGTCCCAACTGTTGGAAGGAAAAGTGATTTGTGGGACATGGTTTGTGATTTATTAAGGAAAGGGATGTTAGTTTATATTATTACCCGCCGACAAATAGCACAAGGGGCAATTATGGTTTCGAATATAGATAAATTAGTTGAAAGAATCAAGGTGCCCCCCAAAAATATTTTTAGCCTATTTTGCTTGCAAATCTGCTTAACATATATTAAACTTTGTACCTGAAAGGTTGGTTCTTATCAAATACCTTCTGGCTAATGCCTTTGATAAGATAAAAAAAAGAAGGAAATTTAAAACTCTATTTTTTCGTTTTAACTTTCCAAAAAGTAATAATTGTTTAAAAAAATATTTATGTCAAATTATAAAATACCAGATACTAAAACAATGTTACAAGCAGGTCTTCATTTTGGTCACCAAAGCAGAAGGTGGCACCCTTTAATGGAAAGATATATTTTTGCAAAAACTAGCAAAACTCATGTTATTGATTTGGAAAAAACTTATGAGGGACTTGAAAAAGCTTGTGAATTTTTATACTCACTTGCAAAGCAAGGTAAAGTAATTGTTTTTGTTGGGACAAAAAAACAAGCTGGTGAAATTGTAAAGGCAGAAGCAAAGCGAGCAGGAGCAATGTATGTGACAGAAAGATGGCTTGGTGGCACAATCTCTAACTTTAAACAAATTAGAAAGAATATGGATAAATTAATCTCACTAGAAGTTGGTTTGAAAGAAGGTAAATTTAAAAGCTACACCAAAAAAGAGAGATTAGATATTGAAAGAGAAATTGCAAAACTAGAACTTATGGTTGGTGGTATTCGCAATATGAAAAAAATTCCTGATGTTGTTGTTATCATTGATGTTAGAAAAGAAAAAACCGCGGTAAATGAGGCTTTTAGAGTAAAAATACCTATTGTAGGCTTAGTTGATACAAATTCTGATCCATCTAAAATTACTTATGTTGTACCAGGAAATGATGATTCAATAAGATCAATTGCACTTGTTACAAAATGCTTTGCAGATGCTGTTGAAGATGGTTACAAAAAGTATGGCAAGTCAGTAGTTGAAGAGGCAGGAAAGGTTGTAGTAGAAAATGAAAAAGAAGATCAGATTGACATTAAGGACATTTCTACTGTGCAAACTTTTGAAGATGTAAGAGAAGAACAAGAAGAAGTAGAAGAATTTGATGAGCAGGTAAAAAAAGCACAATTAAAAGAGGAGCAGGTTGATGGTGATATGGATAAAGATATTTCATCTTTAGATTTTACAAATAGAACATTAAATGCATTAACTAAGGCAGGTTTGACAACAATAGATAAGCTAAAAAAGTTAACTAATAATGAGATAAAACAAATTAAAGGACTTGGAGAAAAAAGTGCAAAAGAGGTATTACAAAAAATTAAATAGTCGTTACGTTTTAAAGCTGGATTAAAAAAGTAAAAAATTATAAAATGAATAATATCTTATGGAAAATAAAGAGTTAATTATAAAATTAAGAAAAGAAACAGGTGCTGGGGTTATGGATGCAAAAAATACGCTCTCTCAGTTTAATGGGGATTATGAAAAAGCAAAAACGGAGTTGTTAAAGTTAGGTTTAGCAAAAGCTGCAAAAAAGGCAGATCGCAAGGTAATGGCAGGTTTAGTTGAAAGCTATATTCATATGGGTAGGGTTGGAGCGTTGGTTAAGATTTCCTGTGAAACCGATTTTGTTGCTAAAACTGATGAGTTTCGGAAACTAGCTAAAGAGGTTGCAATGCAAATTTCTGCTATGGATCCTGAAAATACTGAAGAGTTATTAAAATCTGCATATATTAGAGATTCAAAAAAATCAATTGAAGATTTAGTTAAAGAAACTGTTGCAAAGATAGGTGAAAATATTCAAATTAGTGATTTTGCAAGATTTGAGATTTAGTTATTGTATTTACTAGTCGGATTATTTTTTAAATCTTATGAAACTACAAGATGTTCAAAACAAACTAAAGCAAGCAGTAGATTTTTTGAAAGAAGAAGTTGCTTTGATAAGAACAGGACAAGCAACTCCAAAGTTGGTAGAGGGTATTGTGGTAGATGTTTATGGTTCTAAGATGAAAATTGTAGAACTAGCTAGTATTTCTGCTGATGCAGGGGTAATTTCAATTTCTCCATGGGATAAAAGTAATATTGATGCAATAGCAAACGCTGTTAAGGCAAGTAAAATGGGTTTTGTTCCTAACACTGATTCTGACAGAGTAATTATTAATGTTCCTCCACTAACTGAGGATCGAAGACAAGAATTTACAAAACTAGTTGGTGAAAAAGTAGAGGCTACCAAAATTACAATTAGAAACATTAGACAAGATGCTATGAAGGCATTAGATGAAATGGAGGAAAAAAGTGTAATTTCAGAAGATGGAAAAAATACACAAAAGGCAAAAGTAGAAGAAGAAATTAAAAAAGCAAATGAGCAAGTCGTGTTAATAGGACAAGAGAAAAAACAGGCTTTAATGAAAGTTTAGGAGTAAATACTTGATACATATTTGTTTCTTATTCATACTTACAAAATGATTTTATCAATACTAACCTTTATTGCAATTTTATCTGTTTTAGTTTTAATACACGAATTTGGTCATTTTTACAGCGCTAAAAAACTTGGGGTTTGGGTAGAGGAGTTTGGATGGGGAATTCCGCCCAGAGCTTGGGGTAAAAAGATTGGTGATACAATTTATTCTATAAACTGGTTGCCATTTGGTGGTTTTGTTAGGTTATATGGTGAGGACTCTGCAGAATTTTCGACCAAAACTGATCCAAAAAGTTTTATGTCAAAGCCGGTTTGGGCAAGGAGTGTTATTGTTTTAGCGGGAATTTTCATGAATTTAGTATTAGGGATTACACTTTATTATATTTTACTTTCTACCAACAACTTTCAATCAGAACCATTAATGCTTTTAAAAGATTATAAATTTAAGTTTGGTGATACACAAAGTAGACAGGTGGTTACAAGTTTAGCAAAGGATTTTCCAGCAGAAAAAGCAGGAATTGTTACAGGGGATATTGTAGAGCGTTTCAAAACAACTGATTCTAATGATTGGATACAAATAAATAAAAGTTCAGAACTTATAAACATTTTAAAAGATAAGCAAGATATTAGCGTAGATGTTGAGTTTAAAAATGTTAAGACAGATGAAACAAAAATTATTACACTAATCCCCAAATATGATGAAAAGTTAAAGCGATCGATAATAGGGATTGGAATTTCTGATTCTGTAATTTTAACTTATCAAAAACCTACACAAAAGCTTTTTGCTGGATTTATGCATTCTTACAATGTTATTGATTATACATTTTCAATATTTGGAGATTTAATATCATCATCTATAAATCAAAAAAGTTTAAAACCAGTTGGTAGCAGTGTATCAGGGCCACTTGGTATATATAGTGTTGTTGATAATATTGTTAAATCTAGTGGAGAAAAAGTATTTAGAAACCTAGCAGATATTACAGCGCTACTTAGTCTTTCTTTAGCAATTATGAATATTTTACCACTACCAGCTCTTGATGGTGGTAGATTTATGTTTTTTGCATGGGAAGCAATAACAAAAAAGCCAGTAAGTCAAAAGGTAGAAGGAGCAATACATCAGGTTGGATTTTTAATCTTAATAGGGCTTTTGATTGCAGTTACTTTTAAGGACGTTTGGGGATTATTTTAATCTTTTCTTATTAGTTAGGTAGGAATAAAGAATGCTATTATATTATAGTGAAACCAAAAATCAAAGATTTACCCAAATTTGATAGACCTCGTGAAAAGTTAGTTAAGTACGGCGTTTCTAAACTCTCTAATTCCGAACTTTTAGCAATCTTACTTAGAACTGGTCGAAATGGTAAAAATGTAGTTGAACTTGCAACTGAGATATTGCAAAAGTTTAACTCAAAAAACATTTCAGATGCTGAAATTAATGATATTAAAAAGATAAAAGGTTTAGGTATTGTTAAAGCATGTGAGATTGTTGCTTGTTTCGAGCTTGGTAAAAGGCTTTTAAAAGAGAAAAAATCAAATTTATATATCTTGCCTAACGATATTTATATTGAATTAAAAGATATACGAAATCATAAAAGAGAGCATATGTACGTGTTTTACTTAAACAGTAGAAATCAAGAGATAGACAAAGAGTTAGTCTCAATTGGAACAGTAAACGCTACAACTGCTCATCCTCGTGAGGTTTTTGAGGGGGCAATTAAGCATTCTGCTAGTCAGATTATAATTGCACATAACCACCCCAGTGGCAATTTTACGCCCTCTAATGAGGATATTGCATTAACAGAAAGATTTGCTAAAGCAGGTGAGATATTAGGAATAGAATTAACTGACCATGTAATAGTAAGTAGCAAGGGGTATTTTAGTTTCAGGCAGAGTGGATTGATTTGATTATGCAATTATATTTTTTAGGTCAGTTGTTTAGTGTGGCAACTTTTAACACATCTATTAAAAGTTATATGCTTTCCTTTAATTATTCAGAGTTTGTTTTAACAACACCAGTTACTGGTGGAAAGAAAGATAAAATAGACAAGGTTATTGAAAATTGGTATAGAAAACAGGCAAGAACAATAATTGTAGAGCAGGTTAATAAGTATTGTAAATTGCTAGGAGTTAATTTTAATAGGTTAGTTATTAAAGATACAAAAACAAGATGGGGAAGTTGCAGTATCAAAGGCAATTTAAACTTTAACTATAATTTAATTAAGATGCCAAAACAGATATTAGAATATGTTGTAATACACGAGGTTTGCCATTTAAAATACTTAAATCATAGTAAAGAGTATTGGAATTTAGTGGGTAAAATATGTCCGGAATATAAAGATAGAATAAGGTGGGTAAAGCAAAATGGTTTAAGGTTTATAAAATAATGGTTAAAAGAAAAGCACACAAATCAATTAGAGTAAAATTAACTTGTGTGCTTTAATGGTGCCTATTTATTCAAAAACAATTGCCATATTGCATTGACAACAGGGAGGAGGGTAAATAGTAATGTAAATCCAACTAAAACTAAACACCCCCAGCCTCATATTAGTATATGCCTAAAATTATAAAAAACAAAACTAATGTTGTACAACTTGACAACATTTAAAATGTTGTACATAATGTTGTTATTATGAAATCAGTTAGTAGTTTTGAACTTCGCGATAATTTATCAAGTTATCTTGATTTGGTTGCCTCTAAAAATAGGCAGGTAAAGGTTACTAAGTATGGTAAACCTATTGCAAAAATTATTCCTTATAATCAAAAATACTCTAAATCAGAGCTTGCACGTAGCTATTTTGGTGCTTTTAAAAGTGATTTTGAAGGGTTAGATGGACTTGCATATACTGAAAAAATTAGAAGAAATAAATTAGAACTAGAAAATATAGATAAAATTTGTAATAGAGAGTGAGTAAATTTAATATGAAAAGGGTTTTGGTTGATACAAATATAATTATTAATTACGGAAGAGGGGATGAAAAATTATTACTTAATATGATTGATCGGCAAGAGATTGGAGAATTGGAACTTTATGTTAATGATATTATAGTGGCAGAGTATTTTGCGGGTTTAGAGATGGAAAGTTTAAAAAGATATATGTGGGCAAGGGATATGTTTAATAATTTTTTTTCATTCTTGGAAATTGATTTTGAAGTTGCGGTTAAAGCTGGAGTAATGGTAGCAAAAAATGAAATTCCTGTTTTTACTAATGCCCTTATAGCATCAACTTGTATTATTAATAATTTACAATTACTAACAACTGATGTTAAAAACTTTAGTAATATTCCTGAGCTAAAGCTGTTTGATATTACGAAAATAAAATGACTAAAACATTGCCAATTCATAAAATAAATTATTCAATTTTTTTAAAAGATGACTTTTTTGACTCTAAAGATACTAGTTATAATACTAAAATCTCAATGTATCTGGATTTAATTCAGATATATGGATTTAGAGCAAGTCAGATTTCTATGGATCTTAAAATAGTAAATAGTGTTAACAAAGAGAAACATTTTATAGATTTGTTAGTATATGATAATAATCTTCAACCTAAAATAATCATTAAAATAAAGTCTCCAGAACAATACAATGAGTATATTAGTCGGAAATTTACTACAAATTTATTTGATATTGCTAAATTTTCAAAAGGCACAATTGAATATTTGGTATTAGTCTATTCAAATCAAAGTGGGTACATAGATCAAAAAGATATTGTAGTTGTTGATTATAACAAGTATAAGTCGTTTTTAGATTGGGAAAAGAGTAAGTTTAAACACACAGATTTTATTCCATTTTCTAATTTATAACCTTTGGTAATTAAAATTTTCCTGTAATATAATTAAGCGGTATGAAATTTATAATAAATTATGTATGAAAAATGTGTAATTGATGCATGAAAACAATAAACATATCTTTACCATTACAACTTAAAAAAGACATAGAAAAATTAATTGAGTTTGGTTTTTTTGCATCTTTTAGTGATGCTGTGCGGGCTTCTCTACGAAAAACATTTGATGGGAAAAAATATGATATGTATTTTGAAGAGGCCAAAAGAGATGTGCAACGTGGCAAAATTAAGCCTTTAGCAACAGATAAAGATATTGATATGTTTGTTGATAATCTTGCAAGTTAATGCAATATAAAATTGTTTCTACTAACAAGTTTAATAAAAGGGGTAAAAGATTATTAAAAAATGACGATCGTTTAAGTTTGAAACTTAAAGGTTGTTTAAAACTTATATCAGAAAACCCACAACACCCATCTTTAAGATTACATAAGCTTTATAATTCAAATTACTATAGTGGTGTTTCACTTACTATGCAAATAAGAATATTAATTAAATTTGAAGGAGACCCTAATATATTTAATGGACATAGGTTTTCACGATGATATTTACTAATTTTAGATACTAGATGCATTATATTTGATGTTATATACTAAATAAACTATGTTACAATCACAACTTTTTACAAAAACAAAAAAACAGGCACCAAAAAATGAAGTTAGTAATAATGCTAAACTTTTAATTAGAGGTGGCTTTATTTACAAGGAAATGGCAGGTGTTTATGCATTATTACCATTAGGGTTAAGGGTAATTGAAAAAATTAAACAGATAATAAGAGAGGAAATGAATGCAATTGGTGGGCAAGAGATTTTAATGACATCATTACAAAGAAAACAAGTTTGGGAAACAACAGATAGATGGGATGATGAAAAGGTAGATGTATGGTTTAAATCGGCATTAAAAAGTGGAACAGAGGTTGGATTTGGTTGGAGTCATGAAGAGCCAATTTCTGAGATGATGAAACAATATATTGAAAGCTATAAGGATTTGCCAATTTATGTTTATCAATTTCAAACAAAACTTAGAAATGAGTTAAGAGCAAAAAGTGGGATATTAAGAGGAAGAGAGTTTGTTATGAAAGATATGTACTCTTATAGTTTAGATAAAAAGCAACATCAAACTTTTTACGATAAATCGATACAGGCATATATGAAAGTTTTTGAGAGAGTAGGGCTTAAAGATGATACATTTTTAACATTTGCATCAGGTGGTGCTTTTACTCAGTTTAGCCATGAATTTCAGACAGTATCAAAAGTTGGGGAAGATACAATTTATTTAAATCGTGAGAAAAATTTAGCAATTAACGAAGAAGTATATAACGATAAGACTTTGGCTAAGCTTAATGTAAACAAAAATGAATTAGAAAAAGTAAAAGCAGTAGAAGTTGGTAATATTTTTGACTTTGGAACTGTTAAATCTGATCAGCTAGGGTTAAAGTATAACGACGCAGAAAGTAATCCTGTACCAGTTTATTTAGGGTCTTATGGAATTGGAGTAACAAGGTTAATGGGGGTACTTGTAGAAAAGTTTGCGAAAAATAATGTGATGTATTGGCCAAAAGAGGTTTCCCCATTTGACGTTCATGTTATTGGTTTAAATCTTGAAGATGATACAGTAATGAATGCTTTAAAAAACGAGGTTGAATATTTAAAAGGTAAAGGGATGCAGGTTTTATGTGATGATAGAATTGGGGTAAGTGCTGGAGAGAAATTTTCAGATGCTGACCTAATAGGTATTGTAAAGCGACGTGTTGTAAGTAAAAAAACTGTTGAAGTAAATAAAACGGAAATAATTGAAAGGAAATAATGAAAGATTGTTTATTTTGCAAAATTATTAAAAACCAAGTGCCATCAGAACAAGTTTTTGAAGATGATAATTTTATCGTAATTAAAAACAAGTTTCCTATTGCTCCAGTTCATTTGTTAATTATTCCCAAAATTCATATCTCAAAACAAGATACTTTATTAGGGAAAAATTTTGATGTTTGGAAAAGTTTTTTTCAAGTTCAGAAAAAAGTTGCAGAAAAGCTGAAAATCTCACCAAATTATCAACTATTGGTAAATGCCCCAGGGTGGGCGGACTTTGAACACGAACATATGCACATAATAGCAGGGCTTGAAAAACCTTTGGGATGAAATCAAAAAATGGATCCCAACTTTCGTTGGAACTAATTCGCAAACTGTTCGTAAACTCACAGATGCTCATTGAGCTTTGAACACGAACATATGCACATAATAGCAGGGCTTGAAAAACCTTTGGGTTAGTTTTTAGTCATTTTCTTTTAAAGTATCTATCTGTTTGTTAAAATAATCACAAATTAGTAAAAAATGGTTAATTATTTGTTGGGAGGTGTTTAACACTTTTTGTTTTGTTATGAACGTAAAAATTGAGAGTGGTGAGTCTTTTGATCAGGCTTTGAAACGGTTTAGTAGAATGGTTCAACTATCAGGCATAATAGATGAAGTTAAAGATAGGGAATATTATAAAAAACCATCATTAATTAAAAAAGAGCGAAAAAAAGAACGAGTTGCAAATATAAAAAGATATAAGAGATATCAAAAAGCACAATAAATAAACCAATGAAAAAAGGGCAAAGTATTTCAGTAAACTTTATTGGAGATAGTCAGTCCCAAAAGTTAAATAGGCAATTTCGAAACAAAGATTACGCTACTGATGTTTTGTCTTTTAACTATGAGGGTAAAAGTGTGAAAGGTGAAAGCACCGAGTTATTGGGTGAGGTTTTTGTTAATCTGGATCAGGCAAAAAGACAAGCAAAAGATTATGATAATACACCTCAGCAAGAGGTTGCAGAGCTTGCAGAGCATGGCATATTACATGTTTTAGGTGTTCATCATAAGGGGGATGATCACTAATGAAACTTATTGTTGGTCTTGGTAACTTTGGAGAAAAATATATTTATACTCGCCATAATGTTGGATTTATAATTTTAGACCAATTTGCCAAGTTATTAAATTTTAAATTTTCAAAGCAAAGTAAGTTTAAGGCTTTAATTGCTAAAACTGTAATTAATAACGAAAAGTATATTTTCCTAAAACCCTTTACTTTTATGAATTTATCAGGAGATGCTGTAAGGTTAATATCAGATTTTTATAAAATAGAACCAAATAATATTTTAGTTATACACGATGATTTAGATTTTGGTATTGGTGAAATTAAAAAACAATTTGGTAAAAATTCTGCAGGGCATAATGGGGTACAAGATATAATTGATAAGCTTGGGACCAAAGATTTTTATAGACTTAGAGTTGGGATAGGGAAAAATGTGGAAATACCATCAGAAGATTATGTTTTACAAAATATGCCAAAAGAGGATTTAGAAAAAATAACCAGTCAGATAAATTTAGATGTTTTAAAATTTTAATTACTCATAGTCATTCCCATTTACACGGGAATGACGATTCTAAAGTATAGTCATCCCCAACTTGATTGGGGATCTATATAAATATGGATTTTGGATTTTTAATCGAGTACTTGAAAATGTCGCATTGTAGGTAGAAAAGAAAAAACCCTAGAGGGGAGACAATAGGGTTTTATTGGGTAGTATCAAGAATTTCGATGGTATCGCCTTGTTTCCATTTCCATTTAGCCTTTCCACCTTGTCCGTTAAAAAAAAGTCCATCTTGCGGATCAAAGATGGTCAAAGTTGTCTCTCTAGCATATACTTTGGTTGTTACTTCTAACAGCCTTGCAATCACGAGATATGGGCCTCGTTTTAAAAGTACCCGTTTATTGCAATATTTCCACCAATCCATTTTGTTGTCCATTTTGTCGTGCCTCCTTATCAAAGTAGTCCCCCCTAGGTTCTGTTGGTGCAGTTATTTTAATTGTTTTTACCAAAAATTCAAGAATTTAATTACTCATCGTCATTCCCGTTACGTCAGGTAATCTATTTATTCCTAAATCTTTCGTTTCACTCAAGA
>Ga0114931_10008736_pt1 | contig 12223 bp, 9 predicted proteins | sample 2SBtaG_FD_89579 | JGI IMG/M metagenome (GOLD analysis project Ga0114931, IMG submission 89579) | Deep subsurface microbial communities from Kolumbo volcano to uncover new lineages of life (NeLLi) - 2SBTROV14_V59a metaG | ecosystem: Environmental > Aquatic > Marine > Volcanic | place: Kolumbo...
AGCATGAGCAAAAAGGGCGACTGCTATGACAATGCCATGGCTGAGAGTTTCTTTAGTTCATTGAAACGTGAATTCATTTATCCGTTTCCGGTATTCAAAACCCGAAATGAAGCGAAACAAAGTATTTTTTATTACATCGAAATTTTCTATAATAAGATCCGGAAGCATTCAGCCATTGGCTATGTAACCCCGGTTCAGTTTGAACAACTAAAATTAACTAATGCAGCTTAACTTCGTGTCCACTTTTTCGGGGGAAGGCCACTTTTACTCAACTGTAACAAAGATTCAACAACAAATCCGCCAGATGAACAGTCATTAACCCTTATATCTCCTAACGGTGGTGAGGTGTGGATTGTAGATAGTGTTTACTCGATTATCTGGCACAGTGAGAAAATCTCAAAAATCAAAATCGAATACAGTAAAAACGATGGAAATAATTGGGAGAATATTATTGAAAATACCTCAGCAGACTCGGGAAAATATCTATGGAAAATACCCGTTGTTTTTTCTCAGGAATGCCGTGTAAGAGTTAGCAGTATGTCAGATTCGTCTATAAATGATGCATCTGATGATAAATTTACGATCCAGACTGCAAAGTCATTAGTGTTAATATCGCCTACAGGTGGAGAAGAGTGGTTTATCGATAGCACTTATACAATAGAATGGCAACATAAAAATATAAATAAACTGAGAATTGAATATAGCATTAATGGTGGTGTCTCCTGGAATATAATTGCTGATATCGCGGACTCTTCTCAACACCGGTTTAACTGGGATACACCTTCACTTGAATCAACTAACTGTTTGATCAGAGTTGTTGACATGGAAGATTTAAATGTAAATGATATTAGCGATCAACCCTTTTCGCTTATTGGCACGGCGGTGTTAGAAGCGCTGAAATTTTATCCGATGGAAATTGGCTATAAATGGATTTATCAGCGCTATGCTGAATCAAGGGATTGTTTAGTAACATATGGATATAAGATCAAGGAGGTACTTAAAGATACTGTTATTGACAATACGCAATATTTAAAGATTCACGAATCATCTACACTCAGCCAGTATGTTGTTGAAAGTTTTGTGCGAATTAGTAAGGAAACCGGCAAAGTGTATAGATATTTGGAAAATGAGCAAAGAGATTTCTTGATTCGTGACTTATTGGCAGAAGTTGGAGATAGAATTCCAAACTGTGCGCCCTATTCGCCGGGTTTCACTGCAACTACAAATTTCTTAAGGGAGTATGCAGATTCTGTTATTAAGTGACGTTACGCGCTCGTTCAATTTTTGCCACAGAGCCCCAGAGATCACAGAGTAATAAATGAATTTATTTGTGATATAACATGCACGGGCTCAACGAAAATTTAATTAGTAAATGAATCATAAATAATTATTTAAGTCATCTGTGATTTTCGCATGAATCTGTGGATAAATCAATAATGTCTAAAAAATCTCTGTGCGCTTTGTGCCTCAGTGGTTAACATCGCGTAACGTCAGTTATTAATACAACAACGGATATACGCGAATATGATTGGACAGATGGAGAAGTCAATGGGACTTATGAGCTGGCAAGGAATATTGGCTGGAAAACATATGAAGTTCATAGCTTTCTTGGAACAGTTCGCGATACTTTAATCGGCTATATATTTGATGGTGTTGTGTATGGCGATACGAGTATTACCGGTAGCCGTCCAGGATCTAAGATAACTATTATTAGCCCAAATGGTGGAGAGGTTTGGCAAGCCGGGACAACGCAAACAATAACCTGGGAGATGCAATTCATATGTGATCTTGATGCTGTATTTTTAAGTTTAGATAATGGTAGTACATGGGAATGGATTAAATACCTTAATGGTAATGAGACTTCTTTCACCTGGCAAATACCAGGTAATATTCAATCCGATAGTTGTTTGATTAGGATTGGGGGCTTATTCCCAGAAGTATTTGATAGGAGTGATGAAACATTTAGGATTGTGCCGTAGCTACCGTTAGATGTTTAATTCGATCCACCTTCTCTTTTGGAATCATCATTCGATTCTCACTGATTGCTCTATCGTTTTTTAATGTTTTATCCGTCGGAGATATTTTGTTTCCCGGCACCATTGAAAAAGCAGCATAATTTAGATTGTAAAAAAAATCAAAAACATCTTTTGCCGAATATCCCTGCTTTTCATAATTTCCCACTTCCAATATTACATAGGGTCTTGCTTTCTTCAATAGTTTTCTTGCACCTTTGAAAACGTACAATTCATATCCTTCAACATCGCATTTAATTAGTTTGGTTTTTGTTAATCCGGGAATTTCATCGAGAAGTGAATCTAATTTTTTTACCTTTATAGTTACAAGGCCAGGTTCAGATGAAGAGAGATTCTTTCTGATATGACTCGTACCTGATAGCCTATTTCCAGCTATATCTGTTGTTTGTAAAGCGACTTGTTCATTATTATCAGATAGACCAAAAGGAAACATTGTTATGCTTTTTAGTCGCAATATGTGTATGGCCACACTGGTCGTTTTTGCATAATATGGATCCGCCTCAAAAGCAAAAACTTGCCCCTCTTCACCCACAATTTTTGAAAGCGCATAGGTCCAATTGGCGCCGTTGGCGCCCACATCGATGGCGATATCTCCGCTTTTCAGTAAATGGGGTAGCAAATCTATTTCCGGTTCGTCTTCGAGATATTTTTGCGTTTTTACAATATATGCAAAACGCAATCCATGTAAATACGCTGTAAAATTATCTCCAAAAAATTTGATCAAAGTTGTTTTTATTAGACGTTTATTCAATATTAATAGCTTTCATGTTGAAGTGATTTTATCTAAATTATTTATGGTTATTACAAATATTGATTATTTACCGTTTTTTTTAAAGATTACCAACAAAATTGTTTATTTCAAAGGTTGAATATAATGTGTGGAATTGCCGGAAAATTAGTTTTTGATAAAAATTATACATTTGCCAGAGAATTGATTACAAAGATGACTCGAACAATGAGTCATCGCGGCCCCGATGGAGAAGGTTATTATATTAAAAATAATATAGCCTTGGGGCATCGTCGTCTAACGATCATTGATTTAAATACCGGGCAGCAGCCGCTATCCAACGAAGACGGGACGGTTTGGGTTACTTTTAACGGAGAAATCTACAATTACCGCGAGCTGAGAAAAGATCTTGTTCAAAGGGGGCATCGATTTTCAACGGAAACTGATACAGAAGTGTTGGTTCATCTTTATGAGGAAGAAGGCGAATCGTTTGTTACTAAACTACGTGGTATGTTTGCTTTTGCGATATGGGATGAAAAAAAATGTAGTTTATTTGTTGCTCGTGACCGGGTAGGTATCAAACCGCTTTATTATTATCATGATAACGATTGCCTAATATTTGCTTCGGAAATTAAAGCAATTTTGCAGGATCCTGTTGTTGCTAAAGAGCCCCATCTTCCCGCTTTGATTAAATTTTTAAGTTTCTATTATACACCAGGTGAAGAAACTGCTTTCAAAAATATTAAGAAATTATTACCCGGACATTATTTAACAGTAAGAGATAAGAAAGTAAAAATCAAACAATATTGGGATTTAAATTTTGGAAATATCCAAAATGGTAAGCATAGGTCTTTACAATCTTACGAAATCGAATTATTGGATTTGCTCCGAGATTCAGTGAGGCATCACATGATCAGCGATGTACCAGTAGGTATTTTACTTAGTGGAGGGGTTGATTCCACGGCCCTCCTAAATCTTGCGGTCCATGAAACAGATAAACCAATCAGCACATTTACAATTGGCTTTTCGGCTCACAATATAACTGATGAGCGTTTCTATGCTCGGATTGCCGCAAAGAAATTTAATACGAATCATTATGATTTGACTATTTCTGCAAAAGAATTTATTGAATTCTTACCAAAATATGTGTGGCATATGGAGGAACCTGTATGTGAAGCGGCAGCAATTGCATTACATCACGTTTGCCAGTTAGCAAAGAATTATGTCAAGGTTTTAATCTCTGGTGAAGGAGGAGATGAGGCTTTTGCCGGGTACACACTCTATAATTACTACTTATTGCTTGAAAAACTAAAAAAAATTATTTACCCCATACGCAAAACCCTTCCAGATGTTATACCTAATTCAAATATCCGCATTATTCAACGTATGCAGTATTATGCAAAACTGTTGAGGCACGATTTTCCTGATTATTATTATAGTCGAACGGCTACACCTTACAATTTTTTCAATGAACATTTTAATTCATTATATACTCCCCCAATATTAGAAAGCATATCAAAAGAATTAATTGTTGGAGCTTTTGATCCTTATCTGAAGAAAAATCAAACGACAGATATGATAAATACAATGCTTTATCTAGATACCAAAGCCGCTCTTCCTGATGATCTATTGATAAAGGCTGATAAAATGTCTATGCTAAATTCACTTGAGTTACGAGTACCTTTAGTAGATCATAAAGTGTTAGAATTTGCAGAGGCGCTACCCACAAATTTAAAAATCAATGGCGTGAAAACAAAATTTTTGCTAAAAAGAGTCTTAAGAAATCAAGTACCTGAAGAAATTTTAAATCGAAAAAAGGCCGGATTTCCAGTTCCGTATAAAGCTTGGTTTCGGAATGAACTTCGTGACTATGTTAAAAGTATTTTGTTAGATCCGAAAACGCTTCAAAGAGGCTATTTTAATAGCAAGATAGTAGAAGATGTTATCGAAAAAAATCAAACAACTGATTATTTTAAAGACATCTTCACTTTGCTCGTTTTTGAAATATGGCATCGTGAATTTATAGATGCAAACTGATCTGTAACTCCTGTAAAAAGGACAAATATGTGTCGGCTTTAGCCTTTCGAGAGTAATTTTTTTCGACGAACCTACGACCATTTTCCCCGAGTTCTTGACGGAGTTTTCTATTTTCATATAAATAAGAGATTGCCTTATTAAGAGCGTCAGAATTTTCAGGCTCAACAAAAATGCCAGCCCGAGCTTTTTCTACTACCAATTCTCTTGCCTCGCCATCAACACTAAGAATGATCGGTTTTGCCATGGCCATGATTTCAAACATTTTTGAAGGAAGAACAGTGCGAAAGATTTCCAAGTCTCGAAGAGTGATTAGAACAATATGACATAAACTATAATAATAAGGTAGGGCTTGTTTCTCAATTTGACTTAAAAATGTAACATTTTTAAGACTCAAATTTTCTCTTTGTTTTATTAAATTTTCTTTCTCTGCGCCCTCACCGATCAATAAAAAATGAACATTCTTCATATTTCTCATCAAATAAGCGGTTTCTATAACTTTATCTAAAGCGTGAGATAGTCCATGTGTACCGATGTAAGAAACAATAAATTTATCATCGAGCTCTAATCGTTTTTTAAGAGCCGTGTCATATTTATGGGGGCTAAATAATGTAAGATCAACCCCATTTGTAACAATCCTAATCTTATTGTCAGAAACGCCTTTTTCTACAATGATAGGTACAAAAGAGTTTGTTACTGAAATAATCAAGTGAGCTCTTTTGTATAAAAAAGATTCTATTGCCTCTAATGCTTTTATTATATATTGATTTCTGATTTGCCCTAACTGGATAATCGATTCAGGCCAGAGATCTCTCACTTCGAATACAAAGGGCTTACCCTTTAGGCGGCTTATAATATATCCAGCAATAGCCACAAAAAAATGTGGGCTGGTGGCAATGACTATGTCCACATGACCAGTTTTCCACGAGCCTAAAATAATAGAGCTAAACATGAAAGATATATAACTTAGAATTCGTTTAATAAAACCTTTGTTTGCTGTAGGATATACGTATGTGCGAATTACTTTGATACCATCGATTTTTTCAGTTTTTAAAAAATGTTGTTTATACTCTGGCGAAATAATTCCAGTGGGGTGATGGGGGAAGCCTGTAATTACTTTAATATCCTGCCCTAGTTCAACCCAATGGCGGCTCAGTTCGTGAGTACGTGCTGAAGGAGCACCCATTTCAGGAGGAAAATACTGAGAAAGAAATAAGATTTTCAAGGGTTTCGCCATTAGAAAAAGCGATTAATTAATACTATTACATTAGTTTTCATTTTGTAAACATTTTTTTTCAGCCACTTCTCTGGATAATTTTTTTTCAAAGCGTTGAACAATTTTTTTCCAATCATATTGTTTTATTGCAAGATTATAAGCATTTTTTGACAATTTATCACAGAGTTTAGGATTCAGAAACAATTCTATAATTGCTTTTACAAAACCCGCAGTCGTTTCGGCAACAATTAAATGTTCTTGATGTCTTAAAGCTAAACCCTGGCAGGCATTCGTTGTAGCTATTATTGGCTTACACATCGCCATAGCAATAGTCATCTTATGTTTAACACCACTGCCTGTAGTGAATGGAGCAACAACAACATTACCTGCGGCAATAAAAGGCCGAACATCTGGAACGATTCCCGTTACATAAACTCCTTTTATCGCTCTCAAAGCTTTAACCTCTTTGGTTGGATTACGACCAACAATGTAAAATTGGGCGGTTTTGAATTTTTCACATATTTTTGGGAACACTTTTTTGCTAATAAACACGGCCGCGTCAATATTTCGTTTTTGATCCATTTTTCCTGTTAATACCAAGCTAAATTTTTGTATTTTGACATCCGGCATTGGCTTAAAGAAATCTAAATCTACACCATTTGGCATAACCCAAACTTTGGTATTTCTGACAATACTCTTAGTCATTTTTTCCTCAGCTTCTGAAACAGCAATATTTACATCAAAACTATCATATACCTTTTTTTCATATAATTTTACCATCATCAAATTAATTGCCGCATATAGCCGTATCCATAAGCGTGAACTGCCTTGATAGATAGTTGCCCAAAGATGGCTAGACAAATCATGCTGGTCAATTACTGCGAATATGTCATTCGGCATAGGAATAAACTGGGAGCCGCTCAATCGACTACAGTAAATGATATCGGGTTTCAGCGTTTTCACTAACTCTTCTACCTTTTTTTTCATTGCGGTGTTTTGAAATAATGTAATTTCATATGGCTTCCCGGTTATGAATTGTTTGGCTACTGCTTTGATCTTTGATGAACGATGTTGAATAACATGAACACTATTGCAGTATTGTTCAGCCATCATTTGAGATTCGTATGAAAAATCTTTTTTTTCTAATCCCAATGTACATAAATGAATCTCGTTATTCTTGGATAATTGTGCGATAATATTACTAACTCTTAGCCACCCACCTCCATGAGGGGGATATGGAAAAAAAGGTACTACATACAGTATTTTAAAACCCAATTTTGTAATCTCCTTTCATCACTTTTTTTATTTCTCCAAAAATATTTTATTTAGATTCATATTGATCTCTCGAATCCAGGAAAAATTTAATAAATAATAAATAAGTAAAGAGATTAAAAGCAATAATATTGAAATTAATACCTTTATGAAAAAGGATAAAAGTAATGGCTCAATAATTATTGTGTTATTGTATAAATGAACTAATGAAAAAAGACTTAGAAACCAAACTACAGCTAAAATGTTTCGTGAATTTATAATTCCAATTGTTTGCTTATCAATTAAAATATAGAAAGAACAACTCCCAAGCGTTATCAAACCAATTCCAAATGCTATTGTTAAACCCAACAAATCCCATGAAAACCAAATTGTAAGCCCCGAAAAAATACTCACTAATACCATGGAAATAAATGTAATAACGTTCGCATAAGGATAATCCATTAAACCGTCTAAAATGCCTCTAATCAAAACATATCCAATAAAAAAGCCTATTGTTAAGCCAAGCAATTCTATGTAAGGAATAATAATCGCATATTTATTACCGAACCATAAAGTGATAATCTCTGGAGCTAGAAATGCCAGAAACACACCTACTAAAAACGGTATGGTTAGTATGAATTCAATTACAATTTTACTATAATTATAAATCTCTTTTTGAAGACCTTTCGATTGAAAGTGAGAAAATTTTGGTAAAAGAATAAGGTTCAATGGCGTACCTGTTATTTGTAACATTCTTACAATAGAAACAATTAAACCAATATATGCTGCATGAGTTAGGGAAAGACTATTTGAGGCAGCAAATATTGGGATAAAAAATATTGCGCCTAAAAAAAAACCACTTGGAATTCGAGAATATCCATACCTGATAAATTTTTTTTCCGATTGAAAGAAATGAAAATTTATTCCGTTTTTAAAAATGGATTTTAAATTACTCCTAAAACTTTCCTCCTTAATAATTAATGACAAGTTCACGATTAGGGCAATAATAGCATATGCGGTAAGATAAATATAAATAAATGCTATAAAATTAGAAGAAATAAACAGCAAGGTCAATAGCGTTAATAATGAAAACAACCCAAATATAACATTTACCAAATTCATCATTAAAAAGTTTTGTTTGCCACAAAAGTAACCGACACATAAAATTTGAAAAGAATTCGAGTATAAAAATATCAATGTGGGGAGCATTAATAAAGCATACTTCTCATTCCCAAAAACCCACTCAGAGAGTAAATTTTTACAAAATGGCAAAGAAATTAACAATAAGAGTATGACAAAATTTAAAATAATAAATGAGTATAAAAGATATTTATCCGCTTTATCCTTATCAAAATTGATATATCGTTGCATACCGACACTTAAGTTCAATGTTATTACAGGAAATGACAATGCAACCAGTCGTCTAATAACCATATATATACCAAGGCCCTCTTCAGGAATTTGATGGGATAGAATTTGTAACAACAAGATTTGCGAAATAAGGATTATAATTTGACTTACAAAGGTTACTGAATAATTAATTAGAAAATTATTTTTAAGTTTTATCATGATATAGTTTGTTTATTACCCAAAATAGTAATGCTAACCTTATGAATTAAAATAAACAAAATTAACAGTAGAATTACTCCCCTGGTAACTAATAATATGGTAAAGTTGGAATTAAAAAAAGCAAATGTAAATAAAGGAAAAGTAACAGTGGAAAAAACGACAAATAAAATGTTTTTTGAGTACTCTGATATTTGCAATATTTTGTAGTATATCCAATGAGCTATTAAACCTACCGCAATCGTAGAAATTACAACTCCTATTGCTCCAAAATCTGCCCAAAAAAAAGCTAAAAACATGGCATTAAGTGTTCCAGTTGTATGAGGGTCTTTCCACCAATAACTGGCCACATAATTAGATAGCGGAAAAATACCGTCTGGATGAAACCAAGCTGTAACGTTTGTTGCTCTTCCCATTAAAAAATCATGTATTTCAGGAAACATTTTATAATGAATATAGAGGACCTTAGTAGGTGTGATAAAAATTCGTTCGAATATCGTAATATATATTAGCTTAAAAAGCCCCGCATCCCTATAATATTTTATGGTTACAATTATAATGGGAACTGCCAACACGATGATGAGCGAAGTTAAAATAAATTTGAAATTGATTGTTTTTTTTCTCAAATAATAAAAGGCTATCAAAGCTAAGAAAATTGATGCTACAGGTGATTTTTCCAGTGTTAACGAATTGAAAATTAAGCCAAAAATCACAAAAAATATTAATAACACCAAGTATTTTTTCTTTTGATAAATAGTGTAAAGAAAAAAACTGGCAAGAATTCCGGTTGGAAATATTATAGAACGGCCCCATGCAATACTATATCTTTCTATAAATATTAGTCTTAGCGCTGAATAAGACTCTTCTCTGAGTAAAGATAGCTTAGCATAATCTCCAGGATGCTGAAAAAGTTCGACAAGCGGAATATGATCTAACTTTAATAAGTGATTAAAAAATACTGCTAGCGCAACTGGAATCATCAGAATTAGTAATTCAGAAAAAATATAATCGAATCTGCTTTTTTTAAAACTTGCTTTATATAAATAAATGGTTCGATTTTTATCAATCTTCCAGAGATATTGACCAATAAATAGCCCTAATGGATAAAAAATATAAAAGCCAATAATTGAATAAAAATAAGGATAAATCGCGGGATGATTTTCAATGCTGCAAACATATATGCTGGGAACTGCAATGATAAGCGTAAATGTTATCATTATAATGGAAGGAATTGCTAAATTAGGGACCCCGGAAAAGCCATATAACTCTCGATTTTTATATATCAACAATTCGAAGATAAATAATGAAATGATCAATATCGTACTGAAAAACAGCGTTTTTTCAGGTAAGGTCAGGAGTGTAACAATTAATATCCAGGGAAGGTTAAATAGAACAATTTTGTCTATGTTAGGAAGCTTAGGCATTTAAAGCTTAATGGTTTTAACTTAAATGTTAAAATTAACAATTTGCAAACTAAAATTACTTATACGTAGGGATTAGGGCAGTAAAATCCAAGTAATGTATTCTTTTTAAAGCTTTATATTATCTTTTTGATATGTTTAATGAGTCTTTTCTGCCTATAAAATAGGCCAAATAGATGCTTAGTACTAACGACATCATAAAAAACAAAATCACTAATCTGGCCCGTTTGGGTTTGTTTTTTCTTTCTGGTCTAACAGCTTCATCCAAAATTTGTACTGTCGGAATTTCCTTGGCCTCTTCAATCTTTGCCTGTTCGTATTGCGGCCCTAAAAATTCCATCACTTTTGTAAAGTATTCTGCTTTGCGTTTCATCCGCAAAAATTTCATCTCCAAATCCGGGACGTCGTTCAAATTTGGAAGTAATCTATGACCGGAGCGTTCGGCAAAAAATTCGCTGTATTTATTTTTTAAACTGGCGATTTCCAGACGCAGCTTTTTAATCTGGGAATTGTTGGGTTCCAGCGTTTTTAAAGCTACGGTTAGCTCTATTTCCTTTGCCATGATTTGTGCTTTTAGTTCAGCCGCTTTTTCGATACCGACCGAAACCTGGTCCGGCAGGCTCAGAACGCCTTCCTTTTTCATAAAATCAGTAATTTGCATTTCCAGGTATTTCAGGCTATCAAGGGCAATTTCGACCTGTGAATAAATAAACTGTCGGCTGTTTTTGGCCTGGCTGGTATGTAAAACAATATTCAAGCTGTCCAGGCATTTGACAATGTAATTGGTCATTTCCGCGACCATATCCTGATCGCGATCTAAAAAGGAAATTTCTATTTGGTTTTCTTCACCGATGTCAACACTCAGGTTATCTTCCAGCTCTTCCAAAGTGTCTTCCATATTGTCTGCATCATAGCGTTTTTGAAAGTTATATTTTTGAGCAACAGCTCGTAGCAAAGACTGGCTTTTTAGAATGGCAATGAATCGACTTGCATCCTGTCCGCCGCCCAAAAGATTTCCAAAACCAAACTGCCCTAATAACGCGGCGGCCCCCAATGACGACGTTTCAGCAGAGGGCGGCAGAATAACGGCGGTTGATTTATACCATTTGGGTAAAAGCAGGCTGATAATAACCGCGGCAATTGTCACCGGGATAACAATTTTAGCAATCATTTTTCGCCTTGCCCAAATCAGTGACCAAATTTCCACTAAGGTTAATTCTCTTGCTTCCATTTATCTTCCGATAATATTTTTTGAATTGAAAAAGATTTACTTCGACGTTTGAACCAACACCGCCGCGGAAATCCCCACGCTGATAATCGGCATCAATATTGTCATTAAATCCTTAAACGATTCCCGGGCCCGGCGAGGAACGACCACAATATCGCCATTACGCACCACGACGTCTTCGCCGGTTTCAACCTGTCCGGTTTCTCCGCGGATGACGATCAGGTTCTTCAGGCTTTTTGCCGTTTCCAGGATGCCGGCGGAACCGGCGTAGTCTTTGGTTGTGTAGTTTGCCAAATAGGGAAAGGAGCCGGGTTGCAGCACTTCTCCCCGCACATAAACCTGGTTGCGATTGGAAGGGATAATGATCCGGTCGCCGGTTTGAAGAAGCTCGCTGCGGGCTTTTGTGTTTTTTTCTAATAAATTGAAGACAAGCTTTTGATCATTGCGAACCAGGATAATATTTTCGATATCGGAGCGGCGGTTGATGGCCTGAAGCCGGGTGAGAAAATCAAAGAGTTTTTCCTGCTGGCGAATTTGGTAAATTCCCTGCGATCCGACGTTTCCTTCAATAATTACGTAATTTTTTTTCAAATCAATCGGCGGAATATAAATGACATCACCGCCATTGAGCAAGTCATTGTTCTCCAAATTCCCGGTCAGGTAAAACTCATTTACATTTACGGTATCGGTTTCATTGTTGCTGTGGCGGAGTTGAATGCGGGTATCATCCCCCCAATCGGTTAAGCC
>Ga0114931_10008737_pt1 | contig 12222 bp, 10 predicted proteins | sample 2SBtaG_FD_89579 | JGI IMG/M metagenome (GOLD analysis project Ga0114931, IMG submission 89579) | Deep subsurface microbial communities from Kolumbo volcano to uncover new lineages of life (NeLLi) - 2SBTROV14_V59a metaG | ecosystem: Environmental > Aquatic > Marine > Volcanic | place: Kolumbo...
CGCGCCGCCGACGCCCTGCTGTCCGTCGCCCCCGAGCACGGCAGCGCCGCCGGCGCCCGCACGTTGCTCGCCAGCGCCGCCACCGCGCGCAAGCTGGAGGTCGCCGGGCTGGCCGTCGCCGCCCTCGGCCGAGCCGGCGGTGACTGGGCGCGCCAGGCGCTGGAAGCGGCCCGGGCTACCCGCCGCGGCCGCCGCCTGGCCGACGAGATCGACCGCGCCCTGGCCGACCTGGCAGAACCTGTGCCAGAACCGGTAGTGGAACCTTCGCCGTGACCACCCCGACCTTCATCGACTCGCACGCCCACATCGACGGCGACGCCTTCGCCGAGGACCGCGACGCCTGCCTGGCGCGGGCGCGGGCGGCCGGCGTACGGGAAATCGTGGTCATCGGCGCCACCGGCGGCCTGGCCGAGGCCGAGCGGGCCGTGCACCTGGCCGAGACCGACCCGGATCTGTGGGCCACCGTCGGCATTCACCCCCACGACGTCGGCGCGATGGAGCCGGGCTGGTGGGACGCCCTGGCCGAGCTGGCGCGCCACCCCCGGGTGGTCGGGATCGGCGAGACCGGCCTGGACTACTACTACGACCACTCGCCCCGCGAGCTGCAGGGTCAGGCGTTCGCCCGCTTCATCGCCATGGCCCAGGAGGTGGGCAAGCCGGTGGTCTGCCACATCCGCGACGCCCACGAGGAGGCCCGGGCCATCCTCGAGGCGGCCTGGACCGAGCGCGCCCGGATCGGCTGCGTCATCCACTGTTTCACCGGCACTCCCGAGGACGCCGAGGCCTACGCCGCCATGGGCTGCCACGTCTCGTTCTCCGGCATCGTGACCTTCAAGGGTGCGAAATGCGACCCGATCCGCGAGGCGGTGCGACGGGTGCCGCTCGACCGGCTGCTCATCGAGACCGACTGCCCGTACCTGGCACCGCAGCCGTGGCGGGGCAAGCGCAACGAGCCGGCCTACGTGGTCCACACCGCCGAGGTCGTCGCCCGCGAGGCGGGGCTGCCGCTCGCCGACCTGGCGGCCCGAACCACGGAAAACGCCAGGGCTTTCTTCTCCTTGACAGGGGCCTGAGGGCGCGGGTATAGAATCCGCCTTTCTCTCCCTGTTTACGGAGCTAAGAGCCATGGCTATGCAAATGGGCCTTCTGGGCAAGAAGCTGGGCATGACCCAGGTTTTCGCCGAGGACGGCGAGCGCATCCCGGTCACTGTGATTCAGACCGGCCCCTGCTTCGTGGTCGCCAAGCGGACCGCGGAGACCGACGGTTATTCCGCGCTGGTCGTCGGCTTCGACGCCAAGCCGCAGCGGCTGGCCAACAAGCCCGAGGTCGGTTTCTTCAAGAAGGCCGGCGTCGCGCCCCAGCGCGTGGTGCGCGAGTTCCGCCTTCCCGCCGAGACGGTCGAGAAGTACGAGCTCGGCCAGAGCCTGACGGCCACCGACGTGTTCGAGCAGGGCTCGCCCGTCGACATCATCGCCACCAGCAAGGGCAAGGGCTACCAGGGCGTGATCAAGCGTCACGGCATGAACGGCACCAAGGCCAGCCACGGCGTTCACGAGTTCTACCGCCACGGCGGATCGATCGGCTGCCGCCTGACCCCGGGCCACGTGTACAAGGGCAAGCGGATGGCCGGGCACATGGGCTCCGAGACCAAGACCGTGCAGAACCTGCAGCTCATCCAGATCCTCGAGGATGATGGCGTGGTCCTGGTGCGTGGCTCGATCCCGGGCTCGAACGGCAGCCTGCTGACGATCAAGCTGTCGGCGACCCGCAGCATCTACAAGCGGGTCGGCATGGGTGTCGAGCAGGCTCGCTCGAAGAACCCGCTCAAGGCGTCCAAGAAGGCGGCTGCAGGCCGCTAGGCTGCTTTTCTCACGGGCGCAGCTCCGCCAGACGGGGCTGCGCCCTTCGTCGATCCATGTCCTGGCCATGTCCCGGCGAAAGCTCAACGACCGCAGCATCCGGCACGACGCGTTTCACAAGCGTGCCAAGCAGCAGGGGTTCCGCTCGCGGGCGGTGTTCAAGCTGGGCGAGGTCGACGATCGGTTCGGCCTGATGAAGCCCGGCGGTCGGGTACTCGACCTGGGCTGCGCGCCCGGTTCGTGGCTACAGTACGCCCGCGGCCGGGTCGGCTCCAGGGGCGAGCTGGTCGGCATCGACCGTTTTCCCCTCGACCCGCCGGTTCCGGGGACGCGGCTCATCGTCGGCGACGTCTTCGAGGTCGGCGCTAACGAGCTGCGCGGCGACCTCGACGGCTTCGACGTCGTGATGTCGGACATGGCCCCGGACACCACCGGCATCCGCCACGTCGACCAGGCGCGCAGCGAGGTGCTGTTCACCCGCGCCGTCGACATCGCCGAGGGGGTGCTGGTTCACGGCGGCGCCTTCGTCGGCAAGCTGTTCCAGGGGCCGGAGTTCCAGGATCTGGTGGCGCGCTGCCGCCGGGAGTTCGACGCGGTCAAGATCGTCAAGCCATCGGGCAGCCGGTCGCGCTCGATCGAGCAATACGTGGTCGCTCGGGGGTTCCGCGGGGGCAAGTGATGACGGCCGAGCGGATCGAAATCGAGCCGCACGACACGCCGGACGCCCGGCGCGTCGCCCTGGTGGTCGACAGCCTTCACCGCGGCGGCATCGCCGCCTACCCGACCGGCACCGTCTACGCCCTCGGCTGCGCCATCGAGGCCAAGCGCGCCGCCGAGCGCATCTACCGTGCGCGCAAGATGTCCGCCCAGCACCGCCTGGCGATGCTGGTGCCCGACCTGTCGGCGGCGGCGGAGTACGCCCACTTCTCGCGCCTGGCCTATCGCCTGGCCCGCCGCCTCTTGCCCGGCCCGTACACGCTGATCCTGCCCGCCACCCGCGCGGTGCCGCGACAGCTGTGGGAGGACAAGCGCCGCCGCGTGGTCGGCATCCGCATCTCCGCCCACCCGATCACCCGCGCCATCGTCGAGGGGCTCGGCCGGCCGCTGCTCACCACCAGCGCCATCCCCGACGGCGAGGACGAGGCGTGCGAGGCCGCCGACGAGCTGATGGAGGCGTTCGGCCACCACGTCGACGTCGTCGTCGACAGCGGCCCGCTGATCAGCGAGCCGTCGACGGTCATCGAGATCATCGACGACGCCATCGAGATCGTCCGCGTCGGCGCCGGCCCGGTGGACGACATCCTCGCCGACTGACCCTCAGGTCAGCGGTGGTGCTTCTTCGGGGCGGGCAGCCCCATCTCTTCCAGCAGCGTCGGATCGACGATCTCGGCGACGCGGGCCAGCTCGGCCTGGTCGGCGCCCTTCTCCTTGGCCGTCAGCACCGCGGTGCGGGCGGCCTTCTTGTCGTCCTTGCTGGCCTTGTCCTCCGACGCCACCGCCTCGGCGTAGCCCAGGTCGACCTGCCAGGTGACCAGACCCTCTTCGTCGGCGGTGACCACCTGTCCCAGGGTGTCGGCGGCGTCGCTCCAGATCTGCTGCGCCACCTGCACCCGGCCCAGCAGGATGAGGGTCGGGAGGTAGACGTTGTTCAGCTCGAGCGAGGCGTTGATCTCGGCCATCGCCTTGTCCAGCTCGCTCTGGTCGAACGCCAGCTGCGCCAGCGCCAGATGCGATCGGTACGCCAGGCGGTTGGGCTCCTCGGTGGTGAGGTCCTCGACCGACTTCTCCAGCGAGTAGCGGGCGTCGCCAGCCTTGCCCCGGGCCGCGAGCACGAAGCCCTGCAGGTACGCGGGCACCTTGGACTTGGCGTTCAGACGCAGGTCGTCCAGCTCCTTGAGCGCGTGCCTGCGCTCCTTGCCCTTGGCGCTGAGCGCCACGGCGGCCGCGTGCCACGCCTGCAGCTGGATGTCGTCGGGGGCGATCTTCAGCGCCTTCTCCAGCTCACCGGCGGAGTCGCCGTACTCGCGCTGGTCGAACAGCGCCCGGCCGCGCAGCGACGCGCCGCGCAGCCCCTCGGTCTTGCCCACCTTGGCCAGCGCCGCCCGCGGACGGCCCAGCGCGAGGCTGAGCTCGGCGTCGAGGATGGTGACCAGCGGGTCGTCCTCGCGCTCGCTCCCCTCGGGGTTGAACCACTGGATGCGCTGGCGGGCGTCGGCGGCGCCACGAGCGTCGCCGGCCAGCAGGCGCGCCAGTCCGACCCGGGCCCAGAAGCGCGGCTCGGACACGCCGACCGCCTTGGCCAGGTATTTGTCGAAGTCGGCGTAGTCCTGCAGCGCGTAGCGGGCGTAGGCGAACGCCAGGTTGGCGTAGGCGTTGACCCGCGGGCTGTCGACCCGGGCGACGTGGACGTTGAGGTCATCCACCGCCTGGGACAGCTCGGTCGAGGTCTCGGCGCGGAGCAGCGACAGGCCGATCAGCGCCAGCGGATGGTTGGGTGCCTTCTTCAGCGCCGCCTCGTACAGCTTGCGGGCCTCGGCGTAATTGCCGTCGTCGAGCAGCAGATCGGCGCGCTCGATGGTGGCAATGAGCGGCGGGTTGGGCGCGGTCTCGGCCTGGCGGAACGCCTGCTCGGCACCGGAGCGGTTGCCGGCGGCGAGCATCGCCCGGCCCAGCAGCCAGCGGGCCCAGCCGTCATCTTGCTTGTCCAGGAACGCCTGCAGCTTGGCCTTGACCTCGGCCAGGAGCTCGCGCGGCGTCTCGATCTCGTACAGGCGCGACAGCGTCAACGCCGACTCGGCGAGGAGCAGCTCGCGGCTGCCGGTCTCGCCCTCCTGGCCCCCCTTGCGCACCGCGCTGTACGCCCACTCCGCCTCCTGCGGATCCAGCTGGTACAGCAGCGCCTCGATGGCGCCGACCTCGGCGAAGACCGCGACCGGCTCGGCCAGGCTCTTGTCGCGGTCGATCGCCGCGCGGGCCTGCTCCTTGGCCTTCTCCAGATCGTCGAGCGAGCCGGAGACCAGGGTGGTGCGCGCGATCTCCAGCCGCTTGGACACGTCGGCGTGGCGCTGCTTCTTGGAGTAGACGTACCAGGAGACGCCGCCGACAGTGCCGAGGAACAGCAGGGTGAACAGGAACACGAACACCCGCCGCGCCGACGGCGTGAGGCTGCGCGAGGAGTAAACCTTGTACTCCTCATGCGGTACTCGAACATTGGACACGTCGAGCAGGCCGCCGGCCAGCAGGTTGTTGAGGTAGTCCTCGCCCATCGCCGCCGACTGCCGCAGCGACTCCTTGGCCGCGTCCGGCCGCCGCTCGGCGGGGACGATGCGCGGCTGCACCTTGGCCCCCTCGACCGCGCCCAGGGGCGGCGCGGCCGACGGCCGCTTCTGCCGCGGCGGCGCCGGCGGCACGGTAGCCTGCATCCCGGTCGACTTGGACGACTGCAGCGGCAGTCGATCGCGGATGGCTCCATCGTCGAGCGAAGCGCTGGGTTGCGCCCGCCCCTGTCCCTGCGCGGGGCCGGGCAGCGACAGCATGTCGGTGTCCTGCTCGTCCATGACGCCGGCGCCCATGCTCAGGTCGTCGGCCACGTGGGTCGGCTCGTCGTCGATGGTTTCCATCGACCTGGCCGGCGGCTTCGAGCGGCCGCCCGGAACCGGCAGCTGGGGCATGCCGCGGCGGCCGCCGCGGCTGGGGCGCGGCGGACGGGGGCTGGGAATCGGCGCCGGCGGATCCATCGCCTTCCCGGTACGGACCCGCTTGAGCAGCGACAGGATCGCGGGATTGGCCGGGTCGAGGTTCTGCGCGTGCTGCAAGACCTTGATCGCCCGCTCGTAGTCGCTGCGGCGCATCAGCACCTCGCCCAACAAGTGGAAGCCGTCGCCGTTCTGCTTGTCGTGCTTGACCACCTTGAGCAGCTCGGCCTGGGCCTGCTTCCACTGGTGGAGGGCGACCAGCGCCTTGCCCACCATCAGCCGGCCGGCGAGGTTGCCCGGGTCGTCGCGCAGGCCACGCGCGCCAGCTTCCACGGCATCGCGGGGTCGGCCCAGGGAGAGGTAGGCCTCACCCAGGGTCACGAAGTTCCTCGCGGGATCGAGCCTGGCGGACTCTTCTAGTCGCTCGAGCTCGTCCTGCGTCGGTACGCGGGGGTCGTCGGACATGCGCCCAGGTAGCAAAGGTACACGAAATCCCTGGGTTGCGAAAGGCGACCTGGCACCTCTACGCGCAGTCCACCCGTCACTTCAGTAGGTGCTTATTTACATTTGCCCCGGTGGGCAAATCGCCGCTGCGGGCAGCCGCTGGAGGCACCGAACGTCTTGCCATCGCAGCCGCAGTAGGGAACCACGTCGGCCGTGCACATCCTCCCGGCAGCGGCGCACACGCCGGTCTCGGCCTCGCCACAACCCGGTCCCTCGCAGATCCCGCTGGCGCACTGGTCGTCAGCGGCACACGGCCCTCCGGCAGCGCGAGGCGCGCCACACTCCCCGCGGTGAGCGTAACGCTGTCCGGGGCAGCTCCCGGAGGCGCGGAAGGTGGCCCCGTCACAGCCGCAGTAGGGCCGGAGGTCGCGGGTACAGCGGCGATCGGCGGGCATGCAGATGCCCTGCCCCGCCCCGCAGCCGAACCCCTCGCACACGCCACTCCCGCAGTCGGCATCGGTGTCGCAGTTGGCGCCCGACAGCGCCTCGGGCGAGCCGGCGTCGAAGATCGAGACGATCGGCACCCGGGGTGGCGCCTTCGGCTCGGGCGGCAGCACCTGCTGCGGCCCAGGCGGAGCGTTGGCCGGCGGCGACGGCGGGCACGCGGCGACGGCGATGACCGCCGCCGCGACTGCCAGCAGCGCGAGCGCCCGCACGGGACTAGTCCTCGTCTTCTTCGCCGCCCTTGTAGGCGGACATCACCTGCTCCTGGATGTTGGGCGGCGCCTCTTCGTAGCGATCGAAGCGCATGGTGAACGAGCCCTGTCCCGACGTGACCGACTTGAGCACGTTGGTGTAGCGCAGGATCTCGTTCATCGGCACGGTGCAGGCGATGCGCCCGCGCTTGCCCTCGGTGGTCATGTTGCTGACGCGGGCGCGGCGCGAGTTGAGGTCGCCCATGACGTCGCCGACGTGGTCGGCCGGGCACTGGATCTCCAGCGCCATGTACGGCTCGAGCAGCACCGGGCGCGACTTGGGGTTGGCGAAGACCTCCTTGATCGCCTTGCGCGCGGCGGTCTGGAACGCCATGTCCGACGAGTCCACGCGGTGGAACTTGCCGTCGTACAGGGTGATCTTGAGGTCGACCACCTCGTTGCCCGACAGCGGCCCGCGGTGCAAGCTGCCGCGGATGCCCTTCTCCACCGAGGGGATGAAGTTGCGCGGGATGGCGCCGCCGACGATGGCGTCGACGAAATCGACCCCGCTGCCGCGCGGCAGCGGCTCGACGTTGATGAAGCAGACGGCGAACTGGCCGTGGCCGCCGGTCTGCTTCTTGTGCTTGCCCTCGATCCCCTTGATCGCCGCGCGAATGGTCTCGCGGTACGGCACCTTGGGCTCGCGCAGCTCGCACTCGATGCCGGCCTTCTTCAGCCGCTCGACGACGTAGTCGAGGTGCACCTGGCCGAGGCCGCCCAGGAGCATCTCCTTGGTCTCCTCGTCGCGCTCGAACCGCAGCGACGGGTCCTCGATGCACAGCTTGTGCACGGTGCCCGACAGCTTGTCCTCGTCCTTCTGCTCCTTGGCCGACAGGCCGAAGTTGAGCAGCGCGTCCGGCTCGGTGAACGGCGGCAGGTAGGTCGGATCGTCCTTCTGCGACAGGGTGTCGCCGGTCTCGGTGCTCTTGATCTTGGTCAGCACCACCAGGTCGCCGATCGTGGCTTCCTTGATCTCGGCGCTGCCCTTGGTGCCGCCCTGGGGCAGGAACATGTGCGACGGCCTGTCGTTCTGCGCCTTGCTGGCGTTGAACACGTCGGCGCCGGCCTCGAGGGTGCCGGACCAGACGCGGGCATACGACAGCGTGCCGGCGAACGGATCGTTGTAGGTGCGGAAGACCTGCAGGACCAACGGACCGGCCGGATCGGCCACCCGCTCGACCGGCTTCTTCTCGTCGGTGTCCTCGTAGCCTTTGACCGGCGGGCGATCCTTGGGCGACGGGAAGACCGCGCGGACGACGTCGAGCATCACCCGGGCGCCGACGTTCTGCGCCGGGGCACCGGCGATGATCGGCACCAGCTGTCCCTTGACGAAGGCGGCGCGCAGGCCGGTGGCCAGCTCCTCCTCGGTCAGGGTGCCCTCTTCCAGGTACTTCTCGGCCAGCACGTCATCGGCCGCGGCCACGCCGTCGAGCAACATCTCGCGCGCGCTGGCCGCCTCGTCGGCGACGTCGGCGGAGATGTCCGCTTCCACGGTCTTGCCGCCGTCCTCGAGATACGCCTTCTGGTTGATCAGGCTGACGACGCCCTTGAAGTCGACGCCCTTGCCAATCGGCAGGCCCAGCGCCACGGCGTCGGTCTTGATCTCGCCCTTGATCTCGTTGACCACGGCGTCGAAGTCGATGTGCTCTTTGTCGAGCTTGGTCACGAACACGGCGAACGGAATGCGCCGCTCGGCCAGCTCCTGCATCGCGCGGGCGGTGTTGGTCTCGACCCCATCCGGAGCGCTGACGGTGACGATGGCAGCATCGACGACGCCGAAGGCGCGGTTGGTGGCGCCCCAGAAGTTGCCGTCCCCCGGGGTATCGATCATGCCGATGCGGACGCCGTCCCATTCGACGAAGCCGACGTTGCTGGCGAGCGTTGTCTGACGCTCCAGCGCGATCTCGTCGATCTCCAGGGTCAGGTTGCCCTGCTCGGGGCTGCCCAGTCGGCTGGTGACCCCGGCGTTGAAGAGAAAGGCCTCGGCAAGGCTCGTCTTGCCCGAGCCGCGATGCCCGAAAAGACCGACGACGCGAACGTCCTCCGGTTTGTAGCTTTTCATCCCCTGCCCTTCCTGCCGGAAGTAGTTCTCAGACCGGCTACGGTAGTCGCGAGACGGGCGAAAAACAAGGGCGTCCGCGCCTTTGGCCGCCGTCGTTCGCCGCCGTCGTTCGCCGCGCCGCGGCATCTCCGTGGCAGCCCGGATCGTTCACGAAAGGCGCGCGCCCTCGCCACGTCCTGGGCCACGCAGCGTGATTTTCGCCCGTGCCGATACAGCGACTATCGGCGGCGGTCGAGAAATTACCCTACGAGGCCAATTCCGTCGCCGATCACCGCCCGCGCCCGCGAACGATCCGGGCTAGGCTTCTCGGGCAATGGGCAACACGTTCGGCCATTTGTTCCGCGTGACCACGTTCGGCGAGTCGCACGGCCCCTCGGTCGGGGTCGTCGTCGACGGCTGCCCGCCCCGGCTGCCCCTCGGAGAGACCGACATCCAGCGGCAGCTCGACCGCCGCCGTCCGGGCCAGAGCCGCATCGTCACCCAGCGGCGCGAGGCCGACGCCGTGCGCATCCTGTCGGGGGTTTACGCCGGGGTCACCCTGGGCACGCCCATCGCGATGCTGGTGGAGAATGCCGACCAGCGCGGCCGCGACTACGGCGACTTGCACGAGAAGTTCCGCCCCTCCCACGCCGACTACACCTACCAGGTCAAGTACGGCGTCCGCGCCGTCGAGGGCGGCGGCCGGGCCAGCGCCCGCGAGACCGTCGGCCGGGTGGCCGCCGGATCGGTGGCCATGCAGGTCCTGGCCGACCTCGGTATCGAGATCGTCGGCTGGGTGGCGCAGGTCGGCGGAATCGCGGCCGACGTCGATCCGAGCACGGTCGCCGCCGACGCCGTCGAGAGCAACATCGTCCGCTGCCCCGCCCCCGCGGCCTTCCCGACCATGCTGGCGGCCATCGAGGCAGCGCGCAAGGACGGCGACTCGCTCGGCGGCGTCGTCGGCGCGGTCGCGCGCGGCGTCCCGCCCGGGCTGGGGGAGCCGGTGTTCGACAGGCTCGACGCCGACCTGGCCAAAGGGATGCTCAGCATTCCGGCGGCCAAGGGGTTCGAGATCGGGTCCGGATTCCGCGGCATCACCATGCGCGGCTCGGAGCACAATGACGTCTTCTACACCGACGACGACGGCCGGGTGCGCACCCGCACCAATCGCTCCGGCGGCGTGCAGGGCGACATCTCCAACGGCGAGAACGTGGTCGTGCGGGTCGCCTTCAAGCCGACGGCGACGATCATGCGCCAGCAGGAGACCATCGACAGCGCCGGCAACGCCACGGTGCTCGAGCCGCGCGGGCGCCACGACCCGTGCGTCCTGCCGCGGGCGGTGCCAATCGTCGAGGCGATGATGGCGCTGGTGCTGTGCGACCATCTGTTGCGTCACCGCGGCCAGTGCGGCGAGATGCCCGGCCGCTGATCGTCAGACCCCGGCGGCATGCTGCCGGGGATGCCCGAACCGAGCGCCAGCGCGACGATCTGCGACCTCCTGGGGGAGGATCCGTGGGCCGATGGGGATTCGCCCCGGCCGACGCTGCGCCAGGCCCTTCGCCGCTGCCAGCCCGGCCAGGTGGTTCCCGCCCGCTACCGCGGCGCCGACATGGCGATCTTCGTGCTCGGCGACGGCCGCGCCTTCGCTGCCCCGGACCGGTGCCCGCACGACGGCGGCCTGCTCTCGGACGGCTTCGTCGACGGCGACCGCCTGGTCTGCGCCCGCCACGGCTGGGAGTTCGAGGCGCCCACCGGCCGCTGCCCGCTGCGCGACACCTGCGTGCCCCTGCGCACCCTCGGCCGCAAGGGCTAGAAGTTTGGTGTCAAACGCCCCGTCGCCGCGCTTCCGATGCATCACCGCCAGCAGCGTTACTCGCGTGGTCAACGATCGATGGCCACCTGATTGCGGCCGCGCTGCTTGGCCTCGTACATCGCCCGGTCGGCGCGCGCGATCAGCGCGTCGCGGCTCTCCCCCGGGCGGCGTGTGGCGACCCCCAGCGACACCGTGACCCCGGCGCCGTCGACCGGCGGCGTCGATCGCTCGAGGGTGAGGCGGGCGCGCTCGGCGACGTGCTCGGCGTGACTCAGGTCGAGGCCGGGCATGACCAGCAGGAACTCCTCGCCGCCGACTCGGACCACGGAGTCGCCGTTGCGGACGACGCCGGACAGCACGGCGGTGACGTGGCGCAGCACCAGGTCGCCGGCAGCGTGGCCGTAGGTGTCGTTGACCTGCTTGAAGTGGTCGATGTCGATCATGATCACCGACAGCGGCGGCGGTGGGCCGACGGCGTCGTCGACCATGCCGTCGGACAGAGCGCGGCGGTTGAGCGCGCCGGTCAGCGGATCGACGTGGGACAGCCGCGACAGCCGCGCGATCTCGACGTGCGGCGCGCAGATGGCGGCGATCAGCCCGAGCACCGCCTCGTCCTCGTCGTTGAACCGCCGCTCCCCGCCGACCACGCTGATCACGCCGATGCACTCGCGGCCGGCCATCAGCGGGGCGCCGATAAAGGCGCCGATACGGGTGCGCAGCTCCTCGCGCCGGGCGAAGCGCGGGTCGGCCTCGGCGTCGTCGACCCGCAGCGGCTTGGCGTTGTCGACGATCCATCCCATCAGCCCCTCGCCCCGGGCGAACAGGACCGGGCGCACGTGGACCGACTCCCCCGACCGGGCGACCGCGACCAGCCGGGACTGGCCGGCGTCGAACAGACGCACGCTGACCTGCGCGACCCGGAGCAGGCGGGCGCTGGCGTTGGCGATGAGCTCCAGCGCCTCCTCGAGCGACGGCCGGGCCTGGACCTCTCTGGCCAGTGTCGTCAGCTCGGCTAGGATCTTCCCGGCCAACTGCCCGTCGCCCATCGAGCGATCGTCCGCAGCACTCCGGATCCTGTCAACCTTTCAGGTCACACTTGGACCCGCAAGTGGCCGGTTGTTGCCCGGTTTCTCGAAGTCCGATAGCGTGCTCGGGTGGCGAGCCTCCTCGTCCATATCGAGGTGGAAGGGTCCGGTGCGGGTCGCTCCGTGGCGCTCGACCCCGGCTCGCTGTCCGTCCTCGGCGAGGCTCGGCGGATCGCCACGTCGCTGGGCGCCTGTCTGCACGCGTGTGTCCGTCTGACCGACATGGAGGAGACCGACGTCGACGCCGTCACCGAGAAGCTGGGACGGGCCGGCGCCGACAAGGTGCACCTCTGGCGCTCACCGCCGCGCGAGCCGGTGCTGTGGGCCACGCACGGCGGCGAGCTGTTGGCGCTGTGCGAAGAGCTGCGCCCGCTGATGGTGCTCCTGGCCGCGGGTCCCGCCGGCGCCGAGCTGGCGCCAAGATTGGCCGCCGCCCTGGGCGCCGCGTTCGTCGCCGAGCCGGTGGTAGAGCGCGGCCCCCGCGGCGAGGTCGTCCTGTCCCGCGCGGTGTTCGCCGGCACGCAACGCC
>Ga0114931_10008738_pt1 | contig 12220 bp, 11 predicted proteins | sample 2SBtaG_FD_89579 | JGI IMG/M metagenome (GOLD analysis project Ga0114931, IMG submission 89579) | Deep subsurface microbial communities from Kolumbo volcano to uncover new lineages of life (NeLLi) - 2SBTROV14_V59a metaG | ecosystem: Environmental > Aquatic > Marine > Volcanic | place: Kolumbo...
AACATGGTGTCGCAAAGCTGGGATGGCGAGCGCGTGTATTACACGTCTTCGCTACTGGCCAACTGGGACAAAACCCAGGCACCGGAAGGCGAAGATTTACAGTATTTCAAGGCATACAGCTGGCACGACGGCAAGCTTGAGCACCGATTTACGATCGACTTCCTGGCCGAAAAACTGGGTACACCACATCAGATGCGCTTTGGCGCATATTCGCTGTACGGCATGTAGCGCGCGATACTATTACGTTGAAGGCGCATGCAAAACAGCTATTTGCCATCCTCCTCGTGGCGGTGCCGGCACTGGCAGCGTCCCAGCAACGGCATGAGCACAGAGAGCAACCGCAGGTATTGGCACCCGGCTACTCGGCACTCACGTTCAAGGTGCCCATTGCTGGCAGCTACTCACTGCCATCGCTCGGTGAAGCGCCAGACGGTTCGTTGCTGGACAGCAGCGGCGAACCCATTACGCTGCACGCGCTTTACGAAGACAAGATCGCAGTCCTGAGTTTCGTGTATACATCCTGTGGTGATGTCAATGGTTGTCCGCTCGCCTCTTTCGTTCTCTCACAGCTGCAGCAGCGCTTGTCAACGGATCAACGACTGAGTAAGAAGGTTCGCCTGGTAACAATAAGTTTCGACCCGCTCAACGATTCACCACAGGTCATGGCAAACTATGCCAAAAACTACAGGCATGGGGACATCGACTGGCGCTTTCTGACCACTGAATCCGATCGCGACCTGGCGCCGATCCTCAAAGACTATGGCCAGTCTGTCAGCCGGGACCGCGATGCCGACGGGCAACTTGTCGGTACGATGTCGCACATCCTGCGAGTCTATCTGATCGATGAGCGGCAAGACATACGCAACATATACAGCACTGCTTTTCTGCACCCGGACGTTTTGCTTGCCGACATTCGTACAATCATAAGAACTTCGTCCCCATAGAACGGCCGTTTCCGCCGGTTCCAGGTCGCTTAGAATCGGAACTCCGTACGCGGTATTAATCGGAAAACTCTATTTGTTCCACTACCGATTCAGACGGCCGTTTTCCGTGCAGAGTCCTTTTCCTGTCCTGGTTAATGCGTAGTGGATCAGGCGACGCCGCAACCGATCGCCAATCCCCGATGCCCGATCCAGACCAAGGCGCTCAATTGCTACGTTTTTACGTGTTGCTCCGCTAGTACAGATCGACCCGTATAGCACGCGCGCCCTGGACGATGTGCGGGCCATATTCGATTTCAGCCACTCAAGCGCAGGAACCAGCTCCTGTTCCGTAGTAGTCAGATCGGTCCCCAACGGATATTCGGGGAAGTACGGCTGCAGCTCGTCGCAGCGAAAAATTTTCTGTAGTACCCGCGACGAATTACCAGCCGCATCCTCAGGAAGCCTGTAGTCAGCGGCTAGTTTATGCATGCCTTTTGCTTGTGCAATGAGCGCTGCCTGAAAGGCTGAATCTGAAATCTGCAGAATGGCATCAATTACCTGCGTGTCCGTCTTGCCCCGCGTCGCCGCGATACCGTATTCCGAGTTGCAGGGTCCCACCGTCAGGAATGAGGCTCGCCACATGCATACCCGTTGCATAGTCTGCATGCGTAACCCGCCTGTTCAGCAATCCGAAGAGCGGAAACTGATATTCATCACCGTCCAGAATGTAGTCAAAACGACTGGCGTCGAGTTCAGCATCGCCGAACATATACGGCAGTCTGTTATTGACCTGGCCGACCATTGCAACTGGCTGACCGAGGCTTTTTCGCGCCTCGAGTCTCGGTAGCAAATCGAGTGTGACGTCCGGATTGGCGCCAAGGCTGTATGTGGCAGGAGAATCATCCCGTGAGGCTACCAGTTGAGCAATGACATTGACTCCGAGCTCCATCAGTTCATCGACGACCTGACTGTAATTTATGCTCGTGTAATTCTGTTGTGCAAGTTCATTGCCCAGATATGCGCCAGGCCGCAGATAGAATTCCCTGACCTGGAAATTGGCAGGCAGGCTCTTGTCGGCCACCGCCTCACATATGCAGGTGTCGGCCAGTCCGCATACAGGCGTTGAACGAGTGGCTCGATGAACCTGGATTGCAACCCGCTTCCACCTCGAGGCGGGGAAAGCGTAAGACCGGTAAAGATGACGAGCGAAATCGATGGGTCGGACACCGCACGTTCGAACAGCGCGTCGACGATGTGCACAGCCTTGCCAATGCCAACCGGCAATCCCAGTACAATCGACTTTTCGAGCATCGCAATTAACGCATCGGCAAGCTCTGTCACGGACTTATATTGCCTGGTCACTGTACTCTCGTATCAATATCAGGAAGCAAAACGATCTCACCTGTTGCAGAGCATCTCAGATGCCTATCTGCAAGCCAACCTTCATCACTTGTCCCGTCGGTATCTGGTAATAGGCGGTGGCGTCCTCGTTATTTGTTGCCATACGAACGAACAGTCGATCGCGCCATGCGACCATGCCGCGTAGCTTCCGGCCAGCCAGCAAGTCCACATGGCCGATGAAATAATGAACCTTATCAAGGTCCAGCTTCAGCCCCTGTTCGGCGCAACGGGCCAGGTCGGAGGGGATGTTGGGTCCCTGCATGAAGCCATAGCGGAGCACAACACGATAAAACCCGGCATCGAGTTTTGTCAATTCAATTCTTTCGGCTGGTTCGATCTTGGCTATGGGTTCAATCACCACCGTGGCCAGGATGACCTGGCTATGCAAGACTCCGGTGCTGTTCACCAGTTTCTGCAGCGACGGCGGCGTCTGATCCAATCGCCCGGCGAAAAACACTGCGGTGCCAGGTACGCGAATAATTTGCTGTCCACGTATCTGTCCGATGAATGTCTCGACGGTGGGCGCGGCGCCCGCGATTTGTTCGGCCAGTAGTTTCACGCCACGCCGCCAGGTCGTCATGACCGTGAACAGCGCTATTCCGATCAGCAGCGGGAGCCAGCCACCGTTTGGAATCGTCATCAGGTTGGCGCCGAGGAAGCCGAGGTCGATGAACAGGAATCCGGCTAAAAATCCCAGGGCCGCCGGCAGGCGCCAGTCGGCGCGCTCGCGCGCCACATTGAAGGCCAGCACAGTCGTGATTGCCATGGTCGAGTTGACGGCGACGCCGTAGGCCGCAGCGAGGTTACCGGACGACTTGAATGCCAGGACCAGGCTTATGGCGGCGATCATCAAAAACCAGTTTACTGTGGGCATGTAGATCTGGCCGCGGGCATCGGCGGAGGTTTGCGTCACCTTCAGGCTCGGCAACAGGTCCAGGTGCACTGCCTGCCGGGTCATGGAAAAAGCCCCGGTGATGACTGCCTGGGATGCGATGCAGGTCGCGGCGGTTGCCAGGAAGACAAGGGGCATCAGGCCCCAGGATGGTGTGAGGTGATAGAAAGGATGGGCGCTTCCGGCAGGTTCCACAATTAATAACGCGCCCTGGCCAAAGTAGTTCAGCAACAACGACGGCAGCACGAAAATAAACCATACCTTACGGATCGGCATGCGACCGAAATGTCCAAGATCAGCGTACAGGGCTTCTCCCCCGGTGGTTACGAGGAATATCGCATAAATTGCGAAATAGCCGTTCATGCCGTTGTCCGCAAAATAGCGGACCGCATAGTACGGATTGACGGCCCATAAGACTTCGGGCGCCTTCAGAATGCCGTGTATTCCCAGTACTGCGAGTACCGCGAACCAGATCAGTGTCAGGGGGCCGAAAACAGCACCCACTTTGGCAGTGCCATGGCGTTGCACGACAAACAAGGCAAACAGGATGGCCGCCGTGATCGGAATCACATAGTTGCGCAAATTTGGCGCGGCCACTTGCAGGCCTTCCACCGCACTGAGTACAGAGATTGCCGGCGTGATCATGGCTCCCCCATAAAGCATCGCGGCACCGAGTATGCCGAGCAAGATGAGCGTGCGTCGGCGCAGCCGTTCCTGGTTACGATTCGGATGCAGCAGAGCCATCAAGGCGAATGTTCCTCCTTCACCCCGGTTGTCCGCACGCAGTACGAAGATCATGTACTTGAGTGAGATGACCAGGACCAGGGTCCAGAAGATAAGCGAGAGGACACCCAACACGTTATCCGGCGTGACAGGAATGGGATTCTTGCCCGCAAAGGTCTCACGCAGGGCATAGATCGGGCTGGTTCCGATGTCTCCATAAACTACGCCAAGCACCGCAACTGTAAGCACGGTGAAAGACTGACTGTGCGGTTGCGTGGTCGGCGCACGCGCCAGCGCTTCTTTTTGGGGATCGCGTCCTTGTTCGTCATCAGTATGGGTCGGCATGGAGTTCCTTTGTGATTAGTTCGATTGTGCCTGGTGGCGCTCAGCCGACATGTGGATGCGTAGCGAAGATCGATAAGTAAGCTATTTTAGGCCCTTCAGGAAAATTTGTGGGTAAAAAGTCGGTAATTTGTGGCAGAGGCAGTTAGTTTGTTAGAAGAAGGGTAGAGCATCCTGCCCCAAGTCTGAGAAGATGGAAGTGTTAAAGCAACCATCTAACAGAGCGCCAGAAATCCTGTACTTCAGTTGCAAAAGACGAATGATCGGATGGTGAGACAGGTCAGACCGAATTCGTGCAATCTGCACGGCCAGCGGTGCGGCCATAGCGAGACTCGCCGGGTTGTTGCTGGACCCCGCTCTGGACTCGATCAACGGCACGATGACCCTGATGACGGTAGCCCTCGGTTCAGCTAAGGGCGGGGCGCCTGTATCTTCTATGCCCGTTGAATTATGATATTTGTAGTAATTTGAATATGATAAAGTGCATTGATTCAATTAGAAATTCTAACTGTATTTGGAAGAAAGAAACCAAGATGAATATAGAAATCAGATTTGTACATGCTAAGCACAGTGAGAAAATTGAAGGACACGTGACCGAAAAATTGAATCGACTGTACGAAAAATATGATTGGATGACCAATGCTGCTGTTTTTTTGAAAGAAGAGCAGCATCATGAAGGAGAGGATTTCGAATGTGAGATTCGTTTGTCAGTTCCAGGACCACAATTGTTCGCCAAGGCTTCCGATGAAAGTTTTTATAAAGCGATTAACCGTGTGATTGAAGAATTATCAATCCAGCTTCAAAAGAAGAAAAGTAAAATGCAAGAGCAATAATAGGGAGTCTGTGCATTTAACTGTGTAAACGCCAATTCATGATTGAAAACTCAATTCGCCATCGTATTGAATAGCAAACTGGTTGAGTGCATTTTTCCAGTCTCTGACCGGACGCTTCCAACGTTTCGATGCCTCCATTGCTGAAAGATACACCACTTTGAGTGCGGCGGTGTCGCTTGGAAACAGTTTTCGTTTTCGGACCGATTTCCGGATTACACTGTTTAACGATTCGATCGCGTTGGTGGTGTAAATGACTTTGCGGATTTGCGGCGGATAGTCAAAAATTGTAATCAGGTTCGGCCAGTGCCGGCGCCACATCAGGCCGATGGACGGGAACTTGGAGTCCCATTTCTCACAGAAGGCATCGAGCTCGGCTTCGGCATCATCGACGGTACTCGATTGGTAAATACGCTTCAGATCGATCCGGCTTACATGATGAATCGAGCGCATGAGGCTCGACTGATTGCGTATTTCGCGCGGCCCGTGACGGGCGCCGGGCCTGTTGGTTACGCCACCATCGTAGGGTACGCCAATCAATGCAATATCGAGATCCTCTGCATCTGGTGGAATTTGATCATCTCGTTGAGGATGGTTTTGTCGTCACTCGTGGTTATTCTCATTGGATTCAGGTCAATAGTCCGTGCAGCAGCTTGGCCGCGACGGCGAGAAGGACGATGCCGTAGAGCTTTTTCACCCAGCCCGGCCGTGCCTTGTTGGCCATGAACCAGGCGCCGAGCTGAGAGCCGACAACGACGGCGAGGATAGTCAGTGTGGCAAGCATCGGGTCGATATGGCCCTCTGCCATGTGCCCCAGAAAACCGGAGAAAGAGGAAAAGGTCACGATAAAGGCGGTTGTCGCTGCTGCCTCTTTGGTGGAATAACCCATTTCCATCAGCATCGGGCCGATGATGAAACCGCCGCCAAGGCCCAGCAGTCCGCCGATAAAGCCCGCGAAGCCTCCAACCACGGAGCCGATAAGCATGCGTCTGCGCGCCGGCATCTTTTCGGCCGGCTCGTCTCGCCCCGAGGTCATCAGGGTACGCACGCCGGCGACGGTAACGGCAATGGCGAATAGCAGCAACAGCGTGCCACGCGGTACAAAGCCCACCATCCAGGCACCTACCGGGGCCAGTATCAGCGCGGCCATGGCCGCGGGCATGCCGCCGCGGAAATCGACCAGACCTTCGCGGGCGTAGCGGACGAAGGCCAACAGCGTGTTCAGTCCGTTGAGCAGCAGGCCTATCGGAATGGCGACCGTCTTTAGCGGCAGGGATAGCCAGCTGAGGATCGGCACATACAGCATGCCTCCGCCCAATCCGAGCATGGCGAACAGGAAGGAGACGACAAAGATCAGGCCGGTGGCAATGGCGTAGGTCTGAATACTCAGTTCCATAGGCCTACTCGGTCGAGCCCGGCACCAATACCTTTTTCATGTGCTTACCTCCCTCAAGAGCCCCAACCGGAGCAGGGAATGCAGACGAAATCGCCTTCCTCGGTGACACGCAACTTGTTGACGAAGGTAACCTCACCGCAGCGACTGCATCGCCTGGTCTGAAATGTACCCTTGGCTTTTGATGGTTCCGCCTGCTGGATCTCTCCAATCTCGAGAAAATTATCGCCCGGTAGTCCCAATATTTTTTCTACCAGCGGATCAACCACTTCCGAGGGAATGTCCTGAGGCTCGACGCCTTTTGCACGCTGCTGGACGAAGGGCGAATTCAGGGCACCTTCGAAAAACTCGGGCTTGAGTGATACCCGAACTGATCGCAAGGTGCGCGTATCGATCAGGGTAAAAGCCATCTTGTTGTAGTACTGCTTCTGGATATTCGATTTTCCGTAGGTACAGCCGGTCGCAGTCATGATGCCGTCCAGAAAGCAGCCAGCCGCGTGCCCCTTTCCAGTCTCTGAGATGACCATCAGTTCCTTGTTTTTGGCGCGCTCGACGCCCAGCGCCTTCATTGCCGCCAGACCGGCACGCAGCCCCGTCGGCATGGCGGGGCATTTGTGGCCATGAAATTTCAGGCCGGTCTCAAAGTATTCCTGTAGCTTGGAGGTCATGATGTTTTCTCCTGTCAGTAAGCATTTACAACCCAGAGGCGAATCAGTTGAACAAGCTCTCCAGGATCTGGATATCGGCAGTCAGCGACATGCCATTCCCGTTTTACCTTCTCTATTAACGAAGACGAAGCAAGGCGCCAAAAGATGCAGTACTCACGAATCAATGACACGAGAAATTACTTCGTGGAACCCGAATGCGCACACGCACCGCCATCGAAACGCCGTCGAGGACATTTTGCGTCCCGTGCACGCCGGGAATCTTCGCCGATTCCGGCACTCTGGCCTTAATTTCCGCCCTCTTTGGCCGTTTTCCCGCCGTTGCTGGTTCTCAGACCAGCCGACCCCCTGTCGAAGCCGTTCTGGGCCGCAATATCAGGTAAAAGCAGGAAGATTACGTCGAAGTAGCCGAACAGGCTGGCTTGTGGCGGTGCACGTGGATTGGCGATCTGTATCCCTGAATCCAGCGGTGATTTCTCCTGCAGAGGGTCCAGTGTCTTCCTGATGACCGCTGGATCTTCAATGCAGGCACACCTTGGTCGCGCCTGGCCGGGGTCACCTACACCCGGTTTTGCTGTTCGGCGCAAAGACACCGTGACAAATTCATCGGCAATGAATTTGGACAACCGAAGGTTGCCAGTAAGGTGAAGGACAGGGATGTCCTTCATCCAATCGGGTCAGGTTGACTCTGGGTTTGGGTACCAGGGCCGGGGTTTTCAGTTCATAGCGAACCATACCCTGTTTTGTTAGCGACAGAAGCTTTGCTGAATACTTCGGCGGAATCAATTACGTCCAAAACACGGTCAGCTGCAACGTACTCAATTTGACAATCGCCAAGCCCGATTCTATCTCCATCTCTGAGAACGCGCGAATCAACATTCTCGCCATTGACGGTGGTCCCATTCGTGCTGCCGAGATCCATTAGCTTGATGCCGGCGCTGCCTCTTACGATCAAGAGATGGTGACGACTTACAAAGAGGCTCGGAATACAGCACTCGTTCCTGGAATCTCGTCCAATCGAAAAACAGTCGCTGGTGAGTGAGTGCCTGCCACGCCTCCGGCCACGTAGTCGAACGATGAACCTGCCGAAGCCGTGCGCAACCTGACCATCGGTCACAGGTTCTTTGGTCGCCTGAGGCGACGCGACGGGAATCAGCCTGAGCGATCGGGCTGCTCTGATGACAACGCTCTCCGTAATAGGGTACGCGGCCTCGTTCGCAGCCAATTGCAGACTCTTGTTGCAGAGCGAATTGAGCGTATCGGGAATTCCTGCGCTGATCTTGTGCAATCGGCGGATCGCGTCGAATTCTATTATTTGGCCGGCGTCATCAAAGTTTGCTGACTTGATCTTCTGGACAACGAATTCCTGGGTCTCAGCCGGCGTAAGTGGCGCGACCTGAATGTGGCGCACGGTACGAGCCGCCCTGGAATGCAGCGTATTCGAACTGAAAAGAGGAGTCAGATTCCGCCGTCCGGACAGGATGACGAGTAAGCCATATTTCTCCTTCATTTCCAGATTCGAGAGCTCGAAAACTTTTTCGAGAACCCACGAACTGCATTCTTGTGCTTCTTCGATACAGATTACCGTACGCCGCCCATGCGTCCTCTGGAACGACAAGAACATCTTGAAGACATTTTCCAGATCTGCGAGACCGAGGCCATCGGGCTCAAAGCCTATCGACCGAATGACATTGCGCATGCAGGAAGTCGCGTCCTCACACGGCCCGACAATTCGCACGACCATCGTCTGGTTGTCGATGGCGGCCAGGTAGCTATCAATGACCTTGCTGGATCGGGCTCTGCCTGCGCCAATCAGGAAAGCGGCAGGCCCGGCTTCGTCGAGTGCCCGCGTCAGTCGACTCAGCGCCGTTTGATCGCAGGGCGTCAGGCGCTGCAATAAGGATTCATCGTCGGGCGATATCGCCGGCTTGTCTGCGACAAAAGCGTGCTGACCCATGGTTTCCCCGCTTGGCTCGTCACAACGAAATATTACGAGCTCTTATTGGTTGTTCTTCTAATAATAACTAGTGTAGGCCAAGAATCTAATTATGTAAAGTTACCTCAAAGATATAACATAACTTACTAATTTTATTAATAATTTCACTCAAAGGGCCGCAACGCGACAGACTCGGCAACGCTCAATTTACCCTTGCCCCGCCTGGTCGGGATCACTCGCACCCGATGTTTGCCGTTCGCCGCAAAACACCGTTGTATCGGATCAGGTTGACTCCGGGTTTGGGTACCAAGGCGGCCAGTTTGGCGACGATGTCCAGGGACGCACTAATGTCGCGGGCGCATGTATGCGCAGGAATTGTGTTGATCTATATTTCGAGAACACTGGCGGCGCGGTGCAACACATCATCTACCGTCGTCCGCCGGGTCGTTAGTTTGACTACTGAATCGGTATGGTTGCCAATGGACTTCGGTTGCCGAACAATCAGACCGGAAACTCTAATCCCGCTTGGAACTAATTAGGGGAGGTTTACAATTACATTATCATCTTTTGGTGTTTTCTTCTCTATAAGGTGGACGCGGCAATTACGCTGACACAGGGGCCGGGGATCTATAAGATATCGACTTTGACTCAAGGAATTGGGTCGGATTGAATACCAGTCTGATCAACGTTCCGGCGGATAGTATACGATGGAAAATCACCTCATCTACTGGCCCGTATTGGCACAGTTGATAATCCCCCTGCTGGTCTTGCTGTTGAATGGCAAACGCAAATCTGCCGACGTGAAGTCTGGATTGTTCGACCGGGAAAAGGCGGCCATGGACAATGAAGCATGGAGCAAGCCGGTGGTTCTAACGTCTAAAAATCTAGCCAATCAATTTCAACTCCCTGTAATATTTTATACGTTGTGTCTGATTTTGGCTGGTATCGACGCTGTCAGCGTAGTCACATTGGTGATGGCATGGATATTTGTTATTACTCGTTATATCCATGCCTACGTACATGTTACGACTAACTACGTGCCTGTCAGGATGCGGGTATTTGTTATCGGCGCGATTGACCTGATGTTGTTGTTTATTCTATCCGTTGCGGCGATGATCGGGTTGTAGATCGCCGACGGTATTGACAAGTTAATCACTCAGCCATTGCCAATTCGACCACCATTCGCTTTTCATAACGGCAGCATGCACAGTTATGAATCGCTGGGCTTGCGGCGTTGACTTAAATCGGCGCATGCCTCGTTTGTACTGATTGTTGGGCGCACTCATTACGCCATTGTCTCCCAGGGACCGCCAATTTGTGAGTACCCAAAAAAACAGCCCCCGAGGGGGCTGTTTCATTCTACTTCTGGAATGCTAATGGCTCATCACAGTCTGATACTAATCCTGCCATAGAAGAAGTTGCCTGCAACCGGGTGCAGGGTGCCATCGAAGCTGTTCAGATCACAACTGAAGCAGATCGGTGTCTTCGTGTCGAAGAGGTTTTGAACACCGGCCTGAATTGTCCAGCGATCATTTGCACTTGCCGGGCTCCAGGAAACCTGTACGTCAGTATAAAGCTTCGCACCGATATTGTTGGTTGTCGGCGTGGTGCAAAGATTTGAAAAGCCGAAATCTGAAACCAGGCCGGTGCATTGTTCGGTGATTTCACTCATGTAGCGATTGGTGACCCCGACTGTCCAGTCATTCTTGCTCCAATCGACAATGAGGGTCGATTTCCACTCAACATAGCCGCGTTCCGGTGAGCCGAGTTCAGTGCCGGCGCGATCGGTCCGTACTGGGCCGTTCGGTCCGTTGAAGATCTCGGTGTAGTCGAAAAGATGGGTATTCGACCAACGGGCCCGGAACTCACCAAAACTGGTGGGCTCGAAATCCAGCGTGATCGCCCAGTCAAGGCCGGTCGTCTCGATGCCACCAATATTCTGCAAAATACCGCCGATACGTGTAACGGTTGCACCGACCCGAGTGACGTTGTCACAAAATACCGGGTCCAGCGTCTGCACACACTGCAATAACACATCGCCGGCATCGGGTGCCTGAATCGCGTTATCGACCGTGATGTCATAGTAGTTGGCCTCGAACGTCGCACCGGCAATCGCACCCATATTGTCCGAGATCGCCGTTGCGTTCCAGGTAAGGCCGGCGGTATAGGTTTGCGACTCTTCCGGCGTGAGCGAGAGATTACCGCCGGTCGTGACGCTGATCTGCGGATTCAGCTGTTGGAAGCCGACCGGTACACCGAGCGTCGTGCAATTCGCTTGCAGACCAGGATTCACAGCAAGCGCATCCGCATCACAAGGATCTGTGATTGCGGCATCAAAGCGCGATCCGCTATTGAACAATTCACCGATATTTGGCGCCCGGAATCCTTCCGAGTAACTGGCGCGTACATGCAAGTCATCGACCGGCCGCCAATTGAGGCCCAGCTTGTAGACGCTCGACGACCCAGTGCGGTCGTAGTCCGAGTAGCGCACGGCGCCGGTAAGGTCGAGAGTTTCGATGACCGGTGCAATGACTTCGCCGTACATCTCCGTGACATTGAAAGATCCGTCAGTCGGGCTCGCCGGTACACCCGCGGTGTCGCCACTCGATACCACTGAATCCGGAACGAAAAAGCCTTCTTCCTTACGATATTCGACACCGAAAGCCAACCCGACAGGACCGCCCGGTAGACTACCGACCTCGCCTGTGATGTTAGCAGCGACGTTGAACAACTGCTGTTCACTTTCATCTTTCTGGATGAAAGTGACGTAGTTGAGCATGGCCTGAGTTATCGAACCCTCGCCGTTCGCGCCTTGACCGCCAAACCAGTTAAAGGGCACGCAGCCAGGATTTGCAGCACAAACGTCTATGTCGCCGACAGCAATCGATAATTTCCGGGCATTGAAAGCGCCCGATTTGCGCTGATTCGCCTGGTTCTGAGCCCAGGCGGCATGTGCATCCCAGTACCAGGTTGAGGAGTTCATTTCAAACTGCCCTACCAGATCTGCGGCGATGTGATAGGTATCCACATTTTGGTCGAAGACACGTGGGCCCGCTTCGATCGGACGTCGTGTTATGAAACCATCCTGGATTTCGGCAGGGCCGATATCAATACC
>Ga0114931_10008739_pt1 | contig 12219 bp, 10 predicted proteins | sample 2SBtaG_FD_89579 | JGI IMG/M metagenome (GOLD analysis project Ga0114931, IMG submission 89579) | Deep subsurface microbial communities from Kolumbo volcano to uncover new lineages of life (NeLLi) - 2SBTROV14_V59a metaG | ecosystem: Environmental > Aquatic > Marine > Volcanic | place: Kolumbo...
CGTCATGCGCTTCCGATAGTGTCGATTGCTGAACCAGCTCGACTCGGGTACTTCGTCGAGCACGTTGACATTGTCGGCCGGACGGCCGCCGGTAATCTGTAATCCCTTGCCGATCTTACGAGCTGTCCAGTTTAAATCGAGGACCTTTTCGATTTGGTAGAAGAAAGTCATGTCCATGATATCCCAGACCTGGTTCTCTTCCCTGTCCTTCGGTTCCGCAATGTCGCGATTATCGGGGTCAAATGTTTTGACGGGCGCCAGCGTAAATTGCCGGCCGCCGCAAGCGAACAAGCCGCACAAAAAAACCAGGTGAGCAAGAAAATAGCTGAGTCTTATCATGACTTCTGCCATCCCATTTGCGAGCTGCGACAATGCGTCTCTGGGTCGTGCTCCTGAACAATCCAAATCATGTCAACGCGCTCTCCCTGAAACAGAGTTAGAAATTTGGAATCACCTGAAACAAAGCCCGGTATTCCTCCGAGCTGCGCGCAATCTCTATGCGCATCAAAAATCCGCTACTGGACATGAAACGTAACCCGGTACCGACTGCCGTATGAAACTGGTCGACCGCGATGTCGTTCAGGTCATCGTAAACCTGTCCTTCATCGAGAAAAATGACCGCATCCCAGGTATCCCAAACCGGATAACGGTACTCAAAATTGAACAAGAGCAGACCACGTCCTCGAAACCGGTTTTTATCAAATCCACGCAGGTTACTCGCATCCCCTAACCGGCTCAGTTCGTAAAAGGGAATTTGCTTCTCACCGATGCGGTCCATTTTTTCGAACAGTCCGCGGATGGCCAGCCGTCGATTTAGGGGCAAGAATGGAATGGGTAAGAACTGCGCCGCTTCGATGGTGAAACGATTGTACTCAAAGCGGTCACCGGCGAGTTCACGATTGTATGAATATGACAAACGTAATGAACTGCCGGCAACCCTGCGCGGAACACCGCGAGTAAAATTGAGCATAAGCGTCCCGCCGAACGAGAACAGGCTCGTCTCGCCGAGTCCGAGCAAGTTGGGCGGGATACGATCATCCGGTTCTCCCTCCGCAGCCCCAACATCAGCCCGCGTAAAGCTAGATTGAAGTCCCAAACCAATTTCTTTTGTAAGAGCATATCCGAACCTTGTAACCAGAGACCCTTGCTCGGTGGCGTAGTCTACATCGTCGTCTTCGGTCGAGTTGTTGGCACCAATGGAGGAATCATTCAAATTCGTCGGGTCAACCAGGGGACTGATGAAAAGATTTTCATCACTGTCCTTCAAGTACAAACCAAGGAAATCCAGATAGAAACGGGACCCCAAAAGGGACGAATCCTGATACGCCACCTGCGCGGTGTTATTGCTCGATGTATTGTAAAGAAAACTCGCGGACAGCTTTTTGCGTCGCCCAAACAAGTTGTTGTGAGAAAACGTCAAACCCGCGGCGGTCCCCAAACTACCTCCCAGGCTAATGAGGGGAAAAACCGCAGCCGTCCGTTCATCATTCAGGTAAAACAGGCTGAACATCTTGGCAGGAATCCGACTGTGTTCCATCCATCGCACAGTCGCCCCAAGCGGCGTCCAGGCAAGCCGCCACACTTTTGCCGGAACTGACAAGAGATGAACCAATGCTCTCTTTCTGGTTCGGTAAGGAATTGTATTGGGATCGGGGTAAGACAGCTCTTGCGGCGCCTCCGCCGGGGTGTGCGCCTGTTGTTCGGGCGGGCCCCCGACTTCAGCACTCCGCACGAAGCCGGCCGAACCAGCGATCGAGGTGTCGGGCGCCGGTGCAGAGGCTTCCTTATTATGACTTGTATTGGGCTCACCAGACTGAGAGAAACCCCTGGCCACGAAGGCACCTATCACGATTACCGCGCAAGTTACTGGCATGAATCTACTCATTCACTGGCTTTCTTTTCTGTCCAAAATACATCGACGCGTCAGGGAAGAGTTGTCCACGCGTTGCATCAATCGATTCAGTTGCAACAGATGGTGGCGTCATGAGCGACGGGCGATCATAAGAAACTGGTCTTAGTTGAGAGAGAATTGTTGCCCCACTCCTACAGAGACACCGAAACCGCCGCCCCTGTTCAGCGGCCAGGCAAAATCTATTCGTCCGACTCTGGAATTCGGAGACCGCGTGTAACCCAACCGCAGGCCAAAACCGATACTGTAATTCAGGTCCGCGAGGTTGACATCTTCAGAAATCTGCCAAATGTTCCCCGCATCCAAAAAGGCAACGCCACCCAATTGTACCGTCAGGATGTTTACTGGTGAGAAAAGTCGATCTTCCATATTCAGAAGAAGGCGCTTGTTGCCTGAAAATTCTCTGGCTGGATATCCACGCAATCCCGTGTCGCCCCCCAGAATAAACGGCCGTTCAATTTCAGGGTCTTTATCGTAATCAAATTCAAAATTAAATGCAAGTGTTTGGCGAGGTAGCGATTTGTCGTAGTAGCGCAGCCGCAGGGAGGTGATCGTGTCCCGTTCAAAAAGGGTTTGAAATGCCAGCAAAATAAAGAAGTAGTGACGCGTGGAAAACTGCATCAGCGCCCGGTGACTCGCCAGCAGTTCAAAGCGTTTCACGCCTTTTAGAATGGGGAGAGCGGTGCGCCTAATCGTGAAAGAGCTAATATTGCCCAGGGTGAGATCTTCGGTGCGGATAAATTTGTCGAGCTGTTTCTGTTTGACAAAAGAAAGATTTTCGTGCCGAATCCTTAAACTGGTACGATGAATAAGTTCGTCCTGCGGCAACTGGCTGGTGAGGCCCGGCGTCAAAGAAAAGTCCCGGTCCAGAAATTGGTAACCCAGACGCACACGGGTCTTCTTGAAACGCAGGCCAAACGCCCGATCGATGAAAACACTGAAACTGTTGGATTGGCGCTCAAAACGATTGGTTTCCAGTCCGCTCTCAAATTCCCGGATGATATTTTCAGACAACGACAGGGAGCCGCCCCACGACCAATTGGTATCAAGCGAGTAAAACGGCCGGACCAACTGCGAAGAAAAACTGTTCGTAAACGGGCCGCTGACAAAAAGTTGCTGGGTTGTCCAGCGTGAGCTGAGGAGTTGCGGATCTGTGAACCGGAACGTCCAGGTTGTCCCCTCAGGTTCGTGCCGCCCCTCTACAAACCCCTGCTTGCCATATCCGAGAAAATTAAATTCTTCCAAGGCACCACCGACCGTAGTGCGCCCGCCGCCCCGATTCAAAATAGTTGAAATTAAAGTGGACCATTGATCGTGCGTCACTACTTTTACATCGACTGAATCACCCGAACTTTTCTCCGCCAGAATGCGGGCCTCGCCCAGGTAGGCCAGCCGGCGTAGGCGCCGTTCGCTTTCAGCAAGCAGTTCCGGATCGAACACGTCTCCTTCCGCAAACAGCAGGTCGGACCGAATGACGGTTTCCCGCGTCATGATATGCAGGCGGTTCGCCAACCTGTAGAGAAACGCGGGACTTCTGTTGATAACGGGAAAGACATCCTGGCGAACAATCGTGATCGACCGGATGACCTGAGGAGTTGTCACCGCCTGACCTGCCGCGTTCGATACCAAACTCGCGACAACACAGGCGCAAAAAAGGCCTCCGGGCCAGTTATTTTTCAAGCATAAGTATCGATCGTTTGCGGCGAGTTTAAGCAGAAAAATTTCCTTACGCGGCAGGGCCGCAGTCGACGGCGCGGTGGCCACGGATGCAATTGATTTGGACGGGTCGGATATGAATGGAACAAGGCGTGAACTAGGCCCTTCAGGTTCACGAGCGCATCGCGTTCAGTTCAGGCACCCCGGGTCCATCTTACCCTCGTTGGATTTTGACCGTCCTTCCGAAGTGATGGTCGTAGACCCTGACAGACAATTGTTGGAATTTCTCAATTTAGATTTCTGTCAGTTTAATTTAAGGGACCACCGTGAAAAAGCAACAAAAAAGCGTTTGTCCCAAGCAACATGAGAGCGAGGCACCCTAAGTATTTGTTAAATATTACTATCAAACAGCGTTCAACTTGATTTTGAGCTGCCTTTTCCATAAACTTCAAAAAGTCCCCATAAGCCAAAAGAGGTACTCGTGACCAATCTCGGCAAGCATGCCGCGCTGTTGTATTTTCTCATCCTCTGCCTCACGCTCACACTGGCTTGCCAGGAGCGTGCTAAGCCGGACTTAGAAAAGAAGATCGAGTCCAAAGTAGCGCCCGCCTTGCGGCTGGGTATGGCCGAGATTGAGCAAGCCCTGGCGAATGCCTATACTAGGAAGGATCTGGGTCTAAGTCGTTTGTCCAACTCCCGCGTCAAGATCGACGATGATGGACGGATCCAATGTTACCTCTATCTGAATTCTATTGACCAGGAGCACATCGCAGCATTACAGAATCGTGGTTTGCATATCGATGCGATGAGCGAAAGGACGAAAGTGGTACAAGTCTGGCTGCCGTACGATCGCATCTCTGAGATAGGAAAACTCGATTTTGTGGCCAGGATCGCGCCACCTGATTATGGAACATCGCTTTAGTTCTTTTCTTTGGCACAAATTTTGGAATAGCAAGAGCTCCAGACGTGTATGCAAACTATCCAACTGACGCCTTTACAAAATGAAGGACCTTAAGCTTATGCCCTGTCGCTCCGCATGTTTCCTCAGATGTCTCTTAGCTACGCTTACTTTCACTCTCCTGCTTCCTGCAAAGACGGTACTTGCGCAACCTGGCAAAAGGAGCCTCAAGAACATACACTCCAAAATCGACGGCCGCATTCTGTCTGCAGTGCAAAGAGTTGGCGCCAAGCAGATTTCCCTCTTGTCTGCATCGCGCCTGGCCACTGATCGGATAAGGACAAATGGGAGTGGCGCCGTTCAGAGTTACATTTTCGTCGACAGCATGTCTGACAAAAAACTCGGGCTGCTGCGCGAAAGGGGTGCAAGAATCGAAATCACAGAGGATGAAGGCGGCGTCGTGCAAGCCTGGCTCCCGGCCTTGCAGCTTGAGAACATCGCGGCCCTGGATTTTGTTACGAATATTCGCCCACCCGACTATGCTGTCCCGCTTACCGGCTCTGTCAACAGCGAAGGTGACGCCCTTTTGCGCGCCAGCGAAGTTCGCATCGCCAATGGCGTCGACGTCAGTGGCATTCGGGTCGGAGTCATCTCAAATGGCATTGACAATGCTGCCAGTGCGCAGGTTAGCGGTGATTTGCCGGCGGCCATAGATGTCGACCCGAGTTTACCCGGAGCTGGAGACGAAGGCACCGCCATGCTGGAAATTGTCTATGATCTGGCGCCCGGAGCACAACTTGCCTTTTCGGGACCTGCCACGGGCCTGGAAATGCTTAACGCTATTACCTACCTCGCCAACAGTGCTTTCAACGGACAAGGCTGCGATGTTATCGTGGATGATCTGGGATTTCTTGGGGAACCGGCTTTTGAAGATGGCGCTATCGCGCAGCGTGTGGAGCAGATTGTGGCGCAAGGTGTCACCTACGTTACAGCCACCGGCAACGAAGCGCAGCGGCATTATGAGAAAGCTTATTTCCAAACTTCAGCTAGCATTGCAGGACAATCCATGACGGTGCATGATTTTGGCCGCGCCGCCGGCAGCATTACGGATGCCGGGCAATCGATTTCCGTCGGGGCCAATAAATCGTTGACCGTAGTACTACAATGGAGCGATTCCTACTTTAGTCCGAGTGACGATTACGACCTGCTCGTCACTGATGTTGGGCGCACCCAAAGTCTTGCCCGCGGCACAGAACCGCATAATGGTGGTTGCGGCCAGTGCGCCATCGAGGTTGCGACTTACACTAATCCCGCTGCTACAAGCACAACAGTCGAGGTCGTCATCCCAAACGATGGAGCATCGACCAGAACGCTGGAAATGTTTTACATCGGTGACAGCTTTACTATCAATCAATACAACGTGTCGGAGGGCAGTATCGTGCCGGGGCAGCAGTCTACCCCCAATTCGATTGCCGTGGGCGCGATCAGTGTGCTTGATCCCGGGTTCGATACGATTGAGAGCTTCAGTTCGCGCGGTCCCGTCAGGATATTTTCGCCCTCCATTCAGCAGCGTGTCAAACCCGACATCGTCGCTTCTGACGGCGTACGCATCACGGGTGCTGGCGGTTTTGGGGTGCCATTTGGCAGCGACACGCGATTCTTTGGATCCTCGGCAGCTGCCCCGCATGTGGCCGCCGTCGCAGCGCTGCTCCTGAGTCAGAACCCGGGCTTAACGCCGGCGCAGGTCAAGGACGCACTTCAGGCCAGCGCACTAGATCTGGGAACAATCGGTCCTGACAACACGTACGGCGGCGGCCGAACCGATGCGTTTCGTGCCTTTCAGCGCATCGTGACCAGTGTTTCCGGCCCCGAAGATTCCGTTCGGCCTGATGCATTTCGTCTCGCGCAGAATTATCCGAATCCTTTCAATCCATCCACTGAAATAGACTACTCGGTTGGAGAGTCAGAAAGAAACACTATCGTGACTCTCGAGATATTCAATATGTTGGGTCAGAAGGTGAGGACACTCGTCAAAGCGGCACTCACGCCCGGGACCTATCAGGTGACGTGGAATGGCCAAAATGATAGCGGTCGTGATGTTACAAGCGGTTTGTATATCTACCGGCTGAAGGCAGGAGGCCACACGCTGAGCAAGCGTATGCTGCTGCTCAAATAATTTTGCCTACTTAACCAGCGTCATCCTTTTCACATCGACAAACGTGTCTGCTTCGAGCCTGTAATAGTAGACGCCGTTGGACAAATTGGCGGCATTGAATCGGACGGTCTGCGAACCCGCAGCCAGGATCTGATGGTCGAAAAGGGTCGCCACCGATTGACCAATGAGGTTGTAAACGGTCAGGGTAACCTGTGACGTTTGGCCCAATGTAAATCGAATATTGGTCGTAGGGTTGAAGGGATTGGGGAAATTTTGTTCCAGACTAAAAGCGTTGGGTACCCTGGGGTCTTGCGCGACGCTGGTCACCAGTGAGGTTATCTCAACCAGGTCAAGCAGAACGGCGTCTCCCTGGTTGACAACGCTGGCAACGTGTTCCCTAAAACCGATAAAAATATCTTCACCGCTGAAGCCGCTGAGGTCGATGCTAAAGTGCTGCCATTCATTGGTTGGGTTGCCGGTGAAAGTAATCGCTAACAGGGTCGTATCGAATGAAGCGATGCTGTCCGCATCCGTCCTCGACACGCGAATATCCAGTTTATCATCAAAAACAGAAAAAAAGCGCATCGCAAATTTAAGTGAATCGCCTGGCTGAATGTCGGTAATCTGCGGTGTGATGAGCCATTGCTCCAACGGTTGATCAGTTTGATTATTGCCATCTGCGTCGCCAGTCACCCAGGATGCAAAGGCAACGTGTTGTCCGCCGCCGGGTGGCGTGTCGACCGTACCAAACCCGATCAAGCCTGCCAAACTCGAATCCACCGCGGCGCTGCTCCAACCAGACCCACCAAAAGCTGTTTGCTTGGTCCACCCCTCCGGTGGGAAATCGACGCCTTCAAAAGATTCTCTGGCCAAAAGGCCGTCCAGGCTTTGCGCAAAAGCGCCTTCTAATACTGTGAGTCCTATGGCAACGATAACAAGAAACAAAATCCATTTTTTCATGTTTACCTTCTCGTTTCTACCCTTATTCCTATCTGAGGAGCAACATCGCTTTCGTTTGCACGAAACGATTAACCGATATTTTGTAGAAATAGGCGCCTGTGGCAAGCGCAGTACCGTCGTCGGCCCGCCCATCCCACACGACGCGATGTTCCCCGGCCTTTTCTCTGCCTCGCAGCAGAGTCCGGACCATTTGTCCAATCTCGTTGAAGATTTCGATCCGGACCTCACTTTGTTCGGATAATTCAAAAACAATGGTGGTTTCCGGGTTAAACGGGTTTGGATAATTCTGACGCAACAAAAACGTGCCAGGCTGTTCCGGCGCCTCATCAATTGTTGTAATAAGCTGCCCGTCAGCCGATAGTTTTGCCACCATTAGATCACGCCCACCAATCCCGGTTAGCAACTGTCCATCCACTTCGATATCGTTCGTAAAATTGACCCCGATGTAAATTTCGTTGGTCCGGTATGCAACCTGACCCCCGAAGTCGGATCCTGAACCCCCTATCCTCTTTGCCCACAAATTTGCTCCGTCAGGGGTAAACGCTGATATGAAGGCATCCGTCTCTCCCAAGCTTTGAAACGAGACGTTGCCAAACTCAATCATCTCGCGGAAAGCGCCAGCTAAAAAAATATTTCCATTGGAGGCGACGACCAGATTTCCACCTGTGTCATCGGCTGTTCCACCGACACCCTGCGCCCATTGAAAACTGCCACTGGTATCGTAATTGGCTACGAACAGATCACTGTCGTTCCCGCCTCTACTCACAATCACACCGCCGCCCAAATCCGTGCTGTCCTGAAAAACACCTGCAACATAAAGCTCTTGAGCATCCTGAGCTATATCAAAAGCGATTTCTGCCGTCAAGGTAAAACCCATCTGCGTGGGTGCAGCGGCCCCGCCGATTCCTTCCGACCAGATATGTCGTCCATCCACAGAATATTTCGCCAGAAAAATATCCGAACTCCCGCGTGACAAAATGGCATCGCCCCCCAAATTTGTTTCTGCCTGGCCTGAGCCTTCGCCAAAAAAACCGGTCACAAAGACGTTGCCCGGGTCATCAACGGACAAGGCGAAGGGATGTTCATCCGCAGGTCCGCCGGCTCCAAACGACCAAATGTGGTCCCCGTCCCCGTCATATTTTGCCAGAAAAAGGTCGGTATCCTGAGCTGTGAAATCGGTCCCTCCAAAATTGCCGATGTCGCCGAAGAAACCCGTGATATGCGTACACCCCTCCGGGTCGACAAAAACAGCTTCGGGGATCTCACTGCCGCGACCTCCATATTGTCGCGACCAGAGGTGGGTTCCGTTCGTGCTATATTTAGCGATGAACAAGTTGCGCGAAGCAGGGCTGGCCAAATCATCTCCCCCGAGATTGAGCGTGCCTGTGAAATCACGGGTTAAGATGATATTACCGGCGCCATCGACCGTCATTAATAAGGAACGAAACCCCGAGGACGTACTGCCGCCAAGCGCGCGCGACCACAAATGGTTGCCATCTGCATCAAATTTAGCCATGAATATCGCATCGGAGCCGGGGCTTGTCAACGGTCCACCGCCCAAATCGATCTCATCTTCAAACTCGCCTGCCACATAAACATTTCCTGCCCCATCCACTGAGATAGTGGCGCTCTCGTCTCCCGACCCTCTCACAACGAAAGGCAATTGGCCGAATGCGGAGCCGGTAGCGCATAAGACCACAATAAGATGAGCGTAACTTAACTTCATGTGAACCCGCATACTATTTGATTACGGTCATTTTCTTAATGTCACTGAATGCCCCAGCTTCCAGCCTGTAGTAGTATATGCCCGTCGACAGGCCAGAAGCATCCCATGTCGTTACATGTGCCCCGGCTGGCAGTCGTTCTGAGTCGTAGACCGTAGCAACGGCCTGACCCAGTAGATTGTGGATCCTTAAGGTAACCTCTGCATCACGGGCTAGTTCGAAAGTGATACTAGTTGTCGGGTTAAACGGATTTGGATAATTTTGATCTAATCTGAATGAGTGAACCTGAGCCGGGTTTTCTCCCACCGCAGTGACATTGCTGGCCACCTTAAAATGGTCGAGCCAAACGGCGTCGGCATGCTGACCATCGCTGCCGCAATTTACAATATAATAATTCACGGCGACGAAAACATCCTGTCCATCGAAAGCGGACAAGTCAAAGGTGTATTCGGTCCAGGTGGCAATAGGTCCATCGACCTTAAAATTGTCAATTTCCGTTACAAAGCTTGCTAGTGAGCTGTCCGTTGTAGAAACAAACACACGCAACGAGTCGTCAAACCCTTCGTCCGGGGCGCCGGCGTAAAACGAGAGAATGTCACCAGCCTGAATACCGGAAATGCGCGGACTCACCAGCCATTCATCCAGCAGCCCATTCGCGTTGGCGTTCTCAAAATTGCTAAACCAAAAGCTTTGCCCGCTCTCCGGTTCGACGGTCACATCCACCTGGCCGGCATCATCAAGAAAGTCGACGGCGCCAACAAAGCTAAAAATGCCAGGGATATCAACGCTGACCGGGCTGCCGTCGTTGTTAAACGTTAGCCACCCTGTCGGCGGCTCCGTACCATCAAATGTTTCTTCCCATTTTACCTGCGCGTTCACTCGCACCGGCGTAGCCACCCATGCCACAAATATTACCAAACCAGCACTGAATAGTAATTTCTGAGCCATGCAGCCTCACAATCTTATCTTTATGAATCGCAGCCTTGGCTGAGTTTGATCAAGACATCCGAGTTGAGTTCATGGCCCCCCTCGAATAGATGCTGTTCAAAAGGCACATCGTGCTCGCGTAGAAGGCGTTCCTGGTCCCTTAACCTTCCCTCCATAACCAAGGGATCTCGCTTGCCATGAACGAGGGTTAATCTGTATTCTCTAAGCCGGTCTAGGCCATCCTCGCTGGTGAAATCCGGCGGTAAGAGATCCGCCCACGCAATCAGGCGCTGCGCTTTCACCCTGCCCGCATGTGCCCAGCGCACCGCAGTCGCCACGCCCTGCGAAAAACCGAGGAGGGTTGTCTGCGCCTCCGCCCCACATCGGCGCATCACATGTTCGTAGATGGAATCCAGGTAGGCGACATAGTCCGCAATCTCATTTAAGCGATCCTCCTTGGTCATCCAACTTGCTCCCACCCTGCCCGAAAACCCGGTCAGGTAGAAACGTGAGAGCGCTTCGGGGGCAACAACCGTAATAGCGCGCTCACTAAGGCAATTAAATTTCTTAATAAAATAACCAGCGAGTTGCCCGTAACCATGGAACACGACCCAAATTTGCTTCACATCTGAATCCGGGCCGATGCGATAGTATCTTGCCGTGCGACGAACCGTTAACCTGTGTTCCGAAGCAGCCATTGGTCGCGCAACTCTGCCACTCAATCAACGAGTTCTACGCCACGCCAAAAAGCCACATAGCCTTTTATATTGCTCGCGGCCGACTTTGGCTTTGGGTAATACCAGGCGGCATCGACGTTCACTTCGCCATCCACCCGGAGATGGTAGTAATTTGCCGTCCCTTTCCAGTGACATTCCGTATTGGTGTTACTATCTTCAAAGTATTCACGGTTGACTGAATCAGGAGGGAAGTACTTGTTGCCTTCGACGATTTCGCAGGCATCGCTCTCTGCCAGCACCTTCCCATTCCATATTGCTTTTGCCATTTTAGGTACCCTCGAAAATGATAGGCTTGACCTCTGTTGGCCACAACCTACAAATTAATATTCGCAAATTCAAGCGCTTCATCCTGTTTCTACCGCGTATTTATTCGACGCCATAAACCTTTCTTTTTCAGAATTCTACGCGCTTCCAAAGTTTATCATCAAACGGCGTTCTAAGGGCAACTTTTTGGAAACCCGGTCGTCTATGATAGGAAAGATTCACAATGCACCGCACCACCTAGATTACGGAGAAACGCAATGATTTCGTTTATCATATTTTCCCTGGTTGCCGTGCTGGGTCTGGGGTACGCCGCGGCACTTAAACGCGGCGAGGAACGCCGGCAGGCGTGGCGTCAAGTCTCGCGGGCCAGCATGGGTAAAGGCTAGCCTGCAATACCGGAATGGGACCTGTTCGAAGCAGGTCCCGCTTCCCTTCCTTTTTGATCTGCTTCGAAAGAATCCTCAGCACTTTCATACTCACTCTGTGTACTTCTCAAATGGCATTGTCGGCGCTGACAACCGCGGGCTAACTTCTCTGCAAAATTGGTCTTGTGGAGCGTACCTGCCGAGGCTGCGCGGTGCTAGGCATTAGCGGCCAGAAATGCTTCCGCGTGCCATGAATTGTGCAGGGGAATCTCCCATCGGCCGTTACGAAGTTCTGCAAGAGATTGAATCACATTGTTAAACACAAGGGTCGTTTTATCGACGCGTCCCATTTCTAGCATTTTCTTGAACTCAGGTCGACTCGACCATCTAATCGTGTCGTCTTTGTCGCGATAAAAAACATGCATGTTGGTCCCGACAATGCTGCAGTCTAACTCCTTTTCAAACGCCTGCAACTTTCTCACCATGCTGTCAATAGAGCACCCGGAGGCAGCGATTGTGTTCTCATCGACTCCGATCATAATGAACTGGTCATAGCGCAGGCACCACCCGGTGCGCAATTCCCTTTTGTGGGCGCTCCACTCAGTCAAGAAATGCTGCATGCCC
>Ga0114931_10008740_pt1 | contig 12218 bp, 12 predicted proteins | sample 2SBtaG_FD_89579 | JGI IMG/M metagenome (GOLD analysis project Ga0114931, IMG submission 89579) | Deep subsurface microbial communities from Kolumbo volcano to uncover new lineages of life (NeLLi) - 2SBTROV14_V59a metaG | ecosystem: Environmental > Aquatic > Marine > Volcanic | place: Kolumbo...
CAACTACTACCGCGACATCGGTATTCTGCCCGAGGCGCTGCTCAACTTTCTGGGCAACATGGGCTGGTCTTTCGGCGACGATCGCGAGAAGTTCACCCTGGCCGAAATGATCGACGTGTTCAGCATGGACCGGGTATCGCTGGGCGGTCCGGTGTTCGACCAGGCCAAGCTGCGCTGGCTCAACGAGCTGTACATTCACGAGCTGTCCTACGAGCAGCTGGCGGATCGCGTGATCGAGTGGGGCTTGAATCGCGACCGGCTGATCCAGCTGGCGCCGCTGATGCGCGAGCGCATCAAGCAGCTCAGCGATTTCGTACCCGCGACCGAGTATTTCTTCTCCAACGACCTGGACCTGACCGCGGTGGCCGACAAGCTCGTGCTCAAGGACGTCGCCAACAAGGATCTGCGCAAGGGGTTGTTGGAGCTCCTGGGCAAGTACGACGCCCTCGACGGCTGGCACCACGAAGAAATCGAGCGCGTGTCCAGGGAGTTCTGCGACGCCAGCGGCTGGAAGACCGGCAAGGTGTTCATGGTGCTGCGCTTGCTGGTGACGGGGCGCAAAGCGTCGCCGCCGTTGTTCACCACCATGGAAGCCGTGGGCAAAGAGCTCACGCGGCGCCGCATTCGCCTGGGCGCGGAGCTCATCGGTAAACGCAGGTGATCAAGCTGTTCCGCCGTCTGTTCCTCGATCAATGGAAAGCCATTGACGAAGAAGCTCGCGCCGAGCGCGAGGCAGAAGGGCGGACCGGCTTCGACTGGCGTCCGGTGGTCATTCTCATCGTCGTCGCGGTTTCACTGACGCTGCAGGAGTACTACGGCCAGCGGCCGTACTTTGCCCAGAAGTGGCCGCGCGACCTGAGCGACAAATACTGGGACCTCAAGTCGTTCGCCTGGTGGACCGGGTTCCGCTTCGCCGGCTACGTGGTCTTGCCCGTGCTGGTGATCCTGTGCATGCCCGGGGAGCGGCTGCGCGACTACTTCATCTCGTTCAAAGACTTCTTCAAGAAGCTGAAGATCTATGTCGGCCTGTTTCTGTTGATTCTGCCGGTGGTCCTGTACGCGTCGACGACCAGGTCGTTCAAGCACACGTATCCGTTCTACCGGTTGGCCAACCGCAGCACGTTCGACCTGCTCGCGTGGGAGGGTATGTACGCGCTGCAGTTTTTGTCCCTCGAGTTCTTCTTTCGCGGCTTCATGCTCAAGGGCATGCGGTCGGCGCTGGGCGCTCAGGCGATCTTCGTGATGATCGTGCCGTATTGCATGATTCACTACGGCAAGCCGTTGCCCGAGACTCTGGGCGCGATCTTCGCGGGCATTATTCTGGGCACTCTGGCCATGCGTACCCGGTCGATCTGGGGCGGCGTGCTGATCCACATCGGCGTCGCGATGACCATGGACATGATGGCGCTGGGGAGCCTGCCCAAGCGGCCATGACATGGCTTGGTGGCTCGGTTATGTGATGGTCCTTGGGGGGCTGGCTGTCTACGGCCTGCACCGGATTTACCTCACGCTGTGTTATTGGCGCGCGCCGGCGCAGCCCACTGACGAAGCCCCGGCGCTGCCCCTGGTGTTGCCGCGGGTGACCGTTCAGCTGCCCGTGTTCAACGAGATGTACGTGGCCGAGCGGTTGATCGATGCGGCCGCGGCGCTGGACTGGCCGGCCGACCGGCTGCAGATTCAGGTGCTGGACGACTCGACCGACGAGACGGTGGCGCTGTGTCGCGCGCGGGTAAAGCGCTGGCGCGAGCGCGGGGTTGACATCGACCACCTGCACCGGACCACGCGCACGGGTTTCAAGGCCGGCGCTCTCGCGGCCGGGCTGGCGACCGCGACCGGCGAGCTCGTGCTGGTGCTCGACGCTGACTTCTTGCCGCCGGCGGATTTGCTGCGGCGCACGGTGGGGCATTTCCAGGCAGCGGACGTGGGCATGGTCCAGGTGCGCTGGGAGCACATCAACCGGGACTACTCGGTGCTCACCCGGGTGCAGGCGCTGTTGCTCGATGGTCACTTCGTGGTCGAGCAGCACACGCGCGCCCATGCTGGGCTGTACTTCAACTTCAACGGCACCGCGGGGGTGTGGCGGCGCAGCGCCATCGAGGACGCCGGCGGCTGGGATCACGATACGCTCACCGAGGATCTCGATCTGTCGTACCGCGCGGCGTTGTCGGGCTGGCGGTTCGTGTACTTGCTGGACACGGCGGCGCCGGCCGAGCTGCCGGCGTGCATGAATGGTTTCAAGTCGCAGCAGTTTCGCTGGGCCAAGGGCTCGATTCAGGTCGCGCGCAAGCTGCTGCCGCGCGTGTGGCGCGCGGACGTACCCTGGCGGGTCAAGCTCGAGGCGTTGTTTCACCTGACGCAAAACGTGCCGTACTTGCTGACGTTGTTGTTGGTGCTGTTGTGCGTGCCGCCCCTGCTTTTGGAGACCGGCGGCGCTCTGGCGTCACCGTGGCTGGCGCTCGCACTCGCGGTTGGCACCACGGGCACTTTGGCGGCGTACTGCGTGACCTCGCAACGGGTGCTCGGTCGCGAAAGCGTGGTGCGCACCTTGTTGCGTTTGCCGGTGCTGATCGCGGTGACCGCGGGGATCTGTGTCAACCAGGCCAGGGCGGTCATCGAGGGCGCGCTGGGATTCGACTCGGAGTTCGTGCGCACACCCAAGCACGGCATCGTGCAACGCAAACAAGGCTGGCGCGGCCTGCGCTATCGCGGCATCAAGACATTGGTGCCATTTGCGGAGCTTTTGCTCGCGCTCTACTTCGCCGCGGCGGTGGTCTATGCGATCCACACCGGACGCCTCGCCGCGCTGCCGATCCTGGCAACCCTGTGCGGCGGCTTCGCTTACGTAGGCGTGCAGTCACTACGCTGATGTAGAACCTACCGCGCGCGCTTCACGACTTTGAACCCGACGCGGCGGTTGTTTGCGCGGCCGGCTGCGGTTCGGTTGGTGTCGACCGGGTACTTGTCACCGTAGCCGACCGTCGGCATGCGCGTCGGTGCGATGCCCTGGCCGACCAGGTACGCCTGGACTTGTTTGGCGCGCTCTTTCGACAAGCTCGTCGGATTGGCTTCGGTGCTGTCGGTGTGGCCGCGGATCTCGACGACGAGCAGCTCGGGATGTTCGTGTAGAGCGTGCGCCACGGCGTCGAGAACCGCCGGTGTGCCGGGCTCGAGCTGGTTCGAGCCCGGCGGAAAGTACACCTTGTTGTGGATCTCGATGTGGATCGAGTACGTACCGACCCGGCGCCGGATGGGTGGCGGACCGGCGTCCAGCCCGGCGTGTGGTGGCGACCCCTCATGCACCGCTGGCGCCGGGGACGGCTCTGCCGGTGCGCTCGCCGGCGTTTTGCCGCCGCCGCAACCGACCACTGCCACTGCCACAACGGCCAGGACCCCACGGCGCATGGCCGCAGGTGTTAGCGCAATAAAAAACGGGCGACGCGGTGTCGCCCGTTTGTTTTGAGTTTACCGTCCGAACGATGGAGGGGTTTTCTATCCCCTACTTACTCAGTAGGTGGGCTCCACGTTAACCGATATGGGCTTCCCGACGGGCGGGCGTGCGCGCCTCGGACAGAGGCAGATCCCTGGATAGATATTGTAGGGAAAAGAAATTTCCTCCTGTCGTGTCGAACAGAACTGAACTCGACAAGGATCATAACCACGAGATCCACACCGGTCAACCCGCGCTTTTTTTTGTGCCAACCAATTGTCGCCGACAAAAAAATCAAGTTGACTTTTTTTCGACTCGCTAGCGCCGTGCTTTTTTCGACGCGCGTGCGGGAAGAAGTCGCGATTACGATTCGTCTTTGGCGGCTTTTTTCGACTCGACGTCGACGCGATCGTATGCGTCGAACGCGCGCTCTTCGCGCCAGTCTTCTTCGTACCCGGTGCGCTCGCGCCAGTCGGAACCGACGCCGCCCTGCGTTGCCGTGGAGCCGATGCCCAGGTTGAGCAGGTGCGGTTTGTCCATGACGCCACCGTGACGGGTCTCGGACGGTGGCGCGTGAATACCGGTGTCCATGCGGATGGCATCGCACGGACAAGCTTCTACGCACAGACCGCAGACGACACAGCGCAGCTCGTCGATCTCGAATACGGCCGGATACTTTTCGATGCCCGCGTCGTCGGTCTCGGCTGGAACGATGGTGATGCAGTGGGCCGGGCACACGGTCGGACAACACATGCATGCCACGCAGCGCACGGCGCCGTCGTCGCGTTGCATCAGTCGGTGCAGGCCGCGGTTGCGCTCCGGGTACTTCACCTTCTCTTCCGGGTACTGCACCGTCTCCACCTTCGACTTGGTGAACACGTTTTGGAAGAAGTGCTTGATGGTGACGCCCAGGCCCATGGCCGTGGCTTTCAAGAACGTCGTCTCAGCGGGCGTCGGCCGGTCGACGCGCACGGTGCGCACGCCTTTGTTGGCGTCCGAAACCGAAACGACTTCGAGTCCTTCGGTGCTTTGTTGTTCTGCGGTGTCGGAGTGAGCGTGAGCCATGTGTGTGTCCCGAAGCGGCGCGCGGCTACAAAAGCAGCGTGGCCAGCGAAGTAACCATGATGTTGGCCAGCGCGAGCGGCAGCAGCGTCTTCCAGCCCAGGTTCATGAGCTGATCGACGCGGAACCGCGGCAGCGTCCAGCGGATTGCCAGCTGCAGCCAGCAGAAGAAGATCACTTTGAGGCCCCATGCGCCCAGCTGCAGCATCACGACGCCGCCGTGCGGCATCTGTAGCGCCCAGCCGGCGAAGTGGAAACCGTCGGCGTACAAGAACGGTACGTGGTAGCCGCCGAAGAACACCGTGGTCATGACCGCCGAGATGAAGACGATCTCGATGAACTCGGCCAAGAAGAACATGCCCCAGCGCAGCCCCGAGTACTCGACGAAGTAGCCGATGATCTCCGGCTCGCCTTCCGGCAAGTCGAACGGGCCGCGCTTGGTTTCGGCGATGGCTGCGACGAAGAACAGCACTAGCGCCAGTGGCTGCACCGCCCAGCCCCAGTGAAGCGGGTTGGGGCCTTGCCACAGCACCATGGAGCCGGGCTCGAGGGTGTTCATCACCAGGAACACGCCCATGATGGACAGGCCCATCGACACCTCGTAGCTCATCATCTGCGACGAGGCGCGCAGGCCGCCGAGCAGCGCCCATTTGTTGTAGCTGGCCCAGCCGGCGATGGTCGCGCCGTAGTTGGCGATGGTGAGGATGGCGAAGTAGTACAGCAGGCCGAGCTCGACGTGGAAGATCTGCAGATGGATGGGGTTCTGTGCCCAGCTCGGAGCGGACACGGCGCCGCTGTGTATCTGCGACACGGTGTACGGATCGAGAATGTTGAAGAACGCGTGCGGGTAGATGGTGGGCCCGAACGGGATGATGGCGAACGCGATGAACACGGGCGCGAGCGCCAGGATCGGCGCCAGGCTGAACAGCGGCTTGTGGGCCTTCTCGGGTACGAAGTCCTCTTTGCTGATCATCTTTATCGCGTCGGCGACAAAGTGCAGGATGCCCCACAGCCTGAACCGGCCGAAGTTGGCGCGGTTGGGCCCCAGCCGGTCCTGTATCATGGCGCTCTGCCGTCGTTCCGCCCAGGTGAGCAGTGATGCCACCGGCATCACGAAACCGAACATCAGCAGCAACCACTTGGTGGCTGGGTTGTCGAGTATGGCGTAGACAGTGTTCATCGTATTGGACTATCCGCGCGAGTGCGCAAAGCGCAGCTGAATGGGCAAGTGAGGCCGGCCCCAGTCTGCATCCTTGAACGCCTCCACCGCGCCTTTCATCTCGTTGAAGACCAACTTGGCTGTGTCGTACTGAACGGCCGCATCGCACGCGCGTGCGAGCAAGCCCACGAGCAGCCAACCCGGTTGGGCTTCGCCCGGCGGCGTGACGGCCGCGTGCATGCGCTGCACCATCCCCTTGCGGTTGGTGATCGTGCCGTTGGCCTCGGCCCAGGCGGCGCTGGGCAACAGCACATCGGCGTGCTCGGCGATGCCAATTTCCCGATCCGCGATGACGATCAGGTTGTCGATACCGGTGGCGCGCGCCGCGGCCGCCTCGGACACCGGAAGCTCGTGGCCGAGGACGATCAGCGTGGACAGCTCACCGGCGAGCAGATCTTTTTCCAGGATCGACGGAATCGCCGCGACGCCTTCGCCCAGGATCGCGATGACGCCGGCGCGGTTGGGATTGACGTCTTCGTCGCGCAGGATGTCGTCGGCCCGATCCGGCTCCACCGGCTTGCCCGACTTGTAGAACCGGGTCAGCTCCCAGATGTCGCGGCTGAGCTTGGCAAGCGCGTAGTTGTCCTCGTTGTTGTGCTGGGTCGAGACCACGACGCCGATGCGGTTCTTGTCGCCGTCGAGGGCCGCGCGGAGGCGCTTTTCGGCTTCGTCGACGGCGTCGGCCATCACCGCAGGCATGCCCTTGATCACCGGTGCCATGGCGCGGTCGGCGCGCAGCGGCTTGTAGGTGAAGCGGCCCTCGTCGCACATCCAGTAGTCGTTGACGTCGGGATTGTGACGCGGGATCAACCGCCACACCCGGTCGTTTTTGTGGTGGACCTCGATGTTGCAGCCGGTGGCGCAGCCGGTGCACACCGACGGCGTCATCGTCAGCTCCCATGCGCGCATGGTGAAGCGGAAGTCCTTGGACGTCAGCGCGCCCACGGGGCACACGTCCACCGTGTTGAGCGAATACGGATTGTCCAGCACGGCGCCCGGCGCGGTGCCCAGGCGCTCTTTGTTGCCGCGGTAACTCATCTCGAGCTGGTGTTGCCCCGCCACCTCGTCACACACGCGGATACAGCGGGTGCACAGGATGCAGCGCTCCTGATCGAGCACGATGGTCGGGCCCAGGTCGACTCGCTTGGACTTGTGCACCTTGGGGGTGTTCACCCGCGACGGCGCGTTGTCGAAGTCGAAGTACAGCTGTTGCAGCCGGCACTCCCCCGCCTTGTCGCAGATCGGACAATCGATGGGGTGGTTGACCAGGGTGAACTCGAGCATCTGCCTGCGCGCGAGCTTCGAGTGCTCGTCGGTGGTGTGCACGACCATGCCGTCGCCGGCGATCGCCTGACACGACGGCTGCAGCTTGGGCGATTTTTCGATCGACACCAGGCACTGGCGGCAGTTGGCGGCGATGGGCAGGCCGGGGTGGTAGCAGAACGAGCTGATCTCGATGCCCGCCTTGCGCGCTGCCTCGATCACGTTGGTGCCCTTGGGCACGGTCACTTCCCGACCGTCGATGGTCAGGGTGACGCTGTTGGGATCCTTGACAGGTTCAGGTGGCGGCGCGTCGGCCGCCTTGTCCGTGGTTTTCGTCTCTTCGGTGCTCACTTGTCGCACTCCCCGCCGATCATGTTGATCATGCCGAAGATCGGAACGATGTCCGAGATCAGGTGGTGCTCGATCGTCTTGGACGCCGTCGACAACGTGACGAAGCTCGGCGAGCGCACGTAGCATTTGTACGGGCGCCCGGTGCCATCGGAGACGACAAAGAAGCCGAGCTCGCCGTTGCCGCCTTCGATGAAGGTGTAGCCTTCGCCGGCCGGAACGCGAATGCCGTCGACGATGTGTTTGAAGTGGCGAATCATCGCCTCGATGGTGTTGTAGGTGGCCGGCTTGTCCGGAAGGGCCACGCGCGGGTCGTCGACCTTGACCGGACCGTCGGGCAGTTGCTCGAACGCCTGGCGCAGGATGCGCATCGACTGGCGAATCTCCTCCATGCGCACCAGGTAGCGGTCGTAGCAGTCGCCTTCGCTGCCGATGGGCACGTCGAACTCGAACCGGTCGTAGACCAGGTACGGGAAGTCTTTGCGCACGTCGTAGTCGACGCCGCTGGCGCGCAGGCACGGCCCGGTCAGGCCGTGGCTGATGGCGTCCTCGCGGCTGAATGTGCCGACGCCGGCCATGCGGTCGTAGAAGATGCGGTTGTTGTTGATGAGGATGAACACCTCGTGCATCACCGTCTCGAGCTCATCGAGGATGTGGAGGGTCTTTTCCTCGAAGTCGTCGGTGAGGTCGTTGGCGACACCGCCGATGCGCACGTAGCTGTGGGTGAGCCGGGCGCCGGAGAGCTCCTCGAGCAGGGTGTAGAACCACTCGCGCGCCTTGAGGAAGTACAAGAACGCGGTGAACGCGCCCAGCTCCATGGCCGAGGCGCCGATGCACGTGAGGTGGTCGGTGATACGCGAGATCTCACCGATGATGACGCGGATGTACTGCAGGCGTTCGGGGATCTCGTCGGTGAGGTCGAGCAGCTTTTCGACCGCCATGGCGTAGCCGACGTTGTTGAGCAGTGGCGATACGTAGTTGAGCCGGTCGGTGTACGGGAACACCTGGGTGTAGGTGGCGTGCTCGGACTCTTTCTCGAAGCAGCGGTGCAAGTACCCGGGCTGCACGTCCGAGCGAACCACGCGCTCTCCGTCCACCGTGAGCACGATGCGCACCGTGCCGTGCATGGCCGGGTGCGACGGACCCATGTTGATGGTCATGAGCTCTTGCGGCAGCTCTTCGTTGGCGTCCAGATCTTCGACGTTCTTGCGGCCGAGGACGTAGCTCTTGAGATTGCCCATGGTCTACCTTTTGACTCGCTTGGCTTCGCCGTGCCGGCGTACCAGCGGCTGGCGTTTGTCCTTGGGATAGTCTTTGCGCAGCGGGTAGCCGACGAACTCCTCGTACAGGTAGATGCGCCGCAAGTCTTCGTGGCCTTCGAACTTGATGCCGTACATGTCGAAGGTCTCGCGCTCCTGCCAGTTGAACCCCGGCCACAGCGCGGCGAGCGACGGCAGCTTTACGTCGTCTTCTTTGAGCTCGATCTTGAGCCGGATGCGGTGGCGTTTCTCCACCGAGCGCAGCTGGTAGCACACCGCGAAGCGATACTCGTTTCCCGGGTCGTTGCCCATGCGGTCGATGCAGGTGACGAATACCGGGGAGTCGAACGCCATGGCGCTGTCGTCACGCAGGTAGGTGGCGACTTCGATCAGCTTGTCGCGTTTGACGTACGCCACCTCGTCACCGTGGTTGGTTTCGGTGGCGGTGATCGCGTCGCCGAACTTCTTTTGCAGTGCTTCGAGTACTTTTTGCGCCATGTAAAAACCTGAGCGGCAGGGCCCGTCTACTGGGCGCTTTCGCGTTTGATGCGTTGCTGGCTGAAGCCGCGGTTCTCCTGCACCTTTTTCTGCAGCAACATGAGGCCGTCGAGCACTTGCTCTGGACGGGGCGGGCAGCCGGGAATGTAGACGTCGACGGGCACGATTTGATCCGCGCCCGGCACCGTGGAGTAGTTTTGGTAGAAGCCGCCGGTGGAGGCGCATACGCCGAACGCGATCACCCATTTGGGCTCGGCCATTTGCTCGTAGACCCGCTTGAGCGCCGGCGCCTGCTTCTCGGTGATGGTGCCGACGATCATCAGCAGGTCCGACTGCCGCGGCGAAAACCGTGGAAACTCCGCGCCGAACCGCGCGATGTCGTACTTGGGCGCGGCCACGGACATGAACTCCATGCCGCAGCACGCGGTGACGAACGGGTAGGTGAAGAACGAAAATTTACGCGCCCAGTTGACCGCGTCTTCGAGCTTGCTGGTGGTGAGCTCTAGTCCCATCCGATAGCCTTCTTTCGCCAGACGTATGCGAGGGCGACCACCAGGATGGCGACGAAGACCAGCATCTCGGCAAAGCCGAAGAAGCTGACGCCGCCGGTGGGGGTCTTGGACAGCACGTTGCGGTACAAAAGCGCCCACGGATACATGAACGCTGCTTCGATGTCGAAGACCAGGAAAAGGATTGCTACCTGGTAGAACTTGACCGAGTAGCGACCGCGCGGGGAGCCGATCGGGTCGGATCCACACTCGAACGGCATGAGCTTTTCGTCGGTTTGCCGCTTGGGTCCCAAAAGCACGGCCATCAGGACGAAGATGCCGCAGAACCCGAGCGCCATGATGATCGCCAGGAATGCAGGAATGTACGCGTCGAGCTGCAAAGTGCTCGGATTATAAGAGACCGCGCGGTGCGGTCAACGCGCAGCGCAGGTAGATTGGCGTGCTGAATCGCCCCCGCCGGGCGAAGCGCGGTCAGCGAGGCCGGCTCTAGGAGGGCAATCTGCGGTCGATCTCGGCCGTACGTCCTCGCGGTCTGCGGTTATGTATTTCAATACACGCCCTTGACCGCTCCGGGCGTGTGGCCGACCTCGCCTCGCCTCGCATCTCACCATCCTCGCGACGACGTCTATCCACAACACCCTCCTAGCCCATTTGCGCGTTGTGCAGGGCTTCTTCGAACGCCTCGACCATCTCTTCGGACGGATCGACCAGGTAGATCGTCTCCGGAAAATCCTTCTTGTGGGCCCGAATTTCTTCCACGATGGCGCGTGCCGCCTCATCGACACGCACGCCGGCCACATCGGTGCCCATACCCGGGATCGCGATGGTCTGGTACTTGTTGGCGTTGGCCGCAATCAGGGCGGCTCGAGTCGCGCGTCGGACGTTCTCGGCGCCAATCTTTTCGCCGGGTTCGGTCATCGTCGGCACGTGGATCACGTGCTTGGCGGGCAGCTGTCCCGCGGGAGTCACTAGCGCGGCGCCAATGGCGATGGGCGCTTTGGACATCGCCGCCGCCTGGATGTCGTCACCACCATGACGGCGGATCAGCCCCGAGATGCCGCCGCCCATGATTCCGCGTGAATTCGCGGGGTTGACGATAGCCTCGACAGGAATGTTGAAGATGTCTGCTTGTGCTACATGGACTTGCATCGTCGCGACGACGCCAAAGTAGCACGCTGAAATTTTGGGGGCAAGAATGCGGGAGTGGCTTTGTCCCGCGGGGTTAGCCGGGCTGTGTAGAGCTTCGCTCTAGGCCGCGAAGGCTTTTTCGAGCTCTTTTTCGACCTTTTGCTCGGTCCAGTTGCGGGCAACCGAGAGCTCTTTGACGATCAGATTCTTGGCTGTGTCGAGCATGCGTCGCTCGCCGAACGACAGGGTCTTGGTGCTCTTGAGCCGGTACAGATCCCGAAACACTTCGGCGACCTCGAACAGGGAGCCGGTCTTGATCTTCTCCATGAAACCGCGATAGCGGCGGTTCCACGTCTGCTTGTCGATATGCACGTCTTGCTCGCGGAGGATGTCGAACACTTCTTCGACTTCGTCATCGGTGGCAACGGGGCGCAGCCCAACCTGATCGGCTTTGTCTTTCGGCACGAGAATCTGCATCTCGCTGTCGAGGACTTTCAGGACGTAGAAGGAGCACACCGTGTTGTTGATCTCCTTGTTGTCTACGCCAACCACTTCCGCGACACCCTGTGCTGGATACACAGCCATATCGCCGATCTTGAATTCGAGCATCGTGCATTACCTCCAAGTGCTATGAGCCGGGCTATTGGCCTGGGCGCCCAGTGCAAGCAATTGATGTACCACGGAGGGGTAAATTGACAAATCGCGTGGTATCATCTCGGGTTAGCTGGGGAGGGGTGAAGTGACGGCAATTAGCTTATGTGACAGTGTGTCACGCTCATTCTCGTTCTTGCGTGGAATTTGGCGAAAAAACACAAGCTGGGCGGAAAGATACAGCGCTTATGCAGAGTGTGCGCAGGGTGGGGCATATTGACTAGTCCACTTGCCGGTGCGATCCCGCGCCGAGTGAAGATGGTAGGTTAGACGGCGCATGCGAACGCGTGTTGATCCCTTGGGCAAGCTGCTCCTGCGGATGGGGGCTATCGACGAGGACGATCTCGCCGACGCGCTCGAGCAACAGTGCCACACGTTGCCGCTCGGGTCGCTGTGTTACGTGCTCGGTCTTTCGGACGAAGAAACGCTGACGCGCGCGTTGTCCAAACAATCCGGCGTACCGGGAGTCGTGTTGGAGCGCTGCGTGATCCAGCTCGACGTGTTGGAGGGCGTGCCGCGCGAGCTGGCGATCAAACACAACGTGTTGCCCGTGCTCGAAGACGATCAGCGGATCTTCGTCGCCGCCCAGCGGCCCCAGGCCGCCATCGATCTGTTGCGCGAGTTTCAGTTCATGCGCGGCAAGACGGTGGTGCCGCACATCGCGTTGCACGTGACGGTGGCGCGCACCTTGCGCGCTTGTTATTCGGCGCTCGCGCGCGGCCAGCACTACTGGGTCGGTCCGGAGGCGGACATGTCCTACGCGACCGAGCTCGGCGGCACCATGGTCGTGGTTTCGGACGTGGACAACATCCGCGACGACATGCCGGAGTTCGAAGCCCACTCGGCGGTCTACG
>Ga0114931_10008741_pt1 | contig 12217 bp, 8 predicted proteins | sample 2SBtaG_FD_89579 | JGI IMG/M metagenome (GOLD analysis project Ga0114931, IMG submission 89579) | Deep subsurface microbial communities from Kolumbo volcano to uncover new lineages of life (NeLLi) - 2SBTROV14_V59a metaG | ecosystem: Environmental > Aquatic > Marine > Volcanic | place: Kolumbo...
ATTTATGCTGGTGTGATCATAAGGAGCGATAGATTGCTCGTGGAATGTAGGGGGCTGACGGTGGAGAGCGATATGAAAGCAGTGCCGGAAGTGGATAGTGTGGCGGAAGTGGGGGCGGACGACAGTACACTGGTGGTTGCATTTGCCACCTCAGATGGCGAATGCGTTAACCAGCATTTTGGTTCCGCACAGGGGTTTCACGTATTTGGTGTCACCGGCCGTGTCGCCAGCCTGTTGGCTACCAAGGTCTTTCCCAAAGAGAAGAAGGACGGGAATGAGAATAAGTTGAAGCCCAAACTGGCTTGGTTACACGGCTGCGATCTGGTGTATTGCGGCTCGGTGGGTGGGTCGGCCACCAAGCAGCTGATCTCCCTGGGTGCTCACCCTATACAAGTGAAGGGAGGACCGGATATCGAAGAACTCATTGAGGAGCTCCAGACAGAACTTAACGGAGAGCTCTCGCCCATGCTGGAACGGGTGATCAAATCCAAGGGAGTGAAGAGTGATGATCGCTTTGACACCATGGAAGACGAGGGCTGGGCTGAGTGAGCGGACGCTAAACTAACAATGGAGGTTGGCTTGGTGCTGGTTTCTGTTTAGCAGCAGGAACCCGGTTATGGTATTCTGGGGCGCGAAATATACGCTATCATCTGATTTGAAACTCTGGAATATCAAAATGTTACGCTTTTTTGCCATTTTCCTGGTATTGCTCCTGCCCATTTCGGCCTCGCTGGCCTCGAATACTGATTCAGCGGAGTTATCCATGCTCGCCCACGAAGCCAAGGACGGGGATCCTGCGGCGGCCTTGCTCTACGGACTTGCCTGGCTCGAAGGGCGTTATGGCCTGAAAGCCGATGCCTCCAAGGCGGTGGTCTGGCTGCGTAAGTCCGCAGAGGGCGGTAACCATTATGCTCAACAGGTGTTGGGTAAGCTGTATGCTGAAGGGCGCGGGGTAAACGCTGATCCGGCAGCAGCGGTACGCTGGTGGCGGACGGCGGCCGATGCGGGTAATTCTGAGGCTGAATACCTGTTGGGTAAGGCCTATCGGAAGGAACCGGTGTTAAACGTGATGCCAAAACCGCTATGAAGTGGCTTAAACAGGCTGCTGATCACGGCAACGCGGATGCCCAGTTTCTGATTGGCAAATTGTATCACGAAGGCTATGTGGTGGCCCAGGATCAACAGTTGGCGAGGGACTGGCTGGGCCGGGCCGCGGCGAGTGGCCACACAGAGGCTATCAATCTCCTGGCGCTGATCGATACCTTTCTTAAAGCCACCACATTGACCGCACAGGAATCCTATTCAGCGCTGAAAGATCGGGCCGAGCAGGGGGATCCCCATGCGCAGTACGAGCTGGGCCTGCGCTACGAAAACGGCGCTTATGATGTAACCGCTGACCCGGAAAAAGCGCTGGCATGGTTTCGTCGTGCAGCCCGGAATGGCAATCTTCTGGCAATGAAAAAACTCGGGGAAATTTACGCGCAGGGCTTGTTGGGTGTCGCCAAGGACCCTGAAAAATCCCGTTACTGGCAACAGCGTTCCGTCGGTATACGCTAATGATGCCGGCCCGGAAATAGCGCACAATCGCAATTGAATGATGCCATTATTTGGCATTGTAACTCTGAGGTGGTGTCATAAAAGGCATCTTTCAGGGTTGGCGGATTCATTAAATAATTTTATAGTTGTTTTTTCCAGAACCCCATACGCGGTAGGCAATCGGTAAAACCTTCCGACTGATAGAGCCGCTGCGCGGCGGTATTGTCACTGCGGACTTCCAGGGTCATCTGGCTGCAGCCGCGATCCAGGGCCTGTCCTTCGGCTTCCCGTAACAGTTGCCGGCCAAGGCCGTGTCCGCGATAGTCTGGATGGACAATCAGGTCGTGAATATTCAACAAAGGGGAGGCCTGAAACGTTGAGAAGCCCTGGAAAGCGATCAACAGACCGGCCGGAGTGTCATCCTCAAACGCCAGCAAGACCAAGGCCTGCGGCTGTTCGGCAAGGCCGGTAAGCAGCCGGGCGCGGGAAGATTCCGGGAGCGCCGCCTGCTTACCCATCGGGTCACTGGCATAATTATCCAGCAGGTTCAGGATGGCATCCCGATGAGCCGGATCTTTCAGATTGGCGGTGACGACTGTTTTCAAATGACCTGTAATACGCGTCTTATCTCCACTTGCTGCCCGTCTGGATTGGTGACCCGCAAGGTGCGGAAACCGACGGGTGCTGATAAGCTTGCGGTCAGATCGATCACCAGAGTCTGGCTGTCAACATAGGTCACTGTGTTCACTACCAGGCCGCGTCCGCTCAGCACCACGGCGTCGGTGCCATCGACAAACCCGTTGCCACTCACCGTGACCTGCACGGTGGTGCCCCGCTCGATGGTGCTGGGCGTGAGGCTGTCCACCACTGGCGGGGGTATGTCACAGGCATCGCCCTTCCCGTCACCATCACTGTCCAGCTGATCGGTGTTGGCCACCATGACACAGTTGTCGTCGCCATCCAGTATGGTGTCCACATCGCGATCCCCTCCGAGGCGGGGGCCGGCACCCAGGGTAGCGCAGAGGAAGGTGACATTGCCGGTCGCATTGCCGCGCAGTTCATCAGTTGTGAGCGGGACGTCGGCGGCAACATCCGTTATCCAGTTGCCAGCGGACAGATGGTAGCGCCGGGACCGACCATCGGCCTCGGCCCAGGCGACCAGCTCACAGTGGTGGTTGGCATCGGCCAGGTCGCCCAGGCCGATAAGCGCGGTAATCAGGTCCTCCTGTTCCGTTGTGCCGGTCGGTGCGGCTCCCGCCGGCACCGTTACCAGACGACCGACGGCGGGTTTGGTGCTGGTGGGAAAAAGCATCACAAAGGCGGAAACATCCAGCGCCTGCTGGGCGGTCATGACAAAATCATCGGAGGACATCCACGTCAGCAGGTTGGGGATCGATCCATCATGACCATAGCCGAACCCTGAACGGGCATCGGGAGTTTCGCCCGGGGCACCGAAGGTCGGACCGCGTTTTTCGTACATATTACGCAGATGCGCGACCTTGAGATCGAAAGCTTCGGCATTGAATTCGCTGCGGATCAGACCGGAAACCAGTCCCGCGGCATCAGGCGAGGTGGGTTCTGCCGGTTCCACTCCGCCCAGTTTGCCCGCTAGGGTGCCGAACTGGGAATGATGGCAACCGACACACTTGGCCAACGATAGGGTGTCGACCGAATTGAAGAATAATTCGCCGCTGGTGGGGTTGCCGGAAAAGCCGCGTGCCGGAAAGGTCACTGCGGCGTCGGGCAGGGTATCGTCGAGGTTCCGATAGGGGTTGGGCGGGAACTGGATGCCCAGCGTGTAATCGCGTAACAGGTCGATCTCGGTGGCGTCCAGCGCGCCCGCTTCGCCATTTATGGGGCCAATGTCGTGAGCGCCCATGAGCGTCACGAAGGCGCCGTTGAAGCTGCGCATGGTGGGTTGGTCTCCACGCCAGTGCAAAGGTTCCAGCATGCCGCGCAGCGTTTGAGTGAGCATCGGTCCTTTTTGGGGATCGAAAACCGTGATGTCCGAGGAACAGGGGAAACCGAAGCCGCCACAGGTGGACGGCTCGTCACCGCTGAATTCCGTTCCCGGGTTGTAGAACTGGACATTGTCATTGAGCGTGGTGTAAGGGACCGCGTTGCCTTCGGGGTTGCCCAGATCCCAAGACAGCATGTCGGAATCGCCGAACACATGGCAACTGGCGCAGGACGCATCACCATGTGCAGAGCTGATGATGCCATCGTAGAGGAAACGTCTGCCGGTCTTGACGATATCCGAACTGGGGTCGTGCATGGCGACTTCATCGAATTTGACCATGGCCGCGGAATCGACGATGGCAATGGAATTGGTAAAACGGTTGAGAACATAGAGCCGGTTTGCGGCCTCGTTCAGTACGATACCGGTAGGCCCTTCTCCGACTTCCACGACATCCGGTACGCTGCGGTCCGCACCGAAGATGCAGTCCGGGGTGCCGCAGGCGGGATCGAGCCGGAACACCTTGCGGGAGCCGATCGCCACCAGATAGGCGGCCGATCCATCGGCTGCCCAGGCCAGCATGCCGGCCTGTGAAATACTCGCCTCGCGTTCGGCCAGGTTGGTGGCCGGATCACTGGCGCGGTCGATGTGGCCATTCATGTCGATGCGTTCCCTGGACGGGGTGGCAAGGTCGACCCGGGCCATGATGTTGTCCACGATATGCCCTTCCAGACCCAGCGGATGGTCGAAACGCACCATGTTGAGGGCATCGGTATTCGGCACGTAGATGTTACCGGTCGCCGGGTCGACGGAGACATCGAACAGTGTGGTACCCAGGGAAGTTCCCTCGGGCGGAGTGCTCACTGTCAGGGTATCGGTGTCGATGACAAACAGATCGTAATCCGGCAGCCGGAACGGCAGGCAGTTGCTCCAGTCCTGGCCGATCTCGTCTTCCCAGCGCCCGGTGGTATCGTTGTACTGAACGATCAGGCCGACCCGGGGTACGGTGCCGCCTTTCGGTTCGGGCAGGGCGGGGTTGCGGACAATGCCGTCGGGCAGGGGTGGGTAGGGGGGCGGATTTCCGTCACAGGCGAGCTGATTCAGTCCGAGTTCCTGCAGGCGGTTGACATCGAATTGCTGGCCATCCGGTTCGTTGAAACTGAATATGACGGCTGCGCTGACCACCGTGGTTTGGTTGCCGGAATTGAGGGGCACGGCGTACACCGCCTTGCCATCCGGCGATACGGCAAGGGCGCGGACATCCACGCTGAATATATCCAGTACAACGGGCGGGCTGCCGAGATCGGCCAGATCATAGACCTTGACGGCGTCTTCCTGGGAAACGGCGACAAAGGCTTTGCCATTGGCGAAAGCAATGTCGCTGGGTTCGTCGCCGACCTCCAGCGTGGCGGATGTGCTGGCGGTGGTGAGATCCACGATACTCACGGAATCGGACAGGTGATTGGCGACCCAGGCCTCGGTATCGCTTAGCACGGTAACGCTGACCGGTTCCAACCCGACGCCGGCGGAGGCGCGGTAGCTGAGGTTGCCCGCGGCATCCACGTCATAGATTTCCAGGACCGCATCCGGTGTATTGACGACAAGCAGCGTGGAGCTGTCGGGCGTCAAGGCGATGGGATGAACGTGCGCGGATTCAAAATTGGTGTAAGTTTCCGCGTGGGCGGACAAGGCGCCCGCAAGCAACACCAATGAAACATAGCGTAGCCAGAATAGCTTCATTATTTTATCCCCGCAATCCGGTTGCGGCGCGCCACTGTACTATTAGAATCAATGGGCGCTTTTTAACGATTGTCTTCCCGCTTGTTCAGCGGCCGGACTCCCCATCTATTTTGTTTTCAGCTTAACGGCTTTATCGGTAATGTCAATAGCACCACTTTTCATCAGGCTATTATCTGTGCGCGCATTCATTTGGTGCGTTGTATCGTGATTAGTGCCCGATTCGGAAGTTATTGGATCTTTACCTCAATCGGTTCTCCCGAGTCAGGATCGGAGAGATGGTGATGCAGCAGTCCGATCTTAACGGGAAGCTGGTTGTAAGTCTGCGTCAGACAATCTCAGGTTCTTCTACCAGCTCAGGAAGGCTTAATTCCTCGGTGTCCTGCATGGCATCGAGGTGCTTTTCGAGTAAAGAGGTCTGACCGGTGCGCCCGACATGGAAGATCGCCTCACCTTCATAAGTGAGCGGTAGGTTGGCGCGGCCGATAATCACACCGTCAAAGGGTGCATGCATTTCATACTTTTTCTCCCCGACCGGGTCAGCGACTATACCCAAGGTATCACCTTTGCCGACCATGTCGCCGAGCTTGACCAGAGTGCGTACCACCCCGCTGTAAGGTGCTCTCACCCAGGACGAGGAACGTAGGATCGCACTGGGTTTGGGGGCTTTGCGTTTCAGCGTGAGCATGCCCAGTTCGCGCATAACGTTCATGATGCCGCGCAGGCCGATGCGAATGGCCACTTCATCGAACCGCAAGGCCTCCCCGGCTTCGTATACCAGTATTGGCGTTTCACATTCAAAGGCCGCATGTCTCAGTGAGCCGGGTGGCGGCGCGGAATGAATCGCAACAGGGGCGGCGAAGGATTTGGCCAGCCGTTTCATCTCCTCGCCTTTCATGTCGGCCCGGATCTGGGGGAAATTATCCCGGTGTATCGCGGCCGTGTGCAGGTCGATGCCCAGCTCCGCGTGGCGGACGACTTCGTTGAGAAAGATATGCGCCAGGCGGCTGGCCATCGAACCCCGCTCGCTGCCCGGAAAACTCCGGTTCAGGTCGCGCCGGTCCGGCAAATACCGGGAACGGTAATGAAATCCATAGACATTCACGATCGGGACTGCCAGCAGGGTGCCCCGCATACGTTTCAATTGAGGTTGCAGTAACAGCCGTCGGATGATTTCGACGCCATTGATTTCGTCTCCGTGTACCGCCGCACTGACCACCAGGGTCGGTCCGCTGTGTCGACCGTGTAATACATGTACCGGCATGTCAACTCGTGTTTTGGTGTACAAGCCGGGTAACGGCACATTGATAACCGCCCGTGTGCCCGCTTTGATCCAGACCCCCTGGAACTCGTACTCGGCGCGGGACATTACTTCAGCCCTTACCCTTGGTTTTGGTCCGGTTCGGTTTGGCATTCTTTTCAATGAACTGAATGATCATCCCTGCTACGTTTTTTTCAGTTGCCGTCTCGATGCCCTCAAGTCCGGGAGACGAATTGACTTCCATGACCACCGGCCCGTGGTTGGATCTGAGAATATCCACACCGCAGACATTCAAGCCCATGATCTTGGCCGCGCGAACTGCGGTCGAGCGTTCCTCGGGAGTCAAACGTACCAGGCTGGCAGAGCCGCCGCAGTGCAGGTTGGAACGGAATTCTCCTTCTTTGCCTTGACGTTTCATGGCTGCCACCACGCGTTCACCGATGACGAAGCAGCGGATGTCGGCGCCACCGGCCTCTTTGATGAATTCCTGGATGAGAATATTGGCCTTGAGACCCATGAAGGCTTCGATGACACTTTCCGCGGCCTTTTTCGTTTCTGCCAGAACCACGCCAATGCCCTGGGTGCCTTCGAGCAGCTTGATGACCGCTGGTGCACCACCCACCATTTGCAGCATGTCCTGGATATCATCGGGTGAATGAGCAAAACCTGTTACCGGCAGACCGATGCCTTTGCGGGCCAGTAACTGCAGGGAGCGTAATTTATCCCGGGACCGGGTTATCGCCACCGATTCGTTGAGAGGATAGACGTCCATCATCTCGAACTGGCGTAGCACCGCGGTGCCATAGAAGGTCACCGAGGCGCCGATGCGTGGTATCACGGCTTCGAAACCGGTAAGGGTCTCTCCTTTGTAATGGATAGTCGGCCGCATGGAGGTAATATTCATGTAACAACGCAAGACATCCAGTATGCGTACTTCGTGGCCGCGCTCATTTGCCGCTTCGACCAGCCGCCGGGTGGAATACAATTTGGGATTACGAGACAGAATGGCGATCTTCATTTTTTCTTCCTGGGTTTGTATTTTCCGAGCAAATAGGATTCCGCTGGATCCACGCTAAAGCCTCCCTTGATCAAGGTTGTGCGACCGAGCAGCATCCGAAAGCGCATTGAATCACGGTTAGTCAAGGTGATCTCCACTAAGTCGTTCCAGTTGCCCAGTTTCAACCTGCTGGTGATCACGATACGGGTTTCAGTGTGCCCGCCGGAATCCGTCACGGGCCGTGCATCGGAGATGGGGGCTTCACAATAAATTTCAGTCTGCAGGTCGTGCTGGTGTGGGTGAATCCCAAAACGTGCCCAGGGATTTCCATCTCTATCGAAGGTGGCAATGTTGAAGGCGTGCAGGCACGAACTGCGCGCGCCGGTATCGACTTTGGCTTTAATCGGCGGAAGCTCCAGCTCAGGCAATATCACCCATTCCCGCCAGCCGAGAATCTTCTTCAATGCGCTTTCTTCCGGTCCATAAGTGTCACTTTCGGTTGTCTAATTTACGCTGCTTTCTGATCCGATGGAAGCTGTAAATATTGGGCAGCTGGCAAACACTGCCTATTCTTGTTTGGCCTGCAGGGATGTGGGTATATCCCGCAGGTGCACGTCCCGTTGTGGGAAAGGTATTTCGATACCCGCTTCACGGAAAGCTTTGTCAACGGCAAAATTCAGATCGCTGACCACGCGCAGGCGCTCGTCGATGTTATGGATGAACGCCAGTAATTCGAAATTCAGCGAACTGTCGCCGAATTCGCGGAATAAAATACGGGGTTTCGGCATGAGGCCGTTACTGATGATGTCGGGATGGTCCAATGCCACCCGTTCGAGAATCTCCCGTACCTTATCGGTATCACTGCCATAGGCAACGCCTACCGGAAGACGCAGACGACCGGATTCATTATCCAGCATCCAATTGGTGACCTGATTTGAGATCAGCTCCGAATTGGGCACGATGACATCGGCTCTGTCGAAGGTCTGAATCTGGGTCGAGCGAATGCGGATACGTTTTACGTATCCCTCGGTTCCGCCAACCACAATCCAGTCTCCGGTTTTTATGGGTCGCTCGAATAGTATTATCAGGCCCGAAACAAAATTGTTCACGATATTCTGCAGGCCGAAGCCGATGCCAACTGACAGCGCACCGGCAATGATAGCAAGATTCTGGAACTCAAAACCGGCGACACTCAGGCCGGCTATAAAGGCCAGAGCCATGAAAACATAACCGGTGATGGTTACCACGGCTTCGCGGGCGCCGCGGTCCATGAGCGTCATTTTCAACCAACGCGTTTCCAAACGGTTGCGAACCCAGCCGCCCAGCAGCAGCGTCAGAACAATAGTAATTAAAGCCAGTCCGATCTTTGCCGGTACAATGGTGAGTGAGCCGACGGTAAAGCCCTGTGTCAGTAATGTGCTGATTTGTAGAGTGATGGTGTCGGAGATATCCCAGACCAGTAGCAGAGCATAACCAAGACCGATCCAAATAAAAGCGGCGGATAGAAAACGCAGGCTGTTGAGCCCGGGTATTTTACCGCCGTCTTTGACTCCCAGGAAATGATGAACCAGGCGGCTCCAGTGGTTGTCGCCTGACTCGAGAGAGTCGTAGATGTCCCGGAACAGTCGTAACAGAAGCACGGTGATGCCCAGTGCCGCCAGAGAACCCAGTACATCGCGAATCAGCGTTACCGACAGGTTACGGTAGCCGGCCCATTCGCTGAGCAGGGCGCTAGAAAGTAACAGGTAAACCAGGAAGTTTAGCCCGGTGCGTCGTGCAAACAACGGCAGGCGGAGAATCAACGTTATAGCCCATATCAGGTTGAGGACCAGGGCGGCGGCAAAACCAGCGCGGAAAATCAGGATGGCGGGTTCTGGCAGGCTTTGTTCCAGTAGCGAGGCAAAAACCAGATAGCCGATGAAAGCAAGTACGGCCAGAATCCGCAGGCGTCTGGCCAGAGATGCGGCCAGCTCTTCGGGAGGATGCAGAAAACCCCGCCCAGGCGGGTTGAACAGCAGGTGTATGGGTATCAGAAAACCATAGTAAACCGGCAGCCCCAGCCCGACCGTGGTGATAAAGGGGACAGGCCGGATTCCTGATGTTATATGATAAATGATGGTGGCGAAGGCGGCGCTCGGCAGCAGCCAGGGACTGTATGTCGCGAATGCCGCCAATAGGGCGCGCAGGAAGTTGCTGGCGAATTCGGTTTCCCGCCAGGAATGAAGCTCGATCCGTTTGTTCAGCCACCAGCGCAGCATCAAGCCGGCCGCTATGCTGATCAGTAAAGCGACACTCATCAGCAGCCACTGAACCGGAGTCAGCAGGTCGATGCCGGAATGTTTGCCAAGAAAAATCAAGGTGTCATCAACCCAAACCGGCGATTGATCCCAGTTGTTTTTCAGCAGTTCCAGGATATCGGGTCCTTGCGCGAGCAACTGACTGGCGAGCAGTTCCCGCGTCCGATTATTGATTGAATTGAGCAGGCCATCACTACGGAGCAGCAAGGCCTTGCAGCTGCCCAGTTGCCGCTCGATGTCGTTTATTTTCTGGTTGATAGCCCTGCGCTGGCTTTTTACCGCCGCGGAATCATCCGGGCCGGGTTTGCCCAGAGACTGGAGATTGGCCTGTAAGATGGAGACTCGTGGCTCCAGATTGTCGGCACAGGTTTTGGCGGAATTACGAATCGAGGTCACCGAGTCGGCCAGTTCATTGAGCGCGCTCAAACCCCGAGAGTGCTCTTGCAGCCGTAATTCGTACTCGCTCAGTTGCCGGGTGATTTGCTGTGAATAAACACTGTCACCCGCCTGTGCAGGGTGACAGGGGAGCAGGAATGCTACCAGTACGAGCAATAAACCGGGAAACAACACGGATGCCAGCCTGGAAAGCGGGGGGAGCCTCGGAAAAAAAGTCATGCGGCGGTACGTAATTCCGAAAAAAACCGATTTTCCTGGAAAGCGGGGTTGGATGCAATGCCGCAAGAATGTTCTCAGGTTACGGGTTTATTGGATTTTTACCTCAATCTGCTCTCCCGAGTCAGGATCGGTGAGATGCACGGCACAGGCAATGCAGGGGTCGAAGCTGTGAATAGTGCGCAGAATCTCGATCGGTTGTTTCGGGTCATATAGTTCATGGTTGTCCGCAAGCGCCGCTTCATAGGGGCCGGGCTCTCCCTGGTTGTCGCGCGGGCCGGCATTCCAGGTGCTTGGCACCACGGCCTGGTAGTTGGCGATTTTTTCATCCTCGATGACGACCCAGTGTGCCAGGGCGCCACGCGGAGCCTCAGTGAACCCGACGCCCCGGGCCTGTCGGGGCCAGGTCGAAGGTTCCCATTGCGTTTCATTGAATGTCCGGGTGTCTCCGGCCCGGACATTGGCGATCAGGTTGTCGTACCAGGTTTGCATGGAATCAGCGATGATTTTGCTTTCCAGAGTGCGGGCCGCGGTACGGCCCAGAGTCGAGAACAGCGCGGTGACCGGCACATCGAGTTTGTTCAGCGTCATGCCGACCAGGTCCCGGGTTTGTTCGTGCCCGTTGGCATAGAGCATCAGTACCCTTGCCAATGGTCCGACTTCCATCGCCTGGCCCCGCCAGCGGGGTGATTTCAGCCAGGAGTAGGATTCATCGACGTTCAGTTCCTTATAGGGGGGCGGGGGGCCGCTGTAGTTGAGCGTGGTTTCTCCCTCGTAGGGGTGCAGCCCCGCATGTTTGCCGCCGCTGTAGTCGTACCAGGAATGGGAAACGAATTCTTTGATATGTTCCGGTGAGTGCATATCGACTTCCCGAATGCTGGAAAGGTCGCGGTCGAGAATTGCGCCGGGCGGGATCAGGAAGCTGGCCGGGTCGTTCATGCCCTTCTCCGGGAAATCACCGTAACATAAAAAATTACCGATGCCTTCTCCGCGTGTGGTCCAGTCCTTGTAAAAACCGGCGATCGCCAGCGTGTCCGGCACATAGACCTGGTCGACGAATTGCCGCATTTTATTGATGATGTCCTGGACATCGGCCAGGCTGGTGGCATTGAGCGCGGAATCGGAATTAAGATCGATGGGTGAAGGCACCCCGCCGACGACGAAATTGGGATGCGGATTCTTACCGCCAAAGATTGTGTGCAGCCGGGCCACGTCACGCTGCCAGGCCAGGGCTTCAAGGTAATGCGCTACGGCCATCAGGTTGGCCTCGGGCGGCAGCTTGTAGGCCGGATGTCCCCAGTAGCCATTGGCAAAGATGCCCAGTTGTCCCGATTCGACAAAGGACTTGAGTTTTTGCTGCATGTCGGAAAAATAACCAGGCGAGGATTTGGCATAGTTGCTCAGACTTTGCGCCAGTTCTGAAGTCGCCTTCGGGTTCGCCTTCAGCGCCGAGACCACGTCGACCCAGTCCAGCGCATGGAGGTGATAAAAATGCATGACATGGTCATGAATGAACTGTGCACCGATCATCAGGTTGCGGATCAGCTGGGCATTGGGCGGAATGGGATAGTTCAGTGCATTTTCCACGGCGCGCACCGACGCAATGCCGTGCACCAGCGTGCAGACGCCGCAAATACGTTGGGCGAAGGCCCAGGCGTCACGTGGATCACGGCCGCGCAGAATGATCTCGATGCCGCGCACCATGGTGCCGGACGAATACGCCTGTTTGATCCGCTGGCCATCCATTTCCGTCTCGATGCGCAGATGGCCTTCGATGCGGGTAATGGGGTCGACGACAACACGTGAACTCATAGAACAGC
>Ga0114931_10008742_pt1 | contig 12217 bp, 13 predicted proteins | sample 2SBtaG_FD_89579 | JGI IMG/M metagenome (GOLD analysis project Ga0114931, IMG submission 89579) | Deep subsurface microbial communities from Kolumbo volcano to uncover new lineages of life (NeLLi) - 2SBTROV14_V59a metaG | ecosystem: Environmental > Aquatic > Marine > Volcanic | place: Kolumbo...
ACTTGTTCCTCGTGCTGCTGTTGTTCCTGGCGTGGCGGGGCGAAGGCGGCATCAAGAAGTTCTGGGAGCACGCGCCCCCCGCGCGCAGGCGCTGGCTTCGCTGGGTGGCCGGAAGCGCCTGGCGTCTTCGTCGTCGACATCGCGGGGCCTGAGCGCCGTCGAGTTCGAGCGGCTGCGCGAGTGCACGTCGTGGCTGCTGACCGAGGCGCCGGAGGTCGACGAGGTTCTGTTGCACCCGGCGGTGCTGACCTACGACGCGGTCGGGACCGGGTGGCACGTGTTCGACTACGACGCCACGGTGACGACGCTTCGGCACCGCGCACTTCCCACCGGCGACGACCTTCCCGAGCCTGTGCGGCGTTCCGCGGCTATGGCCGCCCCGGGATACTCGGGGCGCAAGCGCGGAGCCGCGGCGCACGCCGTGCGGTCCGCGGCGCGGGGGCGGTGGGCCGGAGGCTGGGGCGGGCTCGGCGGTGAGTGGGGTGCCAGCGGCACGATCTGGACGCCGACGCTGTCGACCGAGCTCCCCCTCTTCCACGCTGGCGGCGACGCGGTCGCGGAAGCCGTCGCTGGATACCAGTTGGCCGCAGCCGATCTCCTGCGCGTACAGGCCGATGCTCGGTCCGAGCTCGACACTGTGGGGCTGCGGCTGTCGGTGGGGCGAGCGCGGCTGGCCGACGTGGAAGCGGCGCTCGCCGAGGCGGAGCGAGCTGAAGCCGCCGCCGAAGCGCGGCTGTCCGCTGGGGCCGGTGACCCCCTGGAGCGTCTCGATGCCGTGGTCGCGGCGACGAGCTGGCGACTGGCTCGGGTCGAGCTGCTCGACGTGCTCCGGCAGACTCGCTGAGCCTGCATCACCGGGCGGCGATCGGCGCCTTGACGAACCGCCCCCAGGCGACGAAGGCGGCCAGCAGGCCGAGGATCGCCGCGGGCAGTGCGTGGGCGCCGTCGCCGATGGCGAAGTGGGTGCTGACCGCCAGGACCATCACGACGGTCAGCAGCGCGGCGGCGATCGGGGTGAGGCGGGGCTGGATGCGCAGCGCCGAGGGCAGGATCAGCCCGACGGCGCCGAGCACCTCGCACAGCCCGATGAAGCGCACGAGTCCCGCGGGGACGTGCTCGAACACCGTCATGCCGCCGGCGATCAGTTCGTCGATGGGCATGGCCAGCTTCATGCCGCCGGTGCCCAGGAAGGCGAGGGCAAGCAGGGCCTGGACGATCCAGAGGGCGACATTCATGGGGGCTCCGGCTGTGTGCGGTTGACGGGGGCGATCCGAGAGTGGATGCGCGCTGTGCGCACTACAGCTTGACACGTTCCCATGGCGCAACGATGTGTCAGATCTGGGGCCTGATGTTGCGATTATGCGACCAGGTATCCCACGCACCCGGTGCCAGGCGTTCGGAGGCGAGATCGACGAAGGCGCGGACGCGGGGCGCGACGTGGCGGCTGGCCGGCCAGAGCATGGTCAGGCGTCCGGAGACGGTCGGCTTCCAGTCGATCAGGACAGGGACGAGTCGGCCGGCAGCGACCGCGTCGACGGTTGCGAACTGCGGCAGCAGAGCGACGCCAGCGTCGGCTTCGGCGAGGGCCTGCGCCAGACCGAAGTCGTTGACGACGTAGCTGGCTTCCGCACTCGAGAAGTGGCCGGTCGCCCCCGGTGAGTGCAGCACGATGTCACGGAGCGTGGCGGCGCTGTGGCCGATCTGGTCGTGTTCCTGCAGGTCGTCGAGGGTCTCGGGCGCGCCACGGCGCTGCAGATACCCAGGGCTCGCGTAGAACGCCGAGCCCGGCATGCTCAGTCTGCGGGCCATCAGCTCGCTGTCCCCCGGGATCGTGTCGGCATGGGCGCGCAGGGCGACGTCGAAGCCCTCGGCGACGATGTCGACCAGCCGCTCTTCGAGCACCACCTCGACGGTCACCCGCGGGTGCAGGTGGCGATACTCCGCCAGCAACGCGGCCACCAGCGGCGACCGGCCGAGGTCGTGGACCATGGTCAGCCGCAGGCGTCCGGTGGGTTCCGTGGACGCGTCGGTCAGCGCGTGCTCGAGCTCGCGCAGCTCCTTGATCGCCCCCTCGGCCCTGGCGTGCAGCAAGCGGCCGCTGTCGGTGAGGGTGAACGCGCGCGCGGAGCGGCGCACAAGCTCGACGCCGAGGGCTTCTTCCAGCCGGGCGATGCGTCGGCTGATGGTGGACTTGCCGACCCCCTCGGCGTCGGCCGCCGCCGTGATGGTGCCCAGCTCGACCACGTTCACGAAGCTGGAGAGATCGACGAGGTTCACGGCAGCTCGGACGTCAGGAGTTCGCGGATGGCAGCCGGGTGACCGGGATCTCGAGCACCTGGCCGACGTCGATCTTGTTTGGATCGGCGAGCTGATCGGGGTCTGGTTCGAGGATATCCTTCCACCGGTTGGCGTCTCCCGTCCAGTACTTCGCGATGCGGGAGAGGGTCTGCCCCTTCTCGACCTTGTGGGCCTGGCTGGATGACAACGACGAGTCCGGCGCAGAGATCCCTCCGCCGCGAAAGCTCCGGATGAAGCGCGAGCCCGCATCGCCGACCGTCGCACCGACCTGGGATGACATCGACCTGGTCAACGCCAACCTCACGACACGCGGCGAGCTCGGCAAGAGATGCGGGGTCGAGTCGTCCCGGTCTCACGTCCCCTCCCGCTGCAAGCAGCCGTCGACCTGATCCCTCCGGTCGACCTCGACGCCCAGCCGAGCTCCGACAGCCTGAGCGACAGCACCGGCCCCGTCCGCGAGATCACCCTCACGGACGCCGATCGGCGCATGCTCGATTCGCTGTGTCCCACACGTGTCCCGGACCCGCGAGGACAAGTCCGCTTCGTCGACTTCGCTCACCCGCCCGGCTCCAGGGCCGGAACCCTGGCGGGTTTGAAAGGGCAGAGCCCTTTCGAGCGAGCGAAGCGAGCGACCAGAGGAGTGGAGGCGGCGGGAGTCGAACCCGCGTCCAAAGCCGCTCAGCCGAAGCATCTACGTGCGTAGCCCCAGGTTCTACGTCGCCCGCCCCGACTGGAGCACCCGAAACAGGCGACGGCGACGACTTGTCGGCTTGTTTATCGTCCTCTGGCGAGCGCGCCGCGCTCCCTCCTCGGGACTAGCCTGGTCGTGACATGCCCAGCACCTGCCCCAGGCAGCGGAGGTGTCGGACAGCTGGGCCCTATCGGGCCGAGTGGGACGTTGTTACGCGACCGCCTGCGCAGCGTAGAAGTTGTTGTTGTTGGCAACTACTTTGGTTTGCACGGTGTTTTACGAGGTTCCGCACAACCTCGGCACGCACTCCGAGCCTACCACGACCCTGTCGAAACCGGTGCGCCCCCATGATCGTCTGCGCCCGCGCGGCGGGCCTGGAAAAGAGCCGGCGACCCTCGTCGCCTCGCCCCTGAATATGGGCGCGAAGGGGCCTTCGTCAAGCCGAGACGCAGCGAACGGGATTCGTCTTCGCTATCCTCCGCGCCATGCGACCGAACGACCTGCACGCCCTCGTCCTCGCCCACCTCCAGCGGTTCTTCAGCGCCGCCCGCCGCGCCACCGACGATCTGCGTGACGACGAGCTCGCCTCCCTGATCTCCCTCGGCGGCACCCTGCTGTGGGCAAACAGCCCGTTCATGGGGGGCGAGAAGGACGCGGAGCGGGCCCTCGCGCTCGCTGGCGGGCTCGGCTCGATGGCCGGGAACGTCGACCTCGGGGGCTCCGGTCCGCGCACCCACGCGCTCGCGGTCCTCGACGACCTCGAGACGGAGCTGCTCACCGCGCTGGACCCACTCCTCGACGCCCTGGCCCACCAGGCGACCGACGCCGGCCTCGACGACGCGTCGCCCAGCAAGCTCGACGACTGGCTGTGGCACCGGCTGTTCCCCGACTACCCGTGGCCCTGCGGTCAGGCGACCCTCGAAGCGAGCATCCGCCTCCGAATGGGCTAGCGGCACGTACCGCGAGCAGGTCTCGGGAGAAAGCCGGACCGAGACCTGCCAGGAGATGCACCTCCGCGCCGCAAGACACGCGCCGCAACAGGTCGTCTCCGTTAGTCTCGATCGCGCAGCGCCACGCCGGCCGACCCCTTGGAGCGCACGTGAAGACCCTCCTGTTGACCTCCCTGCTCCTGGTGACCGCCTGCGGCGGCGGCACCCCGACGCCCGCGCCCGACAAGGCCGGCTCCGACCGGAAGGTGCACAGCCCGCAGGCCCTGGACGCCCAGATCGAGGTGTGCAGCAACGCAGCCCAGCTCTCCGACTCGGAGAACAAGGACGTCAAGGCCTACCTCACCAGCGAGTACTACAAGTTCGAGTAGCCCGATGCGACGCACCGACGACCTCCGGGTCACCGACCTCCGGCCCCTCCTGCCGCCGGCGATCCTGCTCGAGGAGATCCCCGCCACCCCGGCCGCCCGGCGGACCGTCACCACCGCCCGGGCCGACATCGCGCGGATCCTCGCGGGAGACGACCCGCGCCTGATCGCGGTCGTCGGCCCCTGCTCGGTCCACGATCCGGACGCAGCACGCGACTACGGCCGGCGCCTGCACGCGCTCGCCACGGAGCTGTCCGACGACCTGCTCGTGGTGATGCGCACCTACTTCGAGAAGCCGCGCACGGTGACCGGCTGGAAGGGCCTGATCAACGACCCGACCCTGGACGGCCGGTTCCGGGTCAACGATGGCCTGCGCCTCGCGCGCCGCCTGCTGCTGGACCTCGCGGAGCTCGGCCTGCCGCCCGGTACCGAGTTCCTCGACCCGATCACCCCCCAGTTCTTCGCCGATCTCGTCGCCTGGGGCGCCATCGGCGCCCGCACCACCGAGAGCCAGACCCACCGCGAGATGGCCTCGGGCCTGTCCATGCCCATCGGGTTCAAGAACGGCACCGGCGGCAGCGTGAAGATGGCGGTCGATGCCGTCCGCGCCGCCCAGCACCCGCACCGCTTCCTCGGGGTCACCAAGCAGGGCATCGCCGCGATCGTCGCCACGTCCGGCAACCCCGACTGCCACGTGATCCTGCGCGGCGGCAGCCGCGGACCCAACCACCACCGCACGGACGTCGACGTCGCCGCCGCGATGCTCGCCCGCCAGGGCCTCCCGCCCCGGGTGCTGATCGACTGCAGCCACGGCAACTCCGGCAAGGACCCGAACAAGCAGCCCGCGGTCGCCGCCGAGGTCGCCGCGCAGGTCCGCGACGGCAGCCCCGCGGTGCTCGGGGTGATGCTCGAGAGCTTCCTCGTCCCGGGCCGGCAGGACCTCGGCCCCGACCTCGTGTACGGCCAGAGCGTGACCGACGGGTGTATGGGGCTCGACACGACCGAGGCGGTCCTCCGCGACCTCGCCGCCGCCCGCACCCGCCGCTGACCGGAGCCCCCATGCCCGCAGACCTCGTCGACATCGGGGTGAACCTCGATCTGCACCTCGGGATCACCGGGTGAATTTGCGACGAGCGCCGCAGCACCCACCTGCGCGAGATCGTCGGCGAGATCCCCGCGAACCGTCTGATGATCGAGACGGACGCGCCCTTCCTCGGCCTGCCCGAACCGCCCGCGGCGGGATATCGCCGGAGCATGGACCGGCTGTCTGCCCTCCGCGCCGCCCTCGCCGCCCACGAGCCCCGGGAGATCCCCGCGCTGCCCGGACGCACGAACCACCTGGGCGCCGGCGTCCTCGTCCCCATCGTGTGGGGCGAGCGCCCGACGGTCCTCGCCATCCTGCGCCCGGACGCGATGCGCCTGCACCCGGGGGAGGTGGCCTTCCCCGGCGGGCGCCGCGACCCGGAAGACACCGATCTGCGCGAGACGGCGCTCCGCGAAGCGAACGAGGAGCTGGGCATCGAGGGTGCCGAGGTGCTCGGGCGCCTGTCGGCCGCGCCCCTGTACACCTCGGACTACCGCCTGGTCCCCGAGGTCGCGCTCGTGCCCGACCAGCTACGCCCGAACCCCGCCGAGGTCGCGGAGGTCCTGCGCTACGACCTGCTCGCGATCCTCGACGTGCCCGCGATCCCGGCGATCCCGTGGACCTGGGAGGGCCGGCCGCACCTCTCGCCGGTCTTCCCCCTGGGCGAGCACCTGATGTTCGGCGGCACCGCCTACGTGTTCGCGGAGCTGCTCGAGGTCGTGGCCCCCGCCCTGGGCCGCACCGTCCCGCCGCGCCGCGCGAGCGACCGCTACCGCTGGGAGGACCTGCTCCGCTGAGCCGTGCACCCACGCCGGGCGTCGTCGAAGGACTCGGGGCGGCGCAGACCCTCGTAGAAGGCGGGCAACACGGTGCTGTCGAACTGCTTCATCGCGAGCTTCACCCGCGCCCGCTGCCCGGGGTCGCTCGGGTAGGCGGCGTCGAAGCCGTGCACCTGGGCGAGGTAGTCGTTGATCACCTGCGACTCGTACAGCTTCAGGTCGCCGTCGACGAGCATCGGCACCTTGCCCGTGGGCGAGATGGAGGAAGTCCTCCGGCTTGTCCTTCAGGTCGACCTCGCGCAGGTCGAAGGGCACGTCGAGGTGGATCAGCAGCGCCCGCGTGCGGTGGGCGAAGGGACAGACGTCGGCGGCGTACAGCGTGAGCATGGGCACCTCCCACGAGGTCTCGATAGCGAAGCGTCCGGGGATCCGCACGTCATGCTTCGTCAGGTCCCGCCCGTGTCCGTCGCGGCGTCCTCGAGGTTCGGCTGGTCCTCGACCTGGCAGTAGCTGGGCAGCCCGGCCAGACCGCCGTCCGCGAAGGGCGAGGGCTGGCCGTAGGTGTGCGGCAGCAGCCACGCCGGAAGGGCGCTGATCCCGTCGATGGGGATGGTGTGGCCCTGGTTGTGGTTGCACCCGACCACGAAGTGCCCGTCGGTCACGAGGTCGTCGATGAACTGCCGACTCTGCAGGTCGAAGTTCACGGTGCGGGAGCCGATGGTGAAGTGGTCCGACGCGCCGCCCCACATGACGAGCACCGGCAGATCCGTCTCGGGGCTCGTGTAGTACACGACCTCGCCGGTGCCGCCCGACATCACGAGCGTCGTCGCGAGGGTGTTCGAGCGGTGCAGGGTCATCCACGAGGACCACAGGCCGCCCGCGCTCATCCCGGCGCTCGTGACCCGCATCGGGTCGCCCCCGAGCTGCTGCACGATGCAGGTGCGCAGGTCGTCGTAGAAGGTGGCGTCGTTGCCACCGTCGTCCATGTAGAACTGCCACTCGTAGGGCTCTTGCGGCCGGGCCTGCAGCAGCACGAAGATCATCTCCTGGCTGTCGGCCAGGGTCTGGGCGTGGATCAGCCGCCCGATCTGCGCCGCGGTGGCCCCGAGCAGGTGCCAGAAGAACACGACCGGCATGTTCGCGGGTTTGCTCTCGGGAAAGTAGACGTAGGCCGTCCGCGAGACGCCGTTGACGTCGAAGACCACTCCGCCGGGGGTCGACAGGTCGGGGCACGTGCCCGCCGAGACGGGAGCGAGCGGAGCGAGGGGCACGCCGGTGTCGCCGGTGTCCTGCACCGAGGCGGAGCAGGCGGAGAGGAACAGAGCGGCAACGAGGATCAGCAGGCGCATGGGCCCTCCCGGAGAGCGGCCGCGTAGCCTAGCTTACCGAGCGGTTCACCGTCGAACGGAGATTCCGATCCCCCCGCCCAGACCGCGGCTGGCGTCGTGCGCCCACAGGTCGCCGGAGAGCCGGGCCTCGAGCGCGACGCCGTCGTGCACGTCGAACATCACCGCTGGACCGAGCGCGACGTTCTCGCGGGTGTAGACGTCCTTCTTCAGGTTCACGATGCCGTCCACGCGCAGCATGGGCGTCCACTTGCCCAGCGAGGCGCCGAAGGTGTCGTAGAAGGGGATGCCGTCGACCACGGTGGCGTTGGTGTCCCACCCGATGAACCACTCGGTGCGGTGGCGGTAGCCCACGCCGAAGTCGTTCCACAGCGGCGCGCCCTTCAGCGACGCACCGGCCAGGAACCACCCGGTCAGATCGACCTGTCCGTCGCCCGGCAGGGGGAACAGGTCCTTGTAGGAGGTGCCGTAGTCCAGCCCGATCTTGCCGTTCTGGTACAGCGGGACCTTCGCCTGCACCGCGAGCGCGATGGGCGCCTTCTTGCTCAGGGCGGCCTGCACCTGGACCTGCAGGTCGCCTGGGCGCACCACGGTCGCCCGCGGCCCGCTGGCCGGGATGTGGATCTTGCCCTGGTACAGCGTGCCCGAGGTCATGGCCGGCAGGGAGACCGAGACCTGCACCGGCCACTGGGGCAGCACCCCGACCTCGCCGTACAGGTTGAGCTGCCGGGCGAAGTAGCTCTGGCCCACCGCGGCGATGCGCCCGGCGGCGGCGAAGTTACCGGCCCCGTACACGTCGAAGCCGACCTTGAAGTAGTAGGACCCCGCGTCCCGGGTCCACGCGCCCGCCCAGGCTGCAGGGGCGACGAGCAGCACGCCGAGGGCGAGGAGCGCGCGCCTCACACGAACTCCACCTGCACCTGCATCGCGCCGTCGTAGCCGTTCAGGGGGTGGGTCGCGTCGGGCTTGCTGGCGACCGTGCCGTCCTCGGCGGTCACCCGCAGCCGGAGGGTGTAGGTGCCGCGGTGGGGCGGGTCGAAGTCGAAGGACCAGATCGACCACACGTTCGGGCCGCCCTGGTAGTCAAAGTGCGCGTCCTGCCAGGTGGCCCCGTCGTCCAGGCTCGCCTGCACGCGGGCGATGGGCGACAGCCCCGCGTAGGCGACCCCCAGGAAGGTGACCGGCCCGAAGTCGACGGTGGCGAGCTGCCCGGGCGAGAGCACGTAGCCGCTGGTCTGGTAGGTGGCGGCGTTCGACCAGCCCTGCTGCTCCCAGAACCCGAGGAAGGGCGTGTCGGTCAGCTCGATGCGCTGGACCCACTTGACGTTCTTGGTGCCGTAGCGCCCGGGCACGAGCAGGCGCGCGGGGGCGCCGTGCTGGGGCGGCAGCGGGTCGCCGTTCATCCGCCACACGAGCCGGATCGGTGCGTCGAGGTCGGAGATGGGCACCGAGGTGGCGTAGTTGTCGCCGCCGTGCATCACGATCTCGACGATCGACGGGTCGACCGTGATCCCGAGGGCGTCCAGCACGTCGGACAGCGGCACGCCCGTCCACTCGGCGTTGTTGATCCGGATCACCCGCGGGCCCGAGCCGATGCACTCCAGCGTGTGCTCGAAGGTGTCGGACTGCATCGCGTCGAGGTCGTCCAGGGTCACCGTGCCCATGTCGGTGCCCCGGTCGCTGAAGGTCAGCTCCCAGGTCTGCTCGTCGAGCATCGCGGGCAGGCTGTGCTGGTAGACGTAGAAGTCGGCCGTCGGCGTGATCGGCTCGATGTGGTGCAGTAGCGGTGCGGTGGGAAGCACGAGTTGCTCGCAACCAGGCAGGATCGCGGCGGCCGCGGCCGCGGCGCTTCCGAAGTACAGGATCTGACGGCGGGTGGGATCGGACATCGTGGTGTTCGGTGTAACAAACCCGCGGTGGGTATCACCATCCCGATCGTTTTTCGGCGGCGGCGCCCTCTGTGGCATTTCGAACGCGGTGCGGCGAATCACCCGACGGGCGGAATCAGACTACAGACGCCCGTTGTCGATGGGCGCCGCACCCAGGCGTGCCTCGGACTGTTCGTGATCACGCAGGCGGCGGGCCAGCTTCTGCGCACGAGCGACCCACTCGGCGTCGTGGGCCTCGGCCTCCATCAGCGCCCCGAGCGTCTGTTCCATCTCGCGGTGGTCGACGACCAGCGCCGCGACCTGCCCCTCGGCGTCGTGCGGCAGCGCACGACGGAGGTGGTCGAAGTACCCCTCGGGACGCTCCTCGGCACGGAAGTGCGAGGGCAGCACGCCTTGGAGGTCCGCCAGGGTGGCGGCGATCTCGTCCGGGTCCTCGGTACGCTGCAGGCGCAGGGTGCTCTCGCGCACGACGCGGTGCGCGTACACGATGTTGTCGAAGGCGTCCTGGATGCGTGTCTTCACGGCCGGTCCCCCTCCCCGTCACCCTGCACCCTGCGTGCCAGGTGGCTCCTGGGCGGCCTTCCCTGGTAACGTGCATGGTGCCCCCGCGCGCCCAGGAGCGCCATCCCGATGGCGAAGGACAGCGGAACCCTGCAGGACCCGGTGCCCCCGGTGCGACGGCGCACTCCGCACCCGGCGATCCGCCTGGACATTCCCCTGGGCGCCTTCCAGCTCACCCGGCTGATCGGCGTGGGCGGCATGGGCGAGGTGTGGGAGGGCTACCACGCCACCCAGGGCGTCCCCGTCGCGGTCAAGGTGATCACCGCCACCCGCGCCCGGGACGCGCGGTACCGCGAGGCCTTCCGCAACGAGGTCCGCGCGGTCGCCGGCCTCGACCACCCCGGCGTGGTGATGGTCTTCGACCAGGGCGAGGTCGACGAGCGGGCCGAGGCCGCCTCGCAGGTGCGGATGATCGCCGGAAGCCCCTTCCTCGCCATGGAGCTGGCCAACGGCGGCTCCCTGCGCTCCCTGCCCGCGCCCACCACCTGGAGCGAGTTCAAGGTCATCCTGTGCGCGCTCCTCGACGTCCTCGCCCACGCCCACGCCCGCGGGGTGATCCACCGCGACCTGAAGCCCGCCAACGTCCTCGTGTTCCGCCCCGAGGGCGACCCGGACGCGCCCCTCCGCCTGAAGCTCACCGACTTCGGCCTCGCCCACGCGACCGACCGCGCCGAGCGCGGGATGCGCGGCACCTCGGGGACCCCGACCTACATGGCCCCCGAGCAGTTCCTCGGCCAGTGGCGCGACTTCGGGCCCTGGACCGACCTGTACGCCCTTGGCTGCATCGCCTACGCGCTGGCCCACGGGACGCCCCCCTTCCAGGCCAACGGGCCGTCCGGGCTGCGCCAGGCCCACCTCGCCTCGGACCCGCCGCCCCTCGAGCCGCGCCTGCCCGCGCCCATGGGCTTCGAGGGCTGGGTGGCCCGACTGATGGCCAAGGACCCGCTGCGCAGGTTCCAGTACGCCGCGGACGCCCTGTACGCCCTGCACGCCCTGGGCGACCCGACCGACGACACGCCGCTGGACCCGGCCGCGCGCCGGCCCGGCTTCGCCTCCGAACACCACACCGTCGTCACCTCGATGCTCGAGTGGGACACGGCGCTGCTCGTGAGCGACGGGCGCGAGAAGGTCCTCGAGGTCCCGGGCGAGGACCCGTCCGGCCTGTGCGAGCGGGCCCTTCCGCCCATGCCGTCCAACTGGCGCACCCGCGACGCCGAGCGCCCGTCGATGCGCCTCGTCGGGGCCGGGCTGGGGCTGTACGGGCTCCGCTCCATCGCCATCGTCGACCGCAACGCCGAGCGGGACGCGCTGTGGGCCGCCCTCGCCCAGGCGTGCGCCACCCAGGACGCGCGCCTCGTGGTGCTCCAGGGCGCGGCGGGCACGGGAAAGAGCCGCCTGGCGGAGTGGGTGGGCCAGCGAGCGCGGGAGCTGGGCGTGGGGACGCTGGTGCACGCGGTCCACAGCCGCGGCGGCGGCCCCTCGGACGGCCTGCCCCGCCTCGTGCAGCGCGCCCTCGCCTGCTTCGGGATGTCCCGCCTCGAGATGCTCCGGCGCGCCGAGACCTGGCTGCGGCGCCACGGCGTCACCGACGACTACGAGTGGAACGCGCTCACGGAGCTGGTGTGGCCGGCGACCGAGCAGGACATCCGCGGCGGGTCCCGCGAGGTCCGGTTCTCCTCGCCCCAGGAGCGCTACGCCCTGGTCCACCGCCTGCTCACCCACCTCGCGGGCGGCCTCGACGAGGTGGGCAACGACGACGAGCCGGTGCGCCGCGCGGCCATCGTGTGGCTCGATGACGTGCAGTGGGGCCCGGACGCCCTGGGCCTCGCCCGATACCTGCTCCGCAACGGCCGCACCCAGCCCTGCCCCGTGCTGGTGGTGGCCACGGTGCAGGAGGAGGCGCTGGAGGAGCGGCCGGCCGAGGGCGCGATGCTCGCCCAGGCCCTCCAGGACGAGCACGCGACCCGAGTGGGCGTCGAGCCCCTCGGTCCCCGTGACCGCGCGCGGCTGGTCCAGGAGCTGCTCGGCCTGGAAGGCGACCTCGCCGCCCAGGTCGAGGAACGCACCGGCGGCAACCCGCTGTTCGCGGTGCAGCTCGTCGGGGACTGGGTCCAGCGCGGGGTCCTCGAGGTCGGCAAGAGCGGGTTCGTCCTCCGCCACGGCGAGAAGGCCATCCTCCCCGACGACATCCACGAGCTCTGGTCGGGGCGCATCGACCGGGTGCTGGAGGACCACCCCCTCGACGCTCGGATCG
>Ga0114931_10008743_pt1 | contig 12216 bp, 11 predicted proteins | sample 2SBtaG_FD_89579 | JGI IMG/M metagenome (GOLD analysis project Ga0114931, IMG submission 89579) | Deep subsurface microbial communities from Kolumbo volcano to uncover new lineages of life (NeLLi) - 2SBTROV14_V59a metaG | ecosystem: Environmental > Aquatic > Marine > Volcanic | place: Kolumbo...
CCGCCGCGACTCTCCAGATCGATGTATCGAGGGTGCACCACCTCCTTCACCGGCGAATCCCAGCCCAAACGTATATCCGCCGCCCGCACTTCGAGGATGTTCATTCCGCGCGTCGGTACGATCGTCATCGTCAACGCGCCGTTGTCGATCTCGATGATCTCGACGCCCTCCTGCTTGCCTCCGTGCAGTGTACGCTTGCGCACCGACCAGTCGGCTTCGCTGTCCGGCAGCAGATCGTGACTTGTGATGGTCCAATCGCCGACGTTGATGTTGTGCGCGGCGTCGATCAGCACGAACCGCCAGGCATCGCGCGTATCGGTTGAGTCCGCGGCAAGAAGTGGCGAGGCAGTGAGGACGATCGCACAAGCGGTGCGCGCGATGAATCGCATCAGGTGGCAGTGCATGGATTCTCCTTTGATTTCGACACGCCCCGATACACGAACCGCTCTGTTGCGCCGTCGTACGCGATCAGCACACCGCCCGGGGGGATGACAGACCCGCGCTACGCGCCGAAGATATCCTGGAGCGATTTGCGCATCACGGCGGCATTCACCTCCAGCCCCGTCCAGTAGCGGATACCGATGACGCCCTGGTTTACGAGCATCCCAAGCCCATCGATCACTTTGCACCCTCGTGCCGCGGCGTCACGTACGAGGCGTGTTTTCGGCGGGTTGGGAATCACATCCGCCACCACCATGTTCGCTTTCAAGGTTTCCACATTCAGCGCAACGCGCGCATTCACATCGGGAAACAACCCGATCGACGTGGCGTTGATGACCACATCCGTCCCCTCGGGCACATCGTAATTCCCCTTCCACGGCACAAAGGTGATCTCGGATTCGATCACGTTTTCAAGCAGCTTCGCCAGTTCCTCTCCACGTGCTGCGCTTCGGTTGACGATCGTGATCGCCGAGGCGCCCGCCAACCCCATCTCCACGGCGATCGCCCGGGCTGCGCCCCCTGCGCCGAACATCACCACGTGCTTTTTCGCGGGGTCCATCAACGTGCGTAAAGATTCGACAAACCCTTTTCCATCGGTGTTTTCGCCGATCAGTCGGCCATCGTGTCGAACCACGCAATTGACCGCGCGCATCAGCGACGCGGATTCTCCCAGGCTGTCGAGGTGATCGATGACCGCGACTTTGTGTGGGACGGTGCAGTTAAACCCGCGAAATCCCATCGCGCGTACACCCCGCACGGCGTCGGCCAGTCCCTCCGGCGATACCTCGATGGTGAGATACCGCCAATCAAGTCCATGATGGTGAAACGCCGCCTCGATCATCGCCTGTGTCGGGTTTTCCGCAACGGGTTGGCCGAAGCAGCCGACGAGTTCCTGCTTGAAGTTCAGTGTTGCGGTCATGGGATTTTCAATTCACGGCAGCCGTCACGGCCATCTCCGGGTTCGTTATTATTCCTCGCGTGCCGCGGCATCGCCGGCTCTTTCAAGTTCCGGGTCTTTCAATCCATCCTCCTGTCGATACAAGGCAGTGGGTATCAGAATCTCTTTTTGAACGTCGTCGCCCTCGAGGTATTTCACGATCGTCCGCACGGTTTTTCGGCCGATCTGATCGGGAAACTGCACGGGGTCGGCGTATATCAACCCCTCTTTGATCGCGCGTTTGCCTTCCGGCTGGCCATCGAAGGCGATGATCTTCACCTGATCGAGCTTGCCCGCGTTCTCCAGCGCGCCGACCGCGCCGAGCGCGGAAGGATCGTTGATCGCGAAGATGCCCGCGAAGTCGGGATGCGCCTGGAGGGCATCCTCGGTCATGCGATAGCCCTTGTCTTTTTGTCCGTCTCCCGGAAGTTCTGACATGATCAGGATCTTCCCGCGTTCGCGTCCGTGGTTATAAGCTGCGATCACCTCTTTGAATCCCTTGACGCGCATGATGCAGGACTCCGCCTGCTTGAAGTCGAGGATGATCACCTTGCCCCCCGCCTCCCCCAGCGCCTCGATCATTGCTTCGCCCGCCAGTTTTCCTCCCTGGTAGTTGTCGGTGGCGATGTGCGAAACGACCCTCACCGTGTGGTCCAGCACCGCGATGTCCGCGGTGAAAACGGGGATACCCGCCTCGTTCGCCTCGCGGATCGCCGGCACGATCGAGCGTGAATCGCACGGTGTCAGGATAATGGCCGCACACTTTTTCACGATGAAGTCCTTGACCTGATTCTGCTGCCGGGCGACGTCGAACTCACCGCTGACCACGAGCACGTCGTACCCGTGTTTCGCCGCTTCGTCCCTGACGTTGTCCGCGATGACTTTGAAAAACGGGTTTGTGAGGGTCAACAGGCTCAGCCCGATCGTACCGCGGTGCGGTTCGCCCTGTGACGTCGCGCCCTGCGGCGACGCCTTCGACGCCTCCGGTGGGGACGGTGGCTGCTCACCACATCCCAATGCGAACCCCATCACCACCCACGCCAAGACCACGGCGTCCGCGAGCCGTCGCTTCATCACCATGCCTATCCTCACTTTGTAGAACCAACTCAATATGATGTCGGCATTATCGCGCTTCGGCGCGAAGCCCGCAAGCGTCGGCGATGCGGCGCCAAGGTCAGGAGACCACGCCACCCGTTCCGCGTCACCTGGTTCTGTTCGAGAGCCCCGCCATGAGGTAGCCTGATCGCGCCGTGATGATTGAACCATGAAAACCGCATGAGCAGGTTTTTCCCCGTGAGTTTCACCGGTGGCAGAGCAGGGTGCGGCGGTGCGTCATCTTGAACCACCCGGTCCATTACGAAGCTCAAGCCCATTCCATGGAGGCATTTTCATTGCCGGCTGATGAAACCGCCAGACATCCCGGCCACCGTCCTACCGACCCCGAAGCCGATCTTTACCTCCCGCCACGGCGGCTGTGGCGATACCAGATCAACAAGATTATCGGTGCCGCGGTCGTTGCGATGATTTTTACCGGCTGGCTCATCCTCCAATGGGAGAGTCTGTGGATGCGGCTGTTGGCGTCGTGCCTGCTGGGCATGACCGCGTATGTCACCATCCAGTCGATCGTCACCGACCTTCGCCGCGCATGTGGCAGGCAGATCGCACTGCACCCCGACCGACTGGTCATCACCGAACCGTCCGGCCAGACAACCGTCCGTCTCGACGCTATCGCCGAACTGCACTGGCGGGACGACACGTCCGCGAACCTCGGGCTGTGGCTGGTCGACGACACCGGCCAACCCCTGGCCCACCTCGACGAAGCCTTCCTGGAGGATCCCCGCGAAGCCCGTGCTTTCCTCGGCTGGCTGAGAAGAATAACCAACCGGAGATGGATGACCCGATGGCCCGGGTAGACTTCGCGGTCGCGGAGCGCTCAAGGTGGAATGTCAAACCCGCTGGTCTACCCCATCCGCCGGATGATAAGCGTATCGTTCTGCCCGCCGAACCCGAAACTGTTGGAGAGCGCCACGTCCACCTTCGCCCGGCGTGCCACGTTCGGGACGTAATCCAGGTCGCATTCCGGATCGGGTGAATCCATATTGATCGTCGGGGGAATCTTGCCATCGCGGATCGCCAGGACACAGACGATCACCTCCACGGCGCCCGCCGCGGCGATCAGGTGTCCGATCATGCTCTTGATCGAGCTGATGGGCACGTTCCCGGCGCGCTCGGCGAAGACCACCTTGATCGCCTGTGTCTCGATCGAATCGTTCTCGCTGGTTCCCGTACCGTGCGCGGAGATGTAATCAATGTCTTCAGGCGTGAGCCGCGCGTCTTGAAGGGCATACCGCATCGACGCCACCGCCCCGCGCCCGTCCGGCTGCATATCCGTGATGCGGAACGCATCGGCGCTCGAACCATACCCCACGATCTCCGCCAGTGCGGTAGCGCCGCGCGATCGGGCATGCTCGAAAGTTTCCAGGATCAGCATCCCCGCGCCTTCCCCGAGCACGAACCCGTCGCGGTCCACACTGAACGGTCTCGAGGCGCCTGACGGATCCTCATTACGGTTCGATAAGGCCGTCAAACGATTGAATCCCGTCACGCCGAAGGGATGGATCATCGTGTGCGCCCCGCCGGTGATCATCACGTCGGCATCGCCTCGACGGAGGATTTCGGTGGCCTCGCCGATCGCCTGGGTGCTCGCGGCGCAGGCGGTGAGGCAGTTGTACGCGGGGCCCCGGGCGTCGAACTCCAGCGCGAGGTGCGTCAACGGCATGTTGGGTTCCTGCTCGAGTTCGCGCAACATGGTCATGCGCTGTTTGGCGACGGCGGTCCACCTGGGCGTATCCAGTTGCCGTTGCTCGGTGTTCCAACCGGCGAGGTTCGCGGCGACGTAGTTATCAAAATCCAGAGACCCCTCGCCGGAGCCGAGATAGATACCCAGGCGGTAACGGTTCAGCCCGTCGAACCGATCCAGCCCCGCCGAGCGCCACGCCTGCGCCGCGGCTCCCAGCGCGAAGGCGGTGTTCGACCCCACCCCCTCGTGCAGCTTGGGCAGCGTGACATATCGCCGATAGTCATACTCTTTCACTTCTGCGGCGAAACGCGTCGGAAAGGTCGAGGCGTCGAATTGCCGCGTCAGGTCAATACCGCTCTGCCCCGCCAGCAGCCGCGCCCAGACGTGCTCGATCTCATGCCCCAGCGGGGTGACCCAGCCGATACCCGTGATGACGATGCGTCTTTGACTCATGTGAGTGCCATTTCTCTTCGGGTTCCTTCAGCAGTTGGCGTGCGTGTTGAATATCCCACGGATATTTCTTCACCTCAGGCGGCGTCAAGCGTCACTTGTACCACGTTGGCCGGCTCGATCGGACAACCTGGCTTGGACAACCTGACTCAAAGCTCACACCCTGCCCAGGACCAGGGCCGCGTTCTGACCGCCCATCCCGCAGCTATAGACCAGCACATGTCGAATCTCCGCTACATGCGACACCGCCGACCTGGCGCAAAGCCCGTCCACGGGTTGATCGCAGTTGATGACGGCTGGGAGGCGCTGTTCCGCCAGCGCCCGCGCCGCGACGATCACATCGAGGGCCCCCGCGCCGGCGCTGCAATAACCCACCAACGGCTTCAACGACGCGACCGGAACCTCCGCCAGCCGCTTGCCCAACACGTGTTTCAACGCCGCTGCCTCGGCGCGATCACACCCCGCCACACCAAGACCAAATGGGACGATGAGGTCCACCTCATCCGCGTCCACGCCGGCCTCACCCATCGCCGCCTCGATTGCCACAGCGATCGCCCGTCCATCGGGTTGGGGCTGAAAATTGCGGGATTCGCGATGCACGGATTGGGACGCGCCGAAACCCTCCACCCGAGCGTACGCCCGCGCGTCGTCATCTTTCTCCGACCGCGAGCGAAAGGTTTGTTCGGCTTCCAGAATCACGATCCCGCCGCCCTCGCCGAGCACCGTCCCCGCCGCGGTTTCGCAGAACGGCCGCACGGCCTGGCCCGGTCGGTCGTTGTCCGAGGTGTTCAATCGCCCGCCCATTTCCTGGCGCAGGTAGGCCATGGGGTTGAGTTTGCTGTCGGCTCCGCCGCTGAAGCACAGGTCTGCGGCGCCGCGTTGAATCACGCGCAGGGACTCGCCGATGCTCAACCCGCACGAGGCTTCCTGGCAGGTGATGGTGTTGGAGGGCCCCTGGGTGTCGTGAATGATCGTCACGTGACAGGCGAGCATGTTGGGCAGGTACTTGAGCAACCAGAGCGGTGTGAGGTGATTGATTCCCTCCGCACCCCACTTGTGCATGTCGAACGAGCCGTCCTGGGCCCGCGCTTCCACGAGGGCGCTGGTCAACTCGTCGAGTTCCGCGGCGATCAACCCCGCACCGATATGGGCTCCCATTCTGGATGGGTTGTAAGACGGTTGTGTATCGGGCGCTGTTCCACGTGTGCGGAGCCCGGCGTCGCGGGCCGCGAGGTCCGCGGCCGCCACGGCCAGTTGAATATCCCGCGCCATGACCTTCGCGGCCTTGCGATATGTCTTGGGTACGAACTGTTGAACCTTAAAATGTGGCGCCTCGGCTGCGATCCGACAGTCAAACCCGGCGGGGTCAAACGCCTCGATCCGTCGTACCGCCGACCGTCCTTCAACGATTCCCGACCACACCTCCTCGATTCCCAACCCCAACCCGCAGACCGGCCCCAATCCGGTAATCAACACGGGCCGTGAGGTTCGATGATTATTTTCCGATTGTTCCATCATCACTTATATCGCCACTGCCATACCTGGCGCACCTCGTTTCATCAGAACACCCCCCCCGGAAACGCACGGTAGTTTACGGATTCCCACGACGGCTGCCCAGCACAGAAGAAGCGCACGCAACAAATGCCTCGAGCGGTGAGACACAAACCCTTCTGCCCGATTCCTGAAACCTGAATCCCCGTCGCTATGCCTGAATTCCCGTGACTTTGACCCGCAGATAATCCTGACGGTGACTGCGGTGGCGTCGGTAGGTTTTGCGACGCTTGAACTTGATGATATCGACCCGAGGCGTCCTGCCCTCTTCCAGAATGTCGGCGGTCACCCTGGCCCCTTCCACGACGGGTGTACCGATTTTCGGCCCGCCTTCGCCGCCGAGCATCAGCACGCGATCGAACGTCACCGTAGCCGCGTCGACGGGTAATTCGCGCTTGGCCACCTTGATGACGTCACCCTCGGAAACCTTGATCTGCGTCCCACTGTCTTCAATAATCGCGTACATCAGCCACCTCATTTCTGGATCAAGCCGAAAACTTTATCCTCTCAGCGGGATATTTTCAAATCCCGCCCCCTCTCACTTTCCATCTCAGCCCCGACCATCGCGTGCGCCACCTTCCAGACGTCCCCAGCGCCCATGGTGACGATCAGGTCTCCGTCGCGTGCGACCAGGCGAAGCTGCTCCACGATCGCATCAAAGGGGTACAGGTGCATCGCCGCCTTGCCCTGGCGGCGAAGCCGGTCGACGAGGTCGGCCGCACACACCGCGTGGCGTTCGGCCTCGCTGTCCCGGACGAAATAGATTTCGGGAACGATCACAATGTCCGCCTCGCTGAAACTGCGTGCGAACTGTTCGAGCAGGAAGCGGGTGCGACTGTGTTGGTGAGGCTGAAACACACAGATCAGCCGCCCGGGCTGGTAATGCCGCTTCAGGGCCCGGAGGGTGGTATCAATCTCGGTGGGGTGGTGGCCGTAATCATCCACCGCGAGCGCCCGGCCGCGACTCTCTGCCACTTGGAAATATCCCAAACGTTGCATCCGCCTGTCCAGTCCCTCGAATTGCTCGATCGCGTGGCTGATGCCCTCCCAACGCGCACCCAGCCGGTGTGCCAACACCGCCGCCGCCGCCGCGTTGTACGCCATGTGCTCACCGGGCAACATTCCCCGCCAGGTGGCAACCAACACCTCCCGCTCAAACAGGCGAGTCATCACGGCGGTTTCCCGCCGCCCTCCCACATCCTGTTGCGGCTCTTGCAATTGCACCCGCCAATCCGCCTGCGGTGCGAAACCGATGGTCTGCACGTCACACGCCAGCCCCGCAGTGATCGCCAGGCGATGCGAGCTTTCATGCTGAATCAAAAGCGACCCTTCGGTCGGCAGCTTCTGTGCGAATACGGCGAACGCCTCCACGATCTCGTCGATCGATCCATAGACATCCAGGTGATCCTCCTCCACGTTGAGGATCACCCCGTGACGGGGCTGCAAATGGTGAAACGAACGATCGAACTCGCAGGCTTCGGCCACGAGAACCTCACTCGCGCCCGCCCGCGCCCCGCCGCCGATCTGCCGGCAGTTCGCTCCGACGATAAACGAGGGATCCAGCCCGGTTTCGATCAGCACATGGCTGAGCAGGCTTGTCGTCGTGCTCTTGCCGTGCGTGCCGGCGATCGCCACTCCGCACCGTCGTGCCATCAGCCGCCCCAGCATCTCGGCGTACTTGATCACCCGCACGCCCCGACGTTCAGCCTCCAGCACTTCGGGGTGATCCGAACGGATCGCAGCCGAAATCACGACCAGTTCGCAGTCCTTTGCGATCGCGGCGCCGGTCTGATCCATCGAGACCGGGACACCCGCTTCACGCAAGGTCTGGATGGCCTGGCTTTCGCCCATATCCGTTCCCCCGCACACCGCGCCCCGTGCCTGCGCCAGGCGAGCCAACCCCGACATCCCACAACCGCCGATTCCCACAAAGTGAATCCGCCTGCCCGCCAGTTCGACCGTCTGATTCTCAATTGTCATCATGCTCATCCTATCGGCTGAGGTCGGACCTGCTCCCCCGAACTTCCCCTGCCGAGGCGCCGACACGTCGCTAGAATACTGACGTTTCCATGATGCGCAACCCCCACATCGTCCAGGCGTTTGAACGCGAGCTCGTCCGACGCGACAAGCCCGACTACCATCGCAACCTCGAGCTGTTCAAAGCCATGGTCCGCCAGGCCGTCAAGCTCGGCGCCCTGCCACCTCAAAACCGCCTGGAGGGCATCGAGGATGACATCCGACTCATCCAAGCCATCAATTCCCTACGACTTTGAGCAACTCCTCGCACGCCTCGCCTCCGGCTTATCCGATGCTCAGATTCCTTACATGGTCATCGGCGGCCAAGCTGTCGTTCGATACGGCGTGCCCCGACTCACTGAAGATGTCGACCTCACACTCGGCATCGCTCCATACGAGTCGGCCCGGTTGCTCCGCCTATTGACCGACCTCGGCCTCTCCCCTCTCGTTCGCAACCCTGAGCACTTCATCTCAACAACGAACGTCCTACCATGTGTTGAAGCCGATTCACCCATGCGTGTCGACTTCTCGATGACCGACTCGCCGTACGAGCTTCAAGCCATCGAGCGCGGCGATGATGTCATCCTCCACGACACCCCGGTGCGGTTCGTGTGCGTCGAAGATCTTCTGATTCACAAGATGATCGCGACCCGCCCGCGCGACCTCGACGACGCCCTGGCCGTCATTCTGCGCAATCCCGACTTCGACCGGGCCTACACGCGCGACTGGCTCGCCCGCTTCGCGCAAGCCTTGAACCAACCCCTGGTGGAAAACTTCGACAAACTCTTACGCGAAGCGGAAACCTGACTCATTGAAAACATCACGAAAAACGCGGCGAACACGGTAAGTTTCGTCAGGCCGGTCTGGCCCGGTATGCGGATCACTGGTTCCACGCACGAATCTGAGCCTGCAGTTTTTGGGGATCGAAGTCAGCCGGGGGAGGGTAATCCTGATTGGCCTGCAACTGTTCGATGGTCGGGGTTCTGGACGGCACACCTTCCGCCGGCACGTCACCGTGGGCGGTCCACACCAGGGCATTGAGCACCAGCTTTCGGAAATCGTCCTGAGCCCAGTTCCAGTGCACATGTCCGCCGGTGAAGCCGAACCCGCGCCCGCCGTTCGGCCGGTCATACGCCCACGCGACGTGCTGGGGCCGGCCCTTCTCCGCGCGCACGTAGGGGTTGCCGCTGTGCGGGCCGTCCGGCCGATCCAGCGTGCTCGCCGGTGGAATCGCCGTAAGGATCGGCGTAACGCCTGACATGTTTTTTTGAAACCGCATGTGGTAGTACCACTCGTCCCTGATTGAAAACGGGTGGACACCGCGGGTGATCGGATGGTCCGGCAGCGCCTTGAACTGAGCGGTCCACCACGGGTTGACCGACCAGCCGGCCTCGAAGTACCCACCGATCCAATTCAGGAACGCTTCGCCGGATTCACCCTTGGGCACCTCCACCCCGTAGTGCAGGCACGCAAGGCCCACGCCTCGATCCATCACCTCGCGAAACGCGCTCACGTGGTCGTTGATGTAATGCCCGCCGCCACCATCACAGTAGAACACCACGGTGTCGGCGTTGTCGAACGCGGTCGGGTCGCTCGGCCACCCGCCGCTGTACACCGTGCCAAACACGGGCAGCCCGCTTTCATTCAGTGCCTTGGCGAGCAACATGCAGCCGGCCTTGTGTTCATGACCTGCGTAGCCGTGGCTTTTACGTCCCGCGACGAAGACGATCTTCTTCCTGCCCGGCATCGCCAGCCGTTTGAGCTGAATGTCCTTGAACTCCACCTTCATCGGAGGCCCGGCGTGCAGTTGTAGCGCCAGCAGCCCCGACAGGTCACGATTCGCCGCGTCCATGTCCGTCACGATCGCGGTCACCTGCCCGTTGATGCTCAGCACCATGTGATCGTCCACCGCCAGCACGTGGTATTCATTCCAGCCATCGAGATTCACCTTGTCGCGCACGACATTGTCATCCGCCCAACGGGCCGTCTGCTTGAACCCGCCCGGCCCGAGGATCACATCCTGCCCGCGTGTCGCGAGCACCCCCCGCCCGCGTTCGTCATACAGGATGCCCACCCACTGACCTTTCAGGTCGATATCCGCCTGGTAGCCCATGGCGTGGCCCTGGCCATCCTCGCCGCTGCGAAACTGGATGCCGCTGTTGGCGTGTTCCGTTCCGCTGATGCGATACTTGAGCTTCAGCTCGAAATCATCGACCTCGCCCTGTCGCCAGAAGAGGAAGGTGTTTTCGCGCAGGGGATTTTCCGCGGTCGTCTGTCCCACGATCATGCCGTTTTCCACCCGCCAGTGTTTACCGTCGCCTTGCCAGCCCTCGAGCGATCGACCATTAAAAATCGGTCGAAACTCCGTCGCGGGCGCGGCGGTCGCAGTGGAGCGGCCCATCCCCCACACCGCAGCGAGAACCGCCGCGAGAACCACCATGCGATGTGACCGGCTGTGAAAAACAGACCGTGTTCGTCCGTCGTGATTCGTCGTCATCTCAATGACCTCCCAAGGGGAATCGTTCCTATGCTTTCGTACGCGCCGCAGCCGGCTAGCGTGCCGAACGCCGACCCGCCACCTCGCGGCGCGGCGGTTTACAACACCGGCAACTGCTCGATCATCCGCTGAAAATACCGCAGGGCGTTGAGTTCGAGCCGGATGATTTCCAGTTTTTCCTCCTGCACCCGGTCGCCCGTCGTGGCCATCTCAAACAGCATCCCGATGCGTTTGAGGTGGATGTCGCGCTGCCGCGTCGCCCACAGCATCAGTTCATTCATCTTCTGTTCATCGCCGGATTCAACCGCCTGTTCCTGCCTCTCGCGAATTTCCATCATTTCGGAAAGCAGGTCCTGCGGCAGCGACTTGTCCTGCGCAGCGGAAGGGCCGCCGAGCAAGTCCAACAAGGCATTCGCCCGCTGTTCGGGATCCAGAAGCACATGGTAAGCCTCGTTGATCGCCGCGGCGCGCTCGGCCGCCTCCGCCTGTTCGGCCGGGTCGGTGAAGCGATCGGGATGATGCTCCCCCGACAGCTTCAGATACCGGGCCTGAAGTGTTTGCTCATCGACTTGAAACACAGGCTCCACGCCGAGAATCTGAAACGGATTGGGATCGTCGGACATGGTGAGTAGTGTAGCGAACCGCCGGCGATCGAGCTGGGCCACCGGTGGACTCCCAGTGGGGCGGGCGTCCCGCCCGCCATCTTTAAGCAATCTGTTCCTGGATCGGCGGGCGAGACGCCCGCCCCACTGCCTGATTCCCCCACTGCCTGATACCCCCACTACCTGACCGGCTCACGGTCAGCCGATCCGTTCTTTCCCGTTCATGTATGGCTGGAGCACTTTCGGCACGGTCACCGTCCCGTCCCGGTTCTGATAGAGCTCGAGGATGGGGATCAAAATGCGCGGGCTGGCGAGGACGGTGTTGTTGAGGCTGTGGCAGTACAGGTTTTTTTTTGTCCGTGGGTCTTTGTAGCGCAGGTTCAGCCGGCGACACTGGTAGTCATACAGCCGCGAAGCCGAATGCGTCTCGCCATACCCGCCGCGTGAGGGCATCCACGATTCGATGTCGATCATGTCGGCGTTTTTCGGGCCGAGGTCAGCCGTGCAGCATTGCAGCAGTCGATACGGGATCTCCAGCCGCTGCAGGAGCGTCTGAACAAAGCCAAGCATCTTCTTGTGCCACGCCCGGCTTTGCTCTTCATCGGCGTGGCCGATCACCACCTGCTCAACCTTGTCAAACTGGTGAATGCGGTACAGCCCCGCGGTATCCTTTCCCGCGGCGCCGGCCTCTCGCCGAAAACACGTTGAGACCGTCACATACTTCAGCGGCAATTGCGCGGCGTCAAGAATCTCATCCTGATGCAGCGCCATCAACCCCGCCTCGCCGGTGCCGGTGAGGTAGAGCTGGTCCTCCGAGGTGGGATTGGCGATGTGATAGACATCGTCCCTGCCATGCGGGAAAAAGCCGGTCCCCACCAGCACCGGCTCGCGCACCAGAGGCGGGGCGGTCACGGGTGTGAAA
>Ga0114931_10008744_pt1 | contig 12214 bp, 11 predicted proteins | sample 2SBtaG_FD_89579 | JGI IMG/M metagenome (GOLD analysis project Ga0114931, IMG submission 89579) | Deep subsurface microbial communities from Kolumbo volcano to uncover new lineages of life (NeLLi) - 2SBTROV14_V59a metaG | ecosystem: Environmental > Aquatic > Marine > Volcanic | place: Kolumbo...
ATCTCCGATTATTTGAAGCACAATCCAAACTCGGCTTTTTTGGAATGGCTTAATTTTTATAAAGCAGATCTTCTCCTTCAGGTTCAAATACAAAAGGAGACACCCAAATTTAATTTTGCTTTAGAAGATTATGAGTCAGCTGTGCGCCTCTTTCCAACAAGTGACGAGATCCCTCGTGCGCTCTATCAGGCGGCTCTTATTCGATTAAAGATGAATCTTTATTCTGAGGTAGAAGATACTGTCGATCGAGCTTTAGAAAATTTTCCGGGGAATAAATTTGAACCAAAATTATATCTCTTGCGTGGAGAGCAGGCTTTTTTAGCTAAGCATTTTAAAAAAGCTCTTGGAGATTTTTCGCTCGTTGTTCGAAATTATCCACGTAGTCAAGCCTCTGTGGATTCTGCTTTTCGTCGAGCATTCATTTTATTTCAGGAAGGAGAATATGAGAAGGCTCTAGAGACTTATCAGAATCTTGACAAGTTTCATTCGGAGACGATGGAGAAGTTAAAGATGACGAAGGAGCCGAGCTCCGAAAAGAGATACCTGGATCGAGTCTATTACGCTGAAACCCTGTATGTCACTAAAAACTATGACAAGGCGTCTGACATGTTTCAGATTTTAGCTAATTTATTTCCAAACAATTCGGAAGCCCCTCTTTTGTGGATTCGATATGCGGACACATTTTTTGCACGATCCGAGCCTCAGGCTGCCTACCGTATCTACGAATATATTTTAAGTCAGTCAAACATCAGCGATGTGGTAAAAATAATTTCATCTCTTCGGGTTGCAGACACGCTATTCTTGACTGACGACATTCGAGCTCAAGAGCGAAATCAGGGGCTTTATCAGTCTGCTTATAAATTAGCGCTGAAAGATAAAGACGATATTCTCGCATCGTTGAGCTTAGCAAAACTTAGTTTATTTAATTACTTTAATCAAAGCTATCCGAAAGCGATGAAACTTTTAAAAGAGTATCGAATTCGTTTTCCAAAAACGAGAAATATTGGTTGGGCATCCGATCACTATGTCAAATTGCTAGAAATAGAAATTATGGATTACTATCATTACCATGATTATCTTGCTGCTTTGACCGCATATCTCGTGAATGAAAAAGATGCGTCGGTTAAATTTGATAATGTGGCTGTTCTGATTCACCTGGCTGATGTGGCGAGAGACCTTTCACTTTTGAACAAAGCAAAGCAAATCTTAAATCGTGTCATTTATATAGAATCCAGTTCTGATGCCCGACAAGAGGCTCTACTTAAGTTGATACAAATTCTTATTCAACAGGGAGAATTGAAGCAAGCAAGCGAAAGACTTCGTCGATTTGATTTTGCTTATCCCCGAACAAAATTGTCTTATCTTTACGAAAAGGCATGGGGGGACCTTTATCTCTCTCTTGATAACGCCCGTCGTGCTGTCGAACATTATGAAAAAGCACTCAAGTTTTCTAAAGGAAATCCCAAGGCGATTTTGAAGATTCGACAAGTCTATATGAGTTTGGGTGGACTTTATGGGAAGATAGAGCTGCCAGTAAAGGCGATAGACTCTTATCAAAAGTATATCAATCTTTACTCGAATAAAGAGAAAATTAAGCTCAAGGAAATTCCTTACACCCCTCGCGACGAACATTTCTTAAATGTTTCTCGCTATCGAATTTCTGATTTGTATTATGACATGAAGGACTATGTGCACGCGTTGCGTGCCTATAAAAAGGTAAGTGAAGAAGTAAAAGTAGAACCTTTTTATTCTCATGCCGGATATCGAATAGGGGAATGCTATCTTGCGCTTGATGATCGGGATGCGGCTCTTGAAGCCTTTGGCAAAGTAAAATCCAAAGATCCAAAGAATCTTTGGATGCGTGCCGCTCAGTCCTATATCAAGAGTGTTCAAATGGAGGTCAAAGATGAAATTCGAATCTTTAACTAACGCTACAAAAAAGACGGTAGACTCAGAATCTGAGTTTAACCTTAATCTCATTACATCGACAATTGCGCACGAAATTAGAAATCCTCTTCAGTCTATGCGATTGCAACTAGATGAGGCAATAAGGGGAAAGTCTTCGCAGGATACATTTGAAAGCCTGTCGAGAGGTCTTGATCGACTCGAACGAATTGTTAATCGAATTCAGAGCTTTTCGCATCGATATCATCTTAAAATTGAAAGAATTGATTTGAAAACGGTTTTAGATTCAGTTCTGGATTCACTACGTTTTTGGCTGAAAGCCGCTGGCATAGAAGTGATTGAGCATATTCAGTGGGAAGGGCGCCCCATTTGTTGTGCTGATCGTGAACTGCTGGAGCAAGTAATTTTAAATCTTGTGACCAATGCAATTCAAGCGATGCCTCAAGGCGGACGTCTTAGCCTTCTTGTAAATGAATGCGAAAACTCCGCACAGATTGAAGTTACAGATACAGGCTGTGGAATGAAAAATGAGACTCTCCATAGTGTTGGAACGCCTTTTTTCACAACCAAGGAAAAAGGAAGTGGCCTAGGGATTGCATTTTGCAAAAGTATCATTTCCATGCATGGAGGCAGTTTAAAGATCGAATCTGAAATCGGAAAAGGAACTCGGGTGAAGATGATGCTCCCGAAGGGTGGAAACGGGGAGGTGGATTAAATCATGGAACAGACACACTCGAAAAATAAGGTGCTAGTTGTCGATGATGAGCCAGATATTCGAAATGGGCTCAGCCGTTCATTGCAGGAGATGGGTTATGATGTTGCCTCTGCTGAATCGGGCGAAGATGCCTTATATCAAATGAAGAATATGTCTGACCTTTCCTTTGTAATTACAGATTTCAAAATGCCGGGTCTCGACGGATTTGGTTTACTGAAACAAGTAAAGAAGACTCTCCCCCATGTACCTGTTGTGATTATGACGGGACATGGCAGTGTGCAGCATGCAGTTGATGCAATGAGGATGGGGGCTGATGACTACCTTTGTAAACCTTTTCGTTTTGAAGACTTAGAAAAGATTATTGTAAAGGGATGTCCCAAAGAAGAAGTGAATGAGTCAAGAACAATCCTATCTGCAGATCAAAACTTTTTAGAGCTTCTTCAAAAAGCTCAACGTGCTGCACGAAGCACGGCTCCAATTCTCATTGAAGGTCCGTCTGGAACGGGAAAGGAATTGCTGGCTCGTCAAATTCATGAATGGTCTCTTCGTAAATCAAAGCCATGGGTCGCCGTGAACTGTGCAGCATTGCCTGCGGGTCTTTTGGAGAGTGAACTTTTTGGGTTTGAAAAGGGTTCATTTACGGGTGCTCTTGAGAAGAGAGTTGGAAAGTTTGAACAAGCGAATGCGGGAACCTTGCTCTTGGATGAAATTGGCGAGCTTGACCCTATGCTTCAGGCAAAGCTTTTACGAGTTCTACAAGAAGGCGAGATTGATCGAATCGGAGGGCGAAAGCCTATGAAGGTGGACGTTCGTATTATTGCTACGACGAATAAAAATCTTGAACAACTCGTCAGGCTTGGAAAATTTCGGGAAGATTTGTTTTTTCGGTTGTACGGTGTTCGTTTTGATATGCCTGCTCTTTCCTGTCGAAGAAATGATATTTCATTGTTGGCGGAGGAGTTTTTGAAACGACAGTCTCAGGAACAAGAGCGAGAGTTATATTTTGCAGCTGGGATTTTAGATTTCTTAAAAAGTTTGGATTGGCCGGGGAATGTACGTGAATTGGAGAGGGCCGTGGAGAGAGCCTCTATCTTGTCCGAGTCTGGAAGAATTGAGATTGAAAATTTCGAATTTTCTGCACCGACCAAAAGTTTTCAATTTGATGAATTTCAAGCTGAAGTTCAAACCATTGCCAAAGAGAATAAAACAATTCGCGAGATGGAAAAGAAAATTATCTTGCAGACATTGAAGACCCATAATGGGAATCGAACGCATACCGCAAAGGCCCTTGGAATGAGTTTGAGAACATTACGGCATAAGTTGAAACAGTACCGCGAAGAGGGAATTGAAGTAAGTCCAACGCGGCAAGATGCACTCGGCAAAAACGTACAACGCATTGTGCCTGACGCAGGGCCTGGAGTTTAATAACGGTGTTTAATAATGGCGAAGTTCTTGCATTCCAATCAGGTTGGCAAAAAAGATGACACCCGAGCGAGCAGAGCTTGAATGTCTAAGGAGAGGATCATATGGGAAATTTTGATTTCAGTCTTCAAGTGCTTGCAAAGTCAATGACCCTTCGATTGAACAAGCATGCAGCGATTGCAAGTAATATCGCAAACGCCGATACACCTGGATATCGGCCTAAAGATGTTAGCTTCGAAGCTCAACTTCAAAAGGCTGTCGGAGACAACAGTACTTCAGATTTAGATAGAGTTAAACCAAGGGTTGAAACAGTTGACGATAAAGTTCCACGCCTGGATGGAAACTCAGTCAATCTCGAAAAACAAATGGCAGATTTGACAAATAATTCACTGCTTTATGTTTCGACAGCTCAGTTTATCAAATCAAAAATTGGTATGCTTCGAGATGTCATTAGTTAGACCCTAAAGGAGGGGAGGGAAATCAAATGGATCTGTTGACAGCAATTAAAATTTCAGCCTCGGGTCTTTCAGCGCAAAGAACGCGACTCAATGTTTTGTCTTCCAATTTGGCGAATGCGAATACAACGAGAAGTGCAGATGGAAGTGGGCCCTACAAACGCAAAGAACCTATCTTCCAAGAAGTGCAGGAAGGAAATAGTTTTGAAAGTAGTTTAAACCAAGCCATGGGTCAGGGAAGTGGTGTCGAGGTGAGTAATATCATCGAAGATCAAAAGCCAGGTGAAAGGGTTTATGACCCCTCGAATCCGGATGCGGACAAGTCGGGCTACGTTCAAATGCCGAATGTCAATGTGATGCAGGAGTTGACCGATATCATGGAAACGTCAAATTCCTATGAAGCAAATGTCTCGGCGGTACGATCAGCCAAAGATATGATTAGTGCGGCCCTTTCTATCGGGAGGAACGGGTAATTAGGGTAACGGGTCCGTCTCTGCTTAACGGCGTTAAACTTTCTCCAGACTTAGAAAAGGCTTTGAAGGCAACAAATAAACCGGCCGACAGTGAGTCCTTTGGGAAGATGCTGACAGATAAACTTAATCAGGTCGATCAGGCACAGAAGGCGGCGGATACCCAGGCCGAAAATATTGCGACAGGAAAATCGAAAAATCTTCACGAAGCAATTTTAGCTATGGAGATGGCGGAAACTTCATTGCGAATGGCAGTCACAGTTCGAAACAAAGTGATTGATGCGTATCAAGAAATTATGAGGATGCCTGTTTAGGCTTATTGGAGTAGGGAGTGGATTTTTTAGTAAACTTTACAAATTGGTTTAGAAATTTACCGGCAAGTGCAAAGATTTCACTCTTTCTCGTTATTATCGGTGCAGTGACAGCGGGGATTTTGCTTAATTCTCAAATCAAGCATTCTGGTTATCAATATCTTTATACGAACCTTTCTTTAACGGATGTCAATTCTATTGCAGCAAAGCTACAGTCCATGAGTATTGACGCTCAAATTCAAGGCGACGCCATTTTGGTTCCGGCGGTTAAGGTTCTTGAACTGAGGAACCAAATGGCTGCAGAGGGTCTACCTCGCGGAGGCGGAACTGGCTTTGAGATTTTTGATAAAAAGAATTTTGGTGCCACTGAATTTGAACAAAGAATTAACTATGTTCGAGCTCTTCAAGGTGAACTGGCGAGAACCATTTCAGCAATTGATGGTATTCAAGAAGCTCGGGTTCATATCGTTCTTCCGGAGAAAAAACTCTTTGAGGAAGACAAACAAGAGCCAAAAGCTTCTGTTGCATTGACGCTTTATAAAGGGCGTAGACTTGCCAACGCACAAGTTTCAGGGATTGTTCACTTGGTCGTTACGAGCGTTGAAGGACTAACGGAGGCCAATATCAATGTTATTGATCAAGATGGAAATGTTTTGTTTAAGGCAACTGGAGACGATGCAGCAAGTCTTTCTTCAAAGCACTTAGAGGTGCGATCGGCTCTGGAGAACAGTTTAGAAAATCGAATTACAGAAATGATGGAAAAGATTGTAGGTCCGGGTGGCGTTTCAGTAAGTGTTTCAGCTGATATGGATTTCTCGCAGGTTGAAAAAACTGTCGAATCCATCAATCCCGATAGTCGGGTCGCGACTTCAGAACATACCATCACGGATTCTTCAAGTGGCTCATCCGGAAGTGCTGGAGGTGTTCCAGGAACGGCTTCAAATACGCCTGGGGGAACCGGCTCGAGTTCTAATGGAAATTCTTCGAGTTCAAAGCGAAAGGAATCGAATACGACTTATGCCGTTTCTAAGACTGTTCAAAAGATTTTAGAACCGGTTGGTGTCGTGAAGAAATTAAATATCGCAGTTTTGGTGGATGGAACTTATAAAACTGAAAAAGCCGCTAAAGGAGCAGCAGGAAAGAAGGCGGGAACACAAAAAACAACCTATGTGCCACGGACGGCAGATGAACTTCAAAAAATGACGGGTCTTGTAAAGAAGGCCGTTGGATTTAGTAGCGATCGAGGTGATGAGGTTAAAGTTGAAAATATGCAATTCAAGCATATTGAACAGGACAATAGTGGAGAACAAGCCTTTGTGTCTGCAACGAATTCGTCTCGTTGGATGATGTTCTTACTTGATAACGGAAAAGTCGTCGGGATTGTTCTCATATGCGGGATTATTTTCATACTTCTGGTCCGTTTGATTAACTCTTACGCACCACCGGTCGAAATGGCTTATGCGAATTTAATTGGAGAAAAAGCTGGATCGGTTGCCCAAGCTTTACCGCCGGGAGCTCAGGTTAATATTGTCAAAAGAGATGACGAAAATGCCAGAGCAAAAGCAGAGCAGGTGGCCGAAAATATTCCAGAGCTCAACTTAAAGAAAGAACGGGAAATTCAATTTAGAGAAGTCGAACCCCAAGCTTTGGTCGTCGACGCTCCGATTACTTCGGAAGAAAAGTTACGGCTTCAAGCCGCTAAGATGCAAACGGAACAGATTGTTTCCAATAATACGGATGAAGCAGTTCAAGTGATTCGTTCATGGATGGCAGAGGATTGATGAATTATGGTTGAAGAAGCAACAGAAGCTCAAGCACCGGATGGAAGTACAGCAAAGAAGGCCATGGCTATTACAACGGTTCGATTGCGTGGAACTCAAAAAGCAGCAGCTCTTCTTTTGGCGATAGATAAAAAAGTTTCAAAAATGGTATTCACTAAGTTGGAAGACTTCGAGGTCAAAAAGATTACAGACGCTATGTTTGAGTTGGGGGTTCTCCATCAGGATACGACGACCAATATTTTAAATGAGTTTGTCCGAAATGTGGCCAGTGGTGGAGCTTTAAGTACATCTAGTGAAGAAATTAAATCTCTGTTGGCAGAAACCTTGGATGAAAAGAGAGCAAATGAACTTATCTCTAGTATGACCAGCTTTAAGGATAACACCTTAAAGAATCTTGGAACTTACGATCCGAAGACACTCTCCAACTTCCTCAGTAATGAACATCCTCAAATGATTGCTGTCTTGCTCTGCCATATGGGACCCGAAAAAGTTGGGCAAGTCATTAAACTTCTGCCAGAGGCGATTCAATCGGAAGTCGTCATGCGGATTGCATTCTTGGAAGACATCACTCCCGAAGCTCTCGGTGATGTTGAAGATGCCGTAAAAGAAGCTCTCAAGGGACTTGGTTCTGCGACAAAACACAAGATGGGTGGCATCGAATATGTTGCCGATGCTTTGAATCGTTTAGATAAACGAACCACAAGTACGATTTTGGAAGCAATCTCAGCGGATAATGCGGAGCTGGCGGAACAAATTAAACAAAATATGTTCGTCTTCGAAGATCTTATCAAAGTTGATGATCGTGGTATTCAAGAAATTCTTAAGAGTATTGATACAGGTGAGTTGGCACTGGCCTTGAAGGTTTGTACAGACGATTTGAGAGAAAAAGTCTTCAGCAATATGTCTGAACGTGCCGCTAAGATTCTTCGTGAGGACTTAGAAGTAATGGGTCCTGTGAAGGTTTCGGACGTTGAAAAGGCACAAGGAAATATCTTGAAGGTTGTCGACCGACTGGTTTCGGAAGGAAAGATCGTTCTTGCGGGAGAAGGAGAAGAAGCCGTTGTCTAGAATTATTCGAAATTTGGCTGAAGGCATTAAGAAGATGGAGTTTCAAGCTCCAAAGCCACACGAGGCAAAGAGTATTTCTTTGCCTCAGTTTAGAGCCTTTCATTCTCAAGATATGATGCCAATCGAAGATGCTGAGGAAAAGGCAAGGCAGGCGGCAGCAAAGGCAAAGGCGGAGGCCTTGCAAGAAGCGGAAAAAAAACTGAAATCCCCGCTTCAAAATGCATTGGGGAAACTGGAAGGCATCTTAGATGAAATATCTCAGTTTCGACGGGAGTTATTTAAGGAGAGTGAAAGCGACATCATCGAACTCGTTCGACGGATATCAAAAAGAATCCTGCTTCAAGAATTAAGGACGCAGCCAGAGATTCTTACTCAGATCGTACAGACGGCATTAGAGCATCTTGGAAAGGAAGACCTTATTGTGATGGTTTTTAATCCGCAAGACAAATCTCTCTTTGATTCGGCAAAAGATGGTTTCTTAAAGGATCTGAAAAATAAAAGTGAAATTGAATTTCAAACAGATGCTCAAATTCCAAGCGGGTCGGCTCTTCTTAAAACAGAAACAAAGGAGGTCGACGTTCGACTGGAAGAAATGGTGGATCAAATTTTAGGTTATATCGACGAGTCGAGGAGTGATCCTCAAGAGCCGGGAGACGAAGGAGATAAGGTCTAATGAGTCGTTTGGCTTTAGATAAATATTTCCCTTTGATCGAGGATTGTTCCCCGCTTCCTCTCTATGGGACCGTGACAGATTCATTGGGAATCGTCATTGAGGGCTATTGTCCTAATGCTCAGCTTGGAGCTGTTTGTGAAATTACATCAAAGGATCGTCAAAATAAATTTTTAGCAGAAGTCGTAGGTTTTCGTGGAGATCAAGTTATTCTGATGACTTTGGGAGAAGCTCGTTCGGTTGGAATTGGGAGTACGATTCGAGTCATTCGAAAAGCGGCGACTTTGAGCGTTGGAGAAGAATTGATTGGGCGAGTGGTAGATGGAATGGGGAGACCTTTAGATGGGTTGCCTCCTCCCGACTGTTACAAAGAATTTTTGCTCTATTCCCGACCGATCAATCCCCTCAAAAGATCTCGGATTACCACACCTTTGGACTTGGGAGTAAGGTCGATCAATTCTCTTTTGACCACGGGGAAAGGGCAACGAATGGCAATCATGGCAGGTTCCGGTGTTGGAAAAAGTGTGCTGATGGGAATGATGGCCAGATCCACAACGGCTGATGTGAATGTTATCGCTTTAGTTGGTGAACGTGGACGAGAGGTTCGAGAATTTATTGAAGAAAATTTGGGGCCTGAAGGGATGAAGAGAAGTGTTGTGGTTTGTGCGACGGGTGATTTTTCGCCTTTGATTCGGATGCGTGCCGCCTTTGTGGCCACCGCCATTGCCGAATATTTCAGAGGTTTAAAAAAAGATGTTCTTTTGATGATGGACTCGGTCACTCGATTTGCCATGGCACAACGAGAAGTTGGTTTAGCCTCTGGCGAACCGCCAACCACAAAAGGCTATCCTCCGTCTGTCTTTACATTGCTTCCAAAACTCTTTGAACGGGCTGGAAGTTTAAGTTCAGGGGGATCCATTACAGGAATTTATACGGTGCTGGTGGAAGGCGATGATATCAATGATCCAATTGGAGATGCTGTTCGTTCGATTGTTGATGGTCATATTGTTTTGTCACGGAAACTTGCAACGCTTAATCATTTTCCGGCGGTCGATGTGTCCAACTCGACTAGCCGGGTGATGCCCGACGTGGTGACGAAGGAGCATTTAGATTTGGCGGCACATATTAAATCAATTTTAGCGACTTATTCGGAATCCGAAGATCTTATTAATATCGGTGCCTATGTTAAAGGAACCAATCGATCAATTGATGAAGCAATTTCATATATTGAACCTATCCGAAGATTTTTAAGACAAGCTCAAGCAGAAAACATTGATTTCCAAACGGGTTTAAATCAATTGAAGGCTATATTTGCGCCGCCCACCCCGAAGGCAAAAGGGGTTAGCCGATGAAAAGATTTAAATTCAGATTTAAAGCTGTTGAAGAACTAAGAGCTTTAGAGCTTGAACGACAAGTTAAGGAAGTGGCTTTGGCTCAGCGTGAATTAATGAGGATCGAAGCTGAAATCGAAAATCTCGAAGCACGAGTGGTAAATGAAATTAAGCGGATTCAAAATGCGCCCATGGATGATCATCTGAATGAAGAAGTTCGAGAGCTTTCGGTAAATTTTCGAAAAGAAATGAGAAGGCAAATTGCATTGAAGAGACAAGAAGCTTTAGAGGCTAAAAGAGTTTTAATTTTAGAGCGTAGAAAGTTAATTGAGCGCCAGAAAAAGAAAAAGGCGATGGAGATTTTAAGAGAGAAAGATAGGGAACATTATTATGAAGAACAAAACCGAATTGAAACTCGGGAAATGGACGAAATATCTTCTAATTTGTGGATTTATCGTAAGCGCTCCTAATCTGAGCGCTCAAACGTCCGGTTCAAAGGGTTCTGCTTCTGCGGCGCAGCCTGCTCAGCCCGCGGCCGGAAAGGGGCAAGCCGCTGCGACGGCAAAGCCGACAGAGCCAAAAACAGTAGGACGTCTGTTCCCGGATAAGGAATATTACAGCAAACAAGAGGTGGAGGCTTTACAAAAGGTATTGAATCAAAAGGCAAACAAATTAGATCAAGATATTGAAACACAAAAAGAATATCTACAGTCTTTAGATAAAGAAGTGGAAGATCATTTGCAAAAGATTCAGCAAGCGCGAAATGAAATTGCTGATTTTATGAACGCAAGAGATCAAAAAGAAGAAACAAAGTTGAAAAAGTTAGCTAAATTTTATGAAGCGATGGATGCAGAACAGGCCGCTCCTCTTCTTGAACGAATTAATAATAATCTTGCAATTAAGTTATTTGATCGGATGGACACAAAAAAAGCAGGTGCGATTTTGGCATTATTTCCACCGCAGAGAGCTGCTTCGATTACATCTAATTTTCCTCGATTGAAACTCCAAGCAGATGGCGGAGGGGCTAGAAATTGAGAAGTTTAAGAAAAAGTTCTTTCAGGCGATGGTCGTTTGAAAGGGATAAACAACAATGGAGGTGCAAATGGAACTATCCAAATTTATGGATTCCATAGGCGCTTCATCTCAAAAGGGGATGGACCTTCAAAAAGGAGTCTCCAGAGATGGGAAAGCTCAAGACTCAGAAACGAGTAGCTTCGACAAAGGGCTCACTCGTTTGCTGAACCATCATCAAGCAGCAAAGGAAAAAATTCCAATGTTTAAGCTTCATGATCATTTGGCGCATTCTCATGTCACGAAGAAGTCTGATCAGGCCGAGAAGCATTCGGATTCTGCAAAGAACGATCATCATACGAATAGAGAGTTGAAAAAGAAAAACTCTGATTCCGATCATCATTCTAAGGAAGTGCAGAATGCAGATGCATCAAAACATGAACAGAAAGCTTCTTCATCGGAAGAGGACTCTTCAAAGAAAGATTCGTCTAAGGATAAGACGGATCCCGCTGAGCTAAAGCTTTCGGTCCAGCAAGTGCAAAAGATGCTTGCTGAGCTAAAGCAGATTCAAATGCAAGCCTCAACGGCGGATAGCACGCAAAATGCTTCTGCCGTTGCTCAGGCCAACCCGCAGCAGCAGGCTATCACAGTTGCTAATGCGGCTCAGCAAAAGGAAAATGTAGCGGTCTCTCAGAATGTTGCTCAAAAGATGGAGGTCTCTCAATCTTTGGCGGCGCTCAAGCTACAGCAGGTCCCATCTTCTCAAGTGGATCCAAAAGCTTCTGTTAAAAAAGCTTCTTCTGATTTAGAGAAGTTGATTCAGATTGATCCTAAGTTGGCGAAAAAGATTCAAATGGATTTGAGTCAAAGCGCTGCGAAGTCTCAATCTGCCGAAAAGCTTCAGCTTCCTCACGGGGCAAAGGAGCTTTCTGGGCAATCTTCTATTCCAAAAGTAGAAACCCCGGCTTTGATGGCGAAGAATATGTTCGTCCACAAGGCAGCAGATGCTGGAGCCAAGGTAGAGATGAAGCTAAACCATGATTCCAATAAAATAACAAAAGATTTGTCTCCTCAG
>Ga0114931_10008745_pt1 | contig 12214 bp, 12 predicted proteins | sample 2SBtaG_FD_89579 | JGI IMG/M metagenome (GOLD analysis project Ga0114931, IMG submission 89579) | Deep subsurface microbial communities from Kolumbo volcano to uncover new lineages of life (NeLLi) - 2SBTROV14_V59a metaG | ecosystem: Environmental > Aquatic > Marine > Volcanic | place: Kolumbo...
AACCAGCAAGCCCGGCCGACAACACAGGCCGCAAATCAAGGTAGACGGGCTGCCCGCTGCGGATCCGTTTATGGATGGCGCGCGCGATGACATCACGCGGCGCCATTTCGGCTGCAAAGTGTTCGGCCAACATGAATCGACCACCCACCTCATCAAGCAGCAAGGCCCCTGCTCCTCTCAACGCCTCTGTCAGCAGTGTTAAACTCGCCCCATTGTTCGTCTGATTGGTGGCCAACGCGGTTGGATGAAACTGAACAAATTCAAGATCCGCCAACGTCGCACCAGCACGGGCCGCCATTGCCAATCCGTCGCCGCTTGCCTCAACCGGATTGGTCGTGTGCCACCAGGTGGTACCGATGCCACCCGTCGCAAGAACAACAGCTGGCGCACGATGCAGCATCCAGCCATTGGTCCTGTTGAAAGCCAGCAGCCCCTGGACTCGTCCCTCGTCAACCAGCAGGTCGTGGACGAACGTATCTTGCAGCACCTGAATTGATCTCGACTCGACGACGCGTTCGATCAGTGACTTCATGAGAATCAGGCCGGTGGCATCACCGCCGGCGTGCACAACACGTGGCGCTCCGTGCGCCGCCTCTTGTGCCAGTTCCAAGACACCGTCTGGCGTGCGGTCGAATGGAATCCCCTGTCCCAGCAACCATTGCAGACTGATTGCCGATTCCGCCGTCATTTGATGAACACGCCCTGGATCGCCTAAACCGGCACCAGCGGAAAGGGTGTCGACAGCGTGCATTTCGGCCGAATCATCCGGGCCAACGGCGGCGGCGATCCCGCCTTGCGCCCATAAACTTGAGCCGCCCGCGAGCGTTGTTGTCTTAGTAATTAGAGTGACGGACCGTGGCGCAAGAGCTAAAGCGCAGACCAACCCGGCCAGGCCGGAGCCAACAACGATGACCTCATCGCTTGTTTCCGACATTGCCGACACAATGGTCACGTCGTGACCTATTTTCCACCAACCGCCAACATGCGCCCGACAGCACGGCGCGCGCCTACCGCAACCGACGGATCGATTTCAACTCGCGGCTGCAGAGTTTCCAACGCATTCTGAATGTTCGCCAGGGTGATGCGCTTCATGTGTGGACACAGATTACAGGGCCGAATAAATTCCACATCGGTGACCGAGGCCGCGACGTTGTCACTCATTGAACACTCGGTAACCATCAACACGCGCTTCGGTCGTTTGTCTTGGATGTAACTCTGCATCTGTGCGGTTGAGCCAACGTAGTCAGCGGCGCCAAGCACGTCGGGTGGGCATTCCGGATGTGCAATGATCGTCAGTTCATCGAAACTTTCCCGGTATTGCTCGAGCTCAGTCGCCGTGAATCGCTCGTGCACTTCGCAATGCCCCTGCCACGGAATAATCTCCACATCCGTTTGCTCAGCAACGTAGGCCGCCAGGTATTCATCGGGCAAGAACAACACACGGTCAACCCCGAGGGATTCCACCACCTCGACGGCATTTCCGGACGTACAACAGATATCGGATTCCGCTTTGACTTCGGCCGACGTATTGACGTAGGTGACCACTCGTAAGCCGGGGTATTGCCGGCGCAGTCGACGAATATCGGCGGCGTTGATCGAGTCAGCCAGCGAGCAACCGGCCTGCAGGTCGGGGATCAGTACGACCTTATCGGGATTGAGGAGCTTGGCGGTCTCCGCCATGAAATGAACGCCTGCCATCACAATAACATCTGCATCGGTATCCGCAGCACGTCGAGCTAAGGCGAGTGAGTCCCCACTGATATCCGCCACGCAGTGATAGATTTCCGGTGTTTGGTAATTATGCGCGAGGATCACCGCATTTCGCGTCTTTTTGAGTTCGTTAATCGACGCTACATACGGCTCATGCAGGAGCCATTCTATATCCGGGATGACTGTTTTGACGCGCTCATAAGCGGCATCTGTGCCGGGGGAACTCGCACTACTTGGGGAGGGGGATAACATGCAATACCTGCTTCGGGCTATCTTGTGGCCGGACTATGGAACCAATTTATACTCTAATCGAGCATATTGGTTATACTCACAGAGAGCATATAGTGTGTCAAGTATTTTGATTCAACCAATCAACAAGGGGTTCCGATGAGCAACCGTGCGCAGCAAACTATCATCGACCTAACGGCCGTTATCGTTGCCGTGACCGACAACGAGCCCCGTTTATTGCTTGTTGAGTCCGAACGCGGCCACATAGCTTTACCTAACGGGCCGTTTAACCCGGAAACCGATGAGAGTCTGGAAAGCGGTCTGCGCTCGTTGGTAGAGGCACAAACCGGCCTTGAGTTGTATTACGTTGAGCAGCTTTATACCTTTGGAAACCGTAACCGTGATCATCGTGAAATTGACGGTGGGCCAAGGGTCCTATCGGTCGCGTACATCGCCTTAGCGTACGAGGAAACTGTGGACGAACCGAATGCAAGCTGGTACGACTGGTATCGGTTTCTACCGTGGGAAGACTGGCGCCAGGGGCGACCAACCGCCATCACGGAGCATATTGAGCCAGCGTTGCGGCATTGGATTCGGGATTCCAGAAATCCCGGTAGCCTCCGGCAACGGCAGGAACGCGTCAACGTCACGTTCGGTCTTCACGATACCGCTGAGATGGACAGTGTTCTATGCCCGGAACGTTATGAGCTTCTTTATGAAGCGGGCCTTGCAGAGGAAGCCAGTCGAGATCACCCAGACAATAGTAGTCCGTCGAACTCGAAATCGAATGCCAAGATGGGAACTCCGTTGCCATCGGATCATCGACGTATCCTGGCAACAGCGCTCGGACGGCTACGAGGCAAGCTCGCCTACCGACCTGTCATCTTCGAGTTACTGCCGGGCGAATTCACACTGCTGCAACTACAACGCGTGGTCGAGGCACTGGGCGGGGCCGAGTTGCACAAGCAGAATTTTCGCCGCCTCGTCAATAATGCAAATCTTGTGGAGTCGATCGGTCGCAACAGTGCGCTCGGACGTGGCCGCCCTGCCGAACTATTCCGGTTTCGTCGCGAGGTCCTCGGTGAAAAACTGACGGTAGGACTCGGAAGGCCAATGTTGCGTGGTAGCGAGAAGTGTTGACGGAACGCCATCAACTGGGCATTATCCGCGCACGACTGGTCTGCCCCTCAAACATGTCGCTATAACATTGCCTGCCGTGAAAAAACCGGAGGTTAAACGTTTGCGCATGTTAAGTCTCGGGCCAGATAAACTCTCAAATTCAAAAGAATCCCCGGTAGCTTGCAATGGCCACCGGGGATTTTTTTCTTGGGCCGTTGCGAATATCGCATTACAAGGAGCACAGGATGATTGCGGGATCGCTGGTTGCGTTGGTTACCCCCTTTCGCAACGATGAACTCGATGAAGAAGCTGTACGAAGTTTGGTGCAGTGGCACATCGAGCAGGGTACAGACGGTATCGTACCCGTCGGCACGACTGGAGAATCGGCCACACTCACCGCGAAAGAGCATTGCAGGGTCATTGAACTGGTAGTCGAGGAAGCTGCTGGACAGGTACCCATCGTCGCCGGCGCCGGCTCAAACAATACGCGTGAGGCGATCTTCTATAACGATGCCGCACAAGATCTCGGTGCCGATGCAAGCTTGCACGTGGCAGGCTATTACAACCGGCCGTCACAAGAGGGTTTATTCAGACACTTTGAGGCGGTGCATGAGGCAAGCAGAATACCGATTATTGTTTACAACATTCCGCCCAGAGCGATTGTTGAAATTGAGCCGGAAACAACGGCGCGTATAGCAGCGCTGCCTCGAGTGGTCGGCGTGAAAGATGCCACCGGCGATCTCACCCGGCCAATCCGCGAAAGATTGTTAATAGAAGGCGACTTTTCCTTCCTGTCCGGTGAGGACGGTACTGCCGTTTCCTAACTAAGCGTGACAATCTCACCTTCGATAAATCCGTAGCGCGTGTATGGAAATGCGTCGAGTTTGACTGCAACCGCTTGTTGTTCACGTACAAACCCAATAGTCTTTATTCAATACCATCGCCTCAACGATTAGGTCTTCATCATCAGGCACGATAACCATAAGCTGTTCCGCCGGCGTTACGACGCCGCCAACGGTAAAAACGCTGAGTTGTTGAACAACGCCGTTGATCGGCGCCAGTAGTTGCCGTGACGCATCGGCTTGCTGCGCCTTCTTCAGTTCGTTTTGAAGATACTGTGTTGATTTGCACCGAATTTTGATCCAGAACCGGCCACTTATTGCATCGAAAATTGACCCGCCTGCTGCTTCTTGGATTCTTGAAAAGTTTGCCATTACATTGCCTGAAACGGGTCATTTCCAAGTCGCAAGAGATGGGTCAATTCATCCTGCAAATCAACACCATTGGCCTTCATCGCATCCCCCGTTTCAAGGACGAGTCGTGCCAGATTGTGCCTTTCATCCGCTTCGCCAGTTCACCCGTCACCACGTGCTAACGCCGCAACGCGACTCTTTTTGTACGCTCGAAGTCCATCAAGGTAGTCAGACCATGCCTGTATCATATTTCGGCGCTCAGAGAATCTCTCGGCTTTGTTGTAAGTGGCTCGAATTTGATTTCGATCGAGATGTGCCAACTGCAGTTCGATGTCACCCGAATCAAATCCTAGCTCATGCAAGCAGGTCGATGCCATGTTTCTAAAGCCGTGTGTCGTCATTTCGTCCTTGGCGTAACCGAGGCGCCGTAATGCCGCGTTCAGAGAGTTGTCACTGATTGGACGCTCCCTTGACCAAGACCGGGGAACAGCAATTCGCTCTCTCCAGTAATTTCCTTCAATTCTCGCAGGATCGTTAGAGCCTGGGTCGACAGTGGCACCGTATGTGGCCGGCCCATCTTCATCCGATATTCCGGGATCACCCAGGTTGCCGCCTTCAGATTAAATTCCGACCAGCGCGCTGCACGTAGTTCGCCGGGTCTGACAAAGACGTGGGGCGCCAATCGCAGCGCGTGCATGACAGACGGTTGTCCCTGGTATCCGTCAATCGCTCGCAACAGTTGCCCGATTTCCTCCGGATCTGTAACCGCTGCGAAATGAGTCGTCGCAACCGCCGATAATGTTCCTCGAAGGTCTGCGGCGATATTTCGTTCTGCACGCCTGGTTGCGATGGCGAACCGAAATATGCGCTCCGCAAGCGCCCTCACACGATGCGCCGTTTCCCGGTTCCCGGCCTCCTGAATCTTCAGCAGCACCGATCGAAGATCCGGAACCGCGATTGAGGCAACCGGCATCTTACCCAGCGTAGGCTTCCCACGCATCTCGAATCAACGCCGGTTCTCGGCGGGCTGCATCATGTGTAGCAATGGGCAGCCTGACACGCCGATGGAGTTATTGCGCCCTACAGCCCTAAAATAAAAAATTGGAGGCTAGGGTCGGAATCGAACCGGCGTACACGGAGTTGCAGTCCGCTGCATAACCACTCTGCCACCTAGCCTCGGTGTGCGACGAAACCGCCGGCAAATACCGCTCTGCTCCGCAGGCGTCGCAGTATACAGCGACTGTCTCAGCAATCCACCCGAAATATTTGCATAATGGCGCAATGAAAATGACCGCTCGCTGCACCGCATTCCTCATCGCAATGATGCTCGTTGCCTGCACAGAGCAAGCTCTGCCGCAATTTGGTGACCCGGTGCCTGTCACGGTCCCCAGCGGCAAACCTGCCTACGGTCCCCGCCTGACACAAAGTACAAACGATGACGGTATCCTGAGCTGGATGGAGCGCAACGAGGCTGGTTCTTCATTGCACTTTTCCGTTTATTATGAAGATAAGTGGCTGCCACAAAAGCTCGTCGTCATCGACAAAAAAATGTTCGTGAACTGGGCGGATCTCCCTGCCGTAAGCGCGACGGGTGCAAGCTCGCTGCTGGCACACTGGCTGAGTTATACGGCGGACGCCCCCTATGCCGATCAGATCCTCACCGCCCTTTCAGCCGACGACGGTGCAAGCTGGAGTGCCCCGGCCAGCCCGCACACAGATGGCACGCCGACCGAACACGGTTTTGTCTCGACCTTTCCCGCCGGGAACGGCACCGGGCTCATCTGGCTGGATGGCCGCAACACGCCGGATGAAGGCATGGCGCTGCGAGGAGCGACGCTGGGACCGGACGGATCGCTGCACGATGAAATACTGCTCGATGATCGGGTTTGTGATTGCTGTCAAACGGATATTACCGTGACGGATGATGGGCCCGTGGCGGTTTATCGCAACAGAACAGCGGACGAAGTTCGGGACATCTATGTGTCTCGCTACCGGGATGGAAAGTGGCTGATCGGCACGCCGGTATCGAATGATGGCTGGGTCATCGCCGGATGCCCGGTAAACGGTCCGTCGATTGCCGCTGCAGGAAAACGCCTTGTTGTCAGCTGGTTTACAGCCGCAAACGATAAACCAACGGTCAGCGTTGCCGTATCGACGAATGCCGGAAAATCCTTTTCAGAACCGGTCGTGATCTCGTCAACAAAGGTCGTCGGTCGTGTTGGTGCGGCGATGATCGACAGGAATTCCTTCGTTGTCAGCTGGATGGAGTCGGACAAAGAGGGAATCTATGCGATAAAACTGCGTGGCATGACGTTTGACGGGCAGTTGGGCCCTATCCAGACAGTCGGGCGAACCGCAGTTCAGCGCACGGTTCCCCAGATGCTGCGTGTTGGCGATCAGATCGTACTGGCCTGGACCGATGAGATGAATGACTTGAGCAAGATTGCGTCCGTCAGAGTTTCCATACTGGGATACTACGACTGAGCCGCATCGACGTGAGAAAACCACCGTTTTTTCCGCTGGCCAAATTGGCTCCCTTAGGGCTTCTCAGCGCCGCGGCGGCGCTGGGTGCTACCTATGTCTTGCAAAGCAGTGAGTTTGCAAGGATTTGGGCCGGCGCCTGTCTGCTGCCATTGCTTGTTTACCTGGCGTCTTGCCATTTCCGAGCCCGAAAAATGATCCTCGCAGAACAAGGCAGAGAGCGACAGATCGTCAGGCAAAGCTTCATCGCGATGGTGGCGGATCGATCCGCCCGCTTCTGGGGCTTTCTGTTTAGCCTAGTTGCCGTCGCGACTTGCGTCATTGCGTTGGTGATCTGGGCGTATCAGGCCTGGCTATGGTATCGCGAGGGCCACTGGGTATCCGTCACCTGGCTCTCGGTGATCGGCGTTATGCCACACACGGAGCATTCGTACGTGCAACGATTGTATAACTGGCTCAGTGACACGAATATCGGGGTCATCGCCCTGATCGGCGGTTTACTGGTCGCCGCACCCGTCGCCGCAATCAGTTGGCGCTCGAATAACAAGGCCAAATTTCGGCGCAACGATCTGGCTAACCTGAAAAAGAGATCGTAGTAACCGTGTCCCTTTATCGAAGTCCTCAAGGAGCAAGGCCGGGAGACAACCGCAGAGAACGCCGCCGAAGAATGTTGTTCTCAAAATACATCGGCGTCCCCGCTGTGGCCGTTTGCTGTTTTTGTGGTTGAGAAGCCAACGGCATAATATTGCCACTCAATAATCTAGTAACAGCGTTGCCGTATGAAGATGGACTGTTTCGCGATCGTTCTTTTAGCCTGCTCGATAATAGGCTGCGCGGCCCTGGCGCCGGATTTTCGCGCACGTGCCGATGACGCGTTTCGCAAGCAGAACCGCCTGTCGGCCGAGTTCATGCTGATGGTTGCCAGCGAGAAAGCCCCGGCATCCGGATTATACGCTGGGCTGTTCGAGTACGAGGCGGCGATGCTGGATGCGTGCCAGCCACTGAACACGATCGCAGCGAAGCGGCGTGACAATCAGCGCGTCACGCTACACGAGAAACGCGCGGTACTCGATAGCCTGGATCCGTGCGAGTCGGCCGCCACCGTGTTCGAGGCGCGTCTCCAAGCCTTCCCGGAGCGTTCGTCCCGACCGTAGAATTTTCGGCGACACGGGTGGTTTTCGAAGGATATTCGCTGGGTCGAACTGCCACTCCGCCGGTTTTTCTGAGGCCTTCCTGGCCGCCGGCCGCCATCTCCTCGAGATAGTCGAACACGACCGGCAATCCACCGGACTGGTACAGACGTGTCAGGTTCGCGCGCTGTAACGCCAGGTCACTGACGCCGTCGACGAGAATCGTGACAATGAGCCAGCGGCCCTGCCTTCGCTGCAACACATACTCGAACACCACTTTGCTGCCGTCCGGACGGATCAGGTGGCTGCGCACCGTGCTGCGGGCGTCATCACGTTGCAGCGTTTCGGCCGCATCAAATCGCAGGTCTCCGGTCGATGCAAAGCGCGACGTGTAGGTCGCGATACTCGCGCGCCGAAACGCATCACGAAAGCGGCTGCGATCCTGTTCGTCCAGGGACGGCCAGAATCGCCCACCGACGAGGCGCGCGATGGTTTTGAAATCGTGGCTTGCATCGATCGCGGGCGCCAGGAGGCGAAAACGCGACGCGAAATCCGCATCGTCGCCGGCGGCGGTGAGCGCCGCATGCAGGCCGTCGATGACTGCGGCAGGATCATCGTCGACGCTTGCCGCCGGCGTCATCGCGGTGGCCAACAACAAGCACAGCGCGCAAGCCACACGATGCCGGCGAACTGGCTGCAGGCCGGATCGATCAGAAGCCGTCACCGCGGCTGTCCTTGTGAGGCCGAACTCATCGAGCGATCGTAGCGGCGTGCCTTCCATACGGCGCCGGCGCCTTGCCAGTATTGCAAGGCCGAATACCACGTCATCAGCAGATACGTCGTCGCGACCAGTGGCAACAGCAATGCGCGCAACCCGTGCAACTCGTAGAACCGCAGCGTTGGCAAGAAGCTCAGGGCCATCGCCGCGTACGCGATCAGGCCGGCTGTCGCGAGAGCCGGAGGCGCCGATACCATGGCGGCAACAGGGACGACGAACAGCGTGAGCATTGCGACGGTACAGGCAAGCAGCAGCGCCGGGGAATAGTGGAGTTGTGTATACGCCGTACGTGAAACCAGCTTCAGGACATCCGCGAATCGCGCATAAACGCGCAGGCTGCCGACGCCACCTGACAGGACTATGCGGATCGGCCAGCCGTGCTGTTTTACCCGCTGCGCCAGCGTGCAATCGTCGATCAGCGCGCCGCGCAGGGACTCGAAACCGCCGATGCCATCGAGTGCCTCGATGCGCAGCAAGACACAGCCGCCGGCCGCGGCGGCCCGCGCATGCCGTGTCGAGTTCACCCATGCGAACGGATACAGGAGCTTGAAGAAGTAGACGTAAGCGGGCATCAGGAGGCGCTCCCAGAAGGTCTTGCTGCGCAGGCGCGCCATTACAGAAAGCATGCCGAGACGGTCCCGCTCAAGGTGCCCGGCGAGTGCTGCGAGCATGCCGGGACCGAGCACAATGTCCGCATCGAGCAGCAACACGCGATCCGTCCTGACCCTGCGAATGCCCTGTTCGAGCGCCCACAACTTGCCGGTCCAGCCGTCGGGCAAGGGCTGGCCGGTCACGAGCTTGACCCGATCGCGATCGAAAGCCTGCACGCAGGCAACCGTGTTGTCGGTCGAGCGGTCATCGACGACGATCGCGCTAACCGCAGGGCCTTGGGCCAACACACTCCGCAGGCAAGTGCCGATCATTGCGGCTTCGTTGCGCGCTGGAATCAGCACTGTGAGCCGGCCAGGACCAGCGGACGGCGACGCGGCGGCAATACGCTCTCGCGTGCTCCAGGGCTTCGCGGACCACAGGAGCACTGCGACCCATGCCGCGGCCGCGGTAACGACGGCGACGGCGAAAATCGGATTCACGGGACCATCTTCAGGCCGAGCGGCGGCCTGCGATAGTGGAATTGCCGATTGTCTCCGTCTCCCGCCGCTTGAAGTGCACCGGCAGTTCCGGAACCATCGGACCCTGCGTGCGCGGACCGCGAAGTCCGACGCGCAGCGCCTTGAGTGGCGACGAGAAGGTGTCGTCAACTGCGGTGCCTTCATAGCCACAATGCGCCATGCAGTTCTGGCATTTTTCATTGCGGCCGAATCCGTAGTTATCCCAGACTGTGTCGTCCATCAGTTCCGCGTAGCTACCTGCGTAGCCCTCGTCCACCAGCAGATAGCACGGCCGCTGCCAGCCGAAGTTGTTGTACGTCGGGTTGCTCCATGGCGTGCACTGGTAGCGCTGATTGCCGGCGAGAAAGTCCAGGTACAGCGACGAATGGTTGAATGGCCAGTCACTGTGACGCTCCCGTCCAAGCGTGAACAGTTCGCGGAACAGCTGTTTGCAGTGCCGTCGTGACAGGAACACGTCCTGGCGCGGCGCATGGTCGTAGCTGAATCCGGGCGACATCGTAATGCCTTCGACGTCCATCGCGGCCACTGTATCGAGAAAGTCGGCAACCTCCTCGGCTTCCTCACCCTGGAACAGCGTGTAATTGACGGTGACACGAAAACCGCGTTCGCGCGCGACCCGGATCGCGTTGACCGCCTTTTCATAGATGCCGGACTTGCACACTGAAGCATCGTGGCGCTCGCGGTTGCCGTCGAGGTGGATCGAGAAACTGAGATAGTGTGACGGTGTGTAATCCCCGATCTTTCGCGGCAACAGGATCGCGTTCGTGCAGAGATACACGTAGCGTCGCAGCCCGGTGATCGCCGTCACCATTTCCGGCATCTCGCGGTGAATGAGCGGCTCTCCGCCCGCGATCGATACAATCGGCGCACCGCATTGGCGTACGGCGGACACCGCGTCAGCCACGGACATGCGGCGCCGCAGGATGTCCTCCGGATAGTCAATCTTGCCGCAACCTGCACATGCGAGGTTGCACTGGAACAGGGGCTCGAGCATCAGGACAAGCGGGTATCGGCTCGCGCCACCTAACTTGCGTCCCGCAACGTAGCTGCCGACACGCAGCATCTGCAACAACGGCACGCTCACGGCGACACCCTCATCGCCGTGACCGGTCGGCGGACAGGCGGTTGTCCGAGGGCGGAGAAACGGTCCCAGTGCCGGTCGATGATGCACTGCCATTCCATGCGGAACCATGGCGTAAACCACTCCGGATGTTCGGTGAGCATGTGATCGAGTCTCGCGGGCTCGACGTACATCCAGGCCGCGATCTCGTTGCGGTTGCAACGCACGGCTTCATCCGTCCGTCCCACGTACACCCAGCAGAATTCGTGCTCCGCTCCCGTATCGCCAAATGTCGCCTGGTAGCGGAATTTGTACAGGAAGCCGAGTTCACAGCGGATACCGAGTTCTTCCTCGAGCCGGCGTCGCGTCGCGACTTCCATCGCTTCGCCTTCCCGCGGATGGCTACAGCAGCTGTTCGACCAGCGCAGTGGCCACAAGCGCTTCTGCGCGCCGCGTTGCTGCATCAGTATCTGGCCGGCCGGGTTGACGACGAACAACGAGAATGCGCGATGTAACACGCCTTCGCCGTCGTGACATTCCGCCTTGCTCGCATAACCGCATGGCCGATCCTGCAGGTCGACGAGAATCAGTCGCTCGCTTTCATCGGATACGATCCGATCGTTCGGGTGGTTGTCTCTGTCAAACAATTTGCACCTCCAATGCCTGGTAACCGGAATCGTCGAAAGCCTCGATCAATGCTGCGCCGTTGGATTCGCACAGTGCAATGATCGATCCGCCGCCACCGCCGCCAGTCAGTTTCGCGCCAAGCGCTCCGTTGTCGCGCGCGATCTGCACCATTTCCTCGAGTTCCCAGGTGGAAACCTGCAGCGCGTTCAGGAGCCCGTGGCAGATGTTCATGCAATCCCCAAGATGCTCGAGGTCAGACTGTTCCATGGCGGTAAGAGCCTGCAAGGTCAAAGTATCGATTTCGTCGAATACGCGGTCATAGCGGTCCGGACTGCAATCCCGCATCTGCCGTACGCGCTCGACGGTGCGCGAAGTGAGGCTCTCGACGCCGCTCATGGCTACTACGACCGTGACCGGTTGCGGCAGCGACAGCGGTCTCAGAATCGGCGGATCACCGCGCCTGAACAACATCGCCCGGCCATATGCGGCGATGGAATTATCGACGCCCGACGGGTTACCGTGCGCGAGTTTTTCTCCCTCCATCGCCAGCGCGCTTACTTCTTCGTCGCTCAGGCCAAGCGAATAATGTGTATTCAGCGCGCGGATGATCGCGACCGCGACCGCCGCAGAGGCACCGAGACCCATGGCGCGCGGGAGGCTCGGGAAGACCTCGATATCGATGTCCCGGTCCGCGAGTTCGAGTTGATCGAGCAAGCAGCCCGCAGGTACTTCGAAACTCTGGCGTCGCCGGGGATCCG
>Ga0114931_10008746_pt1 | contig 12213 bp, 11 predicted proteins | sample 2SBtaG_FD_89579 | JGI IMG/M metagenome (GOLD analysis project Ga0114931, IMG submission 89579) | Deep subsurface microbial communities from Kolumbo volcano to uncover new lineages of life (NeLLi) - 2SBTROV14_V59a metaG | ecosystem: Environmental > Aquatic > Marine > Volcanic | place: Kolumbo...
AATATATCTCACCTCCTTTCCTTCTGTACTCTCAAAGGGTTATTGAAACACTGGTGTTGTTTTACATGCATCAATTTGAATGCGGCAAAAGTTGAAGGGTTTTTTGAAAACAATTTACCCTCCGGGAGCGCCTATTTTGCCGAATCTGCTGCGTTGGCAAGGACTTGAAGTATACGAATACATCTGCGCCCTTACCGCCTTGCATCTCCGGCAAACTCGGCGCTTGCAGGATTTAGGTATAATGTCTTTTCTCTAATGTTCGACGAGATTAATCAGGGTCTCCTTTTCTCCCCGAAGAAAGCGCCGAAGATTTTCTTCAAAAATCGTTAGCACTTGCTCCACATAAATATCACTCATGCCACCCACATGGGGAGTAATAATGGTATTTTCCAGGTTCCATAAAGGACTTTCCGGAGGAAGGGGCTCTTTCCAAAAGGTATCCAGGGCAGCACCAGCGATTTTTTTCTCTTGCAGAGCGTGAATCAAGGCCTCTTCGTCCACCACCTCGCCCCGGCCGATGTTGATAAAAAAGGCGGAAGATTTCATTCGTGCAAAGGCTTCCGCCCCGATCATTTTTTGGTTATCAGGAGTGGAAGGAGCAACACAGATAAAGTAGTCAACCTCCGCTATCACCTCATGGAGTTTATCAAGGGTGTAAAAATGATCAACACCGGGAACCTGCCGCAAAACATGGCCAAGACCAATGACCGTCATGTCAAAGGCCTTGCATTTTTGAGCGATTGCCTCTCCAATGATCCCCACACCCATGATTCCCACCGTTTTTTTGTAAAGGAGTCTTGTGGGCCAACGCTCCCAAATCTTTTGGGTCTGATTCCGAATCATCTTTGGAAGGTTTCGATTGAGGGCAATCATGAGGAATATGGCCATCTCCGACATCTGGGGCCCATGGATTCCCCGGGTGGAAGTCAAGAGCACATCCTTTTTCAAGGAAGGAAGCTTGGTAATATAATCTGTTCCTGTTATCATAGCTTGAATCCATTTAAGATTCACAGCCCTCTTGATCATCTGGTCTGAAATCCTGATAGTGGTGATGATATCAGCCTTTTCTATGAATGGCCCTACCGCCGCTTCCGTTTCGGCGGCATGGATGGTAATCTGAGGGAATTTCGGTTCTAGGATTTCCTTATATTTCACGGCATCATGGTTCAATACGAGCAAGTTCATTGGCAAGTTCTCCATTGATATTTACAGGGCAATGATTTCTTTCGGCGTCTTATGGAGACAGGGACCAGGCCCATCCTCGGTGATGATGTAATTATCACAAACTGTTGCCCAGACCCTATCGTTGGAAGCGGCAGGGTGTACTGTCATGTTGTGCCCGGCCTTGATTTCCATGGTTTCATCTTTTAGTATCACGGGTCTTTCCACCAGATCATAACCTTGGCCGTGCGCGTAGAGCCTTCTCTCTTTCTCGTATCCCTTTTTGACAAGGAACTCATTATTTGCCTGCAGAATCTCCTTCGGATCGGCACCTGGCTTCATGAGATTGAGGCTGTGTGCCTGAGCCTCTACAGAGATGGCGTAGGCATCCTGCAACTCCTGCGTTGGCTCGCCCAGAGAGAAAATTCTAGCGATTTCAGCATAAAAACCACCTGGTCCATTCACTTCTATCAATAGTGAAACTTGATCCCCTTCTTGGAGGACCCTGTTTTGAAAACGACGAAATGTGAAAGGGACTGGGGTGCCTTGGGGGCCGGAATTGGCTAAAATCAATTGTCGTTCACTCCCGTGCATCATGGCAGAGTACTGTGCTTCTGCATGAATTTCAAAAGTCTTCCTTCCGGGCCTGAGCTCCTTTTTCACGTGCTCTATGGCCAGATCCTGAATGGCCGCACACTCTTTGATCAGCTCAATTTCTTCAGGACTTTTGACCGCTTTGATCTGGTCGATGTGATCCGTCATATCGACAAATTTGGCGTCGTTAAGGTGCTTATTCAAGTAATGGAAGAAATTCATAGGGATGAAAGATTTTCCTACCAGACCGACTGTGGTTCGCTTTTTCGCGTTTAAAACACTAACGGCGAGTTCCGCGTCATATTCATAGGTATAGTGAACCGACGGAAAGTAGGGCGCTCCCAGTCTGTTTTTTACTCCCCGAACCGACCACGCCGGGGGGAAGGGGTCTCCGGGAGGCGTGGGTCCGCAATTAATCAAGGTCATTTCTTCATCGATGGGAAAAATCACGGTAGAGGGGTAGCTGTGACGGGCAGGGATATCGGTGAACCATCTGACATATCCCCCAAGAAATTCTTCATCATTTCGCATCAGAAGATAATCCACTTTGTGATCGTGCATGACCTCCCTGACGGCCTTCCATCGTCGTTTCAGTTCGACGGTGGAGATACTTTTCGACATCCTATCTTTCGGCTCCTCCATGATCAGCGCTCCTTCTTGCTTGGGGAATTAGGGAATAGTGTTGTGTGTCCTTGCGAATGTCCTCCTGTTAATCAAGGGTTTCAACAACTGTTTCACCCTGGCATGCTCGACAAACATTCCCATCATCCACGGGGTGGGATTCATTACAAACAGGACAAATGGCAAAACCCTTTCTCTTGTTTTGCGCTCGGTACTCAGGCTTCAGTTGCACTCTTTGCAAGCCACAATAATCGGAACCTGCCTGCTTTATTTCTCTCATGAGGAGTTCAAAGTCCTGATCTTTCTTCTTCTTCAATTTGAAGAACCACGCGTTGACTTCGGACCATTTCTCTAATTTATGTGGATCAATAAAAACACGGACCCCTTCCCCTCCGAATTTTTCATAGAGGGTCAGGGCATAACGCCCAAAATCAATAATTCTTAGCCAGCCGTTCCCGATTGTGCAGGGAGTAAGGAGCTGAATTGCGTCAGGCAGACACACCCGGGTCTCACAGAAGGCGTCAAAAAATTCCCCGTCAGGGAGATGACGAACCGCGAGATCTACCATGAACCCCCCGATGGCCACACCGGGTGCAATATGGCCGTGGAAAGATTTGACGATATTTATATACTCATCGTATTCATGGGAACAGATTGTCACCTTCTGGGACGACTTCATCGCGGAGGAAAGATTCGGTGTAATCGGAGCTTCTTGTTTTTTCATAATAATATCGTTCCCATGTTGGTGCTTTTCTTCAAGTCAACATCCAGCACTTTTTTCTCGAAATCTTTGTAACTGATTTCAATTCTGAAATTCCCACTGTCTTCATCAAGCTTGTCGAACCTGAAGTCTCCAAAATTGTCCGTCAACTGCCTTCTTGTTATTTTCGACTCCCTTATTAAGCTCACCTCCGCTCCTTCTGCGCAGTCGGTTATACCGTCTTTTTCAACGGTAACGCTGCCCGCTATGAAGCACTTGAAGAAACGGTACAAATTCTTGTAGTACACACGAGGTTGCGTTCTGTATTCAGGATGTAAAATCGCCAACTCTTCGGATTCAATTATTTTTTGTATCATGCTATCCTCGGCGTAAACCACACGCAGTGCCCCAGTCGGACAGGCCTGAACGCATCGGGGTTGTTTCCACCCATCATCCAGCAGATGCGCACAAAGGGTGCATTTTTGGGGGAGATTTTGTTCCTCATTCCACCAGATAACGTTGTAAGGGCATGCCTTTACGATATCCCTCTGACCTCGCGCTTTTTCCGGGTCAATGATAACTATTCCATCATCTCTCTTGTAGGCACCTCCGTTCTTTGCCACTCGGATACAGGGAGCGTTGTCGCAGTGCATGCAGGGGACGGGTAGGTAGGCGACGTCTATCATGGGAAACCGGCCTCTCTCCTTACGCATGATGTTCATCCACCTTTGGCCGTGGCGGGGTTGAGAGACCGAATAGCCGGGCCAGCCATTGGCCACATATTCATCTTTGCAGGAAAGAAAACAGTTATTGCAATCTTCACATTTTTCCACATCAATGATCAAGTTGTATTTTTTCATTTGATCTCTTCCTCCCCCTTCCAGCGCCCTATCTGCACGAGACAAGAATTGGAGGCGGTACCATGCGACTTTTTGATAATCATACGGCTCGGGGTCAGTTGATTGATACAGCCTCCACGATCCGCTGAAAAGCCAGGCTCTCCCACCGGATCATACTTGGCGGAAGATTCATAGGAATGGACCGTACCCGGTCGAATACGTTCCGTCACCTGGGCGGCACAGATGACGGCTCCCCTGTCATTGAACACCTTCACCAGATCATTTTCCTTTATGTCTCGTTTTTCAGCGTCGTTTGCATTGATCCTGACGATCCAGTAATAGTACCCATCTACCAGGACCCGGTGATTCTTGACATCATTAACCGTGCTGTCCTTGCCGTCTCCCATGGTATGAAAGCTGTAACGGGGGTGGGGGGATATCAATTGCAATGGATATTTTTCATAGAGTTCCTTTGTGTGATGCCCTTCCCAGGAAGGGATATATTTGGATATGACGGGTCTTTCGGGATCATCCGGGTCAAATCTTTTGAGGCTGGAGCACTCAAACTCTATCTTGCCCGATTGGGTCTGGAGTCCTTTCCAGAGTTTCTCTGTATAGTCTCCCGGCAAGGGACCAAGCTCCGGGGTGTCCTTAAGCCGGTCCTCGGCAAACCACCGAAAAGAGACAGGCGTTCTCAGCACTTCCTTGGGCGCGGGAAGGACGTAATACCCTTTCTTAAGGAATTTTCGCCATGATATAACCTCAGGAAGATCTGTGGCATCAAAAAGCCGCCTGCACCAGTCCAATTCGGTTGAACCTTCTGAAAAAGGGGCTGCGAGCCCCAGCCTCTTTGAAATATCGAGAAATATCTGGAAATCTGATCTTGACTCACCCAAGGGTTCGATGCATTTGTGCTGCATGACCATAACCCGGTGGTTACACTGGTTGAAACTATGATGGATATATCCACCACAATGCGCAAATTCGCTTATATCCCACCGCTCAAAACTTGTGCAGGCAGGCAGCAGAATATCCGCAAAACGGGCCTCACCTTCCATCCAAATGGACTGGTTTACCACGAACTCAAGCCTATCTGATCTATAGGCCTTGACATAGCGATTCGTCTCATTCATAGTCCCGAAATGGGATCCACCGTACTTGTAATACATCTTGATGGGGGAATATCCAGGAGCCGGATAGTCGAAGTCCAGGAATTGGCCCTCTATGGTCTTTGGATCCGTAGGATAACCGGAAGTGTGGCCGTCCAAAATGGCTTCGGGAATCTTGAGCCTTGGCACCCTTTGATAGACTGAATTCACTGTGGGGAGCTGGGGCATTCTCTGGTAAAGATTCACAGCCTCGGCAGTGCCTTCCAGATCACCCGACAATCCACCTTCCGCGTATCCGGGGAAGTAAAAACCGGTATCAAGCGGCGTTCCCTGCTGCAGGCAACCAAAGTTAATGCCGGGTTTGCCCAGGCCCTGCATAGCCATGAGACAGACCATGGAACGGGCCCATTCATTCCCCGTCGCACACCTGCAGGCCCCGCCAAAACCGCTCAATCCTCCGGCCGCCAGATAGGTCTTTTTGCTTCCCCACTCCCGGGCCAGGGCGCGGACATCTTTTGCGGGAACCCCTGATTCTTTTTCCTGCCACTCCGGTGTCTTGGGTGTTCCGCCATCCTTTCCAAGGATATAGTCCTTCCAGACTTCGAATCCTACTGTCCTATCCGCTACATAGTGTTTGTCATAGAGGTCCTCAGTAATCCAGACATAGGCAATGGCAAGGGCCAAGGCATTCCCTGTTGCAGGTCTTGGTGCAAGCCACTTCCCACCCATCAATGCGGCCGTGTGATTATAATAAGGATCGATATGGACCATTTTGATCCCTAACTCCTTCAACCACTGTCTGCGAACGGTCCCCTCAGCGGCTCCATAGACTCCACTTGTGGACTCAGGGTCACTTGACCAGAACACCACCATTTCACAGTTCTTGAGACAGTCTTCTACGGTCCCGTAGGCCTCCGGGGCTCCAAGTCTGGCACTGTATCCCCAGTGATGCATCGCCCCCCAATACCAGCCCTCCCAACTGTCGGGGTTGTGGACGACTGGAGTGAAACCTATGGAATTAAAAAACCGCAGTCTGGCACTGAGCCAGTAGCCGAGAATCCCCCAAGTATGGTGCGATCCGCTTCCATTCAGTATGGCGCCGGGCCCATGCTCTGTTTTTACCCGTTTTATCTCATCTGCCACGATATCGAGTGCCTCATCCCAGCTTATCTTTTCATATCCTGAGATTCCCCTGTTTTGCGGATTGCGTTCGCCGTGAGGATCAAAGTCGATGCGTTTCATAGGGTGAAGCAACCTGTCAGATGAATAGACCATAGACTTCCAGGCAAGGGCATGGGGACTGATAGTAGTTTTTCGCGGCGGAGAAAACCTCTTGCCCCTCGCTTCAATTGTCCATGCAGCGCGTCACTATCATCAAAGTCAATGGGCGTAATTCGGATTACCTTACCGTTTTTTACATAGACAAATACGGGCCCCCCATTCGTGTTACTGGTGTACCTCTTTATGCCATTGCCCATGACCGTCCCGAATTTGGTCCCCGCTGTCAGCATGATGCTGAGGGTTTCCATGAACCAGGATGTCAATGTATCCGGACCTACAAGTTCCATCTGAAAATTCTTTCCGGCATTGATGAGGGCCATGTAGTCCCTTGGTGGTCTGAGCACTTTCACCGCGAGTTCCGGGGTCCTGAAGGTGATACATAGGTCCGGGGAGGTATGAATTCCGTTTTTTGAACTGATTTTCCCATCCTTCAAAACAAAAAATCTGCCCTGAGAATTGTCCTTGACCTTTATCTGGGCGATTAAATTCTTTTCCTTGAGACGTTGTGCAAAGGATTTATGTCTTCTCGCTGTGTGTTTCAAAATTTTTTCAAGGCCGAGAAGCATGACTGAAAATTGTGTTTTCTCTAACGCCATGTTTTTTCTCCGTTATTTGTGAAAGCTGTTCGAGGGATCATTCAAACCAATAGCCCGTAGCAGCTGTCATGACTTGCTGGGCACACCATCTGAATCACCACTCTGATAGCATAGTTGCGTGGAAAGCTTTGCTGCGGTCTCTTTTAACCCCATAACAACAGAAGAATCCTTCTTTCCGGTAATTGCCTGCGCCGGACCTGCAACCACAACCGCTGCAACAGCTTTTCTCTCGTGGTTAAGAACCGGAGCACCAACTGCACATGTCCCCTCGTCAAGTTCTTCCTGGTCAAAGGCGAATCCAAGGCGCCTGATCTCCTTAAAATGCGCATAAAGCGTCTCAACATCGGTTATTGTATTTGCGGTGAAAGATTGTAAAGGCGTTTCCAGCAAGAGGTCCCAATCTTCTTTTCTGCTGTACGCCAAAAACGCTTTCGCTCCTGCAGCCGCGTGAAAAGGCACGCGGTCGCCAATATTCCCGGCAAGCCTGACCATTCTTGGGCCTTCGGCAACATAGGCCATAACCATGCTTCTGCCCGAAAGGATCTCCAGGACGACCGTCTCTTTCAGCTCATCACGCAGCATGTCAAGGTACGGTTTTGCAATATAAACCAAATCGCTTTTTAGTGACTGATTAAGGGAACGGGAAAGGCGGCTGATGGCCGGACCAAGCGAATATTTTCGTGTTTGGAGATTTTGTTGGAGAAACTGGGAGGCCGTCAGCACTTTTACCATTCGACTGACCATTGATTTATGAAACCCCAAGTGCTGGCTCAGATCTACTATCCCCATTTCCCGATTTTGGTGCTCGAATGCCGACAGTATCATCAGAGCTTTCTTGATAGATTTGTGTGTTTCCTTTGACTGTTGCATAATGTGCATCATAGATGTCGTATGCACAACATAATGCAATAAATGCGTTCGGATGTCAAGGGAAAAGCATTATTCGGGTTCTCCAAAACGGTATCACACATAGCGTCAGGAAATCTGAATAGTTCAGTGGTGAGGCAGGTAAATATCAATATCGTGGTGATCAAGCGAACAGTATTCCGGTTCGTGAAATACTCATGACTTTTCTGCAGGGGAATTAGAATCCCGGCGGCCTTTATCGGGGGAATAAGCAGTGCCATCATTGGTACGGCCAGGACTCCCAGCCCTGAGCCGAAACCACTTTTGGAGATCCCGAAAATAAGAATCGCTGCGGCTGCAATTGGATAGAAGAGATAATTTTCAATCATCGTTTTTCATCGACTGAGCTCTATCCCTCATTGGCTTTTGCGGATTTTATCAACATTCGCATTCCTGAAATGGGTGCCTCACATGTCAGTGGTCAACCCCGGCGTAGTTCCGGCAGGACCTCCTTCGCGAAACATTCCGCATCTTCCGGGTCAAGAAAAATACATATTAATCGGGTAAGGCCCACGTTTTCATATTCTTTGATCCTGTCGAGGCATTGTTGCGGATTGCCTGAAACGCGGTTGTTGAGCTCATGTTTTATGCCGGCCATCTGAAAACGCTTCCAGACTTCGGGTGGAATGATTTCCTTCATCTTCCCAGTGGCCGCTTCTGGGTCGGATCCCATGATGACAAAGGCGGCCAGGCCCAGCCCGTATCCTTCAGCCTTGTGCCGCAACAGGGGCCGTATGCCTTGGAACATCCTGCTTATGTCATGGGGCTGGTGGGCATGGACCAGCCATCCGTCTCCGAGCTCCGCCGCCACTTTCATGGAACGTTTGGAGTCACCTCCGATCCAGATGGGTGGTGTGGGCTTTTGCAAAGGCTTGGGCGTTATCTCAGCGTGGTCTAGTCGGTAATATTTGCCTTCGACACTCACGCTGGGCTCACTCCATAAGGATCGGATGATGCGGACCGCCTCTCCTTCCCTTTCCACACGCTCCTTGTGGCCTTCCCAGGGAAAGTCAAATGCCCTGAATTCACGCTCAAACCAGCCGGCACCTACGGTGAGATCCATCCTGCCCCCGGAAAACAAATCAAGTGTGGCTCCCATCTTTGCAATCAATCCGGGCCCCCGGAATGTTGTGACCAGGACCATGTGGCTGACGCTGATTTTGCTGGTAGCACCAGCCAAGTACGTCATGGCAGTCCAGGCCTCGTGAATGCCATATTCCTGCTCACCTTCACCAAAGGGCGCCCCAAATGGATAGATCATGTGGTCATCGCACGTGATGAAATCGTAGCCCACTTCCTCAGCACGCAAAGCCATCTTGATGAACTCCTCCGGCGGGGCGGGGGGAATAAAAAAACCCAGTTCTAAACTAATGTCTCTCCTCCTCTGTCTGTAAAATGGTATAATTGAGTTCCAGCGTCAAAACTCACCACGAGTCGCACATAGCGCCAAAATAGTATCTTGTTGATAGCCAAAAAGATTGACTTTGCAAAAGCATCACCGCGTCAATGGTGGAACTTCTTTACGACTCTATCAAAAAGGGCACTCATGTCAACCGATCACATCCCTTTCAAGAGCAGGCAGGAAAGGCATGTCAACACTCCAAGGAGCAGGAAACCCATATTAAAATTCCAGGCATCCGCCATCGCGCCCAGGGCCGCTGGAGTCAGGCCAAGTCCGAATACCGCTCCGACCGCGCTCGTCGCTCCCGTAAAGGTGCTTCGCTCAGTGAAACCCGTCATCCTGGAAATGGCGGCCAGTGCCACGGGGAAAAAGCCCTGTGAAACGGTGGCTTGAATAATGAGAACGGTGATCAGTGGTGCAAACGGTGGTGCAAAAGCTAGGGCCGCTGTTGAAAGTCCGGTAATCAGCAAGACTGAAAATAGGACCTTTTTTACACCGAACTTGTCAGCCAGGAAACCCGCCAACATCACCGCAACAAAGCCTCCGGTCCTTGATAGGCCTAAAATGGTGTTTGCTGTCTGCAAGGGTATCTGATTCCCCTTTACCAGGAACAGTGGAATCATGTTATAGATGCCAAGGGTGCAGGCCGCCGCAAAAATCCAGAGGGTTGACATTATCCAGAAGTCCCTGCGTCGCATGATGCAGAGCAATCCAGTGGAGTTCCTTTCGGCAAGTGGTACGTCGGGAGACAGGATAAAAAAACATAGGAGGCCCAGGAGAGTTGCGATGCCCAGAACAGAAAAAAGGCTCCGCCACTGAAGAAACTGCAGGCCAAAGACCACGAGAAGGGGAACCGAGAGGATGCTCAGGGAAGCTGCAGTGTCATGAAATGCAATGACTTTTCCCCAGTGATTTCGGTCAAAAGCGGCCGTCAGAAGGGGAATGACGCAAGGCAGATAGACGCCCGCGCCCAAACCAATGAAGAGGCAGGTGACGGCGAGTGATTTGTACCCCGGGGCGTAATGGAGGCCGAAGAGCGAAAGGCTCAGAACGGTCAGTCCAACTGCCATAGAGCGTTTGTAGCCGATGCGTGAGGAAAGCGCACCTGAAAGAAGCAGGCTTGCGGTATAGCCAACTGACATGAAAGCAAATATGCTCCCGGCAAGACCGTGATCGATTGAAAGCTCGTCTTCTATAAGGGGCAGGAGCGGGGAGAGGATCGTTCTGGTCGAAAAGTTGATGTACCAGAGACTCCAGAAAAAAAAGAGAAGAAGCAGTTTCATAGGAAAGGTTTACACCAATCTAGATTTCCATTTCTGGTGCTGGTTTTTTGCCAGATACTGGTCTTGACCGCCTGGTGTGTTTTTCCTCTTTGATGAAAAGACCGAGCAGAACGGCGATTGCGGCCAGGACCAATGATATGAGAAAAATCGACTGATAGCCTCCTGTCCTGTCAAAAGATAATCCACCCACATACGCCCACGCCCCACCGCCGAGGTGGTGAATAGTGGTTATAAAACCCGAAATAAGTCCCACATTCGAATATCCGTAAAGGCGGCCCACCAGCATTGGAGCTATGGGGGCGGTAATGAGCAGTGTGAAGCCGAAACCAAGAGAGAACACATAACATGATATGACATTCTTAAAATTGAAAATAAGTAAGAAAAGCAAGACCCTGATCAGGAATGTTATTGAAATGGGGATCTTAGACCCCATCAAATCCGTGGCGGGACCGGCAATAATAACCCCTACCAGGCTCATAAGGCCAAACCACGCGAACATGTGTCCTGCTGTTATGGGAGACACGCCATAGTCTGTCAAGAAGGGAATGAGATGCATTGAAACGAAAAAATCACCGCTTCCGCACACCAGCATGACGAATGTGAAAAGCCAGAATGATCCGGTCTTCATGGCCTCAAACAGGCCCAGATCTTCTTCCGATTCCAAGACCGCACCATCTGGTGCAGGATTGGATCTCATAGCTTTGTTGCCGGGGTTGGCGAAAGGCGTACACCCAAGATCATCCGGGTCACCCTTTAGGATGAAAAAAGCCAAGGCAATATTTATGATGAGCACTATCGTACCAAGAAGAAAAAATGATACCCTCCAGCCCTGAAAAACGACAAGCGTAGTCACTAATGGAACAATAATGAACTGACCGATCCCGGAGCCTGAAATTGCCAGGCTTATGGTAAGACCCCTGTATTTCTCGAACCATTTACTGAGTATCGCCGCAAAAATGGGCACTGTGGTGCCTCCCATGCCCGCAGCGGAAATGATACCATACAAAGTCAGATACTGCCAAAATGTGTTGATAAAAGAGATACCTATGAAGCCGCCTGAAAAAAGGATGGAAGAGGTAATTATCAACCATTTGGGGCCGTAACGATCATATACCTTCCCGGCTACTATGAGCGAGAAAGCGTATACGGCCATGTTGAGAAAAAAAGCGATCGAAAAGGTTCCTCTGCTCCATCCCAGCTCGTTAATTATCGGTTTAAACATCACCCCAACCGAAAATGTTGCGCCGGCAGTAAAAAAAAGAATCACAAAGGATGCAGCGAGGATGTACCATCCGTAAAAAATACGGCTTTGAGATCGGGTATTATTTTCCGTATCTACGAAAGTCATACCAAAGGCCTTTATGAAATCCTCCCCAGGGTTTGTGAGCAAACAATCCTATGGACCAGGAAGGATTTCTTCTCAGTTCAATGCTGAAGTTTCACCGAAATTGTGTCCCATAGAATCACGCGACCATACGTAGCAACGTGCCCACGAAAGATTTTCGTGGGAGTTTGTCGTGTGTACGGCAAACGGTATCAAAATCATGTGTCAGGGCAGCCTTGGCAATGATATGCCTGAGATCAGAGAAGGCGAAACTGTTGCGGTCTCTGACTTTGTGACGACGTTCGGGGATGTTCTCAAGCCGTGCCCCATAGATCCAGGTAATGGTGGCTGCCATCATGGAAAAGTTGCTGTGATTCATGACAGCATAGGCATTACG
>Ga0114931_10008747_pt1 | contig 12213 bp, 8 predicted proteins | sample 2SBtaG_FD_89579 | JGI IMG/M metagenome (GOLD analysis project Ga0114931, IMG submission 89579) | Deep subsurface microbial communities from Kolumbo volcano to uncover new lineages of life (NeLLi) - 2SBTROV14_V59a metaG | ecosystem: Environmental > Aquatic > Marine > Volcanic | place: Kolumbo...
CAGCTTACGGTGGTTTGAAGCCTCCACCTGCATGGCGGCTTCGAGGGGCCTTCCCTCATCTCTTATGCAGCATAGCTGCACGGAGGACTTCGTCCTCCTGTGCGCCTTCGTGGCACACAATCGTCGGCGAACCGCACCGCCTTGAAGTTTTCCTCCAGCAGGGCCTCGTCCAGGTGATCCAGGTAGAGGTTGGACAACAGGGGTGAGAGAGGTGAACCCTGGGGCACGCCCTTTTCCAGCCGGAAGCGGTGTTTGCCGTCCCACACATCGGCCTTCAGCCAGAGGCGCAGCAGGTCCAGAATGCCCTCGTCGTGCACCAGCCTTTCCACCTGGGCCATGAGCAGATCTTGGTCCACCTCGTCGAAAAAATGGTAGACATCCGCATCTACCACCCAGCGGTAACCCAGGTCACGCAGGGCCTCCACTCGCGCCACCGCCTGATCCACCGAGCGCCCCTTGCGATAGGCGAAACTGATGTCCTCGAATTCCGCCTCGAACAGCGGTGTCAGCGCCCTGCCGGCGGCGGTCTGCAACACCCGGTCGCGCACCGCCGGGATGGACAGCGGGCGCATGCCGCCCTGTTTCTTTGGAACCTCCACCCTCAGCAGGGGTTTGGGGCGATAGGTACCGTACAGTACCTCGTTGCGCAAGGTGGAGAGATTGGCCATCAGGCGGCGCTCGAAGTCTTTCAGGGTCTCCCCGTCCACTCCCGGGCCACCTTCGTTCTCCCGCACCTTCGACCAGGCCGCCAGCAGGCTCGCGTCGGAGAGGATGTCGGGCAGCTTCGGTTGCATCGTGGATCCCTCTCCTCCGGCGACTCGGCGCAGGTTGGTCGTCAGTCCCTTTTCAGGCTATCCAGCAAACGGGTTTGCAGTTCCTCCACGTCGATATCGTCCCGTCCATGGCCCCAATACCCCGATTGCGGCAGGGCACCGCCATACCAGCCCCCGGGATATTGTTTGTGAAGACGACAGATCGCCCGCCCATCGCCAAAGAAGTTGATCTCTTTCGGGGCGATAACGAGGATGTTCTCATGACCTGGCCTCAGCGCCAGACGGTCGGTGACAGGGGCGGTCTTGCTATGGGGCAGATGCACCACGGTCAGCCGATCTTCGATGGTTTTCAGGTGCCTTATAGCCGCTTCCGCCTGCTGCTCCTGCTCTTCGGTAATGCCCTGGGCGGCGCGTTCTCGGCGGCGGATGTCGGCAATCACCTCGTCGCTTGCCCCCAGTTGCCGCATGGCCGGGATGTAGCCCCGGTCATTGGCGGCGATGAGGGGGAAATCGGCGTATTCGCCCTTGCCCCACTGATCCGGCGGCATCTCCAGGAGCCGCCACATCTGTTCCAGGGAGGTGGGCCTGTCCGCGCCCGCCCGCTCGCCGTGATGATCTACGATAATGATGCGGCTTTCATCCAGCCCGAGATCGTTCGCCAGCTCGATCAGCACCGGGACGGCTTTTTCCGGCAGGTCCTCCAGTTCCTTCCGATAGTCGGAGGCCTTGGCCCCCCAATCGAGGTGCTTGTCATGGACGCGGCTAACGGGCACCCCCTTGTCGCGCAACAACCTCCGGATGGCCTCCATTTCGAGGTCGTTTCCGCCCAGGAAGTAGTGATAGCTAAGCACGTCCGTCATTTTTTGGACCTTAGTCTTTCCAAGACGGGCAGGTCTGTAGCATCTGTCTTGTCCAGAGGCTTCAAAGATTGTCCGCCATTTGGCGGTGGGTGAGCGTGTCGACCGGGGTTGTCATTGGCGACCCACCAGCGATAGTTCTCCAATTCCATCTCCGGAACCGTTAATTGATTGTCATTCACGCTCCCCACCTGGGGATAATGCACCGGTCTTGTTACATTGGCTGGGTTACCGAGCCGTTCCAAGGCCTCAACGGCAGCCTTCGAGATCTTTACCGCTTCCTCCCTGAACTTGTCGCGGAATTTGATCCAGTCACGCTCCTTATATCGTTCATGATATCGTTCATCGGAAAAGGGATCCTGTTTGCAATAGCGGGTCCTGCGGTCGATGGTTTCAACGGATTCGATTGTCAACATGACGGTCCCCAACCCCAGGGGCTTGCCCATGCCGATCTTGTGCCGGAATTCCTTATTGGGGCAGAGGGCGTAGAGCAGCATGCCCAGCTCGTAATCGTCCAGATTGTCGAAGTCGACGCAGAAGGTGAATTTCAGACCTTCCCGCAGCGGGGTGATGCGGGTCTTTTGCTTGAGGCGGCCCTTTTTCTCTCGTTCCTCCAAGTTTTTATAATTTGTGCTCTCATCCCAGCAGGTCTCCCACAATTCTCTCGCAGCACTGCCACAATGGCGGTCTTTATCAATATCCTGTTTCCGGTGGTGGATATAGAACTTCCTGCCCTGAGGACAATGGTCGCCAGGGTTCAAGCGTTGTTTCTCGATATAGCCCTCCTTATGTTCGTTGCTTCCTGTCTTCGGTCGAAAATAGAGTGCTGGTGAAGGCGGCTTGGGGGAATCCAGTATCTTCAGGGTAACCTCGTCCATATAGGGCGAATCCGCGTCTTTGGGCAATGACCCGTCCCAACACGCCTCGCCGAAACGCATATGACCGGCGTAGGCGGTGGCCGGCGTATCTTTTCCCTTTTCTTCCTTTCCCTCGTCCTCCTTCTCTTCCTTCGTCGGCCGCTCCTCCACGAATCCGAACACCCGCTCCGCCGGACTGAGGAGGTGACGGTTGTGGTGGAAAGGCAGCACTTCCTCGTCGTCAAAAAAATCCTGCAGGGCAGCGAGATCACCATCTTCTTTTCTCGGGCCATCTCGCCAGATGGCCGAAAATGAAATTTCGGTTACTTGACCTCCCTGTTGTCGGTAAAAAACCAGATCGCCGTCCTTAATGCGCAGTTTGTGGCCTAATCCATTGCGGTCTAGGTTTCTCCGAGTGCCGAGAGGGTGATATGGCAATAGCATATATTCTTCCGTGTCAGACTTATTTTGCGTCTCATCGATTGAGTCTACAAGAGCGTGAAATCTACCGATAACATTAGGGGGCAACTGCAGTTTTTCTTCGGATTCTGGAATATCTATAAAGAAGTCACGATGTTTGCCGGCGTTCGGAAAACCTCTCCGGCTCGCGTCCATAACCCGGAACTTGCCGCGTATACGTCCGGGGCCATTTTCAGTGAAGAAGTTGGGAATACCCCTTCCTGGGAAGTGATCATCCCGATAGTAATAACGCTCCATCGCGGTGCCTTCCTTGTTAGCAAGTTGCTTCAGGGTAATTTCTTCTTGATCCAGCCTAACGGTGTCTGCTGTTCTTAGTTTGAACTTATTGCCCTGCGTCTGGCTAAGCGGCTTGATGAAAAAATCGTCGCCGCTCTCGACTACCTGCCCAACGCCTTTCAACGCCCGCGCCGGCGTTTTCCTGTAGGACATATGAGTGTCGACAGCCAGCACCCGCATGGCCGAATGGCTGGCTGCCTCGGCGACGGAAGAGATCATGCCGCGCAAGGTGGTGGCGGGGATGGTGGGTTGACCGTCCAGCTCGTAGGGGGCGACGCGGGCCGGGTGCTGATCGCTGGCCGCCTCATAGCGCTGGCCGCCGATAAACACAGGTGTCTCGGTGGTGAGGGTGCAGGTGATCTGGCCATGGTAAGCGGCCTTGCGGTAGCGGCTGTGACCGCCACCCAGATAGGGGTAGCCTTTTCTATCCTTGTATTGCTCGGCGGCTTTCCATCTTGACTTATCCGTTTCCGACTCCACCGGGACGAAGTGGTAGGGGTTGTGAAACTTCATGTTATTCATATCCAGATTGTCCGGCCTCGGGCTTTGCTTCTGCGCTCGATCCCTTGCTTTTGCTGGCCTCTCTGCGGGCTTTCTCGATGACTTTTTTCTGTACTTTGATCGCATTGACGAATATTTCCCAGGATTTATTGGCTTCATCGCGGAACTCCTCATCGCGCCATATGGGAATGTCGGCCTCACACCGCCCATAGCCCTTGCCTGCCGCACCCCAGCCGAAGGCGAGATCACCCTCCTTGAGGTCGCGCAGCACCAGGGCCAGCAGACCCAGCGCCCAGGGTTGGCGTTTGAGCCTCCATTCCTCTACCTCGATGGTCCCTGTCAACTTTGGGGAAACGATGGCCAGGGCGTTGTACTTTGCGCCGTGCTTGCCGCCGCCGGTGAAGCGGTCCACGGCCAGCATCTCCTGGGTGATAGATTCATAGTCTCCCTCCACCAGCGTGAAGTCGGAGATGCGCAGGGGGCTGCGCCAGCCGGGGGCGCCGAACAACTGACAGGCTAGGCATAGCCTCTCCGGTACCTCGTTTGGCTCTTTGACCGGCTTGCAGGCCAGCTCCGGGATTTCGGGACGGCAGGCGACACGGCGATGAATCTCGCTCTGCAGCTCGGCCTCCAGCCATCGATCATCATCCAGATCCAGCATGGTGCGCAATACCCTCTCCGCCTGCGTGCGCAAGACGCCTCGAAAGGACTTGGCGGGCAGCAGTACCCGCCCCATCTCGTCGGTGCGGGGTCGGGCGTTCGGGGGCCTGTTCTCCAGGGGGGCGTCCTTCTCCCGCTCGGTGGGGGGATCGTTTACCAGAAAAGGGCCATCGAATCTCAGCTCGATGCCTATCCTCCGGCGCGGGTTGCCTTTGCAACTGACGACATCCCTCGCCTTTTTCAACAGCTCGGCGCGGCATTCAGGGCCGATCACCGCCAGGGACCGGTGGGACATCCCCCGGTCGTTGTCGGCCACCCAGGCCGCTACACCAGCGGCGTCCATTCGATAGATCGCTTCCAGTTCCCAGCGCATACGACCCTTGCCGCTGCCGGTGTCCGACCCCAGTCTCACAGGGTCGCACCTGTCGTTGAAGCCCTCCAGCGCCGCGAGCAGCAGCGGGATGTCTTGGTCCGGCTTGGTGAACCGGCCGCTGATGACCACCTGGAAGCCGACCCCGGCGGGCACCGTGGCGTGGTGGGCCAGGTGGTTCTCCGCCGCGACACCCCGTTCCCGGTCGATGCTGTTGATGACTTCTATCCAGCTGTGTCGCTTCGCGTCCCAATGGGTCAGCGGCATCTGGCCGGTTCGGCCCATGCACAGATGCGCGTCATGAAAATTCGCATCCCCGCCACATCCCGGGTTGTCTCGGACCGAGTCCAGGCCAAAGACCCGGCCCAAACAGGTCTCCGCTTTCTCGGCGCGGCCCTCGAGCCAGGCGTGCAATGCGCCCTTCAGGCTGGTGGCGGGCAGGACGGGCAGACCCTCGGCGTCGCGGATGCAGTCGCCGATCTCCACCGGCTCGTCGCCGTCTTTCAGGTCGGGATGGGTGGTGATGCCTCCCGAGCCGATGTGCAGCGGACCCTCCGTCATTAGGCAGCCTTCGATGCGCCAGCGCTCGCGGAAGGGCCAGGGCGTTCTGTTGTCAGGCATCTTGCGCCTCCGGGCCTTCGATGAGGTCGATGGTATCGGAGTCGCTGGGCGGCGGAGGGCGCAGTTCTTTGTGTATTTCCAGATTGATGGCGATCTCGCCATAGCCGTTTTGCGGTATGTAAGGGCACCATTTCCACCACTGATCCCGGTCACCGGGCAATCCATAAAAGGCGCGGATCACCGGGGCGACAGGCAGGCCGGAACGCAGCCATCGCTCCATTTCCCGTTCAGCCTGCCCCTGGTCTCTGACGGAAAAGACAAACACGGAGCCCGCCTCGGTCAGCAACCACGGGTAGTAGTCCTCGCCCTCGCTCCCCCACCGGTGAAAACGACGCGCCTGATATTCGCCTCCCGCCAGCCGCTGCGTGGCGAAAAACCGCTCAAGCTGGAGGTCGTCACACAGGTCCGACCAGATACGCCGGTATGCCTGCAGAAGCTCTATATGACCGCTGGTCTCGTCCAGATCGCGAGGATTCAGCAACACGGCGTCCGTTTGCAGGCACAGACAGATCAGACCGTCTTCGCCGAGGCCGTGAATATCGGTCGTCTCCATGACGTCACAGATCTCCCCCGCCGGCAGAACGTTCACTTTCGCCATCGTCTTGCCCTTGCCAAAACCCACCAGCCCCAGAGACAGCAGAGCCCGCAACTGAGCGCTCACCTCACCGCGCTGGTCTTGCGGCACCTCGGCGAGGTCGATGCGCGATAACCAGCAGCAGCCGTCGGGTCGGATCATGTCGTAGGCGAACAGTTTTGCATCATCGGCGCGCCGGGCGGCGCTGTCGATAGCGGTGCGCACCCGCAGCTCGCGCCTCAATTCCGGCCAACCAAAGCGTCTCTTCAGACCACCAGAGTCCTTCCAGTCCACCTGAAAACTCGGTGTGGCCCCGTTGATGAGGCGCGGCTTCGGCTCCAGTGCCACATCATAGTCACCCTCCGCTTTCACCAGCGAGCTGGGCATGGTCACCGGACGGGTCATGCACCGGTTAGAGGGGAAGGCGTGGCGGACGCGCACTCGGCTGAAGTTTTTCCGCAATGCCGAAAACTCGCCGTCGACACTTGCCACCTCCCTCCCGCCCTTGCCTTCCAGCAGGTTCAGCATATCGGCCAGACAACCGAGTATGGCGTTGCCCGGTATATGCTCCGTCGACTCGAACAGATTGTTCGTGGGCCCGGAGGCGTTGACACAGAACGACGACTCGGGTTGAATGACCAGGTCCAGCCTCTCGTTGAACCTGGCGTCCCCGTCCGGGATGTGGATGTGGATAGGCTCCGGATCGTGCAGCGCCACGTCTATAAGTGAGCCGAAGCCGAGGCTGCGCAATGCCCCTATCTGTTCCACCCATTGCAGGCCGCAACGCACCTGGTTGCGGATGGTTTCGACCTCTGTTTCATTCTTGGCCAGAAGACAAAGCCTGCCGACGAAATGCAGCATTTCTCCCGATGCGAAAGGGCTCTCCAGAATCATTTGGGCGCGATCTCTCGCCGCCCCGCGTTCGGGGTCGATCCGGATGCGGTGGCGCACCGCATCTTCCTCATGACCGCCATACAGCGTGAAATCAGTAAACAGCAATCGCTTGTTACGGGGCGAGAAATCGCTTGATTCCGCTTCAACGCCCAGCATGACGGCAATCTCGGCAATCTCGGCGTTATTGGGATTGACGTCTGGGGTTTTATCGTCCAAGGCGTCCGCCAGTTCCTCCCACGCCTCTCTGAGTTTTCCGGCAATATGCGTCGCGGGTATATAGAGTCTGCCGCCGCCGTCACGCGCAACACATTCGTCGAGGCCGTATTCTCCGGGTGCGGAGGATTTGGTGAGAAACGGTCCCTTGATGTGCAGTTCTATGTCAATATCCGCCCGGATCATTGTTCGGCCCCCACAAAATCCCAAAGCTCCAGCATATGCAGCCAGGTGGCGAGGCCCTCACCGAAGCAGCCGTTTAATACCTTGATCCGGTCCTTGAGCCCTCCAAATTCGCTTCGGAGCTGTTTCGCAATCCCAGCCGCCTTTACCGGATCCTGGAAAGCGGTATGCGCGATGCGATATATCTGTCGCTTGGGGAGGCCCATGTCCTTGATTTCGCGCATCACCTCGTCCGTATCCATCATGGCGTCGCCCTTCAGCAGCAGATTTTCCATTCCGGCGGCCTGCGGCCAGCGCCTTTCCCGCAGCTTCACCAACTCGCTGCCGGTATGGTCGAAGGACTCCAGTACCTGGTAGGCAACCCGGTTGTGATCGCGGTCCGCCTTGGCAAGCTCGCCCAGTTGTTTCGCCAGTCTGACAACAGGCTGGATGGGGGCGTCATAGTGACAGAAGACCAGTCCGCAGGCATGGGTCAGCTCCTGTCCGCCGATCTCCCATTGAGGATTGCGGGTAATATTCAGGAACTGCGACAGCAAACACCAACCTTTCCAGGCCGGAGTCACCCAGATGATCTCGTCCCCGCCCCAGAGCAGGGTCTCCAGCCGGACCTTGTCGCCATTCTTCCAATCCCTATCGTCCTTAATTACACTCAGGATCGTTGTCAACGCGCCATTCTGATATTGCTTGCGTAACCTCTGGTCGAATTCCCTCTGCTTGCTCTCGTCGGTGCAGTAGGCCGCAGCCCGCTTGCCGAAGTTATTGCCGTCGAGATAGATGACCGCCATCTTGCGGTCACAGTTTCCATATTCCTCGCCACCTTCGGCCAGTTCGTGCAGGTCCTCGACATAATCCAGATCCAGCCCGGTGCGTGTCTTATAAAACTCTTTCTTCTGTTTGGCATTATTATGCCAACGCGCCTTACAAGATGCGCATACCCAGGGCTTTTCATCTTCTTTAGAGTTCCGTTTCAACTTTATCGTACACGCAGCTGGACGCACCTTGTCCAGCGCACACACGCCATGCACAATCTGGCAGGTAACGCCGGGGATCGCCACTGTCGGCGACTGCATCTGGCTCCAGTGGGACAGGGTCTCCAGCCTTTCCCGAGCCGAGGGGTAATGCTTTTCAGCGGCAAGCACTTTCACCGTCATGGTGGCGTGCCTGTAGTATTTGTTTTTATTGAATACGCCCCGCACTTTCCTTGCCACCTCCCCCGCCCGATAAGCGTTCTCGGCCTCGAAGGCGAACAATCCCCACGAGGCGCCTGCCGTGATCCTTTTCAGTGCGGGTAATCCGTTACCGGCTTCTTTCGCCTTGTCCTCCAGGCACTGGACGCTGTTTAACAACATCAGGCTGCCGCCCCGTATGACCTTAATCTTCGCCGTATCCAGAACAAAGCTGGAGAAATTGACCCCTTCGATTCTGAGGTAATATCTGCTCATGGTTTTATCCCTGCACCCTCTCTGGACAGATCCGTCTGACGGCTTCCCCTATCCATGCGCCAACTCTCCGTAATTTCGGGCCGACGCATGCACCAACTTTCCATAACGCCAGCCCAACAAACGCGAGCGAAATCGTTAACACAAAAGTAGCTCCCAAAAGCACCCATGCCTCATTGCGAACTGTACATGCATCTAAGGAATAGTTAGCCACACAATCCCAAATATGCAGATGATTGACACCTATCTCAGCACTCATCAGGCTTAACACGCCAACCGATAGACCTGCCGTTGCAAGGGGGAGACCCCACCAGGCCAGCCAGGTTGCTGCTTTAGCCAGTTTTTTGGATCCCTCCATTTCGAGAAACTCATGGGTCTCCAGGATCTCGTCCTTGACCTCCTTGTAAAAGAATTCGATGTCGAAATGTTTTCGCGCCAGTTGGTACATCTCAATGGCTTGCTCCTGATTGGACAGGATGGGGAACTGGTAAAGAATAGTGAAAGTTGCAAATTCTTTACGGAGTTTTCTGAAGTCATCATAAATACTGGGATTCATAACCCCTCTTTTTGCTACTACGGAAAGTTCATTGCTGAAGCGAAACAGGCTGACACGCAAATAGAACAGGAGGATGGCGATGTCAAAATACATATCGGCAAAATGGCTTATGTAGATATTGGGCTCGTGGCGACCATGTTTGTTTTCGGTCGTGGTTGATTGCGCCAGCATCACGCCGCTATGGTAAGTGAAGCCATACCAGGTGCCAGATTCCTCCCAACGACCGTAGGTTCGCTCTCTTGCCCAATCTCTCTCAAACCTTCGAACCTGGCTATGGGTTTTGGTTGGGATGTACCCCGGCCCATCCACATTCAGCAGTTTTATCCAGTGCCCATAGTCGTGCGCATCGTTGGATCCGTTGCGATAATGATTTTTCAACCCGCTCACGCCTTCTATCAAAGAGGCGGCACTCCACACATAGGCGCGGTTGTCGGCGTACACCAGAAGAGAAGGCTCTTTGTCTTCCTCGCCCAATAAATACCTTTTCGCGCGTTTTACCTCGTCCTCGCTCACTAAATGGTACGTTTTGTTGTCAATGGTGACCGGCAGAGTGAGCAGCTCGGCCCAGCGGTTAAAGTAATGGTTTAACCGGGTCTCGGGCGGAATCGGCTTTTTGCTATGCTCGGTGGCGTTGGACAGTACGTGGACTTCTTCATTTTCGGTTAGAAAGCTCAGAGGGGTGCCGTTAAACAACCCAACGAAGGAATACTTGGATTCGGGATTGTAATAATGTGTGTCATAAGGGCAGTCGATATATCTGAAGATATCGTTGATGGCCAGCATGTCATCAAGAATGGGCTTGTAGTCGTAGTCATTAGGCTTAGGGAAATAGAGGTCCAGCAGCAGAAATCCGGTATGGAGCGGCGAAGGCTCGTCATTCTTAGGTCCCCATTCAAACAAAACCATACGTGGCCGGTCCAGTGCAACGGTTACCAGTAAGCCATTGGGCAGATGGACCTTTACCCCCTTGGCCCAGTCCGATTTTCCCCATTCGCTAAGCTGTAACCACTGGGCCCGCTCGAACAACACATTGGCCGTCTCGCGGGTAAAATACTTTTTTCGGGCGATGTCTATGGGACCGGTGGTCTCGTAATGCCCCGATCCCTTCGGATCTATTGACGCCTTGCCTGCGGCACTCGCTTGCCAGCGAAACGGCAGCACGAAACGTGAAAAGGCCGCAGCCCCCTTTTTTTTGTCATCGCCGGACGGCCTGGTCTCCAAAATAAGGCTCTTGCCAGTCTGTCTGTTCATCCTTCTCTTGGCAGCCATCATGCGAGCCCCTCAAATTCGGCAGTCATCTCATACAGTCCCAATCCGAAACTGGTCTTGCCCCCCACTCCGATCCATTGGCCCAGTGACAGCCAGGGCAGGAGTGGCGCCGGGACGTCACGGTAGCTTATGCGGCCCAGCAGACCACCGAACTGCATGGCCTCGCCTTCGCGACCGCCTGGCCGGCGCCAGTCGCGCCAGCGCATGTGGGCATCCTCGATGGAGGCGCCGGCGGCCAGTGTGGCGAGTTCAGTCTTGTCGTCCGGCGTGAGCATGAGGCCGCCGCAGTATATGGCGGCCAGGGTGTTGACGCGGCCCAGCAGGCGCTCGGTGAGAACGGTGAGTGGAGGTGCGTCGCGCACCAGTCCGCCGCGGTTCTTGAGGCGGATACGCGTGACGCTGTGAATGGTCACAGCGCGTACGGCGTTGGGGGCGAAGGCGAATATGTCGCGGGCGGTGGTGGGGATGATCCGCGCCCACCATTGGTCATCTTGAAACAGGATGCGAGGCGTGCCGCCGTGGAGTTGCGTCACCTGCTGGATAGTGAAGCAGCCATGGCCGCCGCCTGTCAGTCCCTTGACGCGGCCCACTGCCTCCAGGGCGGCGAAGGCGATCATGAGGTATTGCAGCGCCTCGCCGTAGAGGATCAGCCCAAGTTCCATGGTATCGCCGGGACCATAGTCCTGTCTTTCCTCCAGGGGCGGGATGAGCATGAAGGGTTTGGGTGGGGTCTGGCCGGGGTGAGGCCAGTCGGGTGGCTTTTGGGGTTGGTAGAAGAGTTGGCCGAATCGCGGCCCCACCTGCGCCAGACCGTGGCCCAGGGCACGGTGGAAAATATCACCCTTGTAGCCGGGCATCCGAACGGCGTTGGCAAGGCGTAGCGTGAAACGGTAACAGGCGAACGAAAACCCTTCGGCGGGAATCATCCGCGCCGCCGTTCCCCGTGTGGTTTCGGGTATTCCTCCCATATTTGCCGCGCTACCCGGTCCGTTTGATTCACTTGCTGAGGGATGGCCAGCTTTTTCAAGATGATAACGGATAGCGGTCGCCTTGAATACTGCATAGCAGGCACGGGATGTGGGCTAATACTGCCGAATACTAATGGACTCCCTCTCAAGCGATAATTCCTTGAACCCGCAGTGGACGGTGACGACCTGAAAGTGCTATACAAGACCGTTAAATAGTCTCAACGCTCACGCCAGCCAAGCGACTGTTTTTATTGAATTGCGCGTCCGCCCCTGTGGACGGTCCGATTGGTGGCTTCTTGATCACCGCCATAAACCATTGCCGCAACAATCGGTTAGGCCCTGTTTTTCGCATGCTTATCCACACCATCTGGGGATAACTTCCTGGGCTGTTGGCCGATCATGGCGCTTTTCCGGAACGCCCCAGGTTGTGCTCCGCCACGATTCGGCGGATCCGGTTCAGGTTGCGCTGGGCCGCGCCTTCGATCCCGTGTCGGATCATCTGCACGGGATACTGCCTGCAGATCCCGCGCAGCAGGTCGGCGCCCGCGCCGTCGGTCGGCAGACCCAGGGCATCGAGGCCCAGATCCGAGAGGTTGATCGTGGGCAGATACTGGAACAGGTTGATTCCATTGCGGGCGGCCTTGCTGATTTGCTGGTGCAGCTGATGTTCGTAGAGCAGGAGCCCCGCCAGCATGTCGTCGCTGATCTGGGCCTGCCCCCCA
>Ga0114931_10008748_pt1 | contig 12213 bp, 10 predicted proteins | sample 2SBtaG_FD_89579 | JGI IMG/M metagenome (GOLD analysis project Ga0114931, IMG submission 89579) | Deep subsurface microbial communities from Kolumbo volcano to uncover new lineages of life (NeLLi) - 2SBTROV14_V59a metaG | ecosystem: Environmental > Aquatic > Marine > Volcanic | place: Kolumbo...
ATTACCATCGTCGCTTCAATCTACGCAGTCGCGATGTCGAGGATCTCAGGCGTGAGGTCAGCCACACTGGTCGTTCCCGTCAACGCCATCGATACGCCCATCTCGCTCTTGAAGGACTGCAGCAGCGACTTGAGACCGGCTTCTCCCCTCGCGGCGGTCGCATAGACCCAGGGCCGACCGATGAGTGTCGCCTTTGCCCCGAGCGCAAGTGCCCTGGTAACGTCGAGGCCATTGCGGACGCCGCCGTCCATCAGAATTTCCATATCATAGCCACAAGCCTCAATAACTCGCGGCAACATTGCGATGGACGAGGACACGCCGTCCAGCTGCCGGCCACCGTGGTTGGAAATAATCACTGCATCGGCACCGGCACGACTGGCAGCGAGAGCGTCTTCCGGATCGAGCACACCTTTGATGAGCAAATTACCATCCCAAATGGATCGCAACCACTCGATATCCTTCCAGGTGACCGACGCGTCGAACTGGCTATCGACCCAATCCCTGAAATCGGCTGGTGTCATTGCTTTGGGGACGTATTCAGCCAAGCTACCGAAACTATGCGGCCCGCCCAAAATGGCGACATCGACAAGCCATCGTGGGTGACTCAGGTATGACAGCATGCCACTTCGCAACCTGCCCCACAGACCGATTCCTCCACTCATGCCATTGCGCACATCGCGATAACGGACACCGGCAACGGCGAGGTCAACCGTGAATATGAGTGTACTAACACCCACGTGCTTCGCACGCTGCAAGAGTTCCCGCACAGCACCACGATCTCGCAACATGTATAGCTGGAACCAGAAGCGCTGCTCCGAAACCGCCGCCACTTCTTCGAGCGAACAGATGCTGGCAGTGGACAAACAAAAGGGTATACTGAATGCGTCCGTCGCTCTCTTGGCCTGTACCTCGGCCCGCCGAGCGACCATTCCGGCCAGGCCCACGGGCGCCAATGCCACGGGCACGGTCCAGGTCTCGCCAAAGAGTTCGATCGATGTGTCGATTTTGGACACATCGCGCATAACTCGCTGTCTCATTTTCAGCGCGTCGAAGTCCGCAGTATTTTGCGCTAGTGTGACCTCACGATTGGCACCGCCATCGACGTAGTCGAATAGAGATCGTGGCAGGCGTTTCTCGGCGAGCACGCGATAGTCCTCGGTCGACGCAGGTGCAAGGCGAAGGCTCGGCATATCCGATCAAACTCCCGCGGGCACGATTGCTTCGATGCGGCGTGCCCGCTCCGTTCATTGCCGCATCGCTAGCTATTAGCGCAGAAACTGGTGTCGTTATTGCTCCGCTCGATGCTCATACAACGCAACGTGTGGCGAGGCCTGCATCATCCCAATCCAGCAACGCCGGTGCGGCCCTCTGGTAGGATTGAGTCAACTCGGCGAGCACCGAAATAGCTATTTCAGCCGGCGTCTGGGCAGCAATATCGAGCCCAACAGGACCGTGAATACGCTCACAATCCTCTGCATTCACACCATCCGACCGCAATAGCTCGAGACGGACCCTGTGCGTGCGGCGACTGCCTAAGGCCCCGATGTAATACACGTCGGTGCTCAGAAAGAACTTCAGTATCGCCGTCTCTTTCTCGTGTTCGTGAAAAAACAAGACCACGGCTGTCCATGGGTCACACGCCAGCGCGTCGATTTGCGATTGGCTTTGCAGCAACTCGCCATTCACCGATTGATGCGCAACGCCTGCGAGCGTCTGCCGATCCGGTGACAACACTGTCACCGCATAGTCCGCGGCACTCGCAAGTGCCGAAAGTGCCGCAACGCCGGGACCGGCGCCAATTACATACAGTCGGCGCTGTGGAAAATACCATCGCCGAAAATACGACTCAGCGATACTTTTTGCATTCGTGTCGATCACCCGGCTTGTAGCCGCTGCTGGCAACATCGAAGTTTCGATCCCCGTCACACAGCGAGCGTCCATTCTATTTAGCAACTGCCCGGCAATTCCGGCGTCAATGCTCTGATCGAACCAGATATCGATTCCAGCACCGCACGGAAGTTGAATATCGAGATAAGAAGAACCCACACCGTATCGTACGGCGCGACTTCGACCTTCTTTGATAGCCATACACGCCTCCGCAGCGATCGCTGCCTCGGCACATCCACCACTTAGATAGCCGTACCAGCTACCATCTTCGGCCACTGCCATCTGGCTACCGAGTGGTCGCGGCGCAGAACCGTCCGCATAAAACAATGTGGCAAGACACACACGCTGTCCGCTCAGCGCCCACTGCTGAAGTTGCGGAATCACATTTTCGACTGAGGCGTATTGGCTAAACACGTCACAATTCTGACTTTTCGATTTTGGCAAGGGACTCATGTTCGGTTCTCGAACTCAAGCGATACTTTTACGGAGCTTTTCAATGTCCGCAAATCGACTTGGAATATCGTCACGATCAGCCGCAGAACGAAGGTCACTCAGCTTCTTGAGTGCTTTCAATAAGACGGGCAGTGGCGGACCACTGGCTGTCACCCCGGACTTGTCTGACAATCCTTTGTTGAACGCGGGGTTTTCGATGAAACGCTTAACCAGCTTCTCATGATGTTGAATGGCGGTCTGTCCATGCGCTTCACACACTTCGAGAAAGAGTCTCGCATTCAATTCGAACCAGTCTGATTCAGCGTCGGTTTCCGCGTGTTCGAGCAAGCTGTCCAGCAGGCTCCTCTGGCGCATGCAATCTCGCAGGACAAGTTGTTCTTCCGGTCGCATGAATAGAAATTTATCGATGAGCAGCTGTGAGTAGTAGGCATCGTCCGCCCGGCACAGTCCCAATAACAGATCGAGTACATTGATACCGGCAAAGTCACCGGCATTCGCACCGCGGTACTCGTGCAGCCCAACCCGGTACGGTTTGTAGTAGGTACGCACACAGTGGAAAAAATGATCGATGTCGAGTTCCTCGAACAGTCTTTCATTCGAATCGAGCACATCACGCAATGCATCACGTGCTGTAATGAGCAAATCGGAGGTAACCGGGTGCGAAATCCCGAGCGGCAGAATGTGAAGCAGTGCTTCGGATGCCCGGATGTAGCAAAGTGCCGCTCGCGTATTGTAGGTGACGAACAATTCCTCGTCCTTGAGAGACGTAAAAGTTTTGTAAACTCCGTTGACCGCAAGATTGTGTGTTTCGAGGTGTGATGAGGCAAATCGTGGCACCATGCCGATGGATGCGCCAACCTGCATTGCCAGTGCCGAGGCCTCCACAAGTGGCGACCTGGTTTCCCTGGATGGTTCCGTTATCAGGTGGCGCCGACACGCTGCCATGTACAAACCGACGTTGCCCATGAGGTTAAAATTCGCTTCAAAGCCCTCGTCTGTATTGCCCTCGCTGAGGAGATCGACAATATAGGATTTACCTTCCTCGACCAGTTTCTGCTTTAACTCGTCTCCAACACCGTCGATCTCCTCTGGCTTATCCAGCGCGAAATAAAGTTCTTCGAGCTCTGTATTAATTGCAACGAATTCGTGCCTGATCCAACTATCGAAACGCAGGGCGTTTGCCGTCATTGCGTCCTCCGGGCGCAAGGAATCTCGCGCAGCCACGCTAGGGCCGGAAGCTCATGATGGGTTCGAACACCCCGGCCTTGAAGATGAGCACTCGGTAAGCGTAATGACCCAGCAGTATCGCCGCGGTCGCGATGATGATCGCTGCATGCGTCGGCGTGAGCCAGAGAACAAGCACCGGCACGAAGATACCGACGACCCAAATCAATGAATAAAACCATTTCGCATAGAGTGTTTGCGTGAGCAGTTCGAACGACTTACGTGCACCCGGCGAGCCGTGCCGAGATGCGTGCAGCAAACTAACGATGACCGCCACCACGGCGAAACACAGGAACAACCCGGCCGTAATCAGCATCTGGCGCGTATCGGGCCGTTCAGCAAGAAAACTGTTCCAGGCCGTCGCAAGTACCAGCATCACGCCGCTGGCTGCCGAATACACGAAACTGGATATCGGCATCAGTCCTGTACTCCACAGCGAGATCGCGCTTGAGTGCGACATCGCAAGACCCTGGTAGGTCATGCAGACGACGGCAGCCGCGCCGGCACCAAACCTGACGAGATCGCCGACAAACCCGGGCAAATTCCAGGCGGTGCTCAAGCCATACCATTGATTGGCAATATGGGCCGCTCCGAAGCACACGAAAAAAACGATGCCAAGCAGACCGCGGCTTATCCACGATCGGTCCGGACGGAGCAGTGCACGCCAGGATTTCAACGGTACACCCATGTGTGTCAAGTGGAAGAACGACTTGAGTCCCACACCAATCACCAGCCCCGCGATCATTCCCGGCACATAATTGACCAGCAGCGACACCAGGAACATACCGGCACCGAATTCGCAGGCAAAAAACGCATTTGCCATCGGCATATCCCAGTAACGCTGGAATCGAAAACCCAGTTTAAAACTATCGCCTACGATCGGCAGGTCTTGTGCAGCCATGCCCTATCCCCTCTTATAAAAAGCGTGATTGTGTCAGTCGATGTAATACACCTTGGGTCGCGTATTTTTTTCCGGCAATGGCTGACGGCCGCCGCGTTCCTGAATGAGCCTGCTCGGCTTACTGTTCGGGTCGTCGAGATCACCAAAGATGCGCGCATCGGTTGGGCAGGTAACGACACAAGCCGGGTCAAGGCCCGCGTCCACGCGGCCGCTGCAGAAGTCGCACTTCGTCACCATGCCCGGCGTAAAACGCGCGTAGCCCTGCTCTTCGAACGGCGTTAACTCGCCTTCCTGGAACAAGCCGTTCTTGAACATGTCGGCTTTCAGCTCGGTGCGCTGATCGTACGGACAGGCTACCGCACAGGAGCCGCAGCCAATGCACTTGTCGCTGTCAACCATGACGATGCCGTCATCGCGCGTGTACGTCGCGCCGCTTGGGCACACTTTTTCGCAAGGGGCGTCCTCGCAGTGATTACAGAGTGTAGGTATATAGACCCGCTTTACAGACGGATACACGCCGTACTCCTCACTGAGTGTCTTGGTAAAAAATACCCCGTCGGGTAACGAGTTTTCCTGTTTGCAGCCGACCACACAGGCGTTGCAGCCGATGCAACGCTTCATGTCAAAGACCATTCCATAGCGAGCCATCAGTGCGACCTCCCTTTACCGGGCTGACCGATTTCGTCCACGAGATCATAAACGGACTGACCGTCTTTGAGGCCCTGCGGCCAATCGTCTATTTTCGTTATTTTAAGTTTGCATACGGTCTCTGGCTGTCCCGTTACGGCGTCCGTGTTACGCAGGTTGTATGGCAACAAATCATTAAAATGCCCGCCAGCATGCGGTACGCTCATCTTGCTCACCTTGGCTCGTGATAGCGCGTTGGATACACCGAGTGCGTGCGGGTGTATGCCCTCGGTTAAGCCGATGCGGCCGAAGAGCTTACCGTAAGGTGACTCGATCTTGACGATATCGAGTTGCTCAAGGCCTTTTTTCCTGGCAGTGACCGGATTTATAAGCAATGCAATGTGTACGGGGTCGCGGTAGACGATATCCTTGATCCAGGGATTGCTGAGACTCTCGCCAAAGTTCAGTTGGATATCCTTGTAAAACATGCCATACATGTCGTATTCCGCCGGCTCTTCATGGACGGGATCAAGGGCAGCCGTCGGCAAGGGCTGGTAGTCGTCCCAGTGCCATTCGTCAATGAACGGTACATTCGCATCCTGCATTTTCTTCTTCAGGCCGTCGCGTTGCACGAGCATATCTTCAATGTAGAAATGCAGTCGCATACCTTCCCATGGACGGTACCACTTGTCGGAGCGGCGCTCCGTTACGGCGTGACCGTGCTCCATGTACCAGTCGATGTCTTTATCGTTCCATAGCAATCCTCGACGGCGCGCGATTTCGCGGTCTGTATATTTGATTCCCGGCTCAAGCATCAACTCGGGTTTTTGCGTAAAGCCGAGCGTCAGATTGATAACCTCGTTGTACGCATCGAGGCAACCCATGCGCTCGGATATTTCGTTGAGAATGTCTTCTTCGCTCTTGGTGTCGTACAGCGGCTCGGTGATCGGTTGTCTGAAACAGTAGCCTTCCGTGTGCGGCGGCTCGATCATCGTGTTGTTCCAGGACTCGAGCACATCGTGTGACGGCAGTATCACGTCAGCCCATGCCGTCGTTTCAGTCGGAATGAGATCGGAGACAGCGATGAAACGCATGCTCTTCATGAACGCGAACCACTTGTCACGTGGGCCCTGCATGGCCCACAGGGGATTCGAATGCAGGATCATCATAACGTCCGGCTTGAACTCGAAGCCCCACTTGTCGGGGTTCTCCCATACCTCTAAATTTAGATGTGGCGGATGCACCCCCACCGGGAAGTAGTCCATCAAATCAAATGTATTGGGCGGATAAGAAAATGGCGGCACTGGCCCAAGCTGATGCGGTGTCGGTAAGATCATACCGTTCTCACCGGGCTGTACATGACCCTTGTCGATCATTTGATCGTCAAGTGTGACGCCCATGTGGCCTCCCGGCGCATCGATATTGCCGAGCATGAAGTTGACCATCTTAAAAGCGTGGTTGGTTTGAAAACCCAGCTTGTGGCCTTGTGCGCCGCGATAGTAGTTGTAGGCCGCGGGTCGCAAAGGCATGACCCGGCCATCAATCTCAATGGTCGAGTCGCGTGCGATTTCGGCCGCGTCGTAAAGTTCGCGTGCGATACGGCGCATGGTCTCGGCCGGCACTGTGCAGATCTTCTCCATTTCCTCAGGTGAGCAGTCGTCGAGAATATCCTTGAAACGCTGGAACGCGGATTTGCACTTTTTGCCATCAACTTCGTAGCTGCCTTCGAGCGCGAAGTCCTGGATGCTTGGGTCATCCCAGAGTTTTGCTTTGTTCTCGCCGGCATCCCAAACGTAGATCTTGTCCTCACTATCGCGCACAAAATAACCATCCGGGCCCACCAGGTAAGGCGCGTTGGTATCTTTCTTCATGAACTTGTAGTCAACCAGACCGTTGTTGACCATCTCATGGCACAGACCCAGCGCAAACAACCGGTCTGTAGCCGGTTTGATGGGTACCCATTCTTCGGATTTAGCCGCCGAGATTGAGAAGCGCGGTTCAACAGTCACGCAGCGCATGCCGCGATCCATGCGAGCGTCAGCTACCCATTTTGACTGTGCCGCGGCATGCAGGTGCGAGGAAAAACCGTCACCCGTACCATCGTTGATCCAGTAGTTGCAATATTTCGCGTCATTGGCAGCCGCAAACGCCGAGTGAATATAACCGTTAACCGGATGGTAAGCGCCACCACACATCGTGCCGCCTGACTGGAAACTGTTGAAATTGCCGAATGACAGCGGCCACGCCCAGCAATTCATCTTTTGGAAGTCTTCGATGGAAGGCAGGAGCTTGCGTGGATCCTCATCGACCGACTTCTTGAACTCGCTGCCGACCAGATCAAGTGCTTCGTCCCAGCTGATCGGCTCCCACATGGGGTCAACGCCGGGACCCTTTTCGGGATTGGTGCGCTTCAGCGGTTGCTTGATTCTTTTCGGGTCGTAGTGCCGCATTATCGCGGAATTACCTTTCGGGCAGAGCTTGCCCTGATTCGACGGGTTGGTCGGATCCCCTTCGATCTTGTTGATGACGCCGTCAGTCGTTACATGAACTATGTTCGAACAGGAGTGCAAACACATTTTGCACGTCGACCGGATCCACTTTCCGGGCTTGACCGAATTGTGAACAGCCTCTGGTTTTGCTGCCATCTTCCCTCTCCTAAAAATCAGTACAGTGCCGCAAGCGCCATCTACAACATAACACGTCCATTCGCAACGTCCCGGTCATGGGACGTGGCGCGGCTCCTCGCCTCGCAAGACTCCGATGACGATGGCGAACATCGCGAGCACCAGGCCGGTCGCCCCCAGCACAGCCATCACCGTGCCAAGCGATGTCAGCGAACCGATCTGCATCAGAACACCCAATGGAAACACGGCTGCACTGATCGCCAGGCCTTACGCCAGGCCCACGCGGGCTCGCCGGCCGTAGCCCAGTTTGTGCACCACCAGACCGTACAAGATCAATATCAGGCTTAGGAATCCAAAATGGCCATGGAAATGAACCTCGCGCTTGTACTCTGCGGCGATTTCACCGTACTGCTGCAGTGCCGCGTAAGCCGCCACCCTGTCGCCATCTGCCGCTGCAACGAAACCGTTCATCATTGCGACGCCCATGCCGACGAGTGTTTGGTGCTCATCGAATACAGCGTAGTAGACACCGAAGAACATGGTCATCGTGATCAACGCGAGGCCGGACAGAATCAGGATGCGGTTTTCGAGGTGCATTGCTACTTCCTATTCGCTGTCGAGGGCGCCAGTTTTGCGCGCCAATCCAAAAAGCATCGCGGCCAACGCAAGCATAGCCGCCAAACCCGACATATCCGCTATCGCGCCCGCAATCAGGCCGTATTTCAACTCCGAAAGAATCGCGACAGGTAGCGCTGCTGCGGCAAGGACCATGATGGTTGCCCATCGGTTTTTCCATCGATCGGTCAGAAAAATGAATGGCTGTATCAGGGCTAACAGCAGGAGCAGGATGGCCATAGAATTGAGGTGCGCGTGTGCGGCCGTATTGATGCCTCGAAATGCCAGATAGCCGCCGTAGGCCGCGAATTCAGCTTCGAGCGACTGTCGTTCCATTGCGCTCGCAACGATGCTGCGCAGGATGTCTACCTCGTTCGGACTCTGCGTGTATTCGATATATCCCGCATAAGCGCCACCGTAAAGAAAACCGACCAACAGCAATACGCTACCGCCGACGAACAAGATGCGACTTGCGCTATCCAGCGTATCAGGCCTTTGAATGGCAGGGGTTGCATAGTCGTCCCGCCAGTTTCGCCAGTATCGCCACAGCCCCATTAACTGGATCGCAACGATAATTGCAATCGCGAATCCGGCTGCATCGGCCGCAATACTCGCCCAGCCAATAGCGACAAGCGGGCTGTACGCCAGGCCGGCATAATGAATGGTGAAAATCGCGATTGGCAGCGTAATCGCGCAAACGACAAAAGCTTGGGCAACTCGCAATTTTGTTGCGCTCGACCAGGCAACGAATGGCTGTAAAATCGCCAGCAGCACCGCCAGGTAACCCATTGCAACACCGTGTGAGTGTGCATCGACCTTGGTGCCACGATTCTCGAGAAAAGCACCAATAGCCTGAAAATGTCCCATGATTGCATCAGTATCCCCGGCCGGGATCGCCGTCGCGGCCGCATACACTGCGTCTCCGATGCGGTCGTTATTGGGATGCAATATAAATACCGCGAAAACGTCGCCAAGCAACATGCCCGATAGAATCAGAAAGACGCCGCAGAACGCATAGAGGCGAGTGACTCGCGTATCCAGGATATCTGCAATTCCCAAGTTTCCAGACTGAGTCATTACCATCGCTTTCCCCACAATCTGCCTATCAGGCCGTCGTGCCCGCCGTAATCTTGATTCCGGCACCCGGCAGTTTGTAACGCTTATTCATGAAAATGAGCACGGACGTAAGCGACTCGGCGACGACGGAATTATCGATCGGGCCAGCATGCCAGGCTTTCATACCCAGATCCCCGGCCAGCTGAACGACGATTTCCCGTGCATCCTTGTCGTTGCCGGAAACGAGTACATCGCAGTCATCCAGATGGGCATCATCAGCATTCAGATGAGCCGCAGCGATGTTCTGAAATGCCGAAACCACACGCACGTTTTCACCAAGAAACACCTGCGCCTGTTTGGCTGCACTGCCACCTGGCGGTAACTGCACACGCATGACTTTAGGCGGTACCAGCGGGACCGTCGCATCGACAAGAATCTTACCTTGCACGGCTTCCCGGACCGACTCCAAAACAGGCTCATGGCTGCCGAACGGTACCGTCATAATGACCAGGTCCGCAGCCGCTGCCGCGTCGGCATTGGCCAGACCTCTAACGTTTGCCTCACTGCCGGCGCGGGCTGACAGCTCGCTTGCCGCCCGCTCAGCCTTCTCCAGATCGCGTGATCCGATGATCACCGGGTGACCGGCCTGGACGAGCTGCCACGCAAGGCCACCACCCAGATCGCCGGTACCACCGAGCACTGCGATCACTGTGTCGCGCTTCATCCGGTCGCCAGCAACTCAGCCGGTGCCGCTTTCAGCTTTGGTAAGACCTCTTCGCCGTACAAGCGAATGGATTCCAGATTGTCTTCAACACTCGCCCCAACCACTTCCAGAAGTGGCAGGTTAAGTCCGTTGTCGATCAACTCCTGAGTGATTTCCAGACATTCTTCCGGTGTACCGGAGATGACCGTAAAACGGCGCTGCATCTCATCCGTAACCAGGTGTGCAACATCGTCGTCGGTACCGTCTTCTATAGCCTTGCGGAACGGATCCCAGGTCGCATCAGGCAATCCCGAGCCGGCGAGGATTTGATCGTTCTTGATATTCTTTAGTTTGTTGACAATGTAGGTGCCGGTGTTGCGTGCCGTCGTCACTTTGGCTTTCGCACCGTCTTTCGAGCACGCCGCCAAAATGACTCCGCCGACCGGAAAGTCGTCGGGCAGGCTTCTGCCGGCCTTTTCAGCACCCAGATGCATGTTCTTGCGAGCGGCCCTGACCCAGGCTGGCGAGGTCAGGCCGGCGAGCAGCATGCCATCGCTTTCGCGACCGGCGAGGCGTTGCATAAACGGGCCCGTCGCACCTACGTAGACCGGAATCTCCGTGCGCAACCCGTCACCGGCACGATCGTACCCGGGCATGGTCGACTCAAACAGGTCGCCTTTGTACGAATACGCCTCGCCGGAAAAAACCCGCCGCATGATATCCAGTGATTCATGGTGCACTTTCACCGGTCTCATTTCGCTGATATCGTACTCAAGATACTGTATTCCGACCATACCGACGACGAGTCCCATTATGAATCGTCCACCGGACAACTCGTCGATGCCGGCCGCCTCAGAGGCTTGTATCGTCGGGTGACGCATGTACGGAGAAGTGATACCCAAGCCGATCGGAATACTCTTCGTCGCCATCGTCGCGGCGGCCAAAGTTGTGAAACAGCCGCGCGACTCAAGGCCATATTGGCGAAACCAGTGATAAGCCTCAGCGATCCAGAAACCACCGCTGAAACCCGACTCCTCCGTCTGCCTCGCGTAGGCCTGAATGGCTTTCAATGGTTCGTATGATTTGAACAGAACGCCAACGTTTACTTCACTCACGGTTGTTCTCCTGTTATTCGTCACTGCCTGCCGCGGCAGGATCTATTTTGATTCCGCTCAGGCTATTTGCGCCACAATATCGCGGAACTCCGCGTCCGTAATCAGTCGCTTCGCGGCGGTCGCTTGTGACTTGACCTCGCCCAATATCTCGCCATACAGGTCCTCAGACGCATTCAGTCCCAATTCCTCTAATTTCAACTTGACGTTGGAAAGGCCACTTTTCTTGCCCAGGACGATTTTCCGCTCGGCGGAAACGATGCCCGCCGCATAGGGTTCGATTGCCTCAGGCAGGTGAAACTGGTTGGCCACGGCACCACTTTCCCGCGTATACAGGAATTCGCCGACAACGGGTTTCCACCCGTCGACCGTATAGTTGCCGGATGCCTGTACCAGCCGAGAAACCTCGCGGGCCTTACTAAGGTCCAACTCGACAGGTACCTTGTATAGGCACTGCAATGCCAGCGCGACTTCGCATATGTCGGCATTGCCGGCACGCTCACCCATACCGTTGATGGTACCCTGGACCCAATCGGCGCCGCCGCGTACCGCGGCTATTGCTGCGGCTGTCGCGAGCCCAAAATCGTTGTGACCGTGCCAATGAAGGGGCACAGAATCCCCGACCCAGGACTTCACCTCGGCTATCAAATACTCAACTGTCTCGGGCGCACAAGCACCAATCGTATCGACCACGGAGATTTCGTCCGCACCGGCATCCAGAGCCGCGCTGTACACGTCGCGCAGAAACTTCAGTTCGCTGCGGGTACTGTCAACGGCGAAAAAATTAACGCTTTTGATGCCATTGACCTTGGCATGTTTGACCGCACTGGTCACGCGCTCAAGAACCTTTTCCCGGGTAAACCCGTAGGCCTCCATTTTTACATCGCTGGTCGAAATTTCAATCAGGGCGTGCTCGGTACCCAATTCGATATGTGCATCCAGATCTGCTTGCAGGCAACGTGCGAATCCCCAGATTTCGGAACGAAAATCTGCGGCGAGTATGCGTCTGAC
>Ga0114931_10008749_pt1 | contig 12211 bp, 8 predicted proteins | sample 2SBtaG_FD_89579 | JGI IMG/M metagenome (GOLD analysis project Ga0114931, IMG submission 89579) | Deep subsurface microbial communities from Kolumbo volcano to uncover new lineages of life (NeLLi) - 2SBTROV14_V59a metaG | ecosystem: Environmental > Aquatic > Marine > Volcanic | place: Kolumbo...
GTCAACCCTGAGGTTTGATTAATGGCCACACCGGGTGCCTTCCCACGTAACAAGTGGGCTATATCCGGATCAGGTCGATTTTGTATTTCGTCACTGCTAACAGACGTAACTCCATACCCAAGCGCTTTTTTCTCACGCTTTACTCCCAGACCGGTGACCACCACCTCAGAAAGAGTGGCAACATCCTCGGCCATCTGCACATCAATTACCGACCTTGACCCAATTTCAACTTCCTGGGTCTTCAAACCAATAAAAGAAAAAACAAGGGTACCACCTTCTGTTGGAACGGTCAGTTTATAGTTACCATCGGTATCGGTAACCGCTCCGGAAGTAGTCCCTTTCACTACAACATTCACTCCAGGTAAAGAAGACCCATCCGTAGTGGAGGTCACCTTACCCGAAACAGTCCTTTCTTGCGCCAGTACCATACCGGTTGTTACAACTAACGCAAGAATGAGAAGTAAACATTTTCTCATGCTTTTTTGTTTAGGTTAAACATATTACAACTAATATTAAGGGCTAAATCTACGATTTTCGGGATAAGATAAAAAAACAAATTCCCCTTTTTTAATGAGAAACTTGATTTTTATAGGATTTAATCATGATTTATTGTTGTGAATTTAATACTTTAAATTCTATTCGCCTGTTTTGGCTCCGCTCAGCTTCCGTGGCATTATTATTCAAGGAAAACCGACTTCCATATCCCTTGAACGTTAATTGATTTTTATCAATCCCGTTATTAACTAAGTACTTATAAACAGACCTGGCCCGTTCCAGGGATAGATGCTGATTGTACATGTCGTCACCAATGTTGTCGGTATATCCTCCAATCTCTACTTTCATTCCTGAGTGGGCCTTTAGGAAGGATATGACCAACTTAAGTTCAGCAACAGACCGTTCATTCAGGGAAGATTTATCGAAATCAAAAAAGATATTGTTGAGGGTGGTGGAAACCCCGGCAGCTATTGGAGTAAGGCCGATGTCTGCCCGGAGCGAATCGCCCTTCTGTTGGCCTTTAGAGTAATCAAAATGATATGACCGAAACAAGTACCCTTTCCTGTTGACGTGCAAGGCATATTCTTTTCCTTCGGTGAGCACAATAACATACTTTCCATTGATAGAGTCCGACTGTACCTGGCTCACAAGTTCTTCAGTACCGACATCAAATAGTTGCACCTTGGCGCCTAAAGGCTCGTGATTTTCGCTATCAAAAATACGTCCGGCAATAAACCCACTTTCCAAGGCCACCTGCAAGGATGCAGGAATATCAATGTGATAGATCAGGCTCACCTTGTTTTGCTTTGAGCCTGATTCATGAGAATAATATCCGTGCTTTCCATCGGCGGTAATGAACATAGCCACCTCATCCGCCTGTGTGTTAATGGGATAACCAAAATTTTCAGGGGACGACCATTTTCCTGATTTCTTATCTGAAAAGAATATGTCAAAACCTCCAAACCCTGTATAATGATCGGACGCAAAATACAGACGCTGTCCGTTGGGGTGAATGAATGGAGAGATATCATCACCGGCCGTATTGACAGGGGCTCCCAGGTTCTTGGGAATATCCCATTCCCCTTCCGGGTCAATATGAGTAACCCAAATATCTCTTCTACCCAACCCTCCCTTGCGATCGGAGACAAAATATAATGTGCGACCATCCGGAGAAAGGGAAGGCTGTGAATCCCAGCTGGTAGAGTTTACAGGACGGCCCAGATTTTCAGGCTCCGACCATACATTTCCTTCTTTATACGTCACGTAGAGATCGCAACTTCCAAAGCCTTTACGACCCATGCAAGAAGTAAACACCAACATGCGCCCATCGCCTGAAATAGAGCAAGTGCCTTCATTAAATGGGCTCGTTATACTGGATATTGGAGAAGGTTCTGTCCATTTTCCATTCTCCAATCGATTAGAGACCATGATGTCCTCATCCTTATTCCGTCGGATGAAAAACAGTGTTTGCTGATCGACTGTGAGAACAGGAAAATATTGTTGCCTAAATCGATTCACCGTAGCATCCAGTGGACGTGGGTTAAACTGATACCCATGCTCCATATTCTTTAAAGCATAGTGGCAGTTCTTTAGCATTTGACTTGCTTTCGAACTGTATTTATCTTTCTCTTTTTTCAACCCCAGGTATTGGTTAAGATACTTTTGAGCGGATAAATACTCTCCTTGGTAAAATTCAAATTTCCCTAATTGGAATAAGACTCCTGCAAATTTGGGTGAATGAGGGGCGAGATCTGCAACTTTCTTATAATATCGATTCGCTATCTGAGACTTTCCATAGGCACTATAAACACTTCCCAATTTCCAATAGGCTTCAGCAAAATCAGGGTCCTTTTTTATAGCTGTCTCATACCGTGCAATAGCCTCGTCAAATTGGCGGTTATGGGCCAAAAGATTGGCTTCATTATAAAGCTTTATAGCTTTTTTATTGGTGCTGGTTAAAGACTGGGTATATCCTGAAAGAACAATCACGATCCCTATAAACCCAAGTCCCAGGGTCTTGCTCATAACTAAGGGATTTCCAGGTATTTATGTATCTGTAGAGATATACTCCACTGAATATTTTCTTTGACAAATTCAACCATTTTCAAATGCATTTTTGATGCAACACTCCATTCAGGTTGTATAAATAGCCGGCATGCTTTTGGCACATGCCGAGCCTGCTCCAGGGCCCAGTCAAAGTCCGCCTTGTTGTAGATGATCACTTTCAACTCATCAGCATGGGCCAGAACATCAGGTAAAGGGTTTTTAAATTTCTTCGGCGAAACACAAATCCAGTCCCATGAACCCGTTAAGGTAAAGGCTCCAGAAGTTTCCAGGTGAGTTTTTAAGCCCGCAGATCTGAGTAAGCGGGTAAGAGGTCCCATATCATACTGCAAAGGTTCCCCTCCGGTCACTACCACCATGGAGGCCTGGCCTTTGGCTTGTTTTGCCAATTCTTCGACAGGGACCATCGGATGAGCATTGGCATCCCAGGACTCTTTCACATCACACCAATGACAACCCACATCGCACCCTCCGACTCGAATAAAAAAAGCTGGAGAACCACTGTATCTTCCTTCTCCCTGGATCGTGAGAAAGGACTCTATCACCGGAAGTTCTCTTATAACAATTCCTTTAATGCATGGGTATTCTTATATGCTTGCATGGTATTCATAATGAGCGAAGCAATGGTCATGGGGCCTACACCACCTGGAACTGGTGTAATAAATGATGCTTTTGTAGAAACCCCTTCAAAATTTACGTCTCCCCGGAGAACATAGCCTCTTTTTTTGGTAGGATCAGGGATTCGGTTAATCCCAACATCCACCACAACCACTCCCTCCTTTACCATATCTGCGGTGATAAGGTTCTGCTTGCCTACGGCCACAATGAGAATATCGGCCATGCGTGTATATTGCTGAAGATTTTCAGTATAAATATGACACAGGGTAACCGTAGCATCTCCTGGTTCGGCCAGTAAAATACTCATGGGAAGACCAACAATATGGCTCTTGCCAACAACTACACAATGTTTTCCCCTGGTTTGAATGTTATAACGCTTCAACAATTCCAGGATGCCCATTGGCGTAGCCGGCAAAAGACTATGATGTTGTTGGTCCATTTTCCCAAAATTCGTAGGGGTAAATCCGTCAACATCCTTTAAAGGATCGATACAATCTGTTATCTCCTCCACAGAGATATGATCTGGGAGAGGTAGTTGGACAATATATCCGTCCACTTCCTTGTCATCATTAAGAACCTGTATTTCCCTTATCAATTTTTCCTGTGTAAGGGTACTGTCAAACTTAAGCAAGGATGACCTGAATCCCACATTCTCACAGGCTTTGATCTTATTGCGGACATAGGTCCTGCTTGGTCCATCATCACCAACAAGTATAGCCACCAGATGAGGTGATCGAAATCCCTTCACCTTTAGTGATTTTACTTGTTGTGCAAGTTCCTGCTCTATTTCAAGCGATACTTTTCTGCCATCTAATAAAGTGGTCATATGCTAACAGAGTGATGTTTGCTCTTTTATCAAAGGTACATCACAGGTACTAATCAATTTGCAAAACTGCCATAAAAGCCTCCTGCGGGACCTCTACATTGCCCACCTGACGCATCCGTTTCTTTCCCTTTTTTTGTTTCTCCAGAAGCTTTCTCTTACGGGTAATATCTCCACCATAGCACTTAGCCAACACATTTTTACGAAGCGCCTTGACCGTTTCCCTGGCAATAATCTTAGTGCCAATGGCCGCTTGTATAGCGATCTCAAACATTTGACGTGGAACCAGTTGTCGAAGTTTTTCACATAGCCTTTTCCCCCAGTCATAAGCTTTATCCTTATGTACAATGGCCGATAGAGCATCCACAGTATCTCCATTGAGCATGATATCAAGTTTTACCATTTTCGATTCCCGGTATCCAATGAGTTCATAGTCCAGAGAAGCGTACCCTCTTGATATAGTTTTCAGCTTATCAAAAAAATCAAAAACTATTTCACTCAGGGGTAGTTCAAAGGTTAGCTCCACTCTGTCGGAGGTCAAATAAAGTTGGTTCTTAATCTCTCCACGCTTGTCCATACAAAGAGAGATTATATTTCCTATATACTCTGACTTGGTGATGATCTGTGCCCGTATAAATGGCTCCTCGATATGAGAAATTGTTCCCGGATCCGGCATCTCGGAGGGTGCATTGATAGATTGTACCTTTCCATCCGTATTAATTGCATGAAATTCCACGGAAGGAACGGTGGTGATCACCGTCATATCAAATTCCCTTTCCAAGCGCTCTTGCACAATCTCCATATGCAGCATCCCCAGAAATCCACATCTGAACCCAAAGCCGAGCGCTACCGACGTCTCAGGTTCCCAGACCAACGAGGCATCATTCAACTGAAGTTTCTCCATGGAAGCTCGCAGTTCCTCAAATTCAGAAGTCTCTACCGGATAAATACCGGCAAACACCATGGGCTTTACGTCTTCAAATCCCTTTATGCTTTGATTACAAGGCCTGTTGACATGGGTGATTGTATCTCCAACTTTTACCTCGCTGGCCACTTTGATCCCTGAGATCAGATATCCAACATCTCCCGCTTCCATTTGGGTTCGTGGAACCTGACTTAGTTTCAGTACACCGATCTCGTCAGCATCATACTGCTTTCCTGTGCTTAAAAACTGGACCTGATCTCCCTTTCGGATCTTACCATTGATCACCCGGAAATACACTTCAATCCCTCTAAAGGGGTTAAATACCGAATCAAAGATCATGGCTTGAAGAGGGGCATTGGCATCCCCTGCCGGAGGAGGCACTACTTCTACGATCGCTTCAAGTATCTGATCAATCCCAATTCCTTCCTTACCACTTGCATGAATGATCTCACTGCTCTTACATCCTATAAGATCAACAATCTGATCGGTTACTTCATCAGGCATGGCGCCAGGTAAATCGATCTTATTAAGTACAGGGATAATTTCCAGATCATTGTCTAGCGCCAGATAAAGATTGGAAATTGTCTGTGCCTCAATCCCCTGTGAAGCATCAACCACCAATAAAGCCCCTTCACAAGCTGCAATTGATCTTGAAACCTCATATGAAAAATCGACATGCCCCGGAGTATCGATAAGGTTTAACACGTAGGGTTTACCGCCCCATTGATATTCCATTTGTATAGCATGACTTTTAATGGTTATACCACGCTCTCTTTCCAGGTCCATGTCATCCAACAACTGGTCCTGCATATCCCGGTTACTGACGGTGGCGGTATGCTCCAGTAAACGATCTGCCAGCGTACTTTTCCCATGATCAATATGGGCAATAATGCAGAAGTTGCGAATGTTTTTCATGGATAATTATCCTGTGAAGGGGACCGCAAAATTATTTAATATTTGTTGACCGTTGAAGCAATCCTGAAAATGTAGTTATAAAAAAAGCCGGCCTTACCTGGCCGGCTTCATTTCATAGTCATTTTTGATCTAGTTTTTGGTAAATGTTGTTGTACCAAAATCACCAAATCCATTAGACCAGGTCAATGTCAAAGTACCATCAGCATTCACAGTACCTGTACCATTGAACAAGTCATTGCCAAAAACAGTATCCGGCTGATCTACAAGGGAGAGTACGCCACAATTATCATTGACGATAGCAGGTTGATCAGCAGCGCTATATCCGATAGCATACAAACCACCGGTGATATCAGAGAAGGTATATTCTCCATTTACCGTAGCGCTCTCTGTAATTGTCACAGTGTATGGGAACGCCGTACCGGAAGTACCATCCGTGAGCGTAGAATATGTCCCCGTTAAATCAGAGGCACAGTCTACATCCGCAATCTTGATGGTAGCAGTTTTCAGGAAGTCGGTTCCACCGCGGCCACCAACAAACATGTCGCCATCGGCATTTACACCACCAACAATAGTCACCGTCAGGGTTTTATCCCCATCTGTTGCCCCATCTGTCAGGATATCAATATCCAGATCGACATTATCAAAATCTTGGACATCCGTTGGATCTACCTTCAGGACAATACTACCACCATTTGCCGTGGCACCGGACACATCGAAATCGGTTCCAAACACGGCATCACCGCCAAACGTATAGTCAACGGTAATATCCGAGAGAGTCCCGGTTGGTGCCTCAATATTCAAACTGACAGATCCGGCATTCTCGTCCACCTCAATGTCGTCCATGATGGCATTTTCGCCTGGTGCGTTGAAGGCAACATAGGCCGGTAGAACTTTCAGGTTAAAACCCTGATCAGAAATATTAGTATCTGTACATGCGATCATCAGACCAAATCCCAGAAGTAAAATATATAATCTTTTCATTGTTTCTTCTTTTATTAGTTTTCAAACCACATTGGAACATCAGTATCCGGGTTCGCCGGAGTATTCGGATTCGCTGCAATTTCTGCTGGAGGATAGTTAAATCGCTTCAGTATCGTTGAAATCGAAGTGTTGGATGGTGGACTAAGCGCCGGAACCTTTGTTCTTCGAACGTGGTTCCACGCTATTACTGGCCGCATAAAGGTTTCCAGGTATTCCTGGTTGTATACATCATTTAATACAACCGGTGGCCTGCTATTGACAAAATTGCTGATATCGCTATCAGAAAGTGTCTTTTGCGCTCCGGGAATATCCTGGCCCCACCATTCCAGAATTTGCGTCAATCCCTGGTTGAACATGGATTGAGCATCATCAGCTGTTGCTCCTTTTAAGGCCAGTTCTGCTCTGTAAAAACTTACCTCAGAAGGGAGAAACCACATTTGTGGCAGATCATTACGAATTACATTATCCGACAATACAGCCCAGGTAGTTCCAAAAGCAAATGATCCATTCACCGGTTTTTCACCATTCGGATCAAAAAGGAACAATCCACCTCTTGGATCAGCGCCATTGGCAATCAAATCATACAAAGGTTCGCCAGGAGCATACACCTGAGTTGATTCATTGGAGGTGCCAAAAAACGACTCGTTCAATTGCTGGAATCCATTTTGTTGCCCCGGGGTATCAAAATACCGGATAAAAGCAGCCTGTGAGTTATCATCTATTAAAGGTTGTGATAACACCGTGGCAATTTGGCTGTCGACAGACGTATCCTTATTTCGTATGAGCATCAAGACCCGTAGTTTGAGGGAGTTGGCAAAACGTTTCCATTTATCCATATCCCCACCATAAAGCATGTCTCCAGTGGATACATCAAATGTACCCGAGGATGGAATGCCATCAATCAATGATATCCCGTCATCCAAAATGGTTAATACACCTCTGAAGACGTCTTCCTGGCTATCAAACTTGGGTGAAGGAAATTGCGATCCGTCCAAGGCTTCGCTGAATGGTACATTCTCCCAGATGCTGGACAACTCATAAAAGATCATCCCTTTGAGGATCACTGCAATGGCAGCCACATTATTACTAGAGGGCCCAGCCGTACGTGCATCTGCTTCTACAAGAGCCAGGTTACCCAGCACTTGTGTGTACATCATATTCCATGTATTCCCTGTAAGGAATATACTTGTATTCCCTCTTCTCGGACTATTGAAATTAGCCGACATATGCTGGGATACATCCAATGTCCTCGTCCCCAACTCAGTCACTTTTCGGTTGGAGTACTGAACAAAAACATATGGCAACACCACGTTCGGGTCGGCCGACGTAGCTGCCAGAGGATTCTTGTTGATGTCCAGTTTTTCATCACAAGACAATGATGTCGCCATCACCAGCATACTCAAGATTATTATTTTTATTTTTTTCATGATATTAAGCTCAAGTAGTTAACTAGAATGACATTTTTACATTGAAACCAATACTTCGGGTAGAAGGTACAGAAGCGCGTTCTATACCAAACCCATCTGCACCCGATCCAAACAAACTGTTTTCAGGATCGATATGGGGCACATTAGCAAAAAGCAGTGCCAGGTTTCTTCCTTCCACACCAACACTTAGATTGTTGATGAAGGTTTTTTCAAACAAGCTCTGAGGAAAAGTATAGCTTAAGGAGGCTTCCCTTAGCTTGATGTATGATGCATCAAAGATGAATCCTTCTGCAATACTATTATCATTAATACTCTTCCAAAAATCAGCTGCGCTTCTCAAAGGAATATCGTTATCCCTGAAGGTTCCATCACCATTGTCCACGACGGCCGTTAGGTCTATAAAGGTCCCTTCCCGATTCACGGCGGTTTCCTGGACCAGGCCATTGTTTTGAAGACCTTCAACTGTTGAAGACTTCATAATGCCCCCTTTTCTCCAGTCGATGGTGAAAGATAATGTAATGCCTTTCCAACTGAAGTTGTTAACAAATCCCATGGTGAAATCAGGTAAAACAGAACCCATGGCTTTCGCCTCTCCGGGAATCCGCGTCCCTTCTTCAGGATCTACAATGGGACGTCCCGATATGGAGTCACGTAAAAAGGGAACAGCAAATAACTGGAACTCTTTACCCACTTCAGCAACTACCTGAACGCTATTAAAAGCACTGGCAATTATGACCCGCTCGGTATTTTTTGATAACTCAACCACATTTTGTTGTACTGTAGAGAAATTCACCAGGGTATTCCAGGAGAAATCTCCGAACTTTAGTGGAGTAGCATCCAGGGAGACTTCCAACCCTTCATTGTCAACCCGTCCGACATTGGTTCTTAAAAATCCAAAACCAGTAGTTTGTGGTATAGGTAATGCCAGGATTTGATTGATGTTCTTCGAATTGAAATACGCTATATCCAAGCCTATTCGACCATTAAAAAACTTCAGCTCCGTACCAAACTCGTAACTTTTTTGTCTTTCAGGTTGAAGATTTGAAGGTGGAATCGTGTTGCTTTTCCCAAAAGCCTGTGCTCCACCAAACGGGAAATTCACGTTGAGGCCATATTGACCTGTTGCTGTTGTAATAGGAAAGAAGTTAAAATCCAATTGATATGGACCCGTATCGTTTCCCACTTCCGCATAACTTGCCCGAAACTTACCATAAGACAGGATATTATTAGAAATATTAAATGCATCCGTAAACACAAACGCTGCACTTACCGATGGATAGAAATACGAGTTGTTGTTCAGGGGCAAGGTCGATGACCAGTCATTTCTTCCTGTTACCGAAAGAGTTAACCAGTTTTTATAGCTCACATCAACTTGTCCATAAGCCCCAAATAATCGTTGCTCGGAAAATCCTCTGGACGGTACATTTTGTCCAACATTACCAGGAGCAAACAATTCTGGGATCAACAGATCCTGAGAATTTAGTGTTTCCCTGCTGAATTGTCTTTTATTATAATTCCATCCCAGAAGAGCATTCAAGCTAAAGTCCGGACTTAAATCTGTATTATAAGTGGCAATGATGTCCGTATTTAGCTCAATTCGCTTCATTTTATCCACTGTGAAATTCCCATTGATATTCTGGGCAGTGCCTTTCCTATTGGAGAGAAACCGATTATCAATCTCATAATCATATCCCATTCTACCTGTAATACTTAGTTTCTCGATAGGCGAGAATACCAGGGAATAGTTCCCTATGAACCGGTCATCATCCCTGTCATTATGGTTTTCCTTCCTCAACCAATAAGGATTATTTTGTGTGGCTTCCACCTGATTAATCTGGTTGCCAGCAGCATCAATCCACGGCTTGAACTTGTTCTGATCCAAAGTACTGCTAAAAGAGGTAAGCCCAATAATATTGGTGTCATTGGCCCCTGCGGCTCCAGTTCCAACGGTTGAGGTATTAATGTACTGTACCCCAAATCTTGATCTTAGGTACCTGGAATGTTTAACACCCGTATTCAAATTGACCGTATAGCGATCGAGCGAAGAACCCGGTAGAATACCAAACTGGTTCAAGGAAGTTAAACTCAATCGATAATCCATACGTTCACTTGCATCTGAGATAGCAAAATTGTTCAGATAAGTGATCCCTGTTTCGAAGAAATCCTTCACCCCATTGTCTTTTACTGCCGTTAACGGACCTGTCTCTCCTGTAATTGGCAAATAGTTAACTGTTTGACCAACGATACGTGGACCCCAGTCAAATCCTACACTAGAAGAGTCATATTTGTTAAGATCACCCATGGCATATGTTTGTTGATAATCAGGAATCCTGAACAGGTCGTCAAACCGAACGGTTGAGTTCACCGAGATCGTTGGCTTTCCACCTGCACCGGCTTTCCCTTTCTTGGTAGTAATCACAATGGCACCTGCCGCCGCACGTGAACCATACAGGGCAGTTGCGGCTGCTCCTTTCAATACGCTCATGGATTCAATATCATCCGGATTCAGCACGGCCGCTCCATTGGAGAAGTCACGGTTTCCCGATATTCTTGATCCGGTAACAGTTTGGGCATTGTTGATCGGAATACCATCCACAATAAACAATGGATTGTTCCGTCCACTCAAGGACGAGACTCCCCGGACAATGATCTTTGATGATCCTCCCAGGTTCCCACTGGTATTAGAGATCTGAACGCCGGTTACTTTCCCTTGTAAGGAATTGACAATATTGGTCTCCCGAGCTTTCACGAGCTCGTCAGACTTCAGTACATCAATGCCATACCCAAGAGAACGTTTTTCTTTCTCTATACCAACCGCGGTAACGACAATTTCTGTCAGTTGTTTTACATCCGACGAAAGTTGGATGTCAATGACGCTCCGACTACCGATCTCGATTTCCTGGGTAGCAAACCCAATAAACGAGAACACCAGCGTACCTCCTTCAACAGGTACAGAGAGCTTGTAGTCACCATCTAATCCGGTGACAGCGCCATTCGTGGTCCCCTTGACCACTACATTCACACCAGGTAAGGCAGAACCGTCCTCTGCCGAGGTGACCTTACCCGATACTGTTCTTTCTTGCGCCATGGCCCATCCGGCCGATATAAATAGCGCAAGAATGAGAAGTAGAGTTTTCCTCATTCTAAATAGTTTAAGTTAAACAATAAATTTAAACGAAATTGATAGGTTTTATAAAAGGTGCTTGGTTACTTGGCAGAACAAGGTTATAACATTAAAAATTAATTCCCAAAGAATTTTACCATTAAATGTTACCTAAAAATGGGGGAATTTTCATCTGAAATCAGACCAAAATCCCGTCCTCGGCATATTTATGAGTTAAACTTTGCCTACACCATCAGTTATCCCACAAACCTAACCTCCTTGTTTCTGAAAAGTTGCTGTCCTTCCTGGGTTTCAATAATCAAATGCCCCATAGGATCTGTTCCAATGATCTTTACCTTAAACCGGGTCTTGCCTTCAAACCAGTGCTCCTCATCAACTCAATACAATCCTTGTTGGTAGGACTTAGTCAGATCGCTTCCCATCCCAGATTTAAGATCTCCATATTTTTGTACCAGATAACCAACCAGACGATCTGCCAGGGTACTTTTCCCGTGGTCAATATGGGCAATAATGCAGAAGTTGCGAAGGTTTTTCATGAGCGCATTCCCTGGAAAAAAGGGAATACAAAGCTATTGAATAAATGGAGAAGAAATTATACAATCCTTTAACCCGCGTTATTCATGACACTTCCAAGAATAACGATGTTAAACCCGAAATATGCAATAGAACTTTCTATTCCGATCCAAAATAACTGTGAATCAGCCACTTTGTTCGAACTATGTCTTTAACCATCCCCAAGGGATGCCTTACATCCATAACTCGCTGATTCTTTGTTCTTTTGAATCTCATAACGAAATCTATCGCATAATCCGGGTTAAATGGTTGATAACTATTGATTA
>Ga0114931_10008750_pt1 | contig 12211 bp, 8 predicted proteins | sample 2SBtaG_FD_89579 | JGI IMG/M metagenome (GOLD analysis project Ga0114931, IMG submission 89579) | Deep subsurface microbial communities from Kolumbo volcano to uncover new lineages of life (NeLLi) - 2SBTROV14_V59a metaG | ecosystem: Environmental > Aquatic > Marine > Volcanic | place: Kolumbo...
CGAGTCCATTGTGGCGTGAACTCGGTGCCGCCTGAAAAAATTCCCGTGATGCCGATTTCCGCCAGACTGGTGCCTCGCTCTTCCAGTTCCAGGCACAACGCTTCAATAAGTTTTGGGGTGCCGAACATGCAATGCACTTCGTGGCCGGCCGTGAGGATGGTGATCGCTTGATCGATACAATGTCGCTTGTAGGCTTCCACCTGATCCATCTGGCCCTGCTTGAGCAATTTGACCACCCAGCGCGGATCCAAATCGATGCAGAAACAGATGCCACCGCGATGTTGGGCCAGATGCTCCACGGCCAATCGGAGTCGGCGCTGTCCCGAGGGGCCAAGCATTAGCCAATTCGAACCTGTTGGAAAGTATTGGTTGGGCAGTGTTTCGCTAAACAGGGAGTAGTCGGTGCGAAAGTCGTTGATAGCGATGCGGCTTTTTGGCACGCCAGTCGTGCCGCCTGTTTCAAACACATAAACTGGACGGCCGGAAAGACCTTGGGGAATCCATCGCTGCAACGGGCCGCCACGCAACCAATCGTCTTGGAAGGGCTCGAATTTTTTCAAATCGTCGAAAGAGTGGATTTCTTTCAACGGGTCGAATTTAAGCTTCGACTTTTCCTCCAGCCAGAAAGGACAGCCGGTTGCTTCGTGGAAGTGCCACTGGATCGTGCGAACCGTGTGCGCGTCCAGCTCTTCACGAACCCTGGCGATGTTCTTGTCCATCGTGGTCATCGAGGACTTACGACTGCGTATTCGTGGTACTGTTCGGACTGCTGAGCTGGGCCAGCACCTGAATGACACCGTTGAGATGGGCCAGACGGGGCCCAAAGCGATCGACAAATTCATTGAGCATGAATTCGCCATGGATCATGTCTTCGCCGCACTCGTCAATTTCTTCGGTGATCCGCTCCAGGTACTCAATCTGTACACGGCTGAGCGATTCGGCCGCTTTGCGACAGGTTTTTGCCAGCCGCGGATTGGCCTGCTTCCACTGATGCAGTTCCTGCAAGCGTTGTTTTTGGGCGCTGGCCATGACACTGGCAAGTTCTTCCAGGATTTCGTTGGTACGATCCTGGGCAGCTAGCACTTCGCGAAGCAGCTCCGTCTGTTCGAAGCCGAAGTCCACTGGATTATTCGCCGCACTTCCGGCGGAGACATCTACTTGCGAAAAAATAGTCGGGCTCGTTCCAGGCATGGAAGGTCCAGACCTGGAAGGGTGTTGCCTGGCAGAGGGCTGAGGCCTTGGAACGGGTTGGCGGCTTTGTGACATCGAAGCTAGTTTCCTTTCCGGTCTTTCCTCTGCGTTCGGCCTGATTGAACGTATTGGCGAGACAACTGGCCCTTATGGGTTAAGGCCCATATTAGCGATTCCGCTGCATTTTTACGGACTACCAGCAGGACCTGTTCAAATGGCCCGCTAGCAGACATTAGTCTCTGCTCTCCTCTGCTCCCTCCAGTCTACTCAACGCCAGCAAGATTTGCTAGCGCTTAGCTTGAATAGTTTCCCGTTAAAGTCCAGAGGCTGCCGCTCCCGATGGGATAACATCGGCTGACCCCGCAATCGTCAGGCGCTTCCTGCCTGTTGCACGATTGTCGTGGAGGATTCATTCACCTCAGGATTGACTGCATGGATGCCGCGGACGGTAACTCCTTAGCTGCTATTGGTTTCTTGACAGCCCTGCGGGACTCGACCCACGGCTGGTTTGGTGGATATTTGGTCCTCTCGCATTTGGGAAGGCCGCTGGAATTCCACTGCACTACGCCCATCGAGCCGACTCGAGTGCAGCAAATTCTCTACGGACCGACCTTACAGCCTTATCTGTTAGGCGATGTTATTGGCCACACCCTGGTGAGGCGGGCGGAGTTGCCCGTGCAGGCCATCCTGACCGATTTGCCCGAGATGCTGAGCCTATCCCTGTTGCGGCCCGAGGTGGTGGCTTGTGTCGATGAAAAATTGATTCCAGCGGCAGGCATTGCCCTGGCGAAAGCCACCACACCGGACCAGCGGCCTGTGGGCGAACGGGCAGGCGCGGTGCCAGGGCAAACAGACGACCCGCAGCCTCATTTGGAGATTGGAACCGTGCAGCTCTACGGAACTTCGACCTGCAGTTGGGAGCCTGCACGGCTCAGGTAGCAACTTGCTCCCCTGGTGGATCATGTCGAGTTGCTGGAACCGTTCAGGCGCATTCGCGAAGCCATCCTCGAAGCGCAGCGTATCTCCGTGGATCCGAGTGCGGAGGCATCGGCAGCAGCATAGCAACCATGAAAAACAAGGTTCCTCTCCCGTTGCCGAGGGCGTCTGTCGACCCCATGCCGCCAACCCAATCGATGCCGCCAATAGAACTGCGGCTTGTCGTTCCGGATGTCCAGTCGCATGATCGCCGGCAATTGGCCATCCGCGGCGACCGGCCGACTTCTGTCGGCTTGTCACTGGCGCAGCCGGAGTCGTTTTCCGCACTCTTGCCAACACTCCAGGTACGTACCACCGGTTGCTTGTTTCCCGATGGCCTGGCCGCACGCCGCTTGGAAACCATAGAGCCGTTGGAATCCGCGGTCCCAGCGCCCCTGGGCCACGACAAGAGAGCCGTTCCGGAGCCCGCAGGCGAGCGCCGGAGGGTGGCGGCGCAGGCTGGCCCGAACATGGAGCCCTCCTCGCGTACCCATGTGCGTCCGCCGCGCGACGTGGTGAAGTTGGAAGACCGGCTTTATTATCTGCTGCAGCCACCCCTGGAAACGCTGTTGGAACTGGAGTCGCTCCGTTTTCCTTTTCGTCCATTCGGCTATCAGATGGATGGAATCGCCTTTCTCTACCCGAGGCATGAGGCCGTACTGGCCGACGAGATGGGCTTGGGCAAGACGATGCAGGCGGTCACCGCTTTACGGTTGTTATTCAGCCAGGGGCAAATCGGACGTGCCTTATTGGTTTGCCCTAAGCCATTGGTTAGCAATTGGCAACGCGAATTCACGATGTGGGCGCCGGAGCTACCCGTGACGATCGTGGAAGGGAGTCAGTCGCGGCGGCAATGGCTATGGCAGCATGCTACTCAGGGGGTCTTGCTGGCGAATTATGAGTTGCTTGTGCGTGATCGACGGTTGGTCAGCTCTATCGGTCGGGCCTTGGATGTGATGATTCTTGATGAATCCCAACGGATTAAAAACCGCATGGGCGCGACCAATCATGCCATTTGTGCCGTGCCCCGAAAGCGTAGTTGGGCGCTGACCGGCACGCCGATTGAAAACAGCGCGGAAGATTTGGTGGGTATTTTTGAATTTGTTTCGCCGGGACACTTGCGGCCGCAGATGAAATCGGCTTCGATCCGCGCTGCGGTTGACGACCATGTGTTGCGACGCACCAAGGACCAGGTACTGACAGACTTGCCCCCCAAGCTCTATCGGGACGCGCATGTTGTGCTCACGCCTGAACAGTTGGCTTCCTATCGACTGGCCGAGGATGAAGGCGTTGTGCGTCTGAGCGAAATGCAGCGAGAATTAACCATCCAACATGTTTTCGAGTTGGTTTTGCGATTGAAGCAAATCTGTAATTTTGATCCACTTACCGGGGCCAGTGCCAAGTTCGATCGGCTGCGGGCCGACTTGGAGGAATGCGTTGCTAGTGGTCGCAAAGCGATTGTATTTAGTCAATGGGTGCGTACCCTCGAGCGGTTGCGTGACGGTCTGGTGGACTTCGGGCCTCTGGAATATCACGGCAAGATACCTTCCCGGAAGCGCGATGGCATCCTGGAGGAATTTCGTCGCAATCCGAACCGCCATGTCCTGTTGATGAGCTATGGCGCGGGCAGCGTGGGGCTCAACCTGCAATTCGCCGGTTATGTTTTCCTGTTTGATCGCTGGTGGAACCCGGCCGTTGAGGACCAGGCGATCAACCGGGTCCATCGGGTGGGAACGACCGGGCCAGTGACCATTACCCGTTTTCTGGCCAGCGGCACGATCGAACAGCGAATCGACCAGGTGTTGGAGGAGAAACGCGAATTGTTCCATTCCATCTTTGCTCCCGTGCCCAGCGTATCCCCCAACGCTTCTCCTGTCGCAGCCAGGCCCAGACCTCGATCCGCCGGCTTGTCACGAGAAGAGATTTTCGGCCTGTTCGATTTGAAGTTTCCGGCGGCATAGCCGAAGACCGCACCAGGATTTTTTACAACGACACGATGGCCGCGTCGCCAATGTTGCCGTACCGGGCGGGTACACAGGTGAAGATGACAATCTGACACTGTTTGGCCGCTTTGGCCAAAACGGCCCCCATCAACCGTAACCGGTCCGGGTCGGTGTAGCCCAGTGCATCGTCCATGATCAGCGGCATCCCTCCTTCCGAAGCCACAATCATCGAGCAAGCCAAACGAAAGATCAGTGACAATTGTTCCTTGGTCCCACCGCTGAGCGATTCAAACGGTACGGTCATGCCGCCGCTCGTTCGATTGATGATTTGCAGATTTTCATCGATCTCAACTTGAAAAGACCCATCATAGACCAACCGGCCAAGACGCTCCACTCTCTCCTTGAGCGGCGCGACGTACGCTTGTCGGGCCTTATCGCGCTCCTGGCGCATGATGTCGTACAACCGTTTTGCCGCCGTGGCCCGTCTGCACAGCGAACGATGATCGGACGCGACCGCTTCGAGGGAGGATTCCGCGACTTGCAGTTTCTCATGCAACCCTTCTTCACCATGGATTTTCAGTCGTGTTTGCACCTGGGTCCGTTCGGTCCGCGCCGCCTCGCGCCGCCGGTGGATCGTTTTCAGGGAGCTTTCGGCCGTTTCCGCCAACGCTTTAATCCGGTCCGGATTTTTAGCTTTCAAAGCGGTTTCCGCCTGGTTCACTTTTTTCTGCTCCGAATCGACCGCCTGCTCCGCACCCTGTGAGGCCTTCTCGAGCGCCTCGTCCGTTACGATTTTCCGCGCGGCTTCCAAACGCATCCGCTGCTGCTTCCGATCGTTTTCCAGACTGCGAAGTTCAATCCTCTCCGATTCATGCTCTTGACTCAGTTGATCGCGTACACTCCGGGCCGCATCGACAGCCGTTTGGGCGGACTCCCACTCGGCTTGAGCCTCTTGCCCGGCTGCTTCCGCTTTTTCTCGTGCCGCTTTTGCTGCGCCCAAATCGGCAACCATCGCCGGATCGCTCTCGCGATTGGCAAGGTACTCGGGAACGGTTTGCTCGAGCCGGAGCAGTTTCTCCACAAGATCGCCGTACGAAAGATCGCGCAGGTTATCCTGTTCGATTCGCTCCTTTTCGTCGATTTTCCGAGTTGCCTCCCGTCGCTCCTCGAACGCATTGCGGGCCGTGTCGGGGTCGTCCACGCCCGCTGCTCGGCAAGCGGCATCGAGTGCCCGTCGCGCCTCGACAACTTTTTGGGTCAGCTCTTCGGCGCTCGATCCGGCCGCGATTTCGATCTCGACTCGATCCGGGATGACGATACGCAACCGATTCGCAATGGTCAACTTGCGAACTTCTTCATTTGCGATCGTTGCACGGTCGTCGCCGATCTGGATAGCGCCTGGTGCCAATCCACGCAGGGTAACACTCGGCGCGGCGGTCTCCAGGATGGCGTTGACTTTCAACAAGCCTCGCTCCGCCCGTTCGATCGTTTTGAGCGTCTTTGGATCCACCTTGGTGTTATCCAGGATTTCCTCGGCATGGGCCGCGGCCTTACGAGCCGAATCGATCCGCTCCCTGCGTTCTCTCAGTTGCTCCAGGAACAACAGGTTATTGTAATAATCGAAGTCGGCCCGTCGCAGGGCCGCAAGACGGTACGCCTGTTTCTTCTTCTCGTCAGCTTGCTGGAACGAAATTTGTGTGGTCTTGAATTGATTTTCGGCCCGGTCGGAATCGGCCACCGACTCGGAGCTCGATTTGAGCAGTTTTTGATATTGCAGGTCTGCGAGATCGACCGACTCCATCAGCGATTGCCGCTGCTTCTTGTCGCGATTTTTCAATTCGGCCGTTTTGGAAGCCGACTCCCATTTCAATCGCGCTTCGGAGACTTGCTTCTCGAGCATTTCGATCTCGTGCAGCGCCCCAGTTTGCTTTTCCACTTCACTGGCGAGGTTTGTTTCGCGCTGCGTCAGTTGGATCAATTCCGCTTGCAGTCGCCCCACGCTATCGATATCGTGGTCGAGACCTTGGAGTTTCTCCACGACCTGGGCAACGGTCGATTCGGCCTGTTCAAGCCGCTTGTGGGCCTCCAAAAGCTCCGACCTCTCTTTGCCGGTCGCCGTGTAGAATCGCCCATACTCTCCCGCAATTTTTTCAAAAAGGCTTTCCTCTGCCTGATCGGTCGGCACGCCTCCGGCAGCCTTGTCCAAGGCCGCGGACAGCGACTGCTGCTTCGTCAAGTCGGGCTGGTGGATGGCGTCTCCCTGCTGAATCGTCAGCGCCTTCCACAAATCGATATCGAGCGATTCGGCAAGGATCTCCATGGCCCGATCGTGGGCCTCCCGGCCCGTATGGTTTTCCGGTTTGGGCGCGGTGATCGTCAGTTTCGTTGCCGGTTTCTTGGAAAATCGTTTGGAGTAGGTGAACTGGAAAGGTCCACTTTCCGCATCCAGTTCGATTTCTGGACCGGCATCCCGATGCACGGGCCGAATCGCCTTGATGATGCTATGTTTGCTGGAGTCGGGGAATTCAAACAAAATGCCGATGGCCTCTCCCAGGCTCGTCTTCCCCGCTTCGTTAGGCCCCTGGACCAGTGTCAGGCCACACAATTTGAACTCGATGGTCGCCGTCTCGACACCCCGATAGTTGGCAATTCGCAGTCGTTTGTATTTCATGCCGCCCCCCGGACCAGCCGATGCAGCAGCAGAAGTGCGTCGCGCGCTTCCCCTGCACCGGGCCCACCTGCCTCGATTTGTTCTCGTAACCTGGCAACCGTTTTGTCGGCAAATCCTGAAAATCCAAGATCGGCAAAATCGGCGTCTTCCGGTACCATCACCAGGTTTTTATCACGGACATCAAAACCGGCGAATAGATCGTGGGCGGCCTCAAGATGTTTCTGAAGTTCCACTCGTAGCGAAAGTGTCAGACCGCCGTGCAATCGCAACCGCACGACCGTTCGCTCCTTGTTCTCCAGCGCCTGCAGCGTCCGGTGGAGACCGGACACGTCGCCGGCATGGTTCAGATCGACCTGCTGAATTTCAATAAATTCCCATTTTCCGACGCGAACTTCGCGAGTCGCAACCTGTCCATCCTCCAACTCAACGATCAGTGCGTAGCCCGACTTGTCTTCCCGAAAGTCGGTCGACTCAGGCGTGCCCGAATACCAGATGCGCTTGCTGGAACCCAGTTGCGTCACCGAGTGACGATCTCCCAGGGCGATATAATCCGCCTTACCTTCGCTCAGCGCCTGTTCGAGTTTGTTGACTGCGATGATCCCCGGCGCATCCTTGTCCGGAGTAAAGGTGTCCACAATTCCATGGCCAGCAACGAGGCGAATCTTGCCCGTACCCGGTGGCAACGTGTCGAGCAATGCTTCAAGCGGGTTGACCACGGGTTTCCTGGACATCCATGGAGCACCGACCAGTTCCACGCCATTCGCAACGTCATGCGGCGAGGTATCCTCGAGAATGGTGACTTGGTCCGGCTTCTGGTCGACAAACGTGCTGCAGTGGTAGACCGAGGCTGCATGGAGCGGGTCGTGATTGGCGGGCAGGATATAAACGGGCACTGGCACATCCTTAAGCGCCTCGCACGCCCGCGACACAGTCCGCCGGTCGACCTGGTTCGACTCGAACGCATCACCAGCCACAAGCAGGAACGCGCAATCTTCCGAACGGGCAATTTGGCCGAGACGCCGAATGGCATCGAACCGGGCCTGGCTATACCTTTCCTGCACACCGGCCGAAAAAAAATGCCGAGTCATGCCCAATTGCCAGTCGGCCGTATGTAAAAAACGAATCACGCTATCATTCCTTTCCTGATCCATCGGCCCCTGCCTGCGCCTGAATTGGTGCATTTGGCCGCCGGAACGGAAAAACTCATGGGTTGGGCACGGCCGCATGGTCAAAACTGACCTGCTCCCGGCAGGTGGGGCCGGGTTGGCGTTTTCGGCACGTCAGTTTGTCTGTTGTACCGTCTGGCATTGGCTGCGTCGATGATACAAAATGGCTGGTTGTGTCGCGCGGCAACCGCCCGTGCCATCGCGGGGCCACTGGTGGCGTATTCGAATGAAAATGGGGCGGGATATTTACGGCAACACGGAGGGTTCCTTGATATGCAAAATATCGCCTACAGCCAAATTGCGGTCGAAACGCCCACTTTCGATTCGTTGCAAGGGGTCTATCTGGAATTGGAATCCGCGTTGGGGGTGACCGATTCCACGGGGCCTTTGTCTGCGGCTGTGACTCGGTGGGATACGCTGCGGCGTGAATATGAAACGTACAGTTCGTTGGTGCATCTGCATTTTGAGCAGGATACGCGGAACCTGGCCTACAAGCAGGCCCGCGAATACCGTGATGCGCTCGACCCGAAAGTGATCGAGCTCGACACGCGGATCAAACGGCTATTGCTCGATCCGGCCAGGCGGGTCCTGTTGGAGCCGATCCTGGGACAGCAGGCATTTGCGCTCTGGGAAGCGGAAGTGACGACTTTCAACCCGGTGATCCAGGACGACCTGGTGCGCGAGTCCGAACTCGATTCGCAGTACACTGAGCTGCTCGCTTCTGCCAAACTGTCGTTTGACGGCGAGCAGCAAAATCTTTCGACGATCACAAAATTTCGCCAGGTAGCCGATCGTGGTTTGCGTTACTGAGCGGAAAAAGTGCTTTGGGATTGGTTTGCGGAGCAGGGTGAGCCGCTCGACCGCACCTACGACCAGTTGGTCCATTTGCGAGACACGATGGCCCGTAAGCTGGGCTTTGACGATTACGTGGAGCTTGGCTACCGGCGGATGAACCGCATCGACTTCAACGCCCGGGATGTGGAGCAATTCCGGGCGGAAGTTCGCCGGCATGTCGTGCCGCTTGCGGTGCGATTGCGAGAGCAACAAGCAGCCCGTCTTGGCGTGGAGCCCTTGATGTTCTGGGACGAACCCTTGCACGATTCGCGCGATAATCCACGGCCCCTGGGAGATCATGACTGGATGCTCGACCGGGCCGGCGAAATGTTTGACGCCTTGGGCGAACCATTGGGCCAATTTTTTCGCCAGATGGTGGCCGGCGGCTACCTGGATCTGCAGGCTCGCGAGGGCAAGGCGGACGGTGGCTTTTGTACCTCGTTTTCCAGTCACGGGATGCCCTACATCTTTGCCAATTTCAACGGTACCAAGGGGGATGTCGAGGTCTTCACCCATGAGATGGGGCACGCCTATCAGTTTTATGAGAGCCGTGGCCAGCGCTTGTTGGATTATCTTTGGCCGACGTACGAATCGTGCGAAATCCATTCGATGGGACTCGAATTTTTGACCTGGCCCCAGATGGACAAATTTTTCGGCAATCAGGCTGAGCGGTTTCGCACGATTCACCTCACCCAGGGATTGTTGTTCCTGCCTTATGGCGTGGCGGTCGATCATTTTCAGCATTTGATTTACGCGGAGCCGGGCGCCACCCCCAAGCGGCGGCATTCGCTGTGGCGGAAAATGGAAGCGATGTATCTGCCTTGGCGGGACTACGGCGATTTGTCCTACCCGGCCCGCGGCGGACGGTGGCAACTTCAGCGGCACATTTATGGCGATCCCTTTTATTACATCGATTACACGTTGGCGCAAACGTGCGCGTTGCAATTTTGGCTGCTGGCCGAGCAGGACGCTGCCGCCGCCATGGCAGCTTACGTGGACCTTTGCCGGCGTGGCGGCTCCGCGCCATTTCAGGAGTTGGTGCGTGGGGCCGGATTGACAAGTCCCCTGCAGCACGGCTGCCTGGCCGAAGTGGTCGACAAGGCTAAGCGGCGGCTGCGAGTGTGAATGAATTGGCAGGAAAATCGTTCTGGCCCCTTTTCTGGCCGTCTGGTCAAAATTCTCAGCCGGGCTTACCCCACCAATCCCTGTTCGATCGTCTTGATGGGAAGGTAAAGATGGCGATCGTCATCCACGAGAGCGATAAAGCCGAACCGCTCGAAGAACCGCCGGGCAACTAGGGACAACTAGGGCAACTAGGGCAACTAGGGACACCCACACAACCGGGCATGGGGAGTGCGGTATTTCCGCCTTCAAAGGCCCCTCGTTTGAACGAAATGATTCGCATGATCGCATCGTTGGAAGGATATGTTATTCCAAGTCAACAGAACCTGGCAAGCAAACACTTTGGGTCGGCCTACAACGATCCCGAAAGCGATTTCTATGATTGTAGCGATATCCTTAGATGATACAGGAAGTCCCCTTTCGGTGGGAATCGATGCTGCCGCTCCCGGCGGCTCAAAAAAACCGGCGCAAGAGAGTGTCCAGCGTGCGGTTGATTTCCGCCCGCTGCGCCAGGGTCACGGTGGCATCTATTTCCGCTGCTTGTGCTTCAAAACCCCACCACTGCAGCCGAACCGGCCACTGGTAGATTTCCGCGGTTTGGTTGACCCGCTGCAATATCCGCAGGCCCCAAAACGAGCCGTACTGATCGCGGAAGTCGAGCCAACGCCCGTTCGCCTGGCTTAAACTCCCCTGCTCAACGTCTGCCGAGATGAAGGGCCGGTCGTTTGCCGGTGTTTCTTTTGGGTGACATGCAACACGGAGTCGGCTGGAAGCCATCCAAACCGACACGACCGCCGCCAGCATCAGCCAAATTCCCATTTGGGACCACCAAAAAGATGTGCCCGCCAGGGACTCCCAGAGCAGGGACAACTGTCCGGCCACAAATAAGCAGCAGGCTAGCCAATATTTGGTGGGCAGCCAATTCAGCAGTTCCAGTAGCAGCAGGCCGCCGATGAATATTTTCCAGGCGGCGAATAGTTCGAGTCGCGGGCCTGCTGGCAATAGTACCATCTGCGCTGCGGGTAGTACCAATACAATCCACAGGGACAAGACAATCCATTGCCAGGGGCCGTCCTGGGGCCGTTTGGCTCCCAGCACGGCCATCATTGGGCAAAAACTCGTGCAGGCGGTGGCAAACCGCAGGGTGGAACGCCACAGGGTGGGCGTGGTCTCCAGGCCAGCCACGCCTTCTCCCAGCGTGATGGCGACGGCGGAGAGAATGGCCCACAGGCACGCAGCCACCAGCGTCGACCCGCGCAACTTGGGCAAGCCGAACAACAACCCGGCTGTCATGAACACGCCGGCTGTGGCATGCAGCAGGTCGGGCAGTCCGATAAGCAACGATTGTAACGACAAAGGCTTCGATTCCGGGTGGTAAAACGGGTGCTGAATGGGTTGCACCAAGGCTATCGATAACCCATGTTTCCACAGTGGAAAATTCGAGTGTCATCCGTGGCCGTGCCTACTGGGGAGTAAGGTAGGGCGCGAGGTGACCCGTACTAGGAGCAGGCAGGATTCCCCTGGGATCTTGCCTGTTTCTTTTATTCGCCGCTTCCTCAGCCAGCCGCGGGCTACGGTCACCTGCTTCAACGCGTCCGCAATTTGTGCTCCAGGATCATGTGCGCGCCTCGGGCTGGACGAGTCGTGAAGGGGCTGGCCTCAATGCCCACCTTGTTCTGGTAACGGCTCGCCAGGGTGGCGGCTACCTGGTCGACCTGGCTGGTGCGCACCAGCGATACGGTGCAGCCGCCGAATCCGCCGCCGGTCATGCGCGTTCCAATCACGCCCCGAGACGGTCCCAGTTCCAAGGCCAAATCGACCAGTAGATCCAGTTCCGGGCAGCTGACTTGATAGTCATCGCGCAGCGATGTATGACTGGCGACCATCAAGCGGCCCACTTCGTCCCACGCGCCGCGGCGGATGGCATCCGCCGCCTGTCGGGTGCGGCTGATTTCGCTTACCACATGCCGGGCTCGTGGGTAGAGGGCCGCCTCGAGTTGCGATTGGGAATGTTCCAGTTGTTCCATGGTGACGTCGCGCAGTGAGGCAACCTCCAGCGCGCGGGCGGCTGCCTCGCACTGCTGGCGGCGCTGGGCATACTCGCCGCCGGTCAGTTCGTGTTTCACATTGCTGTTGATGACCAGCACCGTGATATCCGGATCGGTGAACGGAATCATTTCGATCTGCTGACTTCGACAATCAAGCAGCATGAGATGGTCCGCCTGGCAGAGCGTGGAGCTGAATTGGTCCATGATTCCGCAAGGCACACCCACGGCCTCATGCTCAGCTCGACGCTCTGCCAGGCGGAC
>Ga0114931_10008751_pt1 | contig 12210 bp, 13 predicted proteins | sample 2SBtaG_FD_89579 | JGI IMG/M metagenome (GOLD analysis project Ga0114931, IMG submission 89579) | Deep subsurface microbial communities from Kolumbo volcano to uncover new lineages of life (NeLLi) - 2SBTROV14_V59a metaG | ecosystem: Environmental > Aquatic > Marine > Volcanic | place: Kolumbo...
ACGGGGGTCCAACCCTCTCTGATTTCGAGGTGGATAATTGGATATTTCGGAAACTCCGCCGCCAGCCGTTAGCCCGTGTGAATGTCCCCGACCATCACATCCAAACGTCCCTTGTCCGCCGTGGACAGCATCCCATATATGGGCTACATTGTGGCCCATACTTCGAGGTTGATGACCATGAGCACCGTCGTTCGTGCGCGTATCGACGAAAAGGTAAAGAACGATGCCACTGCGGTGTTGGCGTCGATTGGGTTGACCGCGTCCGATGCCTTCCGCCTCATGATGGTGCGCATCGCCGCCGAGAAACGGCTACCCTTCGAGCCTCTGGTCCCCAACGCGGAAACCATCGAGGCCATGAAAGCCGGCCGACGTGGAGATGTCGTTGAAGTCGGTGGTCTGGGAGATCTGATGGCCGACCTGAATGCGGACGATTAGGCGTACCGGCACATTCAAACGCGATTTCAAGCGCGAACAAAAGGGGCGTCACCGGGCGTCACCGAAAGACGATCGATGACGACCTGCTGAAGGTCGTGGCCACGCTTGCCAACGACGAGTCGCTAGCGGAACGCCACCATGACCATTCCCTGGCCGGCGAATGGAAAGACCACCGGAATTGCCACCTCAAACCCGATCTGATTCTCATCTACCGGAAGACGGGTGAGAACACGCTCGATCTGGTGCGTCTTGGTTCTCACAGCGAACTTGGGCTTTGATCGACCCCTTTCACTCACTCGGCCTGGCGGTTGGTCCCCCGTCTCGGACAGCATAATGTCGTCGTTATGATGCATGGTGGCATCGGGCGCCTTGACAAAGCCCGGCGCGAGGCGGATACGCGGCGACAGTTGGCGGACGCTGGCGTGTCCATTTCAAGTCACGCCTGTTTCCGCTTCGACGTCGTAGTCGCCGACAACCCAGATGAAGCTCTGGATATCGATGCGGTCCCTGGGGTCGAGATCGGCGATCTCTCGTTCCGTCGTACCGACGAGATCGAGCAGGCCGAGATAGACGGCTTCATCCAACCGAGGCGAATAGTCGTTGGCGAAGCCGTGACCGACACGGCCCGCGAAATCCTTGGTGACCATCGGCTTCAAGAACATGTGCGCATCCGGTCGCCACAGAAAGGGCAGGTAGGTGACGGCGGTCCACTTTGCCACCTCATGCGGTTTCAGGGCTTGTTCCATTGCCGACAAGCCGCGGCGCGTATCGCCGACGGTGAATCGGACGGCGCCTCGAATGAACCGATCGGCATGCGGCCCCCTCAGCACCTCTTGCATGCGCACCTTTTCGAACGGCGATAAAAGGTTCGTCGCTTGGAAGACCGCGAAAGCCGCTTCACCAAGGCCTTTCCCGTCGAGAGCGGTCTCGATCGGCACCCGCGCGTCGAGTTTTTCCTTGGCGGCGAGTTTGTAGTCGCGCTCTTCTCTGAAATAGGCGGGAGAAGAGAAGCCATCGTGAAATATCCGAAGGAAGCGCCTACGCGCGCCGTCAAAGCCGAAAAATCCGGGGTTGCTCCTGGCCGCTTCGTCATGGAGGCGGCGCCACACATCATCCGCGTCCGATCCCTCTATTCGAGACTTGACCACACCACCCACGAAGACCAGGCCAGTGTAGCCGGCGCCGGTTTCGACGAGGCGAATTGTCGCCTTGCCGATCATGGTTTCACGAATCGTCTTCAACACGGCGCCTCTCCCGCAAAATGTCGTGGCGCCTGGCCGATAGATCGAGCCACGTCCAACGCTCGTAGTCGTCCGCCCACGCCGCTTTCAGGCGGGCAATCGTGGTCGATGACAGGCCGGGCGCTTCCGGACCCAGCAAGGCCGCCAGCGCTTCGCCGAAGGCGCCCGTCGAGTATGCCCTTGAGGGACAGCCAGGGCAACAGCGCCTCGACCGACTTGGCCCGCCCGGGATAGGGCGGCGGGATCGCGGTCGCGAACCCGGGGCCGGCGTACCACGATCGCGCCGATACCGGTCTGGACCTTGCGTTCCGGCAGATGATCGTGGCGCGCCACACGCCGGCGGCCGGCCTCATCCACCTGGCCGGCGTGCTTGGCATGAAGGCCGATACTTCCGCCGCGACCACCTCGGCCAACAAACGCCACGCGCCGATCCGCACCCCTCCGTCAGCGGGTCCGCGATCGAAATCCTGTCTGGATGCGAAAATGAAACAACCCTATCTTCGTGCATGGTGTACCCTTCCTTTTTGGAAATCGTCGACTTCATCATCGCCAGGATACGCCGCCATCACATCAGCCCATCACCAAGATTCAGCCATGGCTCCGGTGACTTTCCGAGCGGTACGTTCACAAACCCGTTCAAGCAGATCGGCCGCAACGATCCCTGTCCCCGCGGGTTTGGGAAAATTACAGGAAGTGCTGTCTCCCTTGATCCGTATCTCGCATGATCAAGTCATGGCCTTGATAGACGCCGACTGGCTCAAGCCAGATGGGGCGGTACGGCTAAACGGCGACCTCGGCCCGACCGATCTCAAAAGCTTCCCACGGCTAGCCGGTCATGGCGGTTTTGGGATGGAGACCTCGCCGGCTCTCGGTCGCATCGCCGCCGCCCTCGCTCTGGGCGAGGCCTTTGCCGCCGGCGCGGCCCCGATGGACGTCACCGCCGACGACTTCCATCCAGCACGCCTCGCGGCAAAATGAAAAACCTAAGGGCGTCGCGGGAGTTTTTCGGAGAAACCGGGGAGTTTTACAGTCACTCGGGTTGTGGGGCGCCGTGACGCAACCCACGAATTATGTCCGGTTCGCGATCGAGAACCGCCGGTTTCTCGCCTTCGGCTTTCTGATGTCGTTTACGTCGAGCTTCGGCCAGACCTTCTTCATCGGCGTGTTCGGGCCGGACCTGCGCGCCGAATTCGGTCTCGGCCATGGCGATTGGAGCCTGATCTATATGGCCGGCACCCTGGCCAGCGCTCTGGTGCTGCCATGGTCGGGCCGGATCATTGACAGGGTCGATCTGGGCGCCTTTACGCTGGTGGTATGCGGCGGCCTGGCGGCGGCCTGTTTCGTCATCATCAGCGCTAGTCACGTGGTGCTGCTGGCAGTCGCGATTTTCCTGTTGCGCCAGTTCGGCCAGGGCTTGATGAGCCATACCTCGGTGACCAGCATGGCGCGCTATTTCGACGCCAACCGCGGCAAGGCCGTCAGTGTGGGAGCCATGGGTTTTACCGCCGGCGAAGCTTTTTTGTCCTTTGCGGCGGTGCTGGAGATCGCCGCCATAGGCTGGCGCCTGACCTATGCGCTGGCCGGGGCGTTCATACTGCTGGCCGTTATCCCCCTGGCGCTGTGGCTGCTCAAGGGTCATGGCGCGCGTCATCGGCGTCATCTCGACTCGCTTGCCGGGCCGGCTCTCCATGAGGGCGGGGGCCGCCAGTGGACCCGCGCCGAAGTCCTGCGAGACCCCCGGTTCTATATCCTGCTGATCGGCATTAACGCGCCGTCGATGATCGACACCGGATTGTTTTTCCACCATCTCCATCTGGCCGACGTCAAGGGCTGGAGCCACGGCTGGCTGACCGGCAACTATATCGTCTACGCGGCCACCACCTTCGCCACCATGCTGGCCACCGGCCGTCTGGTGGATCGCATCGGCGCCCTCAGGCTGGTGCCGCTGCATCTGTTGCCGCTCGGGGTCGGGCTGGTGATCGTAGCGTTGTTCGATGCCCCCCTGATCGCGTCCGCCTATCTGTTCGCCATGGGCATTTCCTCCGGCCTTGCCTTCACATCGGTGGTCGCCATGTGGTCGGAAATGTACGGCGTCCACAACATTGGCGCGATCAAGAGCATCGTGGCGGCGACCATGGTGTTCGCATCGGCCTTGGGGCCGCCGTTCATGGGTGTGCTGATCGACGACGGAGTCGGTATGAACGTCATCTGCCTGATCTTCGCTGCCTATGTGGTTGTCGGCACCGGACTGATCTGGGGCGCGCTGCGCGGCGCCGCGCCGCGCCACCGCTTGTAGCTGACGCGCCAAGATGTCCAGTGTAGGGACGGCTTGCCAACATCAACGGCGATCCTCCGCGCTAGAACGGATCTTGCATTATTGCAGTCGCCGGCGAGCGTGCCGGCGAGGGCGTCGAAACAGCGCTCGCGGTCATGACCGCATGTCCCGAGCCGCCCCTGTGGGCGGGCTCGCGGCCGGCGATCTCGTCGTGGTCGCGTTGCCGCCCGAAGCCCCGCGTATCGTGATCCTCGCCGACAAAGACATAAGCGGTGCGAGCCTCGCCGATCTCATGGACGAGGCGGAAGACGACGTCCTCGCCACATGGCGTGGCATAAGGACCCGCGCGCCAAACCGCACGGCCCCAACCCGCTGGAGCGCCTCAACAAGGAGATCGAGCGGCGCGCCAACGTCGTCCGCATCTTCCCCAACGATGACGCTATCGTCCGCCTCGGTCGGCGCGCTGATGCTGAAACGGAACGACGAGTGGGCCGTCACGCGCCGCTACATGACCCTGGGATCCGTCGGGGAAATATGCAAACCTGATGACATCGACCCGCTGCCGCCGGCGGCGGAATAACCCGGCGACGCCAGCCGCCGGGGACAGATGTTGGATCGCCTCATACACCGCGTCCGGGGCCACTATCGAGACCGTCAATGACAATTTTTCCGGTTCCCCTGACCAGCCTCTCCCATGGCGGCGGTTGCGGTTGCAAGATCGCGCCGGCGGTGCTCGATGAGATGCTCGCCGGATTGCCGCATTCGTTCGCGGACCCGGCTCTTCTTGTCGGCGTGGAGACCGGCGATGATGCCGCCGTCTATCGTCTCAATGACGATCAAGCCATCGTTGCCACAACGGATTTCTTCATGCCGATCGTCGATGATCCGGTCGATTTTGGGCGGATTGCGGCGACCAATGCGCTTTCGGATGTCTATGCTGTCGGCGGGCGGCCGCTGTTCGCCCTGGCGGTCGTCGGCATGCCGCTCGACAAGCTGCCTGTCGGTGTCATCCGTCGCATCTTGGAGGGCGGCGCCGAGGTCTGCGAAAGCGCTGGCGCGGCCGTGGCCGGTGGCCATTCGATCGACGCGCCGGAACCGATATACGGCCTCGCGGTGATTGGCCTGGTGCATCCCGAACGCATTCTTCGCAACAGTACCGCCTGCGCCGGCGATCGGCTCGTCCTTGGCAAAGGTCTCGGCGTCGGCATCCTGAGCGCGGCGCTGAAGCAGGGCAAGCTCGCGCCGTCCGGCTATCGGGAGATGATCGAGACCACGACCCGGCTGAACGACATCGGCGCCGAGTTGGCCGGGATCGAAGCTATTCATGCGATGACCGACGTGACCGGATTCGGGTTGCTGGGTCATTTGCTGGAAATCTGCCGGGGCTCGGGCCTTGCCGCCCGGGTCCGGTGGGACGCGCTGCCGATTCTAGAGACGGCCGGCGGATTGGCCCGCGCCGGCGTCAATACCGGCGCCGCCGGCCGGAACCGGCAAAGCTACGGCGACGCCATTGTCCTGCCCGCCGCCTTGGCCGATTGGCAACGCAATCTCCTGTGCGACCCGCAGACCAGCGGCGGCCTCCTGGTTGCCGTCGACGCCGCCGATGCCGAGACGGTACGCGACCTGTTCCACGAACGGGGATACAAGAGCGCGGCGATCATCGGTGAACTCAACAGCGGCGCCCCCTCGGTTACGGTGATTTGAGAACAACCGGGACGATCGCTGGCGGAAGAGGGTGGGAGTCGAACCCACCAGGGACGTCTGACGCCCCTCAACGGATTTGAAGTCCGGGCGCCCCACCGGGGTGCGATCCCCTTCCCCGCTTAATCCGTATCGGTCGACCCGAATACGGACGATGAAGGTAGGAGGATGCGGCGGTGGTCGCCCTCGCGCAAGGTGAAACGAGCGCGGTCGAAGAACTCGAGGACCTGAATGACCAGGTTTCGACCAATGCCGGAGCGGTCGCGGAACGCTTTGGCGGTGAAGCCTTTTTCCGCCGCCAATTTCTCGCCGATAAGAGCGAGCGCGCGGAGGATTGCCGGCGGAAAGTAGCGATTCTTGGCAACCCGCACCACCAGCCCCATGTCGGCCGCCTTCGCGAGGAATGATTTGGTCTCTCGCAACGGTATCCCCAACAGCTCCGTTAGATCGCCGAGGGGCGGCGGGCGGAGACCGTCGGCGAACAGCAGCGGACGAATGGTTCGCCAGAGGCGTTCGTCGTCGCTGGACAAGCGCGCCTTATGCGTCGGACGATGATAAACGGCGCCGCGCCGGGCAACCACTTCTCGCGCCACAAGCGCAGTCAGCGCCGCTACGACCAGGATCTCCGGCAGCCGGCGCGGCAGCAGCCGTCCCAGTTGTCGCGCGCTGGCGCCCAGGCGCTCGGGATATCGATCATGCCACTGGTCGAGCGTCGCCGCCAACGCCGTCGACAGTCGCTCCCAATGGCCCTGTTCGACACCCCAATGGTCGTTGCCGCGCCCAACTTCCACCATGGTGACTTGCCCAATGACGACTCTGGCTTCTTGCGGCGTCAGATTCCAGCCGCGCAGGAACCCGTCGAGATCGACGCCCTCGGGCGCCACCACCAAGGCACGGGCCAGAGCGCGTTGCGCATCCGGCTCGCCCATCGCTTCCAGATAGACCAGTCGCGCCGGCGACGCCCGACCCCGCGCCGGCGGTCTGGGATCGACCACGCCGCCGCCGGCGATGGTCGCGCGCGCCGACTGGTCTCGCAAGATGAATTTGTCGCCTCGGGCCGCGACAAGATCGCGCTCGGCATAGAGCCGGCCCAGTCCAGATTGACCCGGCGCCAGAGCATCGTATTCCAGCAGCGCGACCCGGCACATCACGTCGGCCGCCGCGAGGTGGAGGTGGGCGGCGCTCCAATGTTTCAGGGGCGGCGCCCCGGACGGTATCCCGAGCCGGACATCGAGTCGCCGGGTGGTGGTCGCGGCCCGCTCCGCGGTCAGCCAATCGCCGCGGCCGATATCCGCCTTGCCGAGGTCGGCGCCGGCGAGGTTGAGAGCGCAGCGCTCGCCCATTTGTCCGACGGCGGCGACCCGGTTCTGTACGCGAAGCGCGCGCACGCGCACCGCGACTCCACTCGGTGGGTGAAACAGACGATCGCCTTGACCGACCATGCCCGAAAGGACCGGACCGGTCACTACCAGGCCAACGCCGGGTAAGGTGAAGCGCCGATCCACGGCAAGCCGGAAGTTGCCGGATGGCGACGGCGGATCGAAACCGGCGGCCACGTCCTCGATGTGACGTTTCAGTTCCGAGATGCCTTGACCGGTGACACTACTGACGGAAAAGAGCGGCGCCTCGGCGAGCCCGGTTCCGGCGACCATATCCCGGATCTGCTGGCTCACCCGCCAGGCACGATCCGGCTCCACGGCATCGACCTTGCTCAGCACAAGGGCCCCTCGGGGTACCGCGAGGAGGTCGAGGATTGCAAGATGCTCCACCGTCTGGGGCATCGGGCCGTCATCGGCGGCGACGACGAAAAGAGCGAAATGGATGGCGCCGACGCCGATCAGCATATTGCGGATGAATTTTGCGTGGCCTGGCACGTCGACGAAGCCGACGACCCTCCCGTCGCCGATGTCGTGGTAGGCAAAACCGAGGTCGATCGAGAGACCACGACTTTTTTCCTCCGGCAATCGGTCGGTATCGACACCGGTCAAGGCGCGGATCAGAGCGGTCTTTCCATGGTCCACATGGCCCGCGGTCGCGACGATCATGGATTGAAAGCGAGCCTCGTGACGTCCCGGGCAAATTCCTCTTCGTCCTCAAGGCAGCGCATGTCCAGGAGGAATAGGCCGTCATTGATCCGGCCGATCACCGGCGTCGACAACGAACGAAAAGCGGCGGTCAAATCGCGCAACACCCGGGGCGCTTTTTTCTTGGCTCCGACGGGCTTGATCGCCAAGGCCGCGCTCGGCAAGCTGTCGAGTGGCAGCGCGCCGCTGCCGACTTGGCTCATGCAGGATCGCACCGTGACCACGGCGATCCCGGCAAGCCGATCGGCGACGACGGGAGCGAGCCTTTCCGCCATGTTCCGTATCTCCGCTACCGGCCGGGCGAGCAAACCAAGCGCCGGAACGCGTTCGACCAAGCGTTCGGGGTCGGCGTACAGGGGCAGCAGGGCGCCCAGCGCCGCCAGGGTGATCTTGTCCACCCGGAGGGCCCGCTTGAGCGGATTGCGCTTGATCCGGGCGACGAGATCCTTGCGTCCAACGATAATTCCCGCCTGCGGCCCGCCGAGCAGCTTGTCGCCGCTGAAGGTCACCAGGTCGGCGCCCGCGTTCAATATCGCCGAGACCGTGGGCTCTTCGGGAAGACCAAATTTTCTCAAGCTGACCAGCGTGCCGCTGCCCAAATCGACGACCAGCGGCACGCCATGTTTCCCGGCTATTTCGGCGAGGTCCTTACCCTCAACCGCCGCCGTGAAGCCCTGGACGATGTAATTGCTGGTGTGGGCCTTGAGAATGAGCCCCGTCCTGGAGGAAACGGCGTTCTCATAGTCGGCGGCATGGGTACGGTTCGTGGCGCCCACCTCGCGGAGGCGACAGCCCGCGCGTGCCATGATATCGGGCAGGCGGAAGGCGTCGCCAATTTCAATCAACTCGCCGCGCGACACGATCACGTCCCGGCGCAACGCCAAACTGTTAAGAACCAGCAGCACGGCGGCGGCGTTGTTATTCACCACCGTCGCCGCGGCGGCCCCGGTCAAGCGCAAAAGCCAATCCTCCACGTGGCTGTCCCGGTCCCCCCGGCCGCCGTAATCGAGATCATATTCCACGTTGGCGGCCCCGGTCGCCACCGCCGTCATCGCCGCGACGGCTTCGCGGGGCAATGGCGATCGTCCGAGATTGGTATGAAGCACGGTCCCGGTGAGATTTCTCACCGGCCGGAGGCTGGGCGTAAACATATCATCGAGCACCCGCGCGACCCTATCAACGATGGCGTCCCCGCTGACCGGCGAGACCGCCACCCGCTCGTTCCGAGCGAGGCTCGTTCTGAATACGTCAAGCACTTCGCGCACCACCTCGGTCACCAAGCGACGGCCATGCCGATCAATCATCGGCCGGATCGCCGCGCTCCGGATGAGACGGTCAACCGAAGGCAGCGTCGCGCGCGGAGAGGTTTTTCTGTCGGACATGGTGTCTCGATACCGTCGTCACCACGGCTAAGTAGCCCGCGACCAATGCCATGGTCAACGCAACGGGGGATTCGGGACGGCCATCCATGTCCGGTTGATTGGTATTCGCTCCGCCGCGTGCTAATTTGGAGTTCCTTCGAGTCAGCCAAACAATCGAGTCAGCCAAACAATAAGGAGTCGAACATGGTCCGATTGTCGGAACTCCCCGCGGCGGAAGCCCGGTTCCTTAGGGACACCGAATGCCCGTCATTCGATACCGAACCCTGGGTGACCGGGCCGGCTCTAGCCGAACGCCGTGTCGCCATGGTGTCGTCGGCGGGTTTGCATATCCGCGGCGACAGGCCGTTTCTTGGGGGCGGTGCGGGCTTTCGGATCATTCCCGACGACGTAGATCCCGGCGATGTTCTGATGAGCCATGTTTCGGTGAACTACGACAGAACAGGATTTCAGCAGGACCTGAACGTGATTCTGCCCTTGGATCGGCTCCACGAATTGGCGGCGGACGGCGTCATCGGCGGTGTCGGAAGCGCTCACTATTCATTCATGGGGGCCACCGACCCTCGAAAGATGGAATCGAATGCGCGCAAGCTGGCGGGTATCCTGAAGGACGACGGCGTCGACGCGGTGGTTCTGCTTCCGGTTTGACCGCTCTGTACGCGCGCCGTGTGCGCGCTGGGGCACTACCTGGAAGAGGAAGGCGTGGCGACCACGCTGATCGGTCTGGTCGGATTACATTGCGCGGTCATGCGCCCACCACGCGCGCTCTGGGTGCCGCATGAGTTGGGCCGGCCACTTGGGGCGCCGAATAATCCGGCGTTGCAACGGGCGACGCTCATGGCGGCTGTCGATCTGTTGATCGCGGAGGGAGGCCCCTCTCTCATCGCTGATTTTGATCTCGAGGCGCCGCCGGAACAGGACTGGCGCTGTCCGTTCGAGACCGAGCCTGCTTCCCCATGGCCCGATGACGCCATCGAACAGGGCAGGCTCCTGCTGGCGGAATTTAGCCTTGCGCTGCCGTGGCACCGACGGGCGAATGTCCACCTCGGGCGCACCACGGTCGGACTCGCCGGCTTGGCGGAGGCGGCGATCGGCGATCACATCGCCGCCGCCCATACGGCCATCGCCTTGGGCCGGGATCTGCCGGCCAGCCCCATTCGAGGCCTGCATCGCATGCAAGCCTTGCGGTTCGCCATCGACGATCTCAAGGCCTGTTACATGGAGGCCGCCGCGGCCGGCGGCGGGCAGCCCTCCAGTCGACAAATCAACGGCTGGTTCTGGCGACGGACCGTGGCCGGCCAGACCCTGTTCGCGCTGAGGGAAAACTCTATACGATATCAAAGCAACGTGGTTCAGGCGATCGGCGAGAGCAGCTTGATTCCGGAGGAGTATTTGTAACGGCTTACCCGTGCCGAGCCCAATGCTGAGCCGCCCCGGGATTGCCGGAGGCTCCAACTCTTGAGAGGATGGAGCTATGACAAAGCAGACCACAGCGAGATATTCTTCGGAAGTGCGTGCACACGCCGTGCGGATGGTGCTGGAGCATGCGGAGCGCCGGACCGATCCCGGGCCCGCGCATCGGCCCGAACGAAGCGGGATGCGACTTTGCAGCCGGAGATCAGGCGCTTCTGGGAAGGGAACTTCAAGATCTACGGGGTTCGCAAGGTGTGGCGCCAGTTGCCGCGCGACGGCATCGATGTGGCGCGTTGCGCCGTGGTCCGATTGATGCGGCGGATGGGGCGCGGTTCGCGGGAAAGCGGTAAAAACCACGATCGGCAACCCGGCCACGCCTTGCCCCGCCGATCATGTCAACCGGCGGTTCAGGACGCCGCGGCCCGGTCTTCTCCGGGTTTCCGACTTTACCTATGTCTCGATGTGGTCCGGCTTCGTCCATGTGGCGTTCGTGATCGACACCTTCGCGCGACGGATCATCGGCTGGCGGGCGTCGCGCACCGCCCATACGGACTTTGTCCCGGATGCCCTGGAGCAAGCCCTCCACGACCGCCGGCCGGCGAGATGCGCGGGCCTGGTTCATCATAGCGACCGGGAAACGCAATACGTCTCCATCCGCTACACCGAGCGCCTCGCCGAGGCCGGCATCGAACCGTCCGTCGGCAGCGTCGGCGATTCCTACGACAACGCGATGGCCGAGACCATCAATGGCCTCTACAAGGCCGAGGTGATCCATCGACGCGGCCCGTGGCGCGGCTTCGAAGCCGTCGAGATGGCCACTCTCGAATGGGTCGACTGGTTCAACAACCGCCGCCTGCTCGAACCCATCGGAAATATCCCGCCCGCCGAGGCGGAGGCAACCTACTATGCCCAGATCGATGAGCCCGCCATGGTGGCGTGACTCAAACTAAAATGACTCCGGCAATCCCGGGGCGGTTCAGGGTGATAAAAGGTTTGTCGCGTAGAAGACTGTGAGAACAGCCTCGCCAAGGCCTTCCCCGTCGAGAGCGGTCTCGATAGGCACCTTTGCGTCGAGTTTTTCCTTGGCGGCGAGTTTGTAGTCGCGCTCTTCTCTGAAATAGGCGGGAGAAGAGAAGCCATCGTGAAATATCCGGAGAAAGCGCGCGCGCGCACCGTCAAAGCCGAAAAACCCGGGGTTGATCCTGGCCGCTTCGTCATGGAGGCGGCGCCACACATCATCCGCGTCCGATGCCTCTATTCGAGACTTGATCACGCCACCCACGAAGACCAGGCCAGTGTAGCCGGCGCCGGTTTCGACGAGGCGAATTGTCGCCTTGCCGACCTTGGTTTCACGAATCGTCTTCAATACGGCGCCTCTCCCGCAAATTTTCGTGACCCCAGTCCGAATAGCCCTGACGGCAGTTGGGCATGCCACGATCAGCTTGGTCGCCGCCCATCGACTTTAACCAAGCGCTCTGCGGCCACATTCATGCTTTCCTCACCGAAAGCGTGTGTACACCCGACAACTCTAAGATACAGGGCATGTGGGCTCTTTGTCCTTTCTTCCATCGCTACCATCCGGGGTAGCGTTCCCGGATGGTTTCCGAATCGCGGTCGAGGCGATCGTGGCGGGCGGCGTAGAGATCGTCGGCGAGGCGGGCGATCGCGTCGCGCAGTTCGAG